>Ga0102956_1000032_pt1 | contig 42988 bp, 39 predicted proteins | sample SalPonF2_A_D2_MG_FD_84515 | JGI IMG/M metagenome (GOLD analysis project Ga0102956, IMG submission 84515) | Salt pond soil microbial communities from South San Francisco under conditions of wetland restoration - Salt Pond MetaG SF2_A_D2_MG ...
CCCATGTCATTCATGACCTGAATGCCTTTCACATTGGGATAGACCTGCAGGGTTTCCTCTACCTTCTGCATCATGAGATCCCAGCCGTAATTAACCATACTCCCCGATGTGTCGATGATAAAAATGATGTATTCGCTGTCGACCGGTATGCCACCGACAGTCTGGTCCTTCGGCTTGCGGCGGAAATTCTCGCCGAGCAGTCTCTGCATCTCCGCCGACAGGCTCTGACGCGCGGTGGCAAGCCGGCCTTCGATGACCTCGGCAATGTCGGAAGCGTCGCGCGAGGCTTCGAATTCGCCGCGGATATTTGACAGATCTCCCTGCAACCGGGCGAGTTTTTCCTTTTCCGCCGCCAATTGGTCTTTGCGTGTGACCATGGTCCGGTTCATGACCGTGGTCTCGCCACGGATCTCATAAAGCTGTTCCTGCAGGTTGGCTATCAATGCCTCGAGTTCCTGCGTCGTCTCTTCGAGAATAAAAGGTTCCGCGGTCTTTGACAGCACGAGCAACAGCACGATAGCGCCAAAACCGCAACAGATTGCATCGAGAAAAGACATGCTGAAGGCCTCGACGTCCCTGCGTCCCTTTTTCTTCATTTTGTCCTCACCTTACGGCCAGTCCTTGGATGGGCTCATGAATGACCCTCCCGTGACTTGTGCAAGTTGCCAGAACGCCGCTGACGCCATCGGGTCACCTTCCATGGGCAGCAGAATGATGTTGACGGGTATGCCCAGGGGCAACGTTGCGACAGCTTCCTCGAAGTGTTTGATCCGGTTTTTGCCGTTGACGGTGGTGCGCCGCGGCGCCGAAGCACCCTGCGTCGGCAAACTATCGGTAAGCAAATAAATATTGTCGGGCATGGGTTTCAGAGCGCGTGCCGCGGCAAAAGCGGCATGGAGGCTGGTTCCGCCCGCCGGAACATGGCTTTTGACCCCATCGATTGCGGCGTTCAGATTGCGACCCGAATCCACTTCGACCCAGTCACCGAGCGTATCCGGTATGGACGCCTGCACGCCCGTATTGAATGTGTAAATCTGGAATTTGCTCTCCACCGGAATCTGCGTGCTCAGCCAGTCGACGGCATTGATGGTCCGTTGCCATTTGCGCGCTTTGAGTTTCTCGGGGTCGGACATGTTGCGGCGGCGGATAATGTTGACAATGCTGGAATCGAGCATGCTGGCGGAACCATCAACCAGGATCAGTATTCGCTCACCGCCGACTTTGAGGCCGGTAAGATACTGGCGGTCGCCCTGACCGACGAACGAGCGCGTCGCACCGCCCTCATCATCCTCGCTTGCGCGCGCACCCTCCAGCCGTTTCTTCTCTTCATCAATCGTCTTCAGATCGGACTTGAGCTTGTTGATATGCTCGCGTTGTGCGACCGTCAATGCATCCAGATCGGCGAGTTGTTCCTGAATGACCTCGAGGTCGCTCAATACCTGTGCCGACAGTCCTTCTGTAATTGCGGACTCCTTGTCGACCTCGTCAATTGAATTTCGCAACTCGACCTTATGGCGCTCGCCGTCCAGTACCTGGCGCTCGAGCAGGCTGACTTCGGCAAGGAGTTTCTCATTGACTTCGTCCGAGCGAACCTCGGTGGCGTGATTTATTATCATGAAGAACAGAACGACGGCGCCAAAACCACATGACATGCAGTCCAGAAAGGACAGGCTGAAAACATTGGTTTGTCGTTTCTTACGAGCCATTTTCTCCGGCTACTTCGATCAGCAGCAATTCCTCTCCGTCGGGCAACGTAATCCGATCGCCGATCCCGAATACGGCGACGCCATCTAATTGGCGTCGTTTGTGGTGCAGTTGTGCCGTGCCAGGGTCTACCAGCACGCCGTCCTCCACTACACGCAGCGTAATCGTTGCGGCATCAGAGCCGGCCGGCAGGCCTATCAGTGCGTCGAGCCGGGTATCGTGACGGTTCAACGGATGGGCAATGCCATGTACCACCGCATGACTTGGCAGTCGCGGCCGCGGCGGCGAAGGTGGCGGAAGTGGTGATGCCGCTGCTGCAGGCACGGCGGTCTGCGCCGTGCTCGTGGGATCGGGTCCGGGAGTTGTGGTGGATATTGGCGACGCGGAGTCCAGCGACCATGGCACGCTGGTCACGAACCGGACTCCCTTGCCGCCCTGGACTAGGTGTTCTCCATGGCGCACCGCTCCTCGCGCGGCGGCCTCGCGTTCGAGTTCGATTATCTGGCAATCGATTTGCTGTTCCAGTTCTTTACTCAAGCCGGGAAGGGCGGCTACGCGATGCGAAATTTGCAACGCGACCGGACCATTGCTGCCGATCCGGGTGTTGATCTGTTCGGCGATCTGGCGAAAGTGCGCATTGGTCGCCTCGAGCACGCGCTCTCGCTTGGCTGTCACCTGGTAGGATTTACGGCCGGTCGGCAATTCCAGTTCTGCCGCGCCGACGCTGTCCAGTTCGCGCAGCCATCCACCCAGGTGATCGTAAAGAACCTGTTCGGTCTGGGCGACATGCATCGGGTCGAAGCGCGTCTCCGAAACGAACAGATCGGCAATTCGGTTTGCCCAACGGTCATTGAGTGTCGACATGCCAATATTGCCGAGGACGTCGACGCGGGTGCGTTTGAGCCGCACGCCCTGCTGCAATTCCGTCAGTATCGTGCGATGCAGGAAGATATCCAGAAAATACAGGTTGTGACCCGGTACCGCATGCGGCGATGCGGCGACTGCGGTATCCACGAGCCCGACCACGTCGAGACCGCACTCCTTGGCCATTCCGAGCAGCAATGCCAGTTGTTGACGGTCGTAGGTTCCCGGAACGGAAAATATGACCTTGCGTTCGCCTTCGGCCAGCAGGCGGCTACTCAAGCTTTTCAGGTGAGCGTAAGCGAGATCGGCATAGTTGCGCGCTTGGCCCATCGGCTTGGGCAGTTCCTCCATGCTCAGCTGGTCCCAAAACCGGTTCTGGATCCGGTTGGGCTGCAGGCGCGACTGAGCCAGCGCATCAGCGCCGACGACAATTTCCCTGTCATCCAGCATCGCATAGCCGGGCGACTCGAAAATGGGCTCGGCATCGAGGCTGAGCAGCAATCCGATGTCGTTGATTTCGAGGACGGCTGTCATCAGTTAGCGTACCTGTAGGTGGCGCAACAGATGTTCGTCGCAATAATCCTGAGTTTTGAGCACGAGTCTTTCCTGTTGCAATTGCAGCTGGTGCAGCAGGAACATCAGCACGATACTCAGGATCAAAGCGATAAACGTGGAGTTGAATGCTACACCGAGGCTGGCCGTGACACCGGCGATGTCGCCTTCGACGGCCTTGTGCGCCTGGCCAAGCGCCTCGCCAATACCGCGGACCGTGCCAATAAAGCCGACCGACGGTATCGCCCACGCGATGTACCTGACCATTGAAAGCTCGGAGTCGAGACGCTCCGACTCACCTTCGCACACCGAACGAACTGCGTCAGACGTATCCTGAATATTCCGGGTGGAGCGAAATCGGTGCAGGGCGGTAAGCAGCGCACGCGGTAGTAGACTCTCCCGATCCTTGTCCGGAAGCGCCTGTAACGGGCGCGACAGTTCCCGGGTGTCTTCCGGCAACACGCTCATACCCTCCGTTATATGCAAGAGGTCCTGTTGCAGCAGGGCGCGTTCACGGACGGCGAGTACCGCTTTGTAGGCCATTATTGCCATCGCCCAAAACAACAGGATAAAGCACGACTCCTGTTCGAAATCCCTGATCAGGACCCATACCGAACGATCGGCAACATAGTCGCTGTCCTGCGCCATCATTTCGGCCTGATAGGTAAGAACCGCTTCAGCATTCGGGCGCACGACGGCGACATATATCGCATGCACGATGATTATCGCGACGATCAGGGCGAAAACCTGATAGGTAAACTCGAAAGGGAATTGCTTTTTTACCATTCTCAGGCTCTCTGTAGGGCTCTAGATATCGACAGGAAACGAGACGGACAAATCTTCCGAGATTTCCTCGGAAGGCTCGAATTTTTGCGGCCTGCCACGTCGCGATTCTGTTTGGGTTTCTTCGGCTCTGGCAGGCGGAGCTTCGGTTGTCTCCGCCGCATTTTCGCTCGTCTCGGCAGCGGGGGCGGACTCTGTTTCCTGTGCCTCATCCTGGGCTTGCGCCATTGATGCGCCCAGCCCGAGAATTAAGATAGCGACAGCGAGTTCTTTCATTCGATGCTCCATGACTACTCGGCGTACCTGGCGAGTCTGAAGCCGACGTCGGGTCGGGCTTCCTCTCCATAATCCCTGTATGCCCAGCGCAATTCGCTGATTGTTGCATGTCGCCAGCTGGAGCCGCGGATAACGTGAAACTTGCCGTCCAATGGCCCCATCGGATCGCGTTCCAGGTTTGCACCGGCCGAGGGGTAGGTGGTGTACAGATCGTGAATCCATTCTGCCACGTTGCCGCCCATGTCGAACAGACCGATGGGCGATGCGCCGAAACTGCCGACCGGAGAGCTCCCGGCATACCCGTCGTTGTAGCCCTTGATGTAGTCGTTGAACAATCTGCGCGCCGACTCGTCAGCGTAATTTCCGGTTTTTGGAGCCGGCGGGGGAGGCCAGTCATCGCCCCATGGAAAACGACCGCTGCCGCGACCCGCAACCTGGCGCCCGGTCCACGCCCATTCCGCCTCTGTGGGTAACCGGTACCCGTGGTTCATCGGTTCCGCAGCGACCAGCACGCCGCCGCGGTCTACGTATGCTGCCGGAAGCCCGTCGCGCTCGCTCAGCCAGTTGCAGAATGCCGCCGCCTGTTGCCATGTTATACCCGAGACGGGATGGTCGGGCCGGTTCAGATCGACACCCTCGAACGCCCCCGAATTATGCTGCTCGGCAAACTGTCGAAACTGCTCGTTACTGACCTCCTGTACGCCAAAATAGAACGCGCGCACCAGTTCGACCTGCCTCAGGCTCTCGTTGGAACGCCGTCCCTGCTCACGTCGCGATGATCCCATACTCAATCGACCCGGAGTAACAAGTATGAGTTCCGGACCGGCGGCGGTCTTTATGCGTCTCGGCCGGGAGTCGGCGCGGGCCTGTGCTTCTGTTTTCAGCCGAGTTGACACTTCCTGCGGGAACCCGGGTCGCGGCGTAACGGTAATTCGGTAGGACGCAAATCCGGGCTTGCGAATCTCTATTTGTTGCGGCACGGCGGGCAGCGTCAGGCGCCGTTCGCTGCGAACCTTTCCGTTTATAAGGACCTCGGCATCGGCGGGATCGGCGACGATACTAATTTCTCCCACAAACGGTTTCAGGGACACGTCTACCTGGCGGCTTGTGCCCGATTCGGGTTTGACGTTACGGGTGACTTTCTGAAATCCGGCCTTGCTGAATTCGATGCGATATGTGATACCGGGCGCAAGTTCGAGCTCCGACGGGGTCTGCCCGCGGTAGGCGCCGTTTACCATAATGCTGGCCCCCGATGGTCTGCTGCGCAGACTGACAAGACCATCGGCCTGCTCAAGAACGATGGTCTCGAGAGTTTGCGGAACCGAGCGCACGACGTCGATTTCTTCGTTATAGGATTTGTAGCCGGGCAGGGATACCTGTACCTCGCGTACGCCCTCCAGTATGTCGGCGCTAAGAGGTGTGACACCGACTGCTTCGCCATCTACGAGTACTTCTGCGCCGATCGGCTCGCTGTTGATCGCGACGCTGGCCCAGAGCGGTTCAAGTTTCGCTTCCAGGAACTGTTCCGCGCCACCTCCCTCGATCTCGACCTGTACGCTGTAGGAATCGAATCGTTCGGCATCGAGCGTGAACTCGTGCGGGCCCGGTTCGATCGTCAGCGGCTCGATCGGTGTCGTGCCGACAATCTCCCCGTTTACCGCGACCCGCACACCGTCGCCAGGCTCTGTCGTAAGGTGCAAAATACCGGGCAGTTTTTTCAGTTCAAACTCGAAGAACTGGTTGCGTTCCTCGCCGACGCTCAAAATTTCGTCGAAGTCGTAATAGCCCTCGCGCGCCATATGCAGACGATAGTCGCCAGGCCGTAACAAATACCGACCGCCAAGTTCAAAAACGTAGAGCCCTCCGTCAATCTCGATTTCCTCGGCGACGGGCGCCACCTTTAATTCGACGGTACGCGCGGTGAGCATAAACCAGGCTACGCTGCCGAGTACGACAAAAATCGCAAATACCAGTAGCGGCACCGGTCGCAGCACGCTGCGCCAACCTCGTGTGCGGCGCTCGGACGGCGCAAATACGGCGGCCTCGATCAGCTCGCCCTCGGATTCAACGTCACCGCCACTCGAGAAGTCCATTGCAATGACGTCGTCCGCGGTTTCCGTTTCCAGCACCAGCTCCGGCCCGGTCTTGCGAACAACCAGAATCCTCGACTCGTGTTCGAGTGTGTCGCCGACTGCGACCAGAACCGGTTCTTCCAGGTTCGAATCGTTACGCAGGATGAGCGCATCGCCGGCCGGGGTCATTACCCAGCCAGCTTTCGTGTATTCGAGGTAGGCGAGGGTCTCGCCGTGGGCGGCGCCCGGCCACGGCACTTCGGCATCCGCACCGCCGATGCCAACCCGCCGCGTTGCCTGATAGCGCTCGCTGGTTTCTCCATCGACGAGGCGGACTGAGGCGGTCAAATCTTCTCCTCGCAGCGTACGATGACCGGACCGGCGGGCTGGCCGGCAACGACCGTAAATTGCTGTCTCACGTCGCGGAACCCGGAGCGTGTTCCCACTACCGTATAGGTGCCGGGCCGTAGCTCGATGTCGCGCGCGTCGAAACTCCCGAGCTGTCCGATTCGAAACAACGTAACTTCGGTCTGATTGTCGGATTCGAAACGCACCGTCACCGGGACTCGCGCGACCGACATTGCCTGCTGCATTTGCTGGATTTGCGCGGTTAGTTTCGGTCCGCGCGGCTCGACAGTGGTGGCAACCGACATGAGTTGCTCGGCGGCTGCATAGACTGCGTCAGTGGACAAGCGCGCCGGCGCCGCCAGGTATTCGGTGAGGCGCTTGTCCAGCTCGGCCCGTTCCTGGCTGCGCGAACGGCCACGTTTTGCGAACGCCAGATTTGCGTCCAGCGCCAGCGCTTTCTCGTAGCGATCCAGTGCCTGCGGCCAATTCTCTTCGCTCTCGAATCTTTCCGCTTCGCTGCGCAAGCTGGCAATCCGGGTCAATCGGCGTTGCATATCGGTTTGCGCCAGGGCTTCCGCCACCTCGGGCGACCCCGGTTTGAGTTGACGCGCGCGCTTGAAAGCGGAGTCTGCCTGTTGCAATTGTCCCGCCGACAATGCCGCATAGCCCTGCGACATCAGTACCGAGAATTGATCGCTGGCGAGACGTGCTGTCACGCGGTCGAGTCCCTCTGTTGCCTCGCTCGCCGCGGCATCGAGAGCCAGCGCCTCGCGAAAGGCATCGCGCGCAACCGCGAACTCGCCGCGACTCTCGGCTCTGCGGGCCTCAGCCAGCAGTCGTTCAACCGCGTCCAGGGTTTCGGCCCGGCGCAGGCCGGCGGTTGCGGTAGCGTTATCGGGATCGAGCGCCAGCGCCGCGGTAAAAGCTTCGGTGGCCGTGGCGGAATCAAAACTGTCGAGCGCCTCCTGGCCGCGCGTAAGCGCCGCGCTCAACAACACGGGGGCCAGAGCCTCCAGTGCAAGAAGTTGATCGAGCCCGGCCTGGTAAGACTGCTGCGCGGCCTCGTACTCGCGAATGCTGAAGTGACCGTCCCCGGTGCGTGCATGTTCCTTGGCGGCGTTGAACTCGGTTTCCGCCCATGCGGTCACATTGCTTTCTTCCAGATCGAACTGCTTGCGGATGAACTCCTCGAGAACTGCTTCCGCTGCTTCTTTCTGTTTCAGAATCTGGGCGCGCTGCCACGGCGCCAGTTCTTTAGGTGCTTCCGGTTCGCTTCTTGCCGCAGTCGCTGGCGCTGCCGGTTGGCTGGTCTCGGGCGTTGCCGCGGTCTGTTCCGGCGGCGGTGGTTTTACCAGGTCCGGGAGGTAAAAAATTACGCCGAAGGCAATAATGATACTGACTGCAAACAACGTAATGATTACGGGTTTCGACACCGTACTGCGGTGTTCCGATTCGACGGGAGCCGTAGTGGCCGCACTACTGAAATTCAGCGGTTCGATCGACTCGAATTCCTCGGCCTCGATGTCGAGACTGTCGTCGGCGAATTGTTCGATCAGTCTCTCTAGCTGCGCGCCATCGCGCGAGAATTGAGCTGGATTCAACTGCGCCAGCGCGATGCCGGCCATTTCGGGTTCGCCAATTGTCTCGGCCGCAGCGATTCCCTGGTGCAGTTGCGCTTCAAGATCGGGTGTGAGTGCCGCAGCGGGCAATATCCAGAGTCCGATTTGCTTACCGGAACGGGAGTCCGTTGCCAGCCATGCGGGATGGCGGGCGCCGCTGCGCAATGGCCGGAGAAGGGTGTACCGGCCAAACACTATCTGGTCGGGGCGGAGGTCGCGCATGGGTCTGTGTTGCTTTTGTTTAGTTGACCTCGGTGCCGTCGCCTGGTGCTGCACTGTCGCTGGCGACCTCGATCCCGGTTTCGAGTTCATAGATATCCCGCAACAGACGCCGCCATTCGGCATACTGGGCCTCAACGGAGCCAGAGAGCTCCACGGTTTGTCCTTCAATATCGACGACTACGGGGCGTACTTCCGCTTCGAGTGAAGTGCCGAGTTCGCGCAGCGCATCAACATGGATCTTGGATTCTCCGTAGCGTTTGAATCCGGACCATGCCAGAGTACCGCCGCCGATCACGGCGGTATTCGCTATGACCGACTCGGTGTAGCTGCCGCCCTGGCTGCCGACATACAGGCCGCCCACCACTGCCAATGCGCCAAGCAGCATCCGCCGCCGCGCCGAGTCCTTGACCTCTCGTAGCGCGATAGTCTCGTCGTAGCTGTAGGCGCGCCAGTCCATATAGGGCTCGCCCATCTGTCGTTCGAAATTGTCGTAATACTCGTCCAGCGTGTCGAAGAACATGTACTCACGCTCGCGGATCTTACTCATGCGAACCATCATTGGTTCTTCACGCGCGGGCAGACTGTTGATTGTGTATTCGCCGGTCCTCTCGTTTACCTTCAGATGGCGGTCGAAAGCCTCGGGCGAAAATTCTGTTGCAAATCGCAACTCCGAAATCGTTCGGATGTCTGTCAGTTGCTTGGCATCCAGCGACTGCCTCGCCAGCACCAGGTCGTTCGCGATCTGGTTGTAAATGTTCTGGAATGGATCGCTGTCGAGCTCGAGTTCCTCGACATAGGCATATTTGCTTGCCACGCCTTCGTAAGTCTTGTCCAGCCATTCGCGTCCCGTGGAGTCAACCGCCTGGACATCGAGCTTGAGAGTTTCGCCGTCCGAATAGAGGATCTTTCCGGACACGTGCAAATCGACTGCATTTGAGTCAGAGGGAACGACCCAGACCGCGCCCCACTGGCCGGTTTTCTCCAGGGTGTCCTGCAGGATGAGTGGAATAAACCTGGCTTCGGCCTTGCGAACTGTCGGGAAAATTCGGAGCTTTTCCCAGCTTTCCTCGTCTTCGGGAATGCCGGCATCGAAAACCGCTACCCCAACGTCGAGTAGCTGGGCTTCGGGGATCGCCTCAACCGCCTGTATCGCCTCGGTCGAGTTGACCGAGCGAACGGACTCCTGAACGCAGCCGCCAAGCAGCAGCGACAAAGCTGCCGGGTACAGTGGGAGAAGTGTCAGTCGCCTCATTTCGAATTACCTCGATGTGCCTTCCTTGTAACGCCGGTACTCTTCCCAGAGTTTTTCGCGCAGTGCCGGATCGCTCTCGGTTTCAGCGGCTTCGCGCAACTGGCGCGCGACGATGTCGTCGTCGTCACCACTGGGAATACCTTCCGGAGCCGAACCCGTGGCTTCCTTGCCTGCACCGCCCTGAGGCATCGGTCGTTCCAAACCGCTGGTATCGGCCGGTCCGCCGTCTTCGATGGTCGAATCGCCGTCGCCGGATTCCCCGCCCATTCCACCGTCTTCGCCGACATCGGTAGCACCGCTGCCGCCTTCGCTTTCCTCGCCGTACACCGAGCCCTCGGCGCCGGATTCGCTGCCGCGCCGCGCATCGCGCGCTCGTTGCTGTTCTTCGAGGATGCGGCCGTCAAAAATCACCATTGAGCCGTCAAGAACCCGGTCGAGATCTCCAACCTGCTCGTCGCCGGTTTGCGGCGAGCCAATGACCGCGACTCTGACCGGATTCGAGCCTCCGGGTGCGCCACTTGCGCCCCCGGGCATGTTGCCACCAGGCACTGCGCCTGCGGGACCTTGCGCGCCACCGGAGCCGGCGCTGCCGCCCGGCGTGCTTCCCGGATTTTGTCCGCCCTGTTGTTGCGCCGTGCTTTCGCCGCTTCCCGCGGGACCGCCACCTTGCTCCTGAGCGGTACTCTCGGCGCCACCTTCAGGGCCGCCGCCCTGTTGTTCCTGGGCGGTGCTCTGCGCGCCGCCCTGCTGTTCCGCTTCGCCATCGGCTCCGCCCGGGGGCGGACCACCCTGTTCCTGGGCTGTGCTCTCCGCGCCACCGGGGGGTTGTCCGCCTTGTTGTTCCGCGCCTTCGGCACCCCCTTGCTCCTGCGCGGTGCTTTCCTGAGGTGCGCCGCCAGGCGGGGGCGAACTCTGGCTCTGAGCACTCGATTCTCCGCCAGACTCGGACTGCTCGGGCGGGTTGCTCCAGGGATCCTGTTCGGCGCTTCCGGAACTCTGTGACTGGCTTTCCGTGCTGGATTCGCTGGGCGATTGCGAGGGACTGCCGCTGCTCGGGCTGGAGGATTCGGAGGTGCTCGAAGATGTGCTGGACGACTGCTGTTCCTGCTCCTCCTGTTCCTGCGTCTGTTGACTGGCACAACCGGCCGCCAGCGCCAGGGCGAGCACAAGGCAGAGTTTTGTCGTGAAATTGTCGGTCATCGTGACACCTCGTCCGATTTGCCTTCGCAACGGCCTCGCTACACTGACGCGGCACCAGGTCTGTGCGCGGCAAAAAACAGCCGCGGCGTTGCCGGTCTCGCCTCGCCAAGTGTACATGGAATAGCCGAGGATTCCCGGAGCCTTCCTTGTAAGGTCTTCCTTACTCCGGCATGAGCGCCTCGTTTCACGACAGCTTTCGGCGTCCTATTCCATGTAGAAAAAATCATGTCTCAGTCTCTGGTTATGGGCCCAGTCACGCTGTCCTTCCTTATAGGTCGGCCTGAACCGCGCCAGTTTCACTGCTCGCGCGACATAATTCTGTTGTCTCCGGTAGTCGTCGGGTTCCGTCTGTAATACTTCGACGTTGTGCGCCCATCCCTCGGGGTCGACGTCATAGCTGACGACAACGTACCCCGACCCGAGTTGCCCGATGCTGGCAAATTGTCCGTTCTGACGCCGGACCGCCGGCCGGATGGCTGGCATGAACACGAGGTGAGGATCCTTGAAAAACCGGTCGCTCTCCGGCGTGCGGGAGCCGTCGGGAGTAAGAATCCTCCACGCCAGGTCGTAATACTGGATGCCTTTTTCCCATACCGGCGAAAACCGCAGGTACCAGTCACCAAGCGCTACCAGCGCGCTGGCATGCAACACCGGGTCGACATCATCGTTCTGGTCGATGATCTCCAGCGCGCGATACAGATAGGTCTTCGCGCGTGGGTCCTGACGCACATACTGTCCGCCAACGCTGACGACCGACTTGTGGCGATACGACTCGGCCAGTCGCACCAACGGTTCCACGAGGCGAATATCCTCGGGCCCGTAAGTGTCCTCGACGATGTGTACCGCTTTCCGATACAGATCGCGCTCCCCCGGAACCGGGCAAATCTGTTTCTCGTCGGCCTCCCAGGTAACTTTACGTTCTACCAGGCAGGTCAGCCGGACCCGGTCGTAGGAGTCACGAGTCGAGAATATTTTGCCGAGGTGCTCCGCAAGGTTGTAAAGCGCGGGCAGGATCTCCGGAGAATTTGCACCGAACTGGCGCTGGTAAATCTGATAGGCGGAAGCCTGTTTGGTCACGGACATGCGAATGTCTTCCAGCCCGTGATAACTGATGGCCATTTGTTCGAGTTGTTTGACTTGCTCGAGATTGTAAAGGCCGTCATGCCGGCGGGTAATGTGCTGAGCACGCTCGAGATAAGGTATTGCCTCTTCGTAATGCCCAACTGCATTGTGAATCTCGCCGAGCGCGGTCAACGGCCGCACCAGCCGCGGGTCGTTCTCGCTGTAGTTTTCCTCAATCAGCTCGATGCTTCTCTGGTAGTTCGCCACCGCTTCAGTTGGTTGATCGGTCATGCTCTGAAGCGTTGCCAGGTTAATCAGGGGATCGATCAACAGCGGCGTATCCCGACCGGCTTCCCGCTCCGTCAGGTCAACGATCCTGGTTGCCGGTTCCAGTGCCTCCTCGTATTCGCGCGACTCGTACTTGAACAGGTACTCCTCATATTGCTGCTCGCGTTCGGTCAGCTCCTCACCGCCAAGTAACGCGCCAACCGTGTTTTGGTTGACCGGGCGGCCCGTGACCGACGAATTTTCGGCAACTGTGCGGCCGGCGCCGAGCGTGTCGTCCTGGGCGGAGGCCGGACTCCACGCCAGCACGGCGCTGGCGAGCAGGGCACCGACCCGCACCGGGGCGCTATCGGTCAGTTTGCGGCGGAGCAGGCCGAGGCCTGATCCCGGCGCGCGGGAATTCGTTGGCCCGGAACATGTTACGGGCGCATCAGTGCGGGAACGAAAGCGATTCTCACTCAACGTATCGGAACTCGTGTTTGACTTGTATCCCCGAAGTGGCAACTGGTTCGCCTTCTTCCATCCGCGGCCGAAACCGCGCCGTACGCATCGATCTCAGAACGGCACGCTCCTGTCCCACCCAGCCAGGTGGAGAGGTTTCTATTATTTGCACATCCTGCGCCTGGCCATCCGGCGTGACGGTATATTCGACCAGCACAAAGCCCAGTTGTTCCTCCGGTTTCAATTCAAGAGAAAGGTTGGCCGTATTGTTGCGCGGCGGGGCTGGCGATCGGCTATAGGCCAGTCTCTTCGGTTGGGCAAATGCCTCCGCAGCGGGACCTTCGCCCTCGCCGTCGCGCAGCACCGACCAGGCTTCGCGATAGTAGTCCATGCCGCGATCCCGATCCTGGCTGAAGACCGTGTACCAGTCACCCATGTCCATCAGCAATTCAGCTTTTTCACTGATCTCTATCGAGTCCTGCGCGAGCTGGATGTCGAGCGCCCGTTCCAGCAAGCTCCGGGCGCGCGCGTGCTGCGACTGGTATTCGTATCCGGGCTCTCCGACCTGCCCCTGCTGGCCCTTGTAGATCCAGCGTCCCGATCTGGCATAGTAGGTGCTCGCAAGCCCGCGCAAAGGCGCGACCAGGCGAACGTCTTCCTTGCCGTACTCCTCTTCGAGAATATGGATGGCGCGGTTGTACAGCGCGCGACTTGACGGGCGGCGGCAGCGAGCGGGCCGCTCGTCGGCGAATGTCATGTCGGTTTCGATCAGGCAGCCGTAGATGGCCTGGTCCTGCGGCGACAATCCACGGTAGATGTCCATTTGCCACTCGGCGAGATCGAGCAAGGCTGAGACCATCTCGGTGCTGTTGTCGTCGCGGCCTCGCGATCTCAGATCGAACGCGCGCAACTGCTGGCGATCCGCTTCCAGGCCGTTGCCGGCGGCGGCATAACTCGTGGCCATCGCGTCCAGCATCGCGATCTGGTCCAGGGTATAGAGACCCTCATGCCGGCGCAGGATCTGGCGGGCGCGCTCGTACGCCAAAACGGCTTCGCCCGGGCGCCCGGTTTTGTCGAGTACGCGGCCGATTCCCATCAACGGAGTGACCAGGTCTCGATCCACGGGGCTGCTGAAGCGCTCCAGCATGCCTACGGCCTCGGCATAATTTTGTCCTGCATTATCCAGGTCGCCGCGGCTCTCCTGGATCAGCGCGAGATTGGTCAGCGGCCGCGCCATTCGTTTGGACTGCTGACCGAACTCAAGTTCGGTCAGCTCCACAAGGCGTTGCGCGGGTTCGATGGCTTCGTCAACTTCGCCGAACGCGGCGTCGCTGAGCATTTCTGCATACAGGCCCGACGCAACCGACTGGTCGGCTGATGCCTCCTCGAGTTCCGGGGGTACCGTAAGCTCGGCGAGCAGCGCCAAATCGGCCCCCACGCACGGGCTGACGGCGGCCGACAATGCGAGCCCGCAAATTATGTAAAGCGCCGCAAACCGGCCGACGCTCGATGTCTTTTTCTGTGCTGGCGGTTCGGCCATGGCCCCGATTTTAGCGACAATTTTTTGTTCAGCCACTATCTGCGGAAATGTTTTCGCTGGGAGCCGGGTATCTGAAGCGGTACAGAATCTCCGCTCTCACCGGAACGGGTTCGCCGTTGCGCCATGCCGGCCGGAATCTGCTGGTTGCCATGGACCGCTCTATATCGCGGTTGTGCCGGGTCCAGTAGGGCGGGTTGTTTTCTATAACTTCAATGTCCGTGGCACGTCCTTCTGCCGTCACCGTGAATTCGACCCTTGCCCATCCCGGCAACATCGGCCCGCTATCGCTGATTTGGCCGCGTGCCTGAGGTTGCTGAAAACCGGCGGGAAGATAGAGCAGGCGGACCGGGTTCTCGAATGCACCGGGAACTTCGTCATCGGGAATATCCTGTTTCATCAGAGTCCAGGCCCTGCGATAGTAGTCTCGCGCCCGTTTTGGCCCATGGTCGTAGATAGAGTGCCAGTCGCCCAGATCGACCAGGATGGTCGCCAGAGTGCGGTCAGAGGCGCCAAACTCCGCCTTTTCGGCGATCGTCAGTGCTCGCTCAAGCATACGCCGACCGCGGTAGTAGGGGCCGTGGAACCCTATCCTGTCGCCGTATCGCTTCCAATGCACGGTGCCGTACAGATAGCTGATGGCCAGACCGCGGAGCGGTTCCACCAGCCCCAGCGAGTCCTTCCCCTCGTTGTCTTCCAGCAGTCGCACCGCACGTTTATAGAGTTCGCGCATGCCCGGGTGATGACAACGACGCGGTTCGCCAATCCCGGGACTGAAACTGCTGGCGATCAGGCAGGCGAGACCGGCGCGTTGTTCCGGGGGTAGCGCCGCATGCAATTCGCGTTGCCAGTCCGCCATGTCGATCAGAGCGTCGACCTGGAGTTGATGCTGGTCAATATCGGGATGCCGGCGCAGTCGGTGCGACTGCAATTGCGCGCCGTCTGCCGCCATCAGGTCGCCCGCGGCGGCATGCGCTTCGGCCTCCGCTTCCAGCCACAGCCCCTGGCAGGCTTCGTTGAGGCCATTGGCACGGCGAAAAATTGCCCGCGCCCGCTGCAATGTATCGATGGCGCGGCTGTAGGCGCCGTTCTCCATATCCAGACGGGCCTGGGCCGTCAGAATGGGGATCAGGTCCAGTGAAAAGCTGTCGCCGCGCTGCTCGATCAGCGTGCGCGATGCGCGCAGATTCGCGTCGGCAGAGACTGCTTCGCCCTCCAGAAAATCGGCCTGGGCGATCGAAAAATAGATCTGGGATCGATGCAACGGATCGAGAGCGTCATCGGGCGCCGAGCGCATTGCATCCGGCGGTGACAACGGATCGATCAACCAGCCGGGGTCAAGCATGCCGCGCAGACGCCGCTGACAGAGTAGCTGGTAGTCGTTACTGACTTCGGCCAGCGGCCACCACAGCGGCACAGGAGCGCGCTCGGACGCCGACGCCGCTGACGCCGCCAACAGCAAAAAGACTGCGTACGCGGTGATCCGATTCATGGTCCCGGTGTGCCGCTTCGTGTAATTCTGAAAACGATGTGCCTGTCTTGATAGACACGCTGTGGGTCAACTTGTTCGATACTCGCCCCGATGGCTCAGGAAATTCTCACCCCGATAATAATTTTTAACTTTAACTATAGATTATAGATATATGATTTATATATTTAAAACAGCAGCTCCGCTGAGATTCCCGGCGCGTAGGTCGGCCAGCGCGGCGTTAGCCTCCTGAAGCGAGTAGGGGGTGACCGACGTGCGTACCGGGACGCGTGGAGCAATTTGAAAAAAGTCGCGCCCGTCGCGCCGAGTGAGGTTGGCAACCGAGCAGACGCTGCGCTCGTGCCACAAGAGGTCGTACGAAAATGACGGGATATCACTCATGTGGATCCCACCGCATACCACGGTTCCGCCCTTGCGCAACCGCGACAGGGCGACCGGTACCAGTTCCCCCGCTGGGGCGAAGATCAGGGCGCTGTCGAGCTCGACTGGTGGTGTCTGGCTGGAGTCGCCGGCCCACTCGGCACCCAGTGACATTGCAAAATCCTGCGCAATCCTGTCACCGGGTCGGGTAAAGGCATAGACCCGCTTGCCCTCGTAGCGCGCGATCTGGGCGACGATGTGGGCGGCAGCACCGAATCCGTAGATGCCGACCGTCTCACAAGGTCCGGCCAGCCTCAGGGTTCTGAATCCGATCAGGCCGGCGCACAGCAACGGTGCCGCTTCGGTGTCGCTGTAGCAATCCGGAATCGGAAAACAATAGCGCGCCTCGGCAACGCTGTACTCGGCGTATCCGCCATCGATTTGATATCCGGTGAAACGCGCCGCCGCGCACAGATTCTCGTGGTTCTGGCTGCAGAAATCACAATTCTGGCAGGTGTGTCCCAGCCATCCGACTCCGACCCGATCGCCTGTCGCAAGCTCTGTGACGGCCTCCCCGGTTTTGGCGACAACCCCGACAATCTCGTGGCCGGGTATCAGAGGCAGCTTTGGTTGATCGAGTTCGTTGTCGACGATATGCAGATCGGTGCGGCATACCCCGCACGCTTTGACTCGAATCAGAACCTCGCCCGGTCCCGGTTGCGGGACGGGCAGGGACCTGTGCACCAGAGGCTGGCCGGGTTTCTCCATGACCATCGCATTCATGTACATCTCGAATCCCTTTGACCGTTTGGTTGAAGCAGACTAAAGCGGACAGTCGCGGTCGAATTCGGCCGCGGATTTGTTGCGCACCGCCTCGAGACCCGCTCGAATGTCCTCGAATCGAAAACCCATGAACTCCAGAGCCAGCGACGTATCGAAAGTCGGTCCGGCCATACGCAGCCAGTTGTTGAGCGCGTACTTGGTAAAACGCAGGGCGCTCGGGCTTCCCGCGGCCAGCTTCATTGCGATGCGCCGTGCTTCGTCAATGAGCCGTTCCGCCGCTACGCACCGCGACACCAGCCCGATACGTTCGGCTTCCTCGCCGCTCAGTGGTTCGTTGGTAAGCAGATAATATTTTGCCTTGGCCATGCCGCAGAGCAGCGGCCAGATAATGGCGGAGTGGTCACCGGCGGCTACTCCGAGGCGGGTATGCCCATCGAGGATTTTCGCGTCGGGTGCAGCGATGCTGACATCCGCCAGCAAAGCTACGGCAAGACCGGCTCCAACGGCTGGTCCCTGGATGGCTGAAACCACCGGCTTGCTGCAGTTGATGAGATTGTAGACAAGGTCGCGGGCTTCCTTCCAAACGCGTTGCAGGGCATGGTCGTCGTCGATCATCTCCTGAATCAGTGTGAAATCGCCGCCCGACGAGAAGCTGTTACCCTCACCCCGAACGACGACACTGGCGACGCCCGGGTCGGCATCGACCTGGCGCCAGACCAGCGCGAGATCGCGATGCATATCAGCATCGGCTGCATTGCGGCGCTCGCCGGAGCCGAGAATGATCTCAAGGACACGTTCGCTGGGGGACGCGAAGCGCAGGCTGGCAAAATTCGAAGTGTAGGCGGCAAGATCCATCGGTTTATCCTGAATGAAAGAGTCGGCGTGATGTATCGGGGAATCCCACGATTATGACCAAGCCCGGTCGGCATTGCACCGCGCGGCCCAAAACACGGCTCACGCGGTTCGAGACGTTGAGTGCGCATGAGTTGGCGCGCTTCGCCGCGCAGCGGCCGCTGCGCGCGGGTTCACTTATCGTCACGGTATTTGGCGACGTCGTCGCCGCGCGTGGCGGAGAGGTCTGGCTCGGCAGCCTGATCAGATTGCTCGAACCGTTCGGCCTGAGCGAGCGGCTTGTGCGCACCGCGGTTCACAGGCTGGTGGCGGAGGGCTGGCTCGAGTCCGAAAAGATCGGACGTCAGAGCTACTATCGATTCAGCCACGCCGGCGCATCCCGATTTGGCATCGCGGCGCGAAAAATTTACGGCCCGCCGCAAACCGATTGGGACGGGAAGTGGAGTCTAGTGCAATTTTTGCGTGGACCGGCGAATCGGCGCGAGCGTCTAAAACGCGAATTCAGATGGCTTGGCTATACGCAGATTGCTCCGGGACTGATGGCCAGCCCGCGTCGCGATTGCGAAGCGCTTGCGGCATTGCGTCAGGGTGTAGACGGTTCGCTGATGATCGACTGGGTTGCCACGGCGGGGGGCGAGACCATGCCGCAGGCGCTACGCGAGCTGCTGGAACAGGGGCTCCGTCTGGCCGAGGTCGGCACACGTTACACCGCGTTTATCGAGCGTTTCTCACCGCTTCATGCGGCCTTGGCAAGACTGCGCAAACCGGACCCGAGGACGTCTTTGCTGGCCCGTATCCAGCTTGTCCATGAGTACCGGCGCGCGGTGCTGCGCGATCCGCGTCTGCCGCGGGAGCTGTGGCCGGCGCACTGGCCAGCGCAACGCGCATACGATCTTGGTGCCGCCATCTATCGTCGCCTGGTGCCGGCGTCAGAAGACTGGATCGATCGCAACCTGCAGGCGATCGATGGCGAGATGCCGCCGGCGGGTGCCGGGCTGGCAATACGGTTTGGCGGTTCTGAAGCTTGACTGTTAACCGTCACCGCATTTTTTTATCGGGCTGACAATTCCGTTAAGCTTCGCGTCTCGGTTGGCACGACCCCGGCACATAGCCGGCACAGGGAGCGGGCATGAGTTTTGACACCATAGTTTTCGAATCCGCCGATGGCATCGCAACGATCAGGCTGAACCGGCCGGACAGCCTGAACAGCTTTACCGCCGGGATGCACGCGGAGCTGCGTGCAGCGATGGATATCGTAGAGAGTGACGCGTCCGTTCGCTGCCTTGTGATCACCGGTACCGGCAGGGGTTTCTGCGCGGGCCAGGACCTGAACGAGCGCGATCCCGCTGCAACGCAAAAAATGGACCTCGGTGAAAGCCTGGACAACAATTACAACCCGCTGATCCGTCGTTTCAAGAACCTCCCGATGCCGGTTGTCGCGGCGGTAAACGGCGTTGCCGCCGGGGCCGGCGCGAGCCTCGCCCTGGCATCCGACCTGGTCCTTGCCGCGCGTTCGGCCAGGTTTATTCAGGCATTTTGCAAAATCGGTTTGATTCCGGACGCCGGCGGGACGTGGGCGCTTCCGCGACTGGTGGGTCACGCCCGCGCCATGGGGCTTGCGTTGCTCGGCGATACCGTTACGGCCGAACAGGCGGAAAAATACGGGATGATCTGGCGCTGTGTCGACGACGAGGCGCTGGCGGGGGAGACCGCGGCGCTCAGCAGGCATCTCGCGGCTGCGCCGACTCACGGTCTCGGGCTGATCAAAAAAGCCATCAATGCGTCGCTCGGTAACGACCTGGATACGCAACTCGATCTCGAGCGCGATTTGCAACGCAAGGCAGGATTCTCCGAGGATTTCGATGAGGGCGTAGCCGCGTTCCAGCAAAAACGAGCGGCTGTCTTCAAAGGTCGATGAACGCCCCCACGCAGCAGGAACGACTCGCGCATCAGTGCAGCGAATCGCTGCACAGCCGCGATCGCGCGGCACAGATGCTCGGAATCAGAATTCTCGAGTGCGGCCCGGGCCATTGCGAACTGGCGATGGCAGTGACGGCGGCAATGCTGAATGGCCACGGCGTCTGCCATGGTGGTCTTCTCTTTGCGCTCGCGGACACAGCGCTGGCGCATGCCAGCAACAGCCGCAACAAGCTGAGCGTCGCATCGATTTGCACTATCGACTTCCTGCGCCCGGCTGAAGCGGGCACGGTAGTTATTGCCAGTGCGATGGAGCGGTTCCATGGTCGCCGCAAGTCCAGCTACGATGTCGAATTGCGCGATGACAAAACCCGCCTGATCGCGTTGTTTCGCGGGGAAACTGTGAGCACCGATGCGGCCGTGATCCGCGAGGGGGAATCTTGCAATGACTGATGCATTCGTATGCGATGCGATCCGCACGCCGATCGGGCGGTATGGCGGGGCTCTCGCCGCGGTACGGGCCGATGATCTTGCGGCTATACCAATCTCGGCATTGGTGGCGCGCAATCCCGGCCTCGATGCCAGCCGGATCGAAGATCTGATCTACGGCTGCGCCAACCAGGCCGGTGAGGATAATCGTAATGTGGCGCGTATGGCCGGATTGCTTGCTGGGTTACCGGTCGAGGTCGGCGGCGTGACAGTGAACCGATTATGTGGATCTGGCCTGGATGCAGTCGCGATGGCGGCGCGTGCCATACGATGTGGTGAGGCCGAGCTCGTTGTTGCGGGTGGCGTCGAGTCAATGTCTCGCGCACCGCTGGTGATGCCCAAGGCCGATACCGCGTACAGTCGGCGCGCGGAAATCTATGACACGACAATCGGCTGGCGATTCGTCAACCGGTTGCTCAAGAAACAATATGGTATCGACTCGATGCCGGAAACCGCGGAAAACGTCGCCGCGGAGTTCAACATCAGCCGCGACGATCAGGACGCATTTGCGTGGCGCAGCCAGCAGAAGACCAAACGTGCGATCGAGTCGGGCCGCCTCGCCCGCGAGATCGTGCCGCTCACCCTGCCGCAGCGGAAAGGAGATCCTGTTGTCGTGACCCACGATGAACATCCGCGACCATCGACGACCCCCGAGCAGTTGGCCCGGCTCGGAACTCCGTTTCGCGAAAATGGCACGGTGACAGCGGGCAACGCATCGGGAGTCAACGATGGCGCTTGTGCGTTGCTGATCGCCTCGGAGACCGCCGCCGCGGTGCACGGACTCGAACCGAGGGCGCGTATCGTCGCGACCACGGTCGCTGGAGTTAGCCCACGGATCATGGGGATAGGTCCGATACCGGCGGTCAACAAGTTGCTGGTGCATACCGGGTTGCGGCTCGAGGAGGTCGGTATCGTCGAACTCAACGAGGCGTTTGCCGCGCAAAGCCTCGCGGTACTGCGGGGGCTGGGTCTCGGCGACGATGCAGAACATGTAAACCCGAATGGCGGCGCGATCGCACTCGGTCATCCGCTGGGGATGAGTGGCGCCAGGCTGGTTACGACTGCGACCCACGAGTTTGCGGATCGCGATGCCCGTTATGCCATCTGCACGATGTGTATCGGGGTGGGGCAGGGTATTGCGATGCTTCTGGAGCGGGTCTGATAAAGCATTACAAGATTGGCTGAGATAATCAGGAAACTGTATCATATCGGGGTTTTTCAATTACGGGATAGCCGTCATGTATACGCAGGGACTGGATCAGCAGGGCAGCCAGGACAATACAGAGCACGCGAATGCCGATCGTGAGCGCGAAGCCGCATTCCAGGCTCGAATCGACGGCGAAGAGAAAATCGAACCGCGCGACTGGATGCCGGAGGCTTACCGCAAGACGCTGGTCAGACAGATATCGCAGCATGCCCATTCCGAGATAGTCGGTATGCTGCCGGAGGGCAACTGGATCAGCCGTGCCCCGACGCTGAAACGCAAGCTGATCCTGATGGCCAAAGTCCAGGACGAGGCCGGACATGGCCTGTATCTCTACAGCGCAGCGGAAACGCTGGGCACCTCGCGCGCCGACATGGTCGATCAATTGCTCGACGGCCGTGCGAAATACTCGAGTATCTTCAACTACCCTACGCTGACCTGGGCTGACGTAGGTGCGATCGGCTGGCTCGTTGACGGCGCCGCCATCATGAATCAGATCCCGTTGTGCCGTTGCTCCTACGGTCCCTATGCGCGGGCGATGGTGCGGGTGTGCCGGGAAGAGAGTTTTCATCAGCGCCAGGGCTACGAGTTGATGCTTGCGCTGTGCCGTGGCAACGATGAACAAAAGCGCATGGCCCAGGATGCGCTGAATCGCTGGTGGTGGCCATCGCTAATGATGTTCGGCCCGTCCGACAATGAATCGCGCCACACTGCGCAGTCTATGGCCTGGAAGATCAAGCGCTTCAGCAACGATGAACTGCGTCAGAAATTCGTCGACACCACTGTGCCGCAGGCCGAATACCTCGGTCTTGAGGTGCCGGATCCCGACCTCGCTTTTGACGAAGAAAGCGGTCATTACCGTTTCGGAGCGATCGACTGGGAAGAGTTTTTTGCCGTCCTCAAAGGAAACGGCCCATGTAACCGGGAGCGGATTGAAGCGCGTCGCAGCGCCCACGAAGAGGGGCGATGGGTGCGCGATGCGGCACGCGCTTATGCCCGCAAGCAAGCTAAGAGAGCCGCGGCGCAAGCCGCCTGAGGAGAAACTCGATGGCAGAGCAGGACTGGCCGCTTTGGGAAGTGTTTATTCGCTCGCGCACCGGATTGAGTCACAAGCACGTTGGCAGCCTGCATGCGGCCGACCAGCAAATGGCGCTGCAGAACGCGCGCGATCTCTATACCCGGCGCCAGGAGGGCGTCAGTATCTGGGTCGTACCCTCAGCAGCGATCCATGCTTCCGACCCGGCCGAGCGTGACGCCTACTTCGATCCGGCTGACGACAAGATTTATCGCCATCCCACTTTTTACGACATCCCTGACGAGGTCGAGGTGTTGTGACCGGCAGTATCGATGTCCGTGCTGCCGAGCCGCGCCTCGAATATGTGTTGCGGCTCGCCGATAACGCGCTCGTCCTGGGTCAGCGTCTCGGAGAGTGGTGCGGCAAGGGGCCGGCGCTCGAAGAGGAAATGGCGCTCGTCAACTTCGCGCTCGATTTGGTTGGCCAGGCGCGCATGTTGTTGTCGTACGCGGCCGAACTCGAGGGAGCCGGGCACAGCGAAGACGACCTCGCGTTTCTGCGCGACGGCATGGACTTTCGCAATCTGCTGCTGGTCGAGCTGCCGAACCGTGATTTTGCATTCACGATCGTGCGCCAATGTCTTTTCGATCTGTACCAGTGCGGGCTGTATGAAGAGTTGCAGCGCTCAGGCGACAGCCGGCTTGCAGAAATTGCCGCCAAGGCATCCAAGGAAAGCCGCTACCATTTGCAGCACAGCGCGGGCTGGTTCGTACGGCTAGGCGACGGCACTGCCGAAAGCCATCAGCGAGTGCAGGCCGCGCTCGATCGCATCTGGCGGTATACCGGTGAACTTTTCGAAACCGACGACGTCGAGACCGCGCTGGTCGCCGAGGGGATTGCGGCTGACCCGGCTGTGCTGCGCAGCGAATGGGATAACCAACTCGACCGTATTCTTCGCGAAGCCACGATTACCCGGCCCGCTGACGACGGGATGGCCAGTGGCGGGCGCCACGGCCGCCATACCGAGCACCTCGGCTACATGCTGGCAGAGATGCAGTTTCTGCAACGCGCCTACCCCGGGGCATCATGGTAGTTCAGCATTCATGACCCGCACGCGTGGGAAAACGACTGCCACCGAAGAGATATGGCGGTTGCTGCAGTCGGTGCCCGATCCGGAAATTCCGATTATCAGCATTGTCGATCTCGGTATCGTTCGCGATGTTTTCGATGAGGGCCATCCCGTCGTGGCCATCACGCCGACCTACTCGGGTTGTCCGGCCACCGAGATGATCGAGCAAAGCGTACGTGAGGTTCTGGACGAGGCCGGCCATCCGGATGCCGAGATTCGCACCGTGATCAGCCCGGCATGGACCACCGACTGGATCAGCGACGACGGCCGCCGCAAGTTACGCGAGTACGGTATTGCCCCGCCTGCAGCCAGCGCCGCGCGCGGGCGTGGGTTGTTCGGTGGCGTCGGGCTTGCTATCGCCTGCCCACGCTGTGGCTCAACGGCAACCAGCCGCGTCAGCGAGTTCGGCTCTACTCCTTGTAAGGCCCATTACCAATGCGGCGCCTGTGCCGAACCCTTCGACTACTTCAAGTGCCTCTGACCCATCATGCTTAAATTTCACGAGCTCGAAATCGACGATGTGCGGCCTGAAACCGATCACGCGGTGTGCGTTCGTTTCGCCGTTCCCGAGAATTTGTGCAATGAGTTTTCCTACCTGCCGGGTCAGCACATCACGTTGGAGGCGGAGATCGACGGCAAGCGCATTCGCCGGCCGTACTCGATCTGTAGCAGCGTCGACGATCAGAGTCTGCGGGTCGGTATCAAACGCCATCCGGGCGGGCGTTTTTCAGATTTCGCCAATAGCGTCCTGGCCAAAGGACAGCGACTGCGGGTCATGACTCCGACCGGGCATTTTGTCGCTCAGCCGGATCCGTCGTCGTCGCGCACTCATGTTGCGTTTGCGGCGGGCAGCGGGATTACGCCGATTTTCTCGATAGTCAAAACCCTGTTGCAACGCGAACCCGAGAGCCAGGTTGTGCTGTTCTATGGCAACCGTAGTGCCGAAGAGGTGATGTTCCGGCGCGAACTTGCAGATCTCAAGGACCGCTATCTGCAGCGTTTTTCGTTGTACCACGTGTTGAGCGGTGAGGTTCAGGACGTGGAGTTGCTGAACGGGCGGATCGATGCCCGCCATTGCCGCAAGCTGATCGAGAGTTTTTGCGATACGCAGCGAGTGGACAACTGGTACGTCTGCGGTCCCGGCAGCATGATCGACGATGTGCGAGCGACGCTCGCCGCGCTCGATGTGGCCGAAGATCGCGTGCACTTCGAACGATTCCAAAGCGCGAAAGCAAGGCCGGCGGCGGCACGACCGGCGGCCACCACTGCATCCGCCACGGTTACTGCCATAGTGGATGGTCGGCGCCGGCAATTCCCGATTGCGACGAGTGGCGAAACGGTGCTGGAGGCAGGCTTGCGGCACGGACTCGAACTGCCGTTTTCATGCAAGGGCGGGGTATGCGCAACCTGCCGCGCCCAACTGGTGGAGGGCAAAATCGAAATGGAAGTCAATCATGCGCTCGAGCCCTGGGAAGTCGAGGCGGGTTTCATATTGACCTGTCAGGCGCGGCCCTGCAGCGACAACGTCACCGTGGATTACGATCAGGTCTGAACACCAACCGTCAGGCTGGATGCGGCAAAGGCAACGCGGTCGTGTATTTCTTACGGCGGAGGACGAACCCGGTATTTACCGTTCGTACCGATGGCAGGCGCAGCATTTTTTCCGAAAGAAAATGTTCGTAGCTCGCCATGTCTGCAGTGATCACTTTCAACATGTAGTCGTGTTCGCCGCTGGTCATGTAGCACTCGAGGACCTCGGGGGCGCGGTCGACGGCGGCATCGAATTCCTCAACCGACTCCGGGTGGTGGTCGGTTAGCGAAACATGGGCGAAGGCAATCACCGCGAGATCCAGTTTTTCGGGAGCGAGCAGTGCCACGTAGCGCTCTATGACGCCGTCTTCCTCCAGCATGCGTACCCGGCGCCAGCACGGCGATGGCGAGAGGGCCACCTTTGCGGCAAGGTCGCGATTAGAGATACGCCCGTCTGCCTGCAGGACTTCGAGTATTTCTACATCGGGCCGGGTGAGATTCGATTGCATAGAAATAAAATACCGATTAATTTCCTAATTGAGCAATTATATTGCCATAAATAGTCCCGAAGATGTGAAGAAAGGCACAATGTACCCACTGAACCGGTATAGGATTTACTGATCACAAAATACCGGGGAGCACAGCATGGCCACCGCCAGCGATTTTGGTCGACTACAGACTTTTGACAACGCGGCGGCGGCGGCGATCGACTGGCGCCAGGTCGCGTACAAGTGCCTTCTGTCCCGCGCGGTAGACAAGCTCGAAGAAGAGCGGCTGCTGAAAGAGAAAAAAATTCTGTATCAGTTCTCGGCGCGCGGTCACGAACTGGGCCAGGTCCTGCTCGGGCAACTCCTCGATCATCGACATGACGCGGCCAGCGGCTACTATCGATCCCGTCCGTTCATGTTGTCGCTGGGGCTGGCTCTGGAAGATGCGATAGCCGGGCCAATGATGCGCTCGGGTTCGTTCAGCGATGGACGGGATATCGGTGTCGTCTACAACATGCCGGGTCATGAAGCGGCAACGGTTCTGCCGATGAGTGGCGGCGTTGGCGCGCAATATACCCCGGTGGCCGGCTGGGCCCAGTCCATTCTTTATCATCGCGACACGTTGCAGGACGAGTCGTGGCGCGGCGCACTGGCGGTTGCGCTTGGCGGCGATGCGTCGGTGGCCACGAACGGATTCTGGTCGGCGCTCACGATCGCAACGACGCTGCAGTTGCCAATGTTGTTTTTTATCGAGGACAACGGCTATGGCATCTCGGTAACCTCCGACATGCAAACCCCTGGGCGAAACATTGCCGCGAACCTCGAATCTTTTTCGGGGTTGGCGATCTTCGATGGCGACGGTACCGAGGCTCGCGATGCGGCCAACGCCATCGCCAGTGCGATTGGCCAGATTCGCGCGGGCGGCGGGCCGGCACTGGTGCGCCTGACGGTGCCGCGTCTGTGTGGCCATTCGGGGCAGGATACTCAGGCATACAAAAGCGAAGAACAGATCGCGGCGGAGCGGGCGCGTGACCCGCTGCCGAAACTGCGGCGTTTCCTTGTGCCCAACAGCTTGACGGCTACTGAGTGGCGCGACCTTGAAAATCGCGCGAACGCCGATGTCGAGGGCGCGCTGGAGTCGGCACTCGCTCGGCCGTTGCCGGACCCGGCCGGGATAACGCGGTTCGTGTTCAGCGAGCGAGACGAGCACGGCGATATCGTCATGCAGCAACAAGGCGGACTTGGACCTTCGGGCCATGACTTCGGGCCTGCCACGACGGAAGCCGCCACAGAGCCGGGCCGAATCAACCTGGTTACCGCGGTGCGGCGGACGCTGGATGCCGAGTTGGCGCGTAACGCGCGGATGATGGTGTTTGGCGAAGACGTCGCCGCGAAAGGTGGTGTTCATGCGGTCACGCTCGGGCTCGCTGAGAAACATGGCTCCGACCGGGTCTTCGATACCAGTCTTTCCGAGGAGGGCATCATTGGGCGTTCGCTCGGCATGGCCGCGGCGGGTTTGTTGCCGGTTCCGGAGTTGCAGTTTCGCAAATATGCCGACCCGGCCGAGGAGCAACTCAACGATTGCGGCACGATGCGCTGGCGAACCGCCAACCGTTTTGCGGCGCCGATGGTTGTGCGTGTGGCCGGAGGATTCTTTAAATGCGGCGACCCGTGGCACAGTCAGTGCAACGAGGTGAAATGGGTTCATGCAACGGGATGGCAGGTGGCAATGCCTTCTAATGCCGAAGACGCGGTTGGCCTGTTGCGATTTGCATTACGCGACAACAATCCGACCATTTTTTTCGAGCATCGCAACCTGCTCGATCTTGCGTGGGCACGGCGATCGTACCCGGGCGACAACTACGTTGTGCCGTTCGGCAAGGCGGCCACGTTGCGTCAGGGTAGCGAGATTTCGGTTATTACCTGGGGCGCGATGGTGCCACGTTGCGAGGCGGCGCTGCAGCGGGTGAAGGCGGACGCAGAATTGATCGATCTGCGTACACTTAGCCCATGGGATGACGAGGCCGTGCTCGAGTCGGTCCGCCGCACCCGGCGTTGCCTGATCGTTCACGAAGATACGCTCACGGCCGGGTTTGGCGCCGAGATAGCCGCGCGAGTAGCGGACGAGTGCTTTTTCGATCTCGATGCGCCTGTTCGCAGGCTTGCGGTAGCCGACGTGCCGAGTCCGCACAGTCCGTTGCTGCTCGATGCGGTGGTCCCGGGCGAGGAAGATATCGCCGCGGCCATTGGCGCGTTGTGTCAGGTCTGATTGATGACCGGTTTGATCGATGTGCGACTCGACGCCGAGAGTCTGGAGGGCACCCAGTCGGTTCTGTCTGGATGGCTAAAGCAGGCAGGTGATCCGGTCCGCGCACACGAGCCTATCGCCGAACTTGAAACAGACAAGGTCGTGGTGGAACTCGCTGCTCCCGCCGACGGTGTGCTGGTCGAGTTGCTGAAAGAAGCCGGTCAGGAAGTGTTGCCCGATGACGTTGTGGCCCGAATTCGGACCGAAGCATCGGTAGGGGAATGTCCGGAGAGCGCGGACACCAGCGCCGCGGCCGCAGCCGGCGCTGATGCTGCCGCGACTCCGGAACAGCGGCCGAGGCTGAGCCCGGCGGTGCGCCGAATGCTCAAGGAGCATCAGCTCAATTGTTCTGATATCGATGGAACGGGGCGCGATGGACGGGTGACCGCGCGCGACATCGAACGCCATCTTGCATCTCGCAAGACGGCGAAGAGCGCCGCCGTCGGGCGCGCCGCGGGCGCGGGTGAGAGCCGACGTGTTCCGCATGACAACATGCGGCTGTCGATCGCGCGGCATATGGTCGAAAGCCTGATGCAAACCGCGCCGCACGTGACAGCCGTGTTCGAGGCAGACATGAGTGCGGTAATGAACCATCGTCGTGCGCACAAGGCCGACTTCGCTGCCCGAGGCGCATCACTGACCGTGACCGCCTATCTGCTTGAAGCCGCTGCCCGGGCGCTTGCCGCGGTGCCGGAGGTCAATAGTAGCTGGCACGATGATGCGCTCGAGCTATTCGATGACATCAACATAGGCATCGGTACCGCGCTCGATGACAAGGGTCTTATCGTGCCGGTCCTGCGCCGGGTTCAGGACCTGAATTTGTTTGACATCTCCGCGGGCCTCGATCTGCTGACACGCAAGGCCCGCGATAATGCGCTGGCGCCGGGAGATGTTCGCGGCGGCACATTTACCATTTCCAATCACGGGGTAAGTGGCAGCCTGATCGCAACGCCCGTCATTATTAACCAGCCACAAAGCGCAATTCTCGGCGTTGGCAAAATCACCAAGCGGGTCGTCGTCCGCGAATTAGACGGCGAAGACGTCATCCAGGTTCGGCCAATGTGCTATATCAGCCTGACAATCGATCATCGTGTCCTTGATGCGTATCAGACCAACCGCTTTCTCACCATTCTGGTTGAGACTATTGAGAATTATAAATAGCTATAAAACAGATACTAACTAAATCAATTTAAAGTGAATTCTATGCCTATTGTCGCGCCTAATCCGCACGTCCTCGAGATCGTTCCCTATATCGCCGGTGAAGCGAAGCTGCCAGGCTTCGATCACCCTGCAAAGCTGTCGTCCAACGAGTCGCCATTGGGACCGAGTCCTGCCGCGCTCGACGCCTATATGAAGGCGGGCGCCGAACTCGAGCGATACCCGGACGGGGCAGCAATCGAACTCCGCGAGACGCTCGCCCGGGCGAATGGACTGGCGAGCGACCAGGTCGTATGCGGTACCGGGTCCGAGCAACTTATAGATGGTTTGTGCCGCGCCTATGCCGGGCCCGGCGATGAGGTGGTGTTCACCGAGCATGCCTTCATCATGTATCACGTTGCCACACTGGCTTGCGGTGCCACACCGGTGCGGGTGCCGGAGGTCGAATACACCGCGGACGTCGACGCGATGCTTGCGGCGGTGACACCGCAGACCCGAATCGTATTCATCGCCAATCCGAACAATCCGACCGGAACGGTGATCGACCGCGCCGCATTGCACCGTCTGCGCGAGGGCCTTCCGGAGAATGTGCTACTAGTCGTGGACGCGGCCTATTGCGAGTACATCGACACGCCCGACTACAGTTTCGGTGCAGAGTTGGTGCAGCCTGTCGATGGCAATACGGTCGTTCTGCACACTTTTTCCAAGATCTATGGTCTTGCGGCGCTTCGCGTAGGTTGGGCCCGTTGTCCGCGCGAGGTTGCGATGGTGCTGCATCGGGTTCGCGGTGTATTCAATGTGTCGACGCCGGCACAGCTGGCCGCGATTGCGGCGTTGGGAGATGCCTCGCATATTGCCAAAGCGCGCGACCACAATGACCGCTGGCTGCCATGGCTTGAGGAGAGGATTGCGGCGCTGGGATTCAAGGTGACGCCGAGTGCCGGCAATTTTCTGTTATTCCATTGTGCGGACGAGAAAGAGCGGGTCGCGCTGGATCAGGCGCTGCGTGGCGCCGGGATCATCCTGCGTCCAGTTGCCAACTACGGTCTGCCGGCAGCGCTCCGGGCCACGATCGGGATTGAGGACGAGAATCGACGTATGGTCGATGTGCTGGAACGGTTTGTCGCGAATCGCCAAGCGTCAAAAGTCTAATAAATTACGCAAATAAAACAGCATAACTGTCGGAAAATAAATGAGTAAAGTATTGAGAAGCTTTGCCTATGGCGAGTGGCACAGTGGTAGTGATGACGGTGCATTGCTGCGCAGTGCGGTTGACGGCGAACCGTTGGCCCGCTCCAGTTCGGCCGGTCTCGACTTTGCGGCGATGCTCGACTTCGGGCGTGAGGTTGGCGGGCCCGTACTGCGGGCGATGACGTTTCATCAACGGGCGTTGATGCTGAAAGCGCTCGCCAAGATTCTCGGGGAGTTCAAGGACGAGTTTTACGCGCTGTCCACCCACACCGGTGCCACCCGGGCCGACTCATGGATCGATATCGACGGCGGAATTGCGACGCTGTTTGTGTACTCCGGCAAGGGCAGGCGCGAAATGCCCAACGATACGGTTTATATCGATGGCAACCCGGAGATGATTTCACGCGGCGGGAGTTTTATCGGTCAGCATGTCTGCGTTCCGCTCGAGGGCGTCGCAGTTCACATCAACGCCTTCAATTTTCCGGTCTGGGGCATGCTCGAAAAACTCGCTCCCGCATTGCTTGCCGGCATGCCGGTGATCGTCAAGCCGGCAACCAGCACCTCGTACCTGACCGAACTCGTGTTTCATCGCATGATCGAATCCGGGGTGCTGCCAAGAGGGGCGATACAACTCGTCTGCGGCTCGACCGGAGACCTGTTTGACAACCTCGGGTGCCAGGACGTGGTCGCGTTCACCGGTTCGGCGTCGACCGCGACGATGCTTCGCACCCATCCACGAGTGATATCCGAGTCGGTACGTTTCACCGCGGAAACGGACTCACTGAACTGCTCGATCCTCGGCCCGGATGCGACACCGGATGCCCCTGAGTTCGAGCTTTATATAAAGGAAATCGTGCGTGAGATGACCAGCAAGGCGGGGCAGAAATGTACCGCCATTCGGCGCGCGATCGTTCCGCAGCATCTGGCGGCCGATGTCGTCACTGCATTGCAGTCCGCGCTTGCCCGGGTTCGTACCGGCAATCCTGCAAGCAAGGAGGTCGATATGGGTGCGTTGGCGAGCCTCGCGCAACGCGACGAGGTACGCGAACGTGTCAACGAACTTGCCGCGGCCGGAGAGATAGTCTTCGGCGCGCTCGAAGGTTTCGATGTCGTCGACGCCGACTCCGAACGCGGCGCATTTTTTGCGCCGGTGCTGTTGCACTGCGAACGCCCCGGCCGCGACCACCCGGTACACCGGGTCGAGGCATTCGGTCCGGTCAGTTCGGTGATCACGTATGCCGATCTCGATGAAGCGATTGCATTGGCAAAGTATGGGCAGGGAAGTCTCGCCGGCTCGATATTCACCAACGACACGGACACCGCGCGTGAACTTGCGCTGGGCACCGCGGCCTGGCATGGGCGCCTGGTTTTGATTAACCGCGATTGCGCCGCGGAATCAACCGGTCACGGATCGCCGCTGCCGCATCTGGTGCACGGCGGCCCTGGTCGAGCCGGCGGCGGTGAAGAGCTTGGCGGCATAAGGGGAGTGCTTCACTATATGCAGCGCACGGCGTTGCAGGGTTCGCCGGATACGCTTGCTGCGATCGCCGGTAAATGGATGCCGAATGCCAGCCGTAACGAAAGCGAACGCCATCCATTCCGGTTGAATTTTGAAGAACTGGAACTCGGCGCCACGCTGTTCAGCGGCGAACGCGAGATGACGCTCGCGGATATCGAGCATTTCGCCGAGTTCACCGGCGATACCTTTTACGCACACATGGATGAGGAGGCGGCCGCCGCCAATCCGTTTTTTGACGGCCGAGTGGCGCACGGCTATTTCATCCTCTCGGCGGCGGCCGGTTTGTTCGTCGATCCCGATCCCGGTCCGGTTCTCGCCAATTACGGTCTCGACAATCTGCGTTTTATCCAGCCCGTATACCCCGGCGACCGGATCAAGGTGGCCCTGACGTGCAAGCAGAAAACCGCGCGCGAGGGAGAGGAATATGGCGAGGTGCGGTGGGATGCCGAGGTCACGAACCAGGACGATGCGATCGTTGCCAGTTATGACCTCCTGACGCTGGTGGCACACGCGGGCGCCTGACGCCGATTGGGTCCACGGCTCTGGTATCATGTGCGGCCCGCGGGGCCGCCGGCCCGTCCATTATTGCCAGGGACCGAACAACCATGAAATACGAGCACATCAGCGAGCCTGCCGATGGCGAAGCGATAACGCTGAACGAAGACTCCAGTCTCAACGTTCCCGATACGCCGATCATCCCGTTCATAGAGGGCGACGGAATCGGCATCGATGTTAGTCCGGTCATGCTGAAAGTGGTGGAGGCCGCAGTTGAAAAAGCGTATGGCGACAAACGCCGAATCGCGTGGATGCAAATCTACGCCGGCGAGAAGTCGACCGAAATTTACGGTGAAAACCAGTGGCTGCCGGAAGAGACATTGCATGCACTGCGCAAGTTTGTCGTCTCGATAAAGGGGCCGTTGACGACGCCTATTGGCGGCGGTATCCGCTCTCTCAATGTATCGATCCGCCAGACCCTCGACCTCTATGCCTGTGTGCGTCCGATTCGATATTTCACTGGCGTGTCGACGCCGATGAAAGATTCCGATTCGGTGGACATGGTCGTGTTTCGCGAGAACACCGAGGATATTTATGCAGGTATCGAATGGCCGGCTGGCTCGGAGCAGGTGAAAAAACTCATTCACTTCATGCAGACCGAGCTTGGTGTGCACAAGTTACGCTACCCGTCGAGCTCGGGTATCGGTATCAAGCCGGTCTCGCGCGAGGGATCGGAACGCCTTATACGTAAAGCCCTGCAGTACGCGGTGGACAACGATCGCGAATCGGTGAGTATCGTCCACAAGGGCAACATCATGAAATACACCGAGGGCGCTTTCCGCAACTGGGGTTACGAAGTTGCGCGCGAGGAGTTTGGCGCCAGCGAAGTTGACGGCGGTCCCTGGATGAGCTTTCGCAACCCGGGCAGCGGACGCGAGATAGTCGTCAAGGACATCATAGCCGACAATTTTCTGCAGCAGATCCTGTTAAACCCGCAGGATTTCGATGTCATTGCGACCCTTAACCTTAACGGCGACTACATTTCGGATGCGCTTGCCGCCCAGGTCGGCGGAATCGGCATCGCTCCGGGTGCAAACATCGGTGACGGGCTTGCAGTATTCGAGGCGACCCACGGGACAGCGCCGGGATTCGCCGGGAAGAACAGAGTCAACCCGGGTTCGTTGATTCTATCGGGCGAGATGCTGCTGCGTTATATCGGTTGGACCGAGGCGGCCGATCTGATCGTAAAGGGCATCTCGAATACCATCGATGCGAAAGAGTTGACCTACGATCTGGCGCGTCTGCAGGAGGCGATAAAGAAGCCCGGCGTCCATCCGCCCGGACAGCGGGGCGTCGAAAAGGATCTGCAGCGATTGATTCCGGGCGCGACCCTGATGACGTGTTCGGGATTCGGTGACGCGCTGATTCGCCACATGGATGACTGATCGCGCCGCCACGTTGCCCGGCGCGCACCCGCATCGACATGGCTGACTGGCCTTTTTTCGACATCAACTGCCGGCGCTGCGAACGCCTCGCGGGATTCCTGGATGAGGTCGGCGAACGCTATCCGGACTATCACGCGCGGCCGGTGGCGCCGTTCGGTGCCGCCGATGCGCGTTTGCTCGTCGTTGGGCTGGCGCCGGGTATGCACGGCGCCAACGCGACCGGGCGACCTTTTACCGGCGACTTCGCCGGTGTGTTGCTGTACCAGACCCTGTATGACTGCGGTTTCGCCTCCGCGGCAGAGTCCCGTCATGCGGGTGACGGCCTCGAACTTATCGATTGCCGCATCACCAACGCGGTGAAGTGCCTGCCTCCTCAGAATAAGCCGGTCGGTGCTGAGATCAATGCCTGTAACGATTTCCTTGCACGGGAACTCGAATCGCTTGGTGAGGGTGCGGTAATTGTCGCATTGGGCGGCATAGCGCACCGTGCGGTTGTCAGAGCGCAGGGCCTCAGGCAAAAGGACTTCGGTTTTGGCCATGCCCACGAACACTGTTTGCCGGGCACCCGGACGATGCTCGATTCATACCACTGCAGCCGTTATAACACCCAGACCAGGCGGCTGACCGATGCAATGTTTCATGCGGTCTTCGAGCGGGCGCGGGAGCTGCTCGATAGCCGTCGTTAACGGAGTGCGGCGGTAATGTCTGCGCCTGACGAAACCAGCAACGTGTTCGATGCCCGGGAATTCCTGCGCAACCTGACAGCGCGCCCGGGCGTCTACCGCATGCTCAACGCCGAATCAGAAGTCATTTATGTGGGCAAGGCGAGCAATCTGAAAAAGCGTGTCTCGAGCTATTTTCGCGAACGCCCCGGCTCCGCCAAAACCGCGGCGATGATGAAACAGGTGGCGCGGGTCGAGGTGACGATTACCAGTTCAGAGGCTGAAGCGCTGCTGCTCGAATACAACCAGATAAAACAGCTGAAGCCGCGATTCAATATTCTCTTGCGCGACGACAAGAGTTTTCCGTACCTGCACATTGGTGGCGATCACGATTTTCCGAGATTGAGCTTTTATCGAGGTTCGACCCGCAAACCCGGGCGATTCTTTGGTCCGTACCCGTCCGCGCATGCGGTGCGCGAGACATTGAACTTGTTGCAGAAGCTTTTTCGCATCCGCCCTTGCGAGGACAGTTTCTTTGCCAATCGCAGCCGGCCGTGTCTGCAGTACCAGATCGAGCGCTGTTCGGCGCCATGCGTCGGACTGATCGGGAAAGAGGACTATGCCGCGGATATTGACGATGCGGTGAAATTTCTGGAGGGAAAGAACAAGCAAATTATCGATCGGCTTGGCATGAGGATGGAGGCCGCTTCGGAGCAGCTAGAGTTCGAAGCGGCTGCGCGTTATCGAGACCAGATCGCTGCGTTAAAGCGCGTAGATCAGCGCCAGTACGTAGCGGGATCGGGCGGCGACACAGATGTGCTCGCAATATCGATCGGGGCCGGTCTGTATTGTGTTGCGGTGATGTTCGTACGCGGCGGGCGCAGTCTCGGTTCGCGCTCGTACTTTCCCACGGCCGCTCCCGGTGCCGGAACGGGAGAGGTGCTCGCGGCGTTTATCAGTCAGTTCTATATTCGTCGCGACCTGCCGGCCGAGATCATTACCAGCGATCCGGTGGACGACGTGGAGTTGCTGGAGAAATTGCTCGGCGAGCGGGCCGGGCGCAGGCTGAGAATTCGGCAACGGGTGAGAGGAGACCGGGCGCACTGGCTCGAACTGGCGCGGACCAATGCCGCATACGGTATCGAGACCCGGCGCAACGAACGCTCCAGCGTCGCGGACCAGCTCGAAGAGCTGAAGGAGGCGCTCGGGCTCGAGCAGCGGCCCGAAAGGCTCGAGTGCTTCGACGTCAGCCACAGCCATGGTGAAGCGACGGTGGCGTCGTGTGTGGTTTTCGGCACGGCGGGTCCGCTCAAGAATGAATACCGGCGGTTCAACATCAAAGGCCTTGTGCCGGGGGACGATTACGGCGCTATGCGACAGGCGCTGACCCGCCGCTACACCCGGCTAAAAAAGGGCGAGGCGGTTATGCCGGACGTATTGCTGGTGGACGGTGGCAAAGGTCAGCTTGGCGAGGCCGTGGCAGTGCTTGAAGAGCTGCAGATAGATAACGTCGAGCTGGTCGCGGTGGCCAAGGGACCGTCGCGGCGCCCAGGGGCCGAGCAGTTGTTCTTGAGGGGCCAGAGGCGCCCCTCTATACTGCCTTCAGACTCGCGGGCTCTGCATTTGATCCAACGTATCCGTGATGAGGCGCACCGGTTCGCTATCGGCGGGCACCGGATGCAACGCGCCCGCAGTCGCAACAGCTCGGTTCTCGAGTCGATCGCGGGCCTGGGACCGAAAAAACGCAAGGAATTGCTGAAACAATTTGGCGGCCTGCAAGGCGTAAAGCAGGCCGGCATAGACGATCTGGTCGAAGTGCGAGGTATCAGCCGCAAGCTGGCCAGTTTGATTTACGAAACTCTGCATCCGGAATCCTGACGACGTGAGTGTTGCCTTTAATATCCCGAATACCCTGACCTGGTTCAGAATCGCCTGTATCCCACTGGTAGTGCTGGTGTATTACCTTCCATACCCGTGGGCGCAGCCGGCTGCTGCGTGGATCTTCGGCGCGGCGGCCATTACCGATGGTCTCGACGGATACCTCGCCCGCAAGCTCAATCAGATGTCCAAATTCGGCGCCTTTCTCGACCCGGTGGCGGACAAGGTCACTGTCGCGGTTGCATTGCTGCTGGTAACCCACACCGACAGCCGGATCATCGTCCTGCTGGTTGCAGCTGTCATCATCGGTCGCGAGATTACGATATCCGCTCTGCGTGAGTGGATGGCCGGTATCGGCGAACGCGGCAAGGTTGCGGTAATCGATGTCGCCAAATACAAGACACTGGCGCAGATGTTTGGTGTTGCATTCATGCTGCATGGCAAAGGTAACTTGTTGTTTGGTATACCCGTTTATGAATTCGGTTTGTGGTTGCTGGTAATTGCCGCCGGACTTACTTTGTGGTCGATGTTCGTTTACCTGAAAGATGCCTGGCCGAAATTCACGGCCGAAGGTTAGGGTGGTTGACAGGGCTGGCGCGCCGAATACAATACCCAGTCTTGTCTATGCGGCGGGATTAGCTCAGTTGGTAGAGCGACACGTTGCCAACGTGTAGGTCGCCAGTTCGAATCTGGTATCCCGCTCCAGAATTTGGAGATAAGCCAAAAGCCCACGGTCCCCGGAACGTGGGCTTTTTCTTTGGATCGCGAGCAGTATCTTCCTGCCGAGGCGGTGAGTTACTGCGGTTTATTGTCGTGTTTTCTGTCCCTTACGGAGTAACTAGGGTACTCTGACTCGGTCTTTTCAAGACGGTCTCGCGCCCCGTGGGCCCGACAATTGGCCCATGGACGGTTGCAGATGCACGATCACCCACCCGAATACACTTTCGCCGAAGAACTGGCACATGCAATTACTCATGGCGCGGGGGTCATCCTGAGCATCGCGGGTCTGAGCTGGATGTTGTACCTGTCGATCGACGCGGGTGATCCATGGCGGATCGCCGCCAGCATCATTTACGGGCTCAGTCTGATTCTGTTGTTTCTGGCGTCGACGCTTTACCACGCGTGGCCGGTGTCGCCGAGAAAACGACTTCTGAAAATGGTCGATCACTGTGCAATCTACGTGCTGATCGCCGGCTCTTATACGCCGTTCATGCTGGTCGCAACACGCGATAGCGGCAGCTGGTGGTTGTTCGGCACCATTTGGGTCCTCGCAACGGCCGGCATTATTACAAAACTGTGGTTCCGTCATCGTTATCCGCGGCTCTCGCTTGCCAGTTATCTGGGACTGGGTTGGCTCGCCGTGATTGCGGCGCCGCAGATCGCCGCCGCAATAGGCCCAACCGGCATGACATGGGTGGTGGCCGGGGGGCTGAGTTATACACTGGGCGCAGTGTTTTACGCAGCCAAGAAGCTGCCTTTCAATCATGCGATCTGGCACTTGTTCGTGTTGGCCGGCGGATTTTGCCATTTCGTCGCGGTGGCCGAATATGTATTGCCGGTGGCGCGGGCCGTAACGGCCAGCAACTAGGCCCGCTGGCGCAACCCAACACGGTTGTCAATGCGGGCACCAACGGCAGAGCAGCCGGACCGTCTATTACGCAGCCAATCCCAGGAAATCTGCCCGGATGCATGGAAGCGCCGCTGGACAGCCTTTCGGCTGAGATGACATCTCAGCGGTCACGACTTCTCAGTGCCGTCTTGTCTGCCTCGCGAGAGCCTGACGATCAGGGGTGTGACCACCGCTGCGGCCAGTATCGGCAACATCGCGGCTACATTGGCCGGGTTCTTCATTGCGACGATCGCACACGCCAGCGTCAGCACGGCGCCAAGCAACAACGCAGGACGGAACGCGCCGCCGTTGCGGCGCTTCGACCGAACGCCGACGACGACTATCGCGAAGCTCATCAGCACCGGGGCCAGCATCGAGGATGCGAAGGAGTCCTGCATATTTGTCGCTATTGCGGTCGTTGCAATAATAGCTCCGGCAAGGAACAGACTATAGGCGACTACGTTTTTATTCATATTTTTACGTTCCTTTCATCTGAATTTTTGTACATGGGGATTCGCCCCGTAGCGCATGGCTGGCGGATTTCTGGCGGCAGATAGTTGCCCGTGGTTTCCGCTAACTCCGATGTTGTTATTGTATTATTCGATCAGCCAGATACGGCCAGCCTCAGGCGAAAAAAACGAGCGCCCTGGTGTGAAGCATAAACGCTGTTGTTGGCCCGGTCGCGTGATCCCGGCGAGACAGTGCGGATGCATTACGAGGCAAAGTCGATGACCACCGCGGCCGCCCACAGAAAGACTGCAATCAATTGCATCCGCAACTACTGCCAGAAGCGGAATTTCCGATGTTCGAACTTCGGCATTGTTTGTACCAGCCGCATTAATGCGGTGGGTATGGCCGCCCGGATCAGTGGTAAAGCGATCAAAGCCGCTACCGATATTCCGCTCGTTTCCGTTACTCCTCGTTGCGGCACATGATATCGCGCAGTGGTTACTCCCAGTCTACGCAAATACTGGCATGGACATCCGTGTGTCTGCATTTGGCAAATGATTGGCTGCAGGGAGGAAAAGCAGAAATGAAGCACGCCGCAAAAAGCGAGTACTGAATTGACTGGCCGGCTGGCCGGAGCGGGTCAGTTTGTTAAAAGGGGCTCTCGTGCTGCCGGGGTTGAATTGCAGTCCGGCTTCGTACGCATATTGCTGATGCATCTCGTCGTTCGGCATGGAACCGTGGCCTAAGCGCCGCCGGAGCTTATTCTGCGTGGTGGTCGTACAAATCGCTTGCCGCGAAGAAGTTGAAGCATAAACAATAATAGTTTAGGCTTCAATCGTATCGATCTGCCGGAGCATGGACAGTGAAGAGAGACCAGCGCAGCAAGTTGGAGACGACTTCGTGGCTTGCCGTGGTACGTGCCTACCAGGAGTGCAATCGGCGATACGCTCAGCTTTTGAAATGCTTCGACCTGACAATCCCGCAGTTCGACGTTTTGAACGCGGTCCGCCAGCTTGGAATGGACGCAACGCCTCGAGCCATTGCCGACGAACTCGTGGTTACTCGCGGCAACATCACTGGAGTGCTGCGTCGTTTGCAGGAACGTGCATTACTGGACACCCGGCATCACGAGTACGATGGTCGCTCGTTCGTTTGTATCCTGACACCGGGCGGAGAAAGACTGCTTGATGAAGCGCGGCTTGCCGCCGCCCGATTTATCAAAGCCCAGCTCGAGCCATTCGCCAGCCGGGAGCTTCAGGAGACCGAGCGCCAGATGAACCGCATGCGACTGCATCTGCAGTCCATGAATCCGGACGAAATCGCGCGCGCCCTGCCAGGGCGCAGCCGCACCGCAGGCCAGGAGGCCGCAAACCAATGAGCGATACGATTGTTTCCCTGTCACCGCCAAGACGCAGTGCGCTCCTGTGGGAGTCGCGCACCGCGCTTGAACTGGCGCGAATGATGGTGCCACTGCTGAACGCGAGGCGGTTGCCGCCTTCCGCGCGGGCGGGCGCATACGTCATGGTCGTGCCGGGCTTCGGCGCAAGTGATCGCTCGACTGCGCCGCTGCGCCACTACCTCGAAAGGCGCGGGTTCAATACAGAGGGATGGGGTCTCGGGAAGAATATGGCTGGTGTTGATCTGCCCCACGAACTCGACGATCTTTCAGATGGTTGGGTCTTTACGCCCAAGGCGGAATACTGTGGCGAAGGTTCTGTGCCGTATCTGTGCGACCGCCTGATGGATCGCCTGCGAGAACGTCATGCAGAGGTCGGCCAGCCGATCTCGCTGATCGGCTGGAGTCTCGGTGGCTATCTTGCACGCGAGGCCGCGCGCGACCTTCCCGATATCGTCGACCGCGTCATTACGATGGGTTCGCCAACAGTCGGTGGGCCCAAATACACGGCCGCCGCCGGCTTCTTTCGCAAGCGAGGTATGGACCTCGACTGGATTGAGGACGGGATCGAGAAACGCGAATTGCGCCGAATAGGCCAGCCAATCACTGCGATCTATAGCAAGAGTGACGCTATTGTAAGCTGGGAGGCCGCCATCGATCGCTATAGCGACAGAGTCCGCCATATCGAGGTGGACGCACCGCACCTCGGTATGGGCTTTAACCCGACCGTCTGGTCACACGTTGTCGCGGCGCTGGAAGAGGACGCCAAATAGGGCCTGCCGAATCGGCCCGACCCTGACCGTGACCAGCACGTGTTCAGCGGCTGCATTTTCGCCGTAGCCGTATCCACTGCCGAACAACCTGATTTGGGCTGCCGGTCGTTCGCATTGGATCCCTGGCTGACTGGTCCGAAGGTAACAGCTCAATCGAGCCCCAGCCGGGTCAGGATTTCGGCGAACAGGCGGTCGGATTTCGGATGCGCCTCGCGGTCACGAAAATCGTTCTTGCTGATGACTATTACGACTCCGAATTCAGGCAATGCATAGACGCGATTGCCGCCCGAGCCGTTCATCATGTTGGCGCTGAAGCTCTCGATATCGACCCTGTATCGGGGCCGCCACCAAAGCAGGCCATAGTTTGTGTTCTCGTCTACGCGCACGTAATCGGTCAACGATGCGGCGATCCAGCTTTCTGGAACGACCTTTGTATCAACGTATTTGCCGGCGTTGACGTAAAGCCTGGCCAGACGGGCCCAGTCCGCGGTCATCAATTCGAGACCGCCGCCAAGATGAGCCTTGCCGGTTGCGGCGAAATTCCACCGCGGGTTGTCAATGCCAATTGGCGCGAACAGGCGTTGCGCGGCATACTCCGGCGCCGTTCGGCCGGTTACCCGTTCGACGATTTCACCGGCCAGCTGAACGCCGGCGGTGCAATAGGAGAACAATCGTCCGAAGCCGCCGTCGTCCTCCGGTATCTCCCACGATGGCCGGTTTTTGATCGGCAGGTCCCAGAAGAATTTCGACCAGTCCTCGACCAGGTACATCCGCTCCTCGTTGCCGCGTGAGAAGTTGTTCCAGTCGTCGCACTCGAGCGGACCGCTCATCGTCAAAAGGTCTTTGAGCCTGATGTCCTGTTTGCGTGGATCGTCGTTGGCGAAGGGCTTGAGTTCCTCGAAATAATCTGCGGCATTGACATTAACGTCGTCGATGTATCCGTCGGCTATGGCCATACCGACCAGCATGCCGGTCACGGTCTTACCGGCGCTTCGCATGTTGTGATGCGTCATGGCATCGCCGCCATTGAAGTACTGCTCATACAATACTTCGCCGTGACGCTCGATCCACAAGCTGGTGACCCGGCCATATTGACCGTTGGCGACCAGCGTTGAAAGCGTCGCCGCGTCGTCAGCGGTCCATCCGGGTTCGCGGGCAGAAACGGAGGTTAGCCCGACACAGAACAACAGTGCGACGATGAAGAATTTTGCAGTGCGAGTATTCAAAATGATCTCCGGTTGAACATCGAGTCATGGATGGCCCGGAGCCTGGCGGTAGCGGCATGCGGGCGCACGACGGTGGCCGGGCTTGAGGGTAAATTGCAGCCAATTAGATGACCCGGCGCTGCGGAAGGTTTGCTCGGTCAGGCGATTGCCAGGTAGACCGCTTCCTGCGTTGTAATGACCTCGGCAAATTCATCCTGCAGGTTCGCGGCAGTGACCGTGGCAATGTGATCCGCTTTCAGCGTCGTGCCGTCGAGCGCGCGACGGTCATGGGTATGAGTCGCGTCGAGCACGAAATATACGTTGTACCCGAGATTCGCAGCCATTCGCGCGGTGGTCTCGCAGCAATGATTCGTAGTAATACCGCAAACGGCGATGTCACGAATGCCTCGCTGCTGCAGCCACGCGTGGAGATCCGGTTCGCCATAGAATGCCGAGTTCACCGATTTGCAAACCAGCAAATCCGGGGTCCCGGTCAGAAACGGCTGGAATGCATTGCCGGGTGTGCCAGGGCGCAGCGGCGAGTCCGGTTCCGTGGAATCGTGACGTACGAATACCACCGGTTGCCGGTGTTCGCGCCACGCTTCGATCAATACGGCAATATTGGTTTCGCAATCGGGGTTATTGCGCGGTCCCCAGTGGACGCTATCGTCAAATCCCTGCTGCACATCGACGACTATCAGGGCAAACGGCAACGGCTTTGTTTCACTCATGCGTCAAACCCGGGAGATCATTGCAATAAGGTCTGCGCCGTTTAGCGCCGGGTCTGAGGCAGGCCGGGACAAATTCCGCGTTTCTGACGTTGCGAATGCGAGTGCCGGTGAACCCTGCCCGGCTCGTGCGAGGATCATCTAGTCGTCCGTCTCATCACAAAAGGTCGCAAACGCCTCCGCAGTGTTTTCGAATCCGTGTTTTGCAGCGAGTTCCCACGGGCGTTCGCATTGCTCTGTGCGGGCACACCATGAGTAACCGGCGGAGCGGATGCAGCCATGCAAGTCGCGATCGGCGCCAACGATATGCGGAACGTCTTGCGTGTCGGTTTGTGTCTCTGCGGGTTTATCTGTGCTACAGCCAATCAGAATGCAGGCGAGAAGGGGGTAAAGTAATGCGTAAAGTTTCACGGGAATATTCGCTCTAAAAAGTTGTCGCGCCGCAGTCGGCGATGGTCGCGACGCACTTGGTCGCCTAGCGATTCCGCCGTAACGAGCCGGCCAAAAAAGAGGCGTGGCATTTTGAGAAAAGCCGGTGTTTCAGCATTCAGAAAACGATCCTCGCGCCAATGCGCCGAAACGGACGATAACTCATCAGGTTGGGCCGGACACGTCCACTGCCGCGGCATCATTCCCGAGTGGGTCCGGTCCAAATCTGTTCATGCCACTGGTGCCGCGGAAGAAACCACATACGATCA
>Ga0102956_1000035_pt1 | contig 41810 bp, 44 predicted proteins | sample SalPonF2_A_D2_MG_FD_84515 | JGI IMG/M metagenome (GOLD analysis project Ga0102956, IMG submission 84515) | Salt pond soil microbial communities from South San Francisco under conditions of wetland restoration - Salt Pond MetaG SF2_A_D2_MG ...
CGCACCGCCGTCTCGGCCAGACCTACGATAGTAAACGCGGGCAGCCCGCCCGCGACGTGAACCTCGACCCGCACCTGCGGCGCCTGGAGCCCGTTTTGCGCGCGGCTGAAAACCGTCGCCAGGCTCACAGCCGGCGCCCTCGCGCCATTCGCGCCTCAGTCAGGCTTCGCGGCGGATTTTTTTTTCCGGGCCGGGGTACCAGCAGTTTTTTTGCCGCTGGCGGGCTTCCCGGTCGCGGCCTTCTGCAACCCGCGCTCCAGCTCTTCCAGCCGCTCGAGTAACTGCTCCACACGTTCGCGGGTACGTGCGAGCACGCCCGCCTGGACATCGAACTCTTCGCGGGTCACGACATCCATCCGCGCCAGCGTTCCCTGCAAAACCGAACGGAAGTTTCGTTCCATGTCGGTACGCAGATCAGTGATGCCTTCTGGCAGTGCCTCTGCCAGACGCCTGGCCAACTCGTCGATGCGCTTTGCATCCATCTCAACCACCCGTTGCCGCATTGGCCGCATTCTGCTGCGCGCCAGCCTTGCAGCGCAAGCCGCGAAATCGCCCGAAATGAGGGCATTTGCCACTTCATGGCACAGGAACCGCACTCGGATGGTGCACTGCAGCGAAACTCCGGGGCCCGAGATAAACGCTAAGTCATTGAATCGAATGAGAACCCAAACCTGGCACGAATCCTGCTCTGTATCAGGTCGGTTAGGAAGTGAGCGCGCGGTCGGCGCGCCCAAGTCAACTCAACGATATGGGGAAGGAAAATACTGATGCGAATTATCACCACCAGCCTTGCAGCAACCGCCATGTTGGCCGCGTCCGCGGCTTCAGCCGAAGTCACCGGCAACCTCGGCTTCATGTCCAACTACGTGTTCCGCGGCATCGAGCAGAACGATTCGTCGGCGATGGGCGGTCTCGACTGGGGAAACAGCGGGTTCTACCTGGGCACCTGGGCCGCCGATGTCGACAAGGGCCTCGAGATCGACTTCTACGGCGGCTACGGCTTCGATCTTGGCGAGGTCAACCTCGGGATTGGCGGCACCTATTACTGGTACACCGATAATTTCGACGACGACTACAAGGAAGTGAACCTCACGGCCGGATGGCGCTGGTTCACCGTGAACGCCGACATCGGCCAGTGGGACGGCTTCGGCGACGAGCAGGACTACCAGCACTACGCGCTCACCTGGGAATACAAGGGCTTTCACCTGAAGGCGGCGACCTTCGAAGACGATTTTGACGGCACTTACTACGAAGTCGGTTACAGCACCGAGATAGCCGGTTTCGATCTCTCCGGGGCCTACATCTATAGCGACGATGATCTGGTCGGAACAGAAGACAACAGCAACCTGATGTTCACGATAAGCAAAACGTTCGGCCTGATCGACTGATCGTGGTGCAGCCGGCCCGTCGAGGCCGGCGCAGCGGAACAAATCATCCCGAAGAAAACGAGAGGGAGTACACATTAATGAAGCTGATCACAGCAATCATCAAACCCTTCAAGCTCGATGACGTGCGCCAGGCCGTCGCGGAAATCGGCATACAGGGAATCACGGTGACCGAGGTTAAGGGCTTTGGCCGTCAGCGCGGTCACACCGAGCTGTATCGCGGCGCCGAGTATGTCGTCGATTTTCTGCCCAAGGCAAAGATCGAGATGGCCGTGCCCGCAGATATCGTCGAGCAGGTAATCGAGGCGGTCGTAAACACCGCACGCACCGGCAAAATCGGCGACGGCAAGGTATTTGTCAGCGACCTCGAGCAGGTCATTCGCATCCGTACAGGGGAGACCGGACCCGAGGCTGTCTGAAGCCCGTCCGGTAGAGAGGAGACTCAAACGTGGAAAAACTTCTGGAACTCAGCTACGCGCTGGACACTTTCTATTTTCTGATGTCCGGCGCGCTGGTGATGTGGATGGCCGCCGGCTTTACGATGCTCGAAGCCGGTCTTGTCAGGGCCAAAAACACTGCCGAAATCCTGACCAAGAACGTCGGCCTATATTCCATCGCCTGCATCATGTACATGGTGTGCGGTTACGGCATCATGTACGGCGACGGTATTTCGAGCTGGCTGCCGTCGATCGGCTTCCTGTCGGCCGACGATAACACCGTTGCCGCGGTGACCGCCGGTGGAGACGACGCGCCGTACTACTCGAACCTGTCCGACTTTTTCTTCCAGGTGGTGTTCGTCGCCACCGCGATGTCGATCGTCTCGGGCGCGGTTGCCGAACGCATGAAACTGTGGTCGTTCTTCCTGTTCTCAGTGGTACTGACCGGCTTCATCTACCCGGTTCAGGGCTTCTGGAAATGGGGTGGCGGTTTCCTCGACCAGGCCGGTTTTCTCGACTTTGCCGGTTCCGGAATCGTCCACATGTGCGGCGCGGCGGCGGCGTTGGCCGGTGTGATCCTGTTAGGGGCGAGAAAGGGCAAATACGGGCCGGGCGGGCAAATAAACGCGATCCCGGGTTGCAACCTGCCGCTGGCCACGCTCGGTGCGTGGGTCTTGTGGCTCGGGTGGTTCGGTTTCAACGGCGGTTCGGAACTGAAGATATCCAATGTCGATGAGGCCAACGCGGTAGCGCGGATCTTCGTCAATACCAACATGGCCGCCGCGGGCGGGCTGGTGGTAGCGCTGATTACCGCGCGCTTCCGTTTTGGCAAGGCCGACCTGACGATGGCGCTCAACGGCGCGCTCGCCGGCCTGGTCGCGATTACCGCCGAACCTTTGACACCCACGCCCGGCATGGCAACCCTGATCGGCGGCGTCGGTGGCGTAATCGTCGTGTTCTCGATCGTCTTTCTGGATCGCATCAAGATCGACGACCCGGTCGGCGCGATCTCGGTACATGGCGTCGTCGGCGTCTGGGGCCTGCTCGCCGTCTGCATCACCAACCCCGACGCAAGCCTGATGGCCCAGTTGCTCGGGATCGGCGTGATTTTCGCCTGGGTGTTCGGCGCCAGCCTGCTGGTGTGGGCGATCATCAAGGCGACGATCGGAATTCGCATCGCCGAGCAGGACGAGTATGAAGGCGCGGATCTGGCCGAGTGCGGACTCGAGGCGTATCCGGAGTTCAACAAGGCATCGGACTGAGGTCGTTACCCGTGTTGTCGTCCGCTGCAGCAAAACATAACGCCGCATTCCGGCATCGTGGATTCTCCCCCTCGCGATCCGGGTAATTCGCCCTCGGGCAGCTGCAGCGGGCGTTGACGGAAGGCGGGCCATCATGGCCCGCCTTTTCTTTTTCTTTGCGCTGTCCTCACGGTAGACTGCCGGCAACAACACCGGTTCGCCCGCAGAGGACATCAGCCTTATGAAAATGGTCACCGCGATCATCAAACCCTTCCGCCTCGATGACGTCAGGGAGGCCCTGGCCGAGCTCGGCGTCCAGGGAATAACTGTGACCGAGGTCAAAGGTTTCGGACGCCAGAAAGGTCATACTGAGCTTTATCGTGGGGCAGAGTATGTTGTTGATTTTCTGCCTAAAATGAAAATCGAACTGGCAATAGAGGACGAATTGCTGGAACGGGTTTTGGAAACGATCGTCAGCGCGGCGCGGACCGGTAAAATCGGTGATGGCAAAATTTTCGTTTCGACGCTCGAACAGGCGATACGAATTCGTACCGGCGAGACCGACGGCGATGCGATCTGAATCGGAGCACCACGACATACGGGTTTAGCGGTCGGGAATCCGGAGGAAATACAGCGGTGAACGACAAAAAGACGTCTGGAAACTACCTGTTACTGGCACTCGCGGGCGGCCTGATCTGGGCCGGCGCAGCGACGGCACAGGTTTACACCTGGACCGATGAGCAGGGTATCGTGCACTACGCCGACATGCCTGACGACGAAGAGGCGGAAATGGTCGCGATCGAATCGCGCCGAACCAACCCGCGTCAGATCGAGGAAGAAGTGACTCAGGATCAGGCGCGGCGCCGGGTCGACAATGCCGTCGGTCGGGAGCAGGCGGAGATCGACGCCGAACGAAACCGGATAGACGCACAGAACCAGGCGGCCCGCGAAGACGGTTGCAAACGCGCCCGCGAGGCGGTCACCAACTACAACACTCACCGACGTTTCTACAAACCGCTGGCCAATGGCGAGCGCGAGTGGATGTCCGAAGAGGAAGTGGCCGAAGCCAAGGCCGCCGCGGAGCAGGCTGTCGAGCAGTACTGCGACTGATCGCGACCGCTCTCCGCTTGTCATTCCAGAGCCGCCGACGCACACTTCGCTGCGGGCATATTCGGTAGCACGCTCCCCGCGCGGAGCGTGAATCAAGCTTTGAAAATGGAACGAGTCGGATTCGTGGGTCTGGGCGCCATGGGGGAGCCGATGGCTGCCAATCTGCAGCGTGCTGGAATGCTGGATGTGGTGTGGAATCGCAGTCCGGGGCGCAGCGCCGCTTTCGCGGCCAGTCACGCGGTAACGGTGGCGGAGGATCTCGCGAGTCTTGCAGGCCGCTGCGACGTCGTCGTGCTGTGTGTCTCGGCCGACACCGATCTGCTGCAGTGTGTCGACGTACTGACCGAAAACTGCCCCGCCGGGGCGCTCGTGCTCGACTGCTCCACCGTTGCCGCGGCAACCGCGCGCGAAGCGGCGGCACGCCTCGCCACCGCCACCATCGGATTTTGCGACTGCCCGGTCAGTGGTGGCACCGAGGGCGCGCGCGCCGGCAGCCTGTCGATCATGGTCGGCGGCAGCGCGGCAGATTTCGCGCGGGCCCGGCCGATCCTGGACGTGATGGGGGCTCATGTATCCCATATCGGCGCAGTGGGCAGCGGCCAGGCCACCAAGGCGACCAACCAGATAATGGTTGCCGGAGTAAACCAGGCGGTCAGCGAGGCAATGGCGTTCGCGCGCGCCGAGGGGTTGCCGCTCGACAAGGTTGCGGAAGCGCTGTCGCACGGCGCAGCGGCGAGCTGGTTTCTGAAATTTCGCGCACCGAACATGATCCGGGGCGAGTATCCGCTCGGCTTCAAGGTAGCGTTGCACGAGAAAGACCTGGAAATCTGCCGGGTCATGGCCGAAGCGCACGGAGTCAAACTGCCGCTTGTGGAAATGACGCTGGTGCATTATTCGCGGCTTCCGCGGAGCGATCGCGAGGAACAGGATATTTCCTCGCTGTTCCGGATCAAGGACGCGATGTTCGCCGACCGCGACCCGAATGACTGAGTTCACCGACCGATGATGGCACGCGAACGCGGCGATCCGGCCCGAACCTCACCGATTTTCCTTCCTGATTTCTGCAAACCGTCCATGGCGCTCGCCGTGGTGCTGGTCGCAGAACTCACCGCCATACTTATTGTCCTCGGACGCAGATCGACCCACGAACAATTCTGGATCGATCTTGGCCGCACGTCGCTTTTCCTGCTGTGGGTCGGCCTGGGCAGCGCGGCGCTGCTGTGCCTGCTGCGGCCCCGATTGGCCAATGTCCGGGCCCGGTTCGCCGGGCTGGTCAGCTTCGCCGTCATGACGGGATGCGCGGTCCTGGTTGCCGAAGCCGCGTTCTGGCTGGGTCAGTGGTGGTCGGCCCGCACCGGCGCAGTCTCGACACTGTTCCCTGATGCGCACCGTGAATTCGTGCTGCGCACGGCAGGCGTCGCGGCAATTGTCAGCGGGCTGCTGCTGCGTTATTTCTATGTCTCGTTCGAGTGGAAACGCAACGTCCAAAGCGAGGCGCGCGCCCGCGTCAATGCGCTTCAGGCGCGGATACGCCCGCACTTTCTGTTCAACAGCCTGAACACCATTGCCGCTCTTACTCGCAGCGATCCGGAGCGCGCCGAGGAGGCGGTGGAAGATCTGGCGGACCTGTTCCGGGCCACGCTCCACGACGAGCGCAGCAGGATACCGCTGAAGGAAGAACTGGAACTGGCAAGGATTTATCAGCGCATCGAGCAGCTGAGACTCGGTTCGCGGCTCGAGGTCGAATGGCAAATCGATTCGTTGCCGTTGCGAGTGCGCGTACCCAGCCTGATCGTGCAACCGTTACTGGAGAATGCGATTTATCACGGTATCGAGCCATCGCCGGACGGCGGAACGGTCAATATTACCGGCGAAGTAAAAAATGGCCGGGTTGCCATCAAGGTCAGCAACCCGTTACCTGTCGACCCGACACCGCGCCGGCAGCAGGGCAACCGGATCGCGCTCGACAACATTCGTGAAAGACTCGAGCTCGCTTACCCGGGCAGATCGCGGCTGACGATCGATGCCGAGCATGACCGTTTCGATGTAACGCTTGAATTTCCCGAAGAGAGCAACGGCGATGAAAATTCTCATCGTTGATGATGAACAACCGGCGCGTGACCGGCTGCGACGCCTGCTCGCGGAGGACAGTGAATGCGAGGTAATCGGCGAGGCGGGCGATGGCCGGGCCGCGCTCGAAGCGTGTGAAGCTCTCGATCCGGACGTGGTGCTGATGGATATCCGCATGCCGGGCATGGACGGGGTAGAGGCGGCCCGCCACCTGACCCAGCTCGATACTCCGCCGGCGGTGATTTTTACCACCGCTTACAGCGAGTACGCGATGGACGCTTTCGAGGCGCGCGCGGTGGGCTATCTGGTCAAACCGGTACGGCGGGAGCGCCTGCTCGACGCGGTAAGACACGCGCGCCGTCCGACCCTGGCGCAACTGCGCTCTCTCGGCAGCGACGGCACCGACACGAGCGCGGCGCGAAAACACATTTGCGCCAAGGTCAAGGACAGCCTGCAACTGATACCGGTCGATGACGTACTTTGTTTTCAGGCTGACCAGAAATACGTCGTTGTCAGAACTTGCGATAGCGAAATCCTGATCGACGAATCACTCAGGGAGCTCGAGGAAGAATTTGCATCGGGCTTCGTTCGCATCCATCGTAATGCGTTGGTCGCAGTGGCATATCTGGCCGCGCTGGAAAAGAATAGCGAGGGTCAGTGGTTCGCGCGACTACGCGGCAGCGACAAGACCCTCGCAGTGAGCCGCCGCCACCTCAGTACCGTGCGCAAGTATCTTGCGGACGGCGCCATCAATAAAAACGAAAGAAGATGAAATGACCGACACCATTCGCATCGCGACCCGCAAGAGTCCGCTGGCATTGTGGCAGGCCGAACATGTCGCCGCGGCATTGCAGCGCCATCACCCGCACTTGACCGTGACCCTGTACCCACTGTCCACGGAGGGCGACCGTATCCTCGACAAGAGTCTGGCCAAGATTGGCGGCAAGGGGCTTTTCATCAAGGAACTGGAAATCGCGATTCAGGACGGGCGAGCCGACATCGCCGTGCATTCGATGAAAGACGTTCCGGCGCAAATGCCGGACGGATTCATGCTTGCCGCAATCATGGATCGCGAGGACCCGCGCGATGCATTCGTCTCCACCAATTTTTCGCGTTTCGATGAGTTGCCTCACGGCGCCAGGCTCGGAACCTCGAGCCTGCGTCGGCAGAGCCAGTTGCTGGCACAGAGACCCGATCTCGAGGTCGTTGCGCTGCGCGGCAATGTCGGCACCCGGCTGTCACGGATTGACGAAGGTTTTTGCGATGCGGCTATTCTGGCCGCGGCGGGGCTGAAACGGCTGGGTCTCACCGAGCGTATTCGCGAATACCTGTCGGTCGAGCAGTGCCTGCCGGCAGTGGGCCAGGGAGCGGTCGGCATCGAATGTCGCGAAGGCGACGAAAAAATCGCCGGCTTGCTGCGCGCACTTGGCGACACTACCACCACCCTCTGCGTCGAATCCGAGCGGGCGTTTGCCGCGGGTCTTGGCGCGAGCTGCCAGTCGCCGGTTGCGGCCCATGCAATGATCGCCGCTGAGACGCTGACACTGCGCGCCCGTGTCGTCTCACCGGACGGAAGCAAACTGGTCGCGGCGGAACTCGAAGGGCGCAGCGATGCGGCCGAAGCGATTGGAACCGCACTGGCGCAACAGGCGCTGGCGCAGGGCGCCGACCAGATCCTCGCCGCGTTGCAGGATTGAACCCGTGAGCGGGCGACTCAAGGGTCAACGCATTCTCGTCACCCGCCCGCGCCCGTTCAACGAAGAGGCGTGCGAGCGCATTCGCGACGAAGGCGGTGATGCCATTGCGCTGCCGACGCTGGTCATAGAGGCGCAGACCGCGCGGGCACCGGCTACTGACTATGACTGGGTCATTTTTGTCAGCCGCAACGCGGTCTTGCATGGCCTGGCGCAGCTGTTGCAAGCGCCGCCATTCCCGCGCCTCGCTGGCGTTGGCGCTGCTACCGCGACCGAGCTGGAACAGCACGGGATGGAGGGAGTTCTGCGTCCGACCAGCGGTTTTACGTCGGAGGCCCTGCTCGAGTGCGCGGAACTCAACGACGTCGCAGGCAAGCGAATATTGATAGTTCGCGGCAACGGTGGCCGCGAACTGCTTGCCACTACACTGGGCGAACGTGGCGCGCAAATCGACTACGCGGAGGTCTACCGCCGGGTCCGGGCTCGCCCGAGCGCCGCGCGGCTGGCCGAAATGCGGCGCCTGCTTGCGGCGGCCACAATCGACTTCGTGATGGTCGGAAGCGTCGAGATTCTGGACGCACTAATTGCTCTCCTCGGCCCCCCGGCCAAGGCGCTGTTGACACGGACGCGGCTGGTTACCGCCAGCGAACGTGTGGTAAAAAAGGCAGAGTCTCTGGGGCTTGGGCGTCGTATTTTGCTCGCATCCGGACCACAGGACGCACTGCTGGTCGATACCATCGCCAACGAACCGGCAGCCGAAGATACGACCTGAGTACAGCTGGCAAGGACAACTCGGGCGGCGACCTACTCCGACTGATGCCGGGAAAACATGAGCGATACTGGAAAACCCGCGGACGAAATCCGCGACGACGAGGCAGCGGTGCCCGCTACCGAACCGCAATCGGCACCCGAGCGGCAGGCGCCAGATGGCGACACCCCGCCAGCTGCGGAACCGCAGGTCGTCGTGCAGCGCAAATCCGGGTTCGGAACTGCTGTCGCGATTATTTTCAGCCTGCTCGCGCTCGCGGCATGCGCCTATCTGTGGCTCGAGATCGAACGCCTCGACAGCGAGTCTGGTTCGCCGGACCCAGGTTTCGCCGCGCTCGCCGACGAACAGCGCAGCGCAATTGAGGCGCTGCGGGACGATCAGCAATCGCAACTCGCGGCATTCACGGATCAGCTGACCCGGCTTGACCAACGTGTCGATGAGGCGGCCAATGTCGCACCGTCTGCCAGCTCCGATCAGATGCCGGTTGAGCTGGAGGATCTGATCGGGCGACTGGACGCGCTGGAAAACCAGACCTCCGACCAGATGCCGCTGGAGCTGGAGGATCTGATCGGACGGCTCGACGCGCTCGAGAACAGTTCGGCTGACACCGAGGCCGCAATGCAGGCGCTGGCCGAGCAGGTCACGCAGGTCGAATCAGCGGAGGGTTTCGACCCGGCGCTGCTGGACGATCTTAACGAGCGCATCGAACAGGCCGAAGCGGCCGCAAGCGCCGCGCCGCAACCGGTTGCGGTTCCCGTGAACCAGGACTTTGCGCTGGAAGAAATCGAGTCGTATCTGCGGGTCGCCAACCGCCAGCTGCAACTCGCAGGCAATTTCGCCGCGGCGGAGACGGCGCTGGGGCTTGCCGATGAGCGACTGGCGCAGCTCGACGATCCGGCGTTTCTCGGCGTGCGCAGCGAAATTGCGGACGAGATCGCGGCACTGCAACGAGTCGAACAGCCCGACCTGACCGGAATAGCGCTTGCACTTTCGGCACTGTCGGAGCAAGCCTCCGGCCTGGCACTCAAGGGCCATGAACGCGTGGCACCCGCCACCGCGCCGGACCAGACCAACGCCGCAGCCGGATCACAGTCCGGCTGGGATCGGTTCGTCGCTTCGGTACAGGCGGCGCTCAAGGGCCTGGTCGCCGTGCGCCGAACCGACTCCGCAGTCGAACCGTTGTTGCCTCCCGATGAAGTCTACTTTCTTTATCGCAACCTCGAACTCAAGCTCGAAGTGGCGCGACTGGCGCTGTTACAGCGTAATCAGGAGGTCTACCGCACCAGCCTGCGCGGCGTGCGTAGCTGGCTCAACACGTATTTCGACACGCAGGACGGCAGCGTTGCAAACGCACTCAACCAGATCGCGGATCTCGAAGGCAAGCAGATTGCGCCGACGCTTCCCGACATTAGCGGCTCTCTGCAGCAGTTACAGCAAGTCGAACCCGGCGCGGACGGGGAAGCGGACGCGGACGCAATATGAAAACCGGCCTGATTATCGTGCTGAGTTTGCTCGGCGGCGCCTTGCTGGCAGCAGCGCTGATCGAGGATCCCGGCTACGTGATGATCAATCTTCGCGGCTACCTGATCGAGATGTCGGTACCGATCCTGGTCGCGGGTTTGATTGCGCTCTACCTTGCACTGCGGCTGCTGGCACGAATCTGGCACACCCCGCGCCAACTCGGGCGCGCCGCGGCACGCCGGCGCAAGCAGAGCGCGCAACGGCAAATGGAACGCGGGCTGACCCTGCTCGCCGAGGGCGACTGGAACCGCGGTGAGAAATTTCTGTCCCGTGCCAGCCGCAGGGCCAGCAATCCTCTGCTGGGATACCTCGGCGCCGCGCGTGCGGCGCACCAGCAGGGTGCCACCGAGCGCTGTGAGTCCTGGTTGAGGCTGGCGGCCGAGTCCGACCCGGAATCGCAGACGCTGGTACTTTTGACCGAGGCCGAGTTACAGGTCGAACGCGGCGACCTCGGCACCGCTGCGGCCACTCTCGATCAGGTGGCGAGGGCTGCCCCGATAAACAGCAGGCTGCTGCAATTACAAGCGCAGGTGTACGAAGGCCTGGGCGACTGGGAGCGTTTGTCAGCCGTGCTACCGGTTCTGAAACGCCGTCACGCAATCGATGATGTTGAATACCGGCGCCTCGGCATCGCCGCGTACGACGGTCTGTTCGCGGCGTCGGAAACCGACTACGACCGGGCCGTGGAGCTGTGGCGAGCCCTTCCCAAGGACCTGCGCGACAATGAAGATATCACCGCCGCTTACCTGCAGGCACTAGTGCGTCACGATCACCAGCAGGAAACCGAGACTTTCATTCGCAAGTCGTTGCGCAAGACCTGGTGGCAGAAACTGGTCGCCATTTATGGCCGGCTGGAGGTGGTGGACAAGCCCGCGCATCTGCGTCACGCCGAACAGTGGCTGCACGACCATGGTGAAGACCCGGTGCTGTTATTAGCGGTCGCGCGGCTGTCGATGGCCAACGAGCTGTGGGGAAAAGCGCGCAGCTACCTCGAAAGCAGCCTGGCTATCGCGCCGAGCGCCGAAGGGTTTGCGCTGTACGGTAACCTGCTCGAGAAGCTGGGCGAAGATCAGCATGCGTCGGAAGCGTTTCGCTCCGGCCTGCTCATCGCCAGCGGCGCCGGTAGCGGCCATACCGCATTACCGCGAAACCGTCCCGACGACCAGAACGCCTAGGGCGCCCGCTGTTCGCGGTCCATTGCCCGGAGTGCCTCCGGGGAATATTCGAACGAATCGAAGAAGAGCTGCTTCGGCGGCAAGCCGTTGGCGGGTAGCAGCCGTTGCCCGGCTTCGATCATTGGCGGTGGCCCCGCCATGTATACGTCCGCTAGCGACAGGTCCGGGTAAGCGGCAATTACTGCCTCGTGCACGAACCCGGCAGCGCCCTCCCAGTGATCGTCCGGACCGGGTTCAGACAGAACCGGCGTATAGCGGAAACGAGACTGCTCGTCCTGCCAGCGTTCGAGCTCGCTGTGATGGTAAAGATCGGCGCGCCCGCGCACGCCCCAGAAAAGGTGGACCGGCGCTTCAAGACCCTTTGCGATTGCGTGCGACAACATACTCAGAATCGGCGCAAGACCGGTGCCCCCCGCGACGAATAACCGGGTTCGACCCTGGGCAGGGCGCAGACGGAAAGCGCCAAACGGTCCTTCTATCGTCAGCAGCGCGCCTTCGCGCAGCTCGCCGAACACCTGCTCCGAAAAACCGCCACCGGCAACCCGGCGGATATGCAGTTGGAGAAAATACGGGTCGGAAGGGTCGCTGGCAATCGAAAAACTTCGGCGATGGCCACCGTCCAGCAGGACATCGAGGTACTGCCCGGCTTCGAACGGCATCGGTTCCACCGCCGGGAGTTGCAATGTCACGCCCATCACGTCGTGGCCCAGTCGCTCGAGTTTGCGCACCCGGCACGGTACGCGCTTGATGCGGATCTCCTCCGGCGACGCGATCGGCTTCGCCTCGATCACAACTTCGCCGATCGGCCGCGCCTGACACAACAGGGCGAACCCTTCCTCAATTTCCTCGGCGGTCAGTGCCAGCGGGGGCCGAAACGGGTAATCGAGCGCACCCTGCAGCAGCCGCGCACGGCACGAACCACAACTACCGCCACGGCAGCTGTGCGGCAAATTGATGCCGGCATGCAGCGCCGTGTCGAGGATCGACTCATCGGCCGGCACCGACAGGCACTGTCCCGAGGGCATCAGTTTGACCGAATCTTTCATGCGGTTCTGGCACACACTCCGTATTATTGGGCGATCGCCGAAACGGAGAGCGTCCCATGGACATACCGGCGCACGGATTGTTGATCGCCGGATGTGGTTATACCGGGCAAAGGCTCGCAGCGCTCGCGCGCGCGGACGCAATTCCGTGCCATTGCATCACCAGCCGTGCCGAAAGTGCCGCAAACCTGGCCGCGGCTGGCTACAAGGCGTTCGCTGTCGACCTCGATGCGGATGTGATACCGGCAATTACCTTGCCGCCGGGGCCTCCCACGGTGATCGTGTATCTCGCGCCGCCACCCGCGGACGGCGATTCCGATCCGCGTCTCGAGAGATTCCTGGCGGCGCTCGCGGGGCCGCCACCGGCGGGCATTGTCTATGTCAGCACGACCGGTGTCTATGGCGACCGTGGCGGCGCATTGACCGACGAAACCGCCCCGACCCAGCCACAGACCGGTCGCGGACGACGCCGACTCGCCGCCGAAAGGACGGCCCGTTCATGGGCCGAACACCACGGGGTTGGCTGGATCGTGCTGCGCGTCCCGGGCATTTACGGCCCACACCGGTTACCGCTGCGCAGCCTCGAAGACCGGGTCCCGGTGATTCGCGAACAGGAAGCAGGACCGGGCAACCGCATTCATGTCGACGATCTCGCGGCGGCCTGTCTGCGCGCAGCCCGGCTGCCGATGCGGACCGGCATCTACAATGTCGGCGACGGTTGCTACTGGAGCCGGACCAGGTTTTTTGCCTGCATCGCACAAACTGCGGGTTTGCCCGAGCCGGAGCAACTCCCCGCCGCCGATGTGCGGGCCCGGGTTTCGCCCATGGCGTGGTCGTTCATCGCCGAATCGCGCCGTATCGACAATCGGCGCATGATCAGCGAACTGGGCGTTCGCCTGCGCTACCCCGACCCGGCCAACGGCATCGCGGCAAGTCTCGCCGAAATGAATGCGGCCGCAAGCAACGATCAGGGCTGACTGCGCTTGCTCTCCAGCCAGCTGATGATCGGCTCCCACTGGGCCCAGTCTGGCCATGCGAGATACTCCGGCAGTTCGAGCACGCCGAGACCCCGGGTGTAGGCGCGAACATAGTTCTGCGCATCCCGCAACGAGCCGATGTACGGCACCTTCGAACGCCTGAGGTAGTCGCTGAGCTCCTCGAATATCAACGTGTGCTCGCGCACACGGTTGGCGAGCAGACCGATTTTGACCTGCTTGCGCTCGACTTTGCCGACGTGCATCAGCTCGGCAATGAATTTGCCGGTCGCTTTCATATCGATCGTGGATGGCAGCACCGGCGCCAGAATCGTCTCCGAACGGCGCACCAGATCGGTCAGTTCGCGGCCGTGACAGCGTGCCGGTGCATCGATAATGACGATGTCGGTACCGCGCGGCACACCGCGCAGCCCATCATTGTAGGCCGCCACCCCGGCGATAGGAGCGCAACTGGCGGGCCGCGTCTCCAGCCAGTCGAGGCAGGAACGTTGCGGATCGAAATCGGCCAACACGACCTGCGCACCTTCGAGTGCGAAGTAAACGGCCAGATTCGTGGCGATCGTGCTTTTGCCACAACCTCCCTTCGAATTAAGAACGGTGATATGACGCATTCCAGTCCCTTTTTTCCAACCAATTTTTAGCTTGTGTAAAGTAGTTTCCGATCCGGTAAATGTCTATTGGGGGTTTTCACTTTTCCAGTCGCCACGGCGACCTAGTCAAGACCCAGACTGGTCCAGATATCGTCGACGCGTTGCCTGACGTCCTCGTTCATCGTGATTGGCCGGCCCCATTCGCGGCTGGTCTCGCCCGGCCACTTGGCAGTGGCGTCGATTCCCATCTTGCTGCCGAGTCCGGGGGTCGGCGAGGCAAAATCGAGATAATCGATCGGCGTGTTATCGATCATGACCGTATCCCGGCTCGGGTCGACCCGTGTCGACACCGCCCACACCACGTCGTTCCAGTCACGTGCATTGACATCGTCATCGGTGACAATCACGAACTTCGTGTACATGAACTGGCGCAGGAACGACCAGACTCCCAGCATCACTCGCTTGGCGTGACCCGGGTATTGCTTTTTGATCGTGACGATCGCCACCCGGTACGAACAACCCTCCGGCGGCAGGTAGAAATCAACGATCTCGGGGAACTGGCGCTGCAGGATCGGCACAAACACCTCGTTCAGCGCCACGCCGAGAATCGCCGGCTCGTCCGGTGGACGGCCGGTGTAGGTGCTGTGATAGATCGGATCATTGCGATGCGTCAGGCGAGTTACCGTGAACACCGGAAAATTCTCCACCTCGTTGTAGTACCCGGTGTGATCCCCGAACGGTCCTTCCGGCGCCTCGTCACCCGGAACGATGTGACCTTCGAGTACGAACTCGGCGTTGGCCGGAACCATCAGTTCCGAATTCGCGCAACGAACCAGTTCGGTGCGCGCCCCGCGCAGCAATCCGGCAAACGCGTACTCCGAGAGGGTATCGGGAACAGGGGTTACCGCGGCCAGGATCGTCGCCGGGTCGGCACCCAATGCCACCGCGATCGGAAATGGCTCACCGCTATGGGCCTGTTGCCATTCGCGGAAATCCAGCGCGCCGCCGCGATGCGATAACCAGCGCATAATCAGCCGATTGCGACCGATCAGTTGTTGCCGGTATATGCCGAGGTTCTGCCGCTCCTTGCCCGGTCCGCGGGTAATGACGAGACCCCAGGTCAGCAACGGGCCCGCGTCGCCCGGCCAGCAGGTCTGCAGTGGCAATTTCGTGAGATCGACGTCTGATTCTTCCGCTACATTCTGCTGACAGGGACCGTTGCGCAGTATGCGCGGCGCCATGGTCAGCGCCTTGCGGAAGACCGGGAGCTTTTCCCATGCATCTCGCATGCCTTTCGGCGGCTCCGGCTCTTTAAGGAATGCGAGCAGACGGCCAACTTCGCGCAAACCGGAGATTTCATCCTGCCCCATCGCAAGCGCCACCCGTTCGGGGGTTCCGAACAGGTTCCCCAGCACCGGTATGCGGTGGCCGGTCGGATTCTCGAACAACAGCGCAGGGCCGCGCTGGCGCAAAACGCGATCGCAGATTTCAGTCATCTCGAGATTGGGATCGACCGCCACGCCAATCCGCTTGAGCAACCCGTGGCGCTCGAGATGTGCGAGAAATTCCCTGAGATCCTTGTACTGCATGACAGCGACTCCGCCCACGGGATGCCGAGCCACTATAATGACGCGCGCCCAGTGTGCAAATGAGCCGCCATGCCCGCGCCGAAAAAATTTCCGGACAACCCCGATGACGACTTCGTCAAGGAGTTGCTGTTGCGCTCCCGCATCATCGCGATGCCAGGGCTGTCGCCACGCCCGTTCCGGCCGAGTCACCGGGTCGCATTTGCCATGCAGGGCTATGGCTACCGCGTCATCCCGGTGCGCCCCGGTGCGGTCGAGATTCTGGGCGAGGTCGCCGTATCCGGCCTCGACCGCATCGGCGCGGTTCTCGAAGACGGCGAAAGCGTCGATATTGTCGACGTATTCCGCGCGCCGCAGCATGTAGACGCCATCGTCACCGAGTGCCTGCGGCTGCGCCCTCGGGCTTTGTGGCTGCAGGAGGGTGTCGTCAATCCCGGCGCCGCCGCGCGCGCCCGCGCCGCAGGTATCGCGACGATTATGGACCGCTGCATTTTGAAAGAGCGGGCACGCCTCCTGGCGTCATGAAAGTCGACGCCTGGCCCAGGCTTGAATAGGCTTCCCGGAATGATCCTCAAATTCGTCAAGATGCACGGGCTCGGCAACGATTTCGCGGTTTTCGATTGCCGCGACGATGCGCCGACCCCGGACACCGGCCTGCTGAGGCGCCTCGCGGACCGCCGCACCGGCATCGGTTTCGATCAGGCCCTGATGCTGGCTGCAGCGCGCGATGCGGCCAGTGCGGCCTCGTACCGGATCGTCAATGCCGACGGCAGCGAGGTTGAGCAATGCGGCAACGGCGCGCGGTGCCTGGCATTGCTGCTGGCGCTGCGCCGCGAGGCCCTGCCATGCGAACTGACCCTCGACAGCCCGACTGGCACGATCCGCGCGCGCGTAACGAGCGCCGATAATGTCGCGGTGGAAATGGGAGAGCCGGATTTCCGGCCGCAGGCACTGCCCTTCGTTGCTCCCGCTGACGGGCCACCGTACACACTTGATATCAACACCGTTCCGACCCGGTTCCGGGTCGTGTCCATGGGCAATCCGCATGCGGTGATCGATGTCGAAGATGTCGATTCCGTGGACGTTGCCGGTATCGGCGCCGCACTGTGCGAACATCCGGCTTTCCCCATGCGCTGTAACGTCGGATTTATGCAGCGCGTCTCAGAAAAACGCATCCGCTTGCGTGTTTTCGAACGCGGCGCGGGTGAGACCCGCGCATGCGGCACCGGCGCTTGCGCCGCAGTGGCGGCCGGACGGTTCGCTGGCCTGCTCGAACCCGAAGTCGACGTCTGCTTGCCCGGAGGCGAGTTACACGTATCATGGCCCGGACCCGGGGAGCCGCTGTGGATGAGCGGCGCGGCCGCGATAGCATTCGAGGGCACACTGAATTTATGAGTATCCAGCGTAAAACCACACTCGCCAGCGATGGCATTTCCGCGGAGGCCGTCGCCTACTACTTGCAGCAACACCCGGATTTCTTCGAGCTAAATCCGAGGCTCCTTGCCAATCTTTCGCTGCCCCATACCGCCGGTTCGACGACCGTGTCGTTGATAGAGCGACAGGTGGCCGTGCTGCGCGATGGCAATGCCAAGCTCGAGCGCAACCTCAACGATCTTATCGAGACCGCGCGACGCAACGACAGACTGTCCAACGGTGTCCATCAGCTCGCATTGCGGCTGCTCGGCGCAGAGGACCCGGCGGCGGTGGTCAACGCATTGGGAACGACGCTGCGCGAGAACTTCATGGCCGACTCGGCCGTACTGGTTCTGCGTATGCCAGCACCTGCTCTGGAAGCCCTTGCCAGCGAGAGCGGCTTCCTGCACCTGGCCGATCCGGCCGATCCCGGTCTCAAGGCATTCCAGACACTGTTCGAATCGGGCCGTCCGCGATGTGGACATATTCGCGATGCGCAGCGCGATTTCCTGTTCGGCCCCGGCAACGACCAGGTTGGATCGGCCGCGGTCCTGCCGCTGGGCGCGAACGGCGAGATCGGAATTCTCGCGATCGGGAGTTCCAGTTCGGAGCATTTTCACCCCGGCATGAGCACGGATTTTCTGGAACGCGTCGGCGCCCTTGCCGGAACGGCTCTCCAGGCGAGTCTTGATGGCGGATGAGTTCCGCGCCTGGATCGAAAAATACCTGGCCCACCTGGGCAGCGAGCGGCGGCTCTCGCGCCATACCGTCGTCAACTACCGGCGCGATCTGACCGCTCTCATCGCCTTCTGCGACAAACAGGACGTATCGGCCTGGCGCCAGCTCGACAGTTTCCATATTCGCCAGTTCGCGGCGGCCGACAACCGCGCGGGCCTGGCGCCGCGCAGTATCCAGCGCCGCCTGTCAGCGGTACGAAGTTTTTTCCGCTACCTGATCCGCGAAGGCCTGCTTGACGCCAATCCGGCCGCGGATGTGCCCGCGCCACGCGGGCCAAAACGTCTGCCTAAAACGCTCGACGCCGACCAGATGGGTCGCCTGCTGGAACTGCCGCAAACCGATCCGCTGGCGGTACGGGACTGGGCCATGATGGAGCTGCTGTATTCCTCCGGATTGCGCCTGGCGGAGCTGGTCGGGCTCGACATCGGCGCGGTGGACCTTGCCGACGGGACGGTGCGGGTCACCGGCAAGGGCAACAAGACGCGGGTCGTGCCGGTCGGCAGCCACGCCCGAACCGCCATCGCCAAATGGCTGAAGCAACGGGGGCATCTGACCCGTCCCAACACCGATCAGGCCCTGTTTCTCGGCGCTCGCGGCAATCGCATTTCTGCGCGCAGCGTACAGTCCCGGGTCCAGCTCTGGGCACGCCGCCAGGGACTGGCCCAGAGCGTCAGCCCGCATTTGTTCCGCCATTCCTTTGCCAGCCATCTGCTGGAGTCGAGTGGCGATTTGCGCGGGGTCCAGGAATTGCTCGGCCACGCGGATATCAGTTCCACCCAGGTCTACACCCACCTTGATTTCCAGCACCTCGCCCGCATATACGACGACTCACATCCGCGAGCGCGCCGTCGCCGTCGGTCCGACGAAGACTGACCCGGGACGCCGCGTTGGCAGCGGTCCGGAGATCAGCAATGCAGCAGTATCGTGGCACGACAATTCTCACCGTCCGGCGTGGTGACACCATCGTGATGGGCGGAGACGGCCAGGTGAGCCTCGGCAACACCGTCATGAAGGGCAACGCGCGGAAAGTGCGGCGGCTTTCCAACGATAAGGTACTGGCCGGATTTGCCGGCGGAACGGCTGACGCGTTCACGCTGTTCGAGCGCTTCGAGGGCAAACTCGAGCAATACGGCAACCTGACCCGGGCCGCGATCGAACTCGCCAAGGACTGGCGCACGGACCGGATGTTGCGCCGCCTCGAGGCGTTGCTATGCGTTGCCGACACCGAACGCTCGTTCGTAATCTCCGGCAACGGCGATGTGATCGAGCCCGAGAACGACATCATGGCAATCGGCTCCGGTGGCAATTTTGCTCAGGCCGCCGCGCTTGCATTGCTGCAGAACAGCGATCTCGATGCGCGCGTAATCGTCGAGAAATCGCTCGGAATCGCCGCCGATATCTGCGTCTATACCAACCGCAACCTCGTTATCGAGGAACTGCGTCCCGGCGCCTGATCCGAGCCGGCCGGTCAACCACAGGACTCCCCCATGTCGCAAATGACACCGCGAGAAATCGTCCAGGAGCTGGACAAGCACATCATCGGGCAGGCGAACGCCAAGCGCGCCGTCGCCATCGCATTGCGTAACCGCTGGCGCCGGATCCAGATCGGCGAACCACTGCGCAGCGAAATCACCCCCAAGAACATCCTGATGATCGGCCCGACCGGCGTCGGCAAGACCGAGATCGCGCGGCGTCTTGCCACGCTTGCTCGCGCTCCCTTCATCAAGGTCGAGGCAACCAAATTCACCGAGGTTGGCTATGTCGGCCGCGAGGTCGACAGCATCATTCGCGATCTCGCCGACGTTGCGGTCAAGATGCTGCGCGAGGAAGAAATGGAAAAGGTCAGGTTCCGCGCCGAGGATGCCGCCGAAGACCGCGTTCTCGACGCCTTGCTGCCACAGCCGCGCCACGGCGCGAGCGAGGAGCCCGCGGCCGGCGATTCCGCCGATACACGGCAGAAGTTCCGCAAGATGCTGCGCGAGGGTACGCTCGACGACCGCGAGATCGAGATCGAGCTGAGCGCCGTGCCGATGGGCGTGGAAATCATGGCGCCGCCGGGAATGGAAGAGCTGACCAGTCAGTTGCAGGGCATGTTCCAGAACCTGTCCGGCTCGCGCACCCGCAGCCGGCGGGTAAAAATCAAGGATGCGTTGAAACAGCTCGTCGACGAGGAGGCCGCCAAGCTGGTCAACGAGGAAGAAATCAAGCAGCGCGCGATGGACTCGGTCGAACAGAACGGCATCGTCTTCATCGACGAGATCGACAAGGTTGCGAGGCGGTCGGAGTCCATGGGCGCAGATGTCTCTCGCGAGGGCGTGCAGCGCGACCTGCTACCGCTGGTCGAGGGCTGCACGGTCAGCACCAAGTACGGCATGCTCAAGACCGATCACATCCTGTTTATTGCCTCCGGTGCGTTTCATGTCGCGAAACCGTCGGACCTGATTCCGGAGCTGCAGGGACGCTTGCCGATCAGGGTCGAGCTGGACGCCCTGACCACCGGGGATTTCGAACGCATACTGACCGAGCCCGACGCCTCACTGACGGAGCAGTACAGCGCCCTGATGGCGACCGAAGGCCTGGAGCTTGCGTTCGACGACACCGGGGTACGCCGGATCGCGGAGATTGCCGCGAGCGTCAACGAGCGTACCGAGAACATCGGCGCGCGCCGGCTGCACACGGTCCTCGAGCGCCTGCTCGAGTCGATTTCGTTCGAAGCCGCCGATCGCAACGGCCACAGCACCCGCATCGATGCCGTATATGTCGATGAGCATCTTGGCGAACTGGCTGCCGACGAGGACCTGTCGCGCTACATCCTGTAGGCGGCAAACTGCCGCCGGGAGCGCCGGCACGGTACAATCGGGGGTCTTTGATTCAAGCATGCGAGCGAGACCGCCATGAGGCCCACGGAATTTCCGCAGCCGACAGAAATCAAGCTGCATCGCCGTTCACGCGAGCTCGAAATCGCGTTTGCCGATGGCAAGCGCTTCCATTTACCCGCCGAGTTGTTGCGGGTGTACTCACCCTCGGCCGAGGTCAAGGGCCATGGTCCGGGCCAGGAAGTGCTGCAGGTAGGCAAGGAGGCCGTGGCTATCGACCGGGTCGAACCGGTGGGCCAGTACGCGGTGCGGCTGTGTTTCGACGACGGCCACGACACCGGGCTGTACGACTGGCGCCTGCTCTACGAGCTCGGCGATGCCCAGCCGGAACACTGGCAGGACTATCTCGAGCGACTGACAGCGGCCGGCCACGAACGCAAAACGCCGGGTAACGGCGGTGTCTGACGATGTCTGACGGCGACAACGGGCAGCAAGCGCCCGGTACGACCCATTTCGGTTTCGAGGAAGTGCCGCTTGAGAAAAAAGCGGGCCGCGTGCGTGAGGTCTTCGACAGTGTCGCCGGGCGCTACGACCTGATGAACGACGTGATGTCCGGCGGTCTGCACCGGATGTGGAAGCGGTTTACCCTGGCGCGCACCCTGCTCAGGCCTGGCCAGTCAGCACTCGACGTAGCAGGCGGCACCGGCGATCTTGCGGCCGGCCTCGCACGCCAGGCCGGAACCGGCGGTCGTGTCGTGTTGAGCGATATCAACGGCGAAATGTTGCAGCGTGGCCGCGACCGGTTGCTGGACAAGGGACTGGTTCGCGGTCTCGGCTTCGTCCAGGCCGACGCGCAGAACCTGCCGTTTCCGGATCGCAGCTTCGACTGCGTGACAATCGGTTTCGGCCTGCGCAACGTTACCGACAAGTCCGCGGCGCTCGCTTCGATGTGGCGCGTGCTGAAGCCGGGAGGACAGCTGCTCGTGCTCGAATTCTCGCACCCGGTTCTGCCCGGCCTTGCGCCGCTGTACGACATCTACTCGTTCAAAATGCTGCCGGCCATGGGAAAACTGATCGCCGGCGACGAGGCAAGCTATCGCTATCTCGCCGAGTCGATACGCCGTCACCCGGACCAGCCGACGTTGCTGTCGATGATGGAAGAAGCCGGATTCGAGCAGTGCCGCTATCACAACCTTAGCGGCGGCATCGTCGCCCTTCACCGCGGTTTCCGGTTATGAGCGGATCGCCACGAGACGTTGTGCTGGCGCCGCTGCAGGCGCTGCTGAACCGGAGCATAGCGGCGTCGACTGAGGCAGGCGAGTTATTGCGCCGTCTCGAGGGTCACACCCTGGCGCTGGGCATTCGTGGCACCGGGATCAATATTTTCCTGGTTGGCCGCGACGGCGAGTTACAGATGTCGCTGGAGAGCCGCGGCGATCCGGAAGCGGCGATCGTCGGCACGCCGCTCGGCATCGCTTCGCTCGGACTCGGCGACCCCCGCGCCGCGTTTCGCGACGGCTCGGTAAAGGCTACCGGCGACGCGGTGCTCGCGGGCGATTTCCGCCGATTGCTGGTGGCGGCCCGACCGGACTGGGAGGAAGAACTGTCGCAGATAATCGGCGATGTCGCGGCACACCAGGTCGGCAATTTTTTCCGCAACCTCGGCCAGTGGACACGCCAGACCGGCGATACCGTGGCGCGCAATTTCGGCGAGTTTCTCAGCGAAGAGAGCCGCGACGTACCGACTGACTGGGAAGTCGAGAAATTCTGCAGCGATGTCGATACGCTGCGCGACGATGTCGACCGCCTGCTGGCGCGTATCGACCGGCTCGGCATCGCGCCACACAACGCGAACTGACGGCATCCATGTTTCGCCCTCGCGTCGTACTGAGACTGTTCGCAATACAACGCATTTTGCTGCGCCATGGCCTCGACGAGATTGTCCGCGCTACCCACCTGTATCGCCCGCTAAGCTGGGTCCGGCGTCTCGCGCCCGGACATGGGCGCGCCTACAGCGAGGACGAAAGCCTCGGCTCACGCCTGCGCATGGCGCTTGTCGAGCTCGGGCCGATATTCGTCAAGTTCGGGCAATCGCTGTCCACGCGACCCGACCTGCTGCCGGCCGACATTGCCACGGAACTGGCAAAACTTCAGGACAGGGTGCCTCCATTTTCCGGCGAGCAAGCGCAGCAAATCGTCGAGACCGCGCTCGGGCGGCCGGTCAGCGAGATTTTTTCGCGTTTCGACGTCGAACCGCTCGCCGCCGCATCGATCGCACAGGTCCATACCGCCGCGCTCGAGAGTGGCGAGGAAGTGGTGATAAAGGTCCTGCGCCCCAACGTCCGCACCAACATCGAGGCCGATCTCGAAGTGCTGTACGCGATGGCGCGACTGGCCGAGCGTTTCTGGAGCGAAAGCCGCCGGCTGCGTCCGGTCGAAGTCGTCGGCGAATACGAAAAAACCGTGCTCGATGAACTGGATCTGATGCGCGAAGCGGCCAACGCGGCACAGCTGGGTCGGAATTTCGACGGCTCTACAAAACTCTATGTCCCTACGGTGCACTGGGATTACTGTCGCCCGACGATGCTCGTTACAGAGCGCATACATGGCGTGCCCGTCGCCGACACCACGAAGCTCGCCGAGAGCGGCACCGATTTCAAACGTCTCGCCGCCAGTGGTGTGGAAATTTTCTTCACCCAGGTCTTTCAACACAATTTTTTCCACGCCGACATGCACCCGGGCAATATTTTTGTCGATGTATCCAACCCGGCTTACCCGCGATACATGGCGGTCGATTTCGGCATCGTCGGCACTCTCTCGAGCCGCGACCAGCATTACCTGGCCGAGAACTTCCTGGCGTTTTTCAACCGCGATTATCATCGGGTCGCGAAGCTCCACATCGATTCGGGCTGGGTCCCGCCGGAGACCCGCCTGGACGAGCTCGAGTCGGCCTTTCGTACCGTGTGCGAACCGATATTCAACAAGCCGCTGTCGGAGATCTCGTTCGGCCAGTTCCTGGTGAGGCTGTTTCGCACCGCGCGCCGCTTCGATATGGAGGTGCAGCCTCAGCTGATCCTGCTGCAGAAGACGCTGCTCAATATCGAAGGGCTGGGGCGCCAGCTCTATCCGCAACTGGATCTGTGGGAAACCGCGCAACCGATCCTTGAAAAGTGGATGACCGATCGCCTTAGCGGGCGCGCGGTACTCGGCCGCCTGCGCGAACAGCTACCGGACCTCAGCGAAACCATCGAGGCAATGCCACAGCTGCTGCAGCAACTCGTGCAACAGGCTGCTGACGGCCAGCTCGAAATCCGGGTCCGCGACCCGTCCATGGCGGCGCTGGAACGGCAAATCGCGGCGGATAGCAAACGCCGCTATGTAACGGCAAGCGGCACGGCCATCCTGATTGCCGGCACATTGTGGATCGGCTTTGCGGCGAACCCGGCATGGCTCGGCTGGGCGCTTGTTGCCTCGGCGGCGGTGCTGTTGTGGCGGGCGCGCCCGCGTGCGTTGACGGGACGGCGCAACAGCAGAGGGAAATACTAGTCGGGTCCCGGCCGGCGCTCGCCGCATTGCCAGCAGACGTCGAACTGCGCCTCCAGGCTCTCGCCGCAAGCACTGCAGCGCCAGGCAGGGGCCGACGACGGGGTCGGGTCCAGCGCTTCGGCAAGCAGATTTTTCGCGTCGTCCAGCTGGGTCTCGTCGAGCACCCATAGCTGCGGCATCAGCTCTTTCAGCGGTACCTGCCCCAACGCGCCGAATACATGCTCGTTCTTGATCATCGTGGCAATGCCAGAGGCCTCGAGCACGGCTTTCAGATGCTGCGCCTCCATCAGCGTGTTGCAGATATGGAGTTTTTTCACGAGGCGGGCCGCAGGCTGTCGAGGAAAGCGCCGGCCGACTCGCCGCGCTCCATCGTCTCGACCAGTGCCGAACCCACGATGACACCATCCGCATGTTCGCCTATGGCGCTGACCTGCTGCGCCGAACGAATCCCGAACCCGGCGCAGACCGGAATCGTCGATACCGCCCTGACTCTTTCGAGATAGTCGTGCATGCCTTCGGGCAGCGCCGTGGCGCCACCGGTGATTCCGGCCACCGTCACCGCATAGACAAACCCGCTGCTCGCGTCACAGACCTGGCGCAGCCGCTCGTCGGGCGTGATCGGCGTGACCAGTTGCACCAGGGCGAGACCTTCGCGTTGCATGCTGACACGAAAATCGCCGCTCTCGTCGAACGGAAGGTCCGGCACGATGAACCCGCTGACCCCGGCTGCGGCAGCGTCGTCGGCGAGACGGTCAAGCCCGTAGGCGAGGAGTGGATTGAGATAGCTCATCAGCAACAACGGTGTTCCCGGGCGCGATTCCATATCGCGTAGCTGCTCGAGAATCCAGCTCAGGCTGACACCGGCCGCAAGCGCCGCCTCGCTCGAGCGCTGAATCGTGACCCCGTCGGCCATCGGATCGGTAAAAGGGACGCCGATCTCGACAATGTCCGCATGCGCACAGACCTCGCGCAAATCATCGGCAAAACGATCGACCCGCGGGTAACCCGCCGTAAGGAATGCCACCAGCGGTACCCGGCCGCTTTCCCGCACCGAGCGCAGCGTGTCAGAGATGAGTTCATGCCGTTGCATGCTGCCCTCCGGGGCGGACTTTGGTCAGTGTCGGCATGTCCTTGTCACCGCGCCCGGACAGCCCAATAAGAATACGCTTGCCCGGATTGGACGCCGCCCAGCGCCGCGCACCCGCAAAGGCATGGGCGGTTTCCAGTGCCGGCAGGATTCCCTCCAGCAGGCAACACTCGGCCAGTGCATCCAGCGCCTCTTCGTCCGTCGCCGTGTCGTAGTGCACCCGGCCGATGCTGGCCAGCAGTGCGTGTTCCGGACCTACTCCCGGATAGTCCAGACCGGCCGAAACAGAATGCGTCTCCTGGACCTGGCCGTTGACGTCCTGCAGGAGCATCGAATAACTGCCGTGCAATACGCCCGGTTTGCCGTGCGCCAGAGTGGCCGAGTGCTGACCGAGACCGGCGCCCTCGCCCCCAGCCTCGATGCCGAAGAGCAGGGTTTGTTCGTCGCCCAGCAATGGATGAAACAGACCGATCGCGTTGGAACCGCCTCCCACGCAGGCAAATACCGCGTCAGCGAGCGCACCGCTGCGATGAAGCAATTGCGCGCGCGCCTCGTTGCCGATCACGGCCTGCAATCGCTGCACCAGGAAGGGATACGGATGCGGACCTACCGCGGAGCCAAGCAGGTAGTAAGTACCCTCGGGATCCGACACCCAGTCGCGAAACGCCTCGTCGATTGCCGCGCGCAATGTCCGGTCGCCACCCGTGACCGCAATGACTTCCGCACCGAGACGGCGCATCCGATCGACGTTGGGCGACTGCCGCTCGATATCGATTTCGCCCATATACACGCTGCATGGGATACCGACCCTGGCGCAGGCCGCGGCGGTCGCCACGCCATGCTGCCCGGCACCGGTTTCGGCCACCACCCGCCGCGCTCCCATTTCCTGCGCCAGCAGGGCCTGGCCGAGCGCATTGTTGATCTTGTGAGCCCCGGTATGCGCGAGGTCCTCGCGCTTGAGCCAGACCTCCGCACCCCAGCTGGCGCCGAGTCCGCGCGCCGGCGTCAGCGGCGTGGGCCGGCCGACCCAGTCGGCCAACTCGGTTGACAAGCGGGCCTGGAACGACGCCTGGTCGAGTATGTCGCTGCTCGCACTGGCGAGGCGGCGCAATGCCGGCATAAGCGTCTCGGGCGCGTAGCACCCGCCAAACGGGCCATAGCGGCCGCGCCCGTCCGGCAATTGACCATCAATCAACTGGCGCAGCAACTGCGCATCCGTCGCCTGATCTACTCTGGCTGCCATACTCACCCTACCTCGCTTTCAGCTCGTCTCACCGCGGCAACGAAAGCCTCGATCGCCGCTACATCCTTGATGCCCGGCGCAGATTCCACGCCGCTGCTCACGTCCACCGCGTACGGCCCGACCCGGCGTATTGCCGTCAGGACGTTGTCCGCCCGCAACCCGCCCGCCAGCACTACCGCGCGGATCCGCGCCAGCTCCGCCGCAAACCCCCAGTCTCCGAGTTCGCCCTTGCCGCTGTCGGCACCCTCGCACAAAACAGTGTGCCATCCGGGCTGCAACGCCGCGCCATCACCGGGCTCTCGCAGCACCGGCAGCGGCCTCCAGCCGGGCGCGAGGGCCAGGCTGGCAAAGTCGGACCGGTCGGTCTGCAACCAGGCAGGCGTCGCCACCGCAAACAACTCCCGGATCGTCTCCGGATCGGGGTGACGGCTGACCACGACCGGCGTCACGAACGCCGGCGTCAGCGCAATGAGCTCCGCGGCGCGTTCAATTTCGATGCAGCGCGGCGAAGACGGCGCCGCGACGACAAACCCTACTGCATCCGCTCCGGCTTCGATCGCCGCCTGCAAAGTGGATTCATCGCGGATACCACATATCTTTACCCGAACCCGGCTCATATCGCACCGCCACGTGCCGCACGGCCAGCTTCCAGCATGTCGCGCAGCAACGCCGCCGCGTCATCGGTCTGCATCAATGCGGTGCCAATCAGCGCCAGCTGGTAGCCGTGTCCCGCCAGCCGCCTCGCGTCCGCTGCGTTGAACAGGCCGCTTTCCGCGACAGCAACGGTGTCGCGGGGAAACGCGCCCGCCGCGGCGTCGAGCCGGGCCGGGTCGATTTGCAGCGTCTGCAGGTCGCGGCAGTTCAGGCCCAGCGGCAGATTGCGGCGATGCTCCGGGTAGGTGGAAATCAGGTCGGCGCAGCGCTCAATCTCCGCGACATCGAAGGCCTCGAGCAGCACGAACATGCCCAGCCCGAGCGCGCTGTCGATCAGCGCCCGCAGCGCCCCGTCGTCGAGCATCCGGGCGATGGCAAGCACGCCACCGGCCCCGGCCAGACGAGCCTCGCTGACCTGGTAGGGATCGAGCAAAAAGTCCTTGCGCATCGCCGGAACCCGCAGCGGCGCCAGCGCCGCGGCGGCGCGCTCGAGATGGCCAAGCTCACCGCCAAAACGCTCGGGCTCGGTCAATACCGATACCGCGGCGGCGCCGGCCCGCGCATAGGTCCGCACCCGCTCCTCGATGCCCGAGGCATCGTCGGACAATGTCCCTGCCGATGGCGAACGCAGCTTGAGCTCGGCGATGATGTCGAATCCGTCGGCATGCAGAACCAGCGGCGGCGGCGGCGGCAATGCCGCGGCCCGCGCTGCGATTTCCCTTTCGGGAACGAGGCTGCGTGCAGCTTCCAGGCGGCGCGCCGAGCCTTCCGCCATCCGGTCGAGAAACGCCTCGCTCATGCGGCGCGGCCACCCAGCGAGCCGATTACCCGGGCCGCGCTACCGTCGTCGATCGCGGCGGAAGCCTGGACAAGAGCGGCACCGAGGTCGGCGGCCTTGCCGCACACCTCGAGTGCGAGTCCCGCTCCGAGCACCAGCGCGTCGCGCGCAGGGCCGCGGTTTTCGCCGCGCAGCACCGCGCCGAGTATTCGCGAATTCACCGTGGCGTCGCCACCGCCAAGGTCGTCAGCGCTACAGCGCGCTATACCGTAATTCGCCGGATCGCGCGTGCTTTGCTCGACGTTACCGGAGCGCACGTCCCAAACCATGAACGGACCCACTGGCGTGGCCTCGTCCCACCCGGGCTCGCCGTGAATCACGAACGCCCTGCGCAGCGGCATCCCCGCGAGCGTGTCCGCCATCAGCGCGGCGACCTCCGGTGAATATGCGCCAATGACCGCGAACCCCGGTTCGGCCGGATTCACCAGCGGACCCATGATGTTGAACACGGTGCGCACACCGAGCGCGGCACGCACCGGCCCGACGTTTTTCAGCGCCGGGTGGTAATAGGGCGCAAACAGGAATGTGAAGCCGCATTCTTCGAGCAATGCCGCGGCGGCCTGTTCATCCAGCGGCAACTCCAGACCGAGCGCCTCCAGCACATCGGCGCTGCCGCACAGGCTCGAGACGGAACGATTACCGTGTTTCACGACCCGGGCGCCGGCCGCGGCCGCAAGTAATGCGGCACCGGTCGAGAGATTCAGGCTACCCGAGCCGTCACCGCCGGTACCGACGATATCGACGCAATTCGAACTGTCGCCGATAGCCGGTTTGCGTGCCAGCTGGCGCAGACCCGTGGCCAGCCCGCGAATTTCAGACGCGCATGCGCCCTTGACCCTCAACGCTGCGAGCACCGCCCCGGCAAACGCCGGTTCCATGTCGTCCGCGGTCAGCGCGATCAGCAATTGATGCGCTTGCGATTCGTCGAGATCGGTCCGCGTCAGCAACAGTTCGAGCAGCTCGCGCATCGTCATCCTCCCGCCGCGAGTGCTGCGGCGCTCGCGGGCTCGCGCAAGAAATTTTCCATCAATTCGGGTCCGTTCGGTGTCAGGACACTTTCCGGATGAAACTGCACGCCTTCCAGCGCCATGCTGCGATGGCGCAGTCCCATGATCTCGCCAGAATCGGTGCGTGCCGTGACGATCAGTTCGGCTGGCAGGCTCGACTCTTCCACCGCAAGCGAATGGTAGCGCCCGATCTCCAGAGGATTCGGCAGACCCGCGAAAACCCCGCAGCCATCGTGTTCTATCAATGACGTCTTGCCGTGCATCAGGCGCCGCGCCTGGATGATGCTCGCGCCAAATGCGGCCGCTATCGACTGGTGTCCAAGGCAGACCCCGAGGATCGGGATGGTCTCGCAGAACTCCCGGATCATCGCCATGGAAACACCGGCGCCTTCGGGGCGGCCCGGACCGGGCGATATCACCAGGTGGGTAGGCTCGAGGGCGCGCGCCGTGGCGACGTCGATCGCGTCGTTGCGAAACACCCGGACATCGGCGCCGAGGCTCATGAATCCCTGAACGAGGTTGTAGGTGAACGAATCGTAATTATCGATTAGCAATATCCGCGGCATTATGGTCCCTCCTGGGCCATTTCCAGAGCCCGGCGCAGGATGCGGCTCTTCGCCAGCACTTCGTCGTATTCGGCCTCGGCCACCGAGTCGGCGACGATTCCGGCGCCGGCCTGGAACGTGTAGGCGCCTTCGGTGAAGACCAGCGTGCGGATGGCTATCGCCTGGTCCATGTCACCGCCAATGCCAAAGTAACCGGCCGTTCCGGCATACAGGCCGCGCCCGGTCGGCTCGTACTGATCGATCAGTTCCATTGCCCGCACCTTTGGCGCCCCGACCAGCGTCCCCGCCGGGAATGCAGCGGCAAACAGGTCGAATGCGTCGGATTCATGCCTGAGCTCACCCTGCACGCCACTCACCAGGTGCATGACATGGCTGTAGCGCTCGATACTGCAATACGGGTCGACGATGACACTGCCGGCGGTCGCGACCCGACCCAGGTCGTTGCGCGCGAGATCCACCAGCATCACATGCTCGGCGAGTTCCTTGGGATCGGCGCGCAACTGCCGCTCGAGCTCAAGGTCCTCATCGCTATCGCCGCCACGCGGACGGGTCCCGGCAATCGGCCTGAGCGAGGCCCGCCTCCCATGCAGCCGGACCAGCGCCTCGGGCGAAGAACCGGCAACCGTCACCCCGGGGAGATCCAGGTAATACATGTACGGCGACGGATTCAGCAGGCGCAACGCGCGATAGACATCGAAACTGTCGACCGTGCATTCACCGTGAAACCCGACCGACAGCACCAGTTGGTAGACGTCCCCGGCGCGTATGTCCTGTTTCGCCTTTCCGACCGCGGCGATGAAGTCTTCGCGGCTGATGCTCGCGCGCGCCGGGCCGACGAAGTTACCGGAGCGCCGGTACGGTACGCCGCCGCGCAATGCTCTGACGATTTCTTTCTGCAGTTGCTGGCGTTCGCCTTCGCTGCCCTCGTGCAGCAGCGCCATGCGCCGGGTCAGGTGATCGAAAACCAGCACCGAGCGCGGCGCTGCATAGGCAAGCTCGGGCACCGTCATCGTGGCGGCAGCAGGCGTCTTCATGCGTTCGAAATAGCGGACCACATCGTAACCGGCCGCACCAACGAGACCACCGACGAATGGCAGGTCGGACTCCGGGGTCAGTCGCGGCGCCCGGGCCAGCGCGTCGCGCAGATGCCCGAGCAACTCCGCGCCCGAGGACGGCCGCGCAACCCGTTCCGCGCCGAGCTGCAACCCGTCGCCGTCGAGCAATACCCGGTAGCCTTCGTCGAGCCCGATAAACGAGTACCGCGCAAGGTGCTCTCCACGCTCGACGCTTTCCAGCAGAAAGACCGGCCGAAACGCTTCCAGTTTGAGGTAGGCCGATACCGGCGTATCCAGGTCGGCGATGATGTCAAAAGGTGCTTGCATGGGCTCCTCGGTCAGCTTTTCCGGGGCGCGCCCAAAAAGAAGGCCCATCCCCGGGGGTTCGGGAGATGGGCCGTTGTGCGCTCGATACTTCGCCTAAACCGTCACCATCTCCTGGCCGCGGTGCCACCAAAGCTCCCAGACTGAAACGGCGTGGTTTTGGCAGGGCGTATTCATGGCGACGGAGTATCTCCCCCGCTCGCTCCCGCCGTCAAGGCAATTGCGCCATCTTGCGGCAGCGACCCATCCGGTTCGCCCGGCGGCCGGGGCTGCGCAGGCGCACTACAGCTGGTATCGCAACGTCAGCACGATTGTGAACCCGACCCACATGATGAAGGTCAGTGGCACACCGACGCGGACGAAATCCGAGAAGGTATAACCGCCGGCGCTCAACACCAGCAGATTGGTCTGATAGCCGATCGGCGTCGCGTAGCTCATGTTGGCGCCGAACAGCACCGCAAGCACGAAAGGTTCCGGGGACACGCCGAGTTGCGTCGCAATGCTGATCGAGATCGGCGTACCGATAACCGCCGCCGCGTTGTTCGACACCACGTTGGTCAGCAGCGCCATCACCAGCATCAGACCGCTCAGTATCAGCCAGATTGGCTGCCCGGAGGCGACCGCCACATAGAGCTGAGCCAGATACTCCGCCCCTCCGGTGCGCATCATCGCCAGGCCGAGCGCAAGACTGGTGACGATAATCAGCACCACCGGCGCGCTCAGCGCACCCAATGCATCGCGCCAGCGCAGGCTTTGCGTTGCCAGCATCAGCCCGACGCCGCATAGCGCACTGACCGAGATCGGCAACAATCCCAGCGCGGCGGTGGCGACGACCAGCAACATGATCGCGATTGCGCGCCGCGCCCGCTCGGTGTGCGGCAGGTCGACCGTGCCATCGAGCACCAGCATGTTGCCGCTCTCTTTCATCTCACGGAGACTACTGGGCGCACCCTGGACCAGGATCACGTCACCGGCGCGCAGCGGCGCATCGCCTATCTCGGAATCGAACCCGCTGGTCGGAGCGCGTGCCCGATGCAGCGCCAGCGGCAACAGTTTGTAGCGTGAAGCAAGCCGCGCGTCACGCAGGCTGCGCCGGTGCAGCGGCGATCCACGGGTAACCACGACCTCGGCGAGTTGTTGGCCTCCCGACGCCGGCGGCAGCTCGACTTCACCGAAACTGGCATCGCCATCGGTGACGTTGTGCAGTGTGGCGCCCAGCAGCGACTCGAATTCCTTCAGCCGCTCGCGCGTATCCCGCACCAGCAATCGGTCACCCGCCTGCAACGTGACGGATGGCAGCTTGGCGACATACAACCCCTCGCCGCGCTGGATCCGGTCCACCCGTAACCTGCCGTGAGTGCGCTCGCGCAACTTCGCCAGGGTCTTGCCATTGGCGTAGCTGTCCTCGTTGATGTAGAGCAGGGCATCGAAAACGCGCGGCGACGCTTCGGCCATCGGCGGCCGCCGATTCGGCAGCATTCGCGGTGCAACAGCCCAAAGAAACAGGATACCGACACTGCCCACCATCAGCACCGGCACACTGAAGTCGAACATCTGCAGCTGTGGCTGGCCAAGATCCGCGGCAATACCGACGACCAGCAGGTTAGTCGATGTTCCGATCGTGGTGCCCATGCCGCCGATCAGCGTCGCCAGCCCCATCGGCATCAGCATCCCGGCTACCGGCGTACCGGTGCGCATCGCGATCCCCACCAGCATCGGCAGCAACATCACCACGATCGGCGTGTTATTCAGAAAAGCGCTCAGGATTGCCGAGACGATCAGCGTCGCAAGCATGGCCAGGGCAGGGCGTGCCTGCCAGCCGCGCGCCATCAGCGCAGCGACCGGTTGCAACGCACCCGTGGTCTCGAGCGCCTTGCCGACGATCATCAGGGCGCAAATCGCGACCAGCGCCTCGTTGCCGAACCCGGCAAAGAACTCCGTCGGCTTCAGCACGATGCCATCACGCTCATACGGAAACAGCTGGAACCCCAATACCAGTAGGATCAGGATGAAAAGGCTGGAGGTCTCCAGCGGAATACGGTCTCTGGTAAACAACACCAGGGCGAAACCTGTCAGCACAAGTACCGCGATGCCATGACTGTCGGGTGGTGCTGGAATCAAAGAGCGTCCTTTATTCTTACTGGGTCACGCGCGGCGCCGCGGGTCACCCCGCCAGAAACCGCCCCCCGGCACTATCTGTGCAGTGTGTCATAGCATGCTGACCCCGCGCTCGCAATCTGGAGCGCGGCGAATCAATGTGTTAGCCAAGCTTCCGTCACCGTCGCCCCAAATGCGCCCGATTAGCAATCCGGCGCCGGACACAACATCATTGCAGCGAGAAACAACGTAAAAGAGCTCTATGCAACCGACAGAAGCAGCGGCAACGGCCGACGCGGGCGGACTCACCCGTTTTTTCGGCGTATTCCGCTACGGGCGCCGCGCCATAGAACTGGTGTGGCAAACCAATCCCGCCCTGACTATCGGCTTCGCGCTATTGACCGCGATAGCGGGTGTGCTACCCGCCGCAATCGCCTATGTCGGCCAACTGATCGTCGATGCGGTAGTCGCGTTGGTCCGCGATGCCCCGGGGACAGAGGTCAACGATGCCCTGCGGCTTGTCGCCATCGAAGCCGCTATCGTCGCCGTGCTCGCGATCGCCCAGCGCGGCATTTCGACCTGCCAGTCACTGTTGCGGGTACAGCTCGGACACCGCGTCAATACCATGATCCTCGAGAAGGCCCTGACCCTGCGGCTGCGCGATTTCGAGGACTCGGAGTTCTATGACAAGCTGACCCGGGCCCGGCGCGAGGCGTCATCGCGTCCGCTCAGCCTGGTAAATCGCACCTTCGGGCTGGTTCAGAACCTGCTCGCGCTGACCAGTTTCGCGGCACTGTTATGGCAATTTTCGCCGTGGACCCTGGTCATCCTGGCTGTTGCCGGCATTCCCGCTTTCATCGCCGAGGCCAAATTCTCCGGTGATGCATTTCGCCTGTTCCGCTGGCGCTCGCCGCAGACCCGCCGGCAGATGTATATCGAGATGGTGCTGGCGCGCGAAGACTTCGCCAAGGAAGTGCAGCTTTACGGACTAGGCGACCTGATGCTCGAGCGTTACCGCGAGATTTTCCGCGAGTTGTATCGCGAGGATCGCAGCCTGACCCTGCGTCGGGATTTCTGGGGCACCGTGCTCGGGCTTGTCGCGACCGCCGCCTTTTATGGCGCCTACGCCTGGATCGTGCTGGCGACGGTCGCGGAACGTATCACGCTGGGCCAGATGACGATGTACCTGGCGCTGTTCAAACAGGGCCAGTCATCGGTCGCATCGATCCTGAGCGCTGTTGGCGGCATGTACGAGGACAACCTCTACCTGTCGAACCTGTACGAATACCTCGAACAGGACGTCCCGGCCGATCTCGGCTCGCTGACGGAAGGCCCGAGCCCGGGCGACGGAATACGCTTCGAAAACGTGTCGTTTACCTATCCTGGCGCCAGCCGTCCCGCTGTCGATGACGTCAGTTTCCACATCCGCCCGGGCGAGAGCCTTGCACTGGTCGGCGAAAACGGGTCGGGCAAGACCACCCTGATCAAACTGCTGACGCGGCTATATGACCCTGACAGCGGCGCCATCCTGCTCGACGGACTGGATCTGCGCGAATGGCAACGCGATGTGCTGCGGCAACGCATCGCGGTGATTTTTCAGGACTTCGCGCGCTACCAGATGCTGCTTGGCGAGAACATCGGCGCCGGCGATACCCGCCGTTTCGGGGATGCCGGGCGCTGGCGCGAGGCTGCTCGCCAGGGCACCGCTTCCGAGTTCATCGCGGGAATGCCGCTAGGTTACGAAACCCAGTTGGGACGCTGGTTCAAGGACGGTCAGGAACTCTCGGGCGGACAGTGGCAAAAAATTGCATTGTCGCGCGCGTTCATGCGCGAAGACGCGGATATTCTGGTACTCGACGAACCGACGGCTGCGATGGATGCCGCCGCCGAGGCCCAGGTGTTCGAGCATGTCGGCAAGACCCGTGCCGGGAGGATTGCCATCCTGATCTCGCACCGGTTTTCGACCGTGAGGATCGCCGACCAGATCCTGGTGCTCGGCAATGGCCGCATTATCGAGAGCGGATCGCATCAGGAATTGCTGGACCGTGGCGGTCACTATGCGAGCCTGTTCGAGCTGCAGGCCGCCGGTTATCGCTGATACCGGCGGCGGCGCTTAACCACGGCTGGGTCATCTCGCCCGGGGGCCGTATACTTGGCGTCCCCACGGTCCGGTTCCGCAGGAGACAGACAACTATGCCGTCATTCGACATCGTATCCGAGCTGGATATGCACGAAGTAAGCAATGCCGTTGACCAGGCCAATCGTGAAATCACCAACCGCTTCGACTTCAAGGGAACCGGGGCCAAATACGAAATCGTAGAACAGATGATCGTGCTGACAGCGCAGGTCGATTTTCAGCTACAACAAATGCTGGACGTATTGCGCGGCAAGCTTGCCAAGCGCCAGATCGACATCGCCTGCCTCGAGGAGCGCGAGCCCGTGATCACAGGGCAGCAGGCAAAGCAGGAAGTACTGTTGCGTCAGGGCATTGACACCGCGCTGGCCAAGAAGATGGTCAAACAGGTGAAGGATGCCAAGCTCAAGGTACAGTGCGCGATCCAGGGCGAACAACTCAGGGTAACCGGCAAGAAACGCGACGACCTGCAGACGGTGATTGCAATGTTCAAGGAGTCGGATATCGATCTGCCTCTGCAATACAAAAACTTTCGCGATTGAGGACCGACCCATGATCAGCCTGTACACAGCTGCAACGCCGAACGGCTGGAAAGCATCAATCGCACTCGAGGAAATGGGACTGCCTTACGAAGTCCACGAACTGAAACTCGACAAGCTGGAACAGAAGCAGGAGAGCTACCTCAAGCTCAACCCCAACGGGCGCATTCCGACAATTGTCGATCATGATGCCGACGACTTCGTCGTTTTCGAATCCGGGGCAATCCTGATCTACCTGGCGGAAAAAACCGGCATGCTGATGCCGACCGATGTCAAGAGACGCTCCGAAGTGCTGCAATGGCTGTGCTGGCAAATCGGCGGGCTGGGACCGATGCAGGGCCAGGCCAATGTCTTCTATCGTTACGCCGCGGAGAAAATCCCTTACGCTATCGAGCGCTATCAGCGCGAGACCTATCGCCTCTACCACGTGCTCGACACCCGTCTCGCCGATAACGAATATCTGGCCGGCGACTATTCAATCGCCGACATTGCCACCTGGCCGTGGGCGGCGCTATACGAGTGGGCTGGCGTTGAAATCGACGATCTGACCAACCTGCAACGCTGGCTGAAACAGGTCGGCGCACGTCCCGCGGTGCTGCGCGGTCGCGACGTTCCGCAACCGGTTCGGCTCGAGACCGACGAACGCAAACAGGAATTCGCCGACAAAGCGGCGAAGCTACTCGTATAGCGTGTTACCTGACATGTCGACCAGCGGCGCAACTCTCGATCGGGAAGGCATCCAGTTCGCAGCCAAGGATGCCGGCCTGCGGCGTGACGTCCACCTTCTCGGCGAGCAGCTCGGAGAACTGTTGCGCGAACAGGGCGGCGATGCGCTTTACGAGAACGTCGAATCCGCGCGTCGTGCGGCGATTCGGCGGCGCCAGTCGCCGGAGCATGACGACAGCGAACTGACTCGCCTGTTCGACGAACTTCCCGCCGAACTGACGCGCGATTTCATTCGTGCGTTTTCGAGCTGGTTCCAGGTCGTCAACATGGCCGAGCAGGTTCACCGGATCCGGCGTCGCCGCGCATACCAGCGCGACAAGGCGCATTCGCAGCCCGGCGGGCTCGACACCACGTTCCTGCAGCTACGCAAGAATGGCTGTTCGCTGGAGCAGTTGCGCCACTTGCTCGCATCGACGCGATTTCAACCGGTGTTCACGGCCCATCCGACGGAACCCACCCGGCGCACGTTGCTGCAGAAACAACAACGCATTGCCGGCCATTTGCTGGCCCGACTCGATCCGTCCATGACCCCTGCCGAGGAGAGCGAGGGACTCGACGCGGTGCGGATGGAAATGACGACCGCCTGGCAGACCGAAGAGCACCCGAGCTCGCGCATGGCAATTGCCGATGAACTCGAGCACATCCTGTTCTTCCTGACCGACGTGATTTATCCCACGATCCCTGATTTCTACACCAATCTGGAGAATGCGGTCCATCTCGCCTACCCGGAGGCGGAATCCGGCATTGTCCCGCCGGGCGTTTTACGATTCGGCTCCTGGGTCGGCGCCGACCTGAAAGGCAATCCCGATATTTCAGCCCGGACGATCAAGGAAACGCTGAACCGGCAACGCACATTGATTCTCGATCGCTACCGCCGCGATTGTCTCAAGATTGCCTCGCAGCTGACCCAGAGCCGCCAGCTTGTCGACGTCGACGAAGCCGTAGAGCACATGATCGAGTCGTACACGACCTCGTTTCCGCGGGCGATGCACGGTGTCCACCGGCGTCACCGCGAAATGCCGTACCGGGTCGCGTTGCAGCTGATCGCGGCGCGAATTTATGCGACGTTCGAAGACGCGGACCGGCGCTATCGTCGGGTCGATCAATTCGTCGCCGATCTGGAAACGATTGCGACCAGCCTCGAAACCCATAACGGCATACACGCCGGTGCGGCACCGCTCAGAAAGCTGATATGGAAAGCCGAGACTTTTGGCTTTCACATGGTCACGGTCGACGTTCGCTTCGATGCCGCGAGTCTGCGCGAAGCGGTCAGCGACGGTCTGGGCGAACAGAACTGGGAGGAGCGCCTCCCGGCCGAGCGCGCCGCAATCCTCAGCAATGCACTGGAATCCGAGGTCCCCGCCACGGCCGAACTGGGCACGGCGACGCGGCGCACGCTCGGCATTCTCGAGACGCTGGCGCTGTGCCGCAGGCGCTATGGCGAGCAGGCAATCGGTTCGCTATTGATCGGCGACGCTTGCGGGCCGGACGACCTTTTGTCGCTCCTGCTGCTGGCGCAATGGGCGGCGCTCACCGACCGCAGCAATGCCGTACCGCTGGACATCTGCCCGCAGGTGGAGCGCAGCAGCGACCTCGACAATACGGCCGAGATGATGCGTGTTGCGCTGGAGCAGCCTGCTTACCGCAAACATTTGCACAGCCGCGGCGATCGCCAGTTAGTAATGATCAGCTACGCCGACAGCACGCGCGAGGGCGGCCTTGCCGATGCGCGCTGGCGGCTGTACCGGCTGCAGACACAATTGCAGCAGGCCGTATCCAACGCGTCCGCGGATCTCACGATTTGCCATGAACGCGGTGGCACCATCAGCCGGGGCGGCGCCAAAACTCACAACGTCGTTCTGGGCTCGCCGCCCGGTACCGTCAACGGCCTGCTCGTCGTGACCGAACCCGGCGAAATGATGAGCGTGAAATACGGTTTGCAGGGGGTGGCGTTGCGAAATTTCGAACGCGCGGTCAGTTCGATCGCCAGCGCCACCAACACTGTCAGCGCTTCCATGGCGGAACAACGGACCTGGAACGATATTATGAAAGTGATTGCGCGCAACTCGCGGCAGAAATACCGCGGCATGATCTTCGACGATCCAGCGTTCGCGGACTACTTTCGCCAGGTCACGCCGATCGACGTGATAGAGCGCATGCAAATCGGATCGCGGCCGATGGCAGAGCCACAGCATGTCTCCATCGAGTCCATGCGCAGCATTCCATGGGTGTTTGCGTGGACCCAGAACCGCTGTTTCCTGCCAGGCTGGTTCGGAGTGGGCAGCGGCATCGACGCGGCAATAACCCGGTTTGGCCTCGAAACAATGACCGACACCGTCGCCCAGTGGCCATTTCTCGACAGTTTGCTGGAGGACCTCGAACTGGTGCTGGCCAAGTGCGATATGGATATCGTGTCGCATTACAACGACCTGGTCGAGCCCTCCCTGCGCCATTTCTTCGACCCCATTTTCGAGGAATACGAACTGACGGTCCGGCGCCTGCTGCAGCTACGCGGCACGGATGTGCTGTTGCAACGCCAGCGCTCGATGCAGCGCGCGATCCGTCTGCGCAACCCCTACGTCGATCCAATGAGCCTGCTGCAGACGGATCTGCTGAAGCGTTGGCGCAGCGCGGAGCGTCCCGACGATGCAACGCTGGCAGCGCTGTTTGCCAGCATCAACGGCATCGCGCACGCGTTACAGAATACCGGCTGAGCAACGCCTAACGGTGAGTCACAAACTCATCGAGCGGTTTGCGTTCGATGGCCGGCACGGTGGCGTCCTCGGCCGGAAATCCCACGACCAGCAACAGGAAGGCACGCTCATGCGGCGGCCGCCCGAGCACCTCGTTCAGGAATCCCATCGGGCTCGGTGTGTGAGTCAGCGTCGCGAGCCCTGCGTCATGCAACGCGGCAATCAGAAACCCGGTCGCGATGCCGACCGACTCGGCCGGGTAATAGTGCTTGACCTTTGTGCCGTCCGGTTCGCGATGATAAGGCTGACTGAAAATCGCGATCAGACACGGCGCAATCTCGAGATACGGCTTGTGCTCATCCGTGCCGAGCGGGGCCAGCGCCTCGAGCCACTCATCGGAAGCCCGGTGTTCATAGAAATGGCGCTCCTGTTCCTCGGCCGCTTCACGGATCTTCTTCTTCAGCTTGGGATCGGTCACAACCGTGAAATGCCACGGCTGGAGATTGGCGCCGCTCGGCGCGCTGCCCGCAGCCTGCAGGCACTCGTCGATCAGCGCCCGCGGTACCGGGCGATCGGAAAAATGACGCACGGTGCGACGCCTTGCGATCTGGCTGTGAAACGCCCGCGCCCGTTGCAGCATCTCCTCGTCGCTGTAGTCGGGAAATCCCGCGAGCGGCAACATTTCTGAACTTTTGGTCATTGGTCTTTCCCATCTTCCGGACCGGCTTCCAGCGGCCAGGTCACCCGGTAATCCTCGAGCCCGTCCACCGCCACCTGATCCTCGGGCAACACCCGTCCTCTCACGGAGATGCCGGCCGTATGCACCGTCTCGCGGCTGCCGGATACGAGGTGATGCCAGGGTGCCAGCCCGCGCCCTTCGGCAATGCGCCGATAAGCGCAGCTCGACGGCAGAGCCTGCATGGCTTCCATCCGATCGCGTCGCAGGACCATGCAATCCGGCACCAGCTCGGCCCGGCTGCGGTAGGACCTGCAGCGGCACGTGGTGGCATCCAGGAGGCGGCATGCCACGCAGGTATAGTGAACCTCGAGCGTGTCGGCATCCTGCAGTTTGTGCAGACAACAGCGGGCGCATCCGTCGCACAGGTTTTCCCACTCGTCGGCGCTCATTTGTTCCAGAGACTTTGTTTCCCAATACGGCAGCATCGCGGGCCTCACCCGATCGGTCCCGGTATCATAGCTGCACCGTCCTCGCTTATGAATCTTGCCATGCACGCTGCAGTACTCGATTTCGCAACGCTCAGCTCCCGGGACATCGATACGGCACCGCTCGATCGGGCCGCCCCGGGCATCGTCTATTACGACGTCACGCCGCCCGAGCTGTTGCTTCAGCGCCTCGCCGGCCTGCAGGTCGCCGTGATCAACAAGGTACGCATCGATGCGGCGACTATCGCCGCCATCCCGGACCTGAAACTGATCGCACTGGCGGCAACCGGCACCGACAATGTCGATCTGGGGGCAGCGCGAAAGGCCGGCGTCGCCGTGACGAACATACGCGCCTATTGCACCGCCTCCGTCGTGCAGCACGTTTTCGCACTGATCCTGGGACTGACGCAGCACCTCAAGGCCTATGAAGCGGACCTCAAGGCCGATGGCTGGCGCGATAGTCCGCAGTTCTGCATGCTCGGTCACCCTATCCGTGAACTTGCCGGCAAGCGCCTCGGTATCGTCGGCTACGGCGTACTCGGCGGCGCCGTTGCCGCGGCCGCGCGCGCCTTTGGCATGGAAGTCTGTGTCGCGCGCCGTACGGCCTCGGACGGCTCGCGGCCTGAGCGCCTGCCACTACCCGAATTGCTGGCGACATCGGACATAGTCAGCCTGCATTGTCCGCTTAACAGCTCGACAGAAAATCTGATCGGTGAACCTGAACTCGAGTTAATGAAAGACGATGCATTGCTTATCAATACCGCGCGCGGCGGGCTGGTCGACGGCGACGCGCTGGTCCGCGCATTACAAGGCAACAGGCTGGGTGGTGCCGGCATCGATGTGCTGCGACGCGAACCACCGGTGGACGGCGATCCGCTGCTCGATGTCGATCTCGACAACCTGATCGTGACGCCGCACATTGCATGGGCCGCGCGGGAGGCCCGCCAGCGAGCTCTGGAGCAGATCGCACAGTGCATCGAGAGCTTCGCCGGCGGCGGAAATTTCGGGCGGGTCGTTTGACGTGAGTACCGCCATCGTCTGGTTTCGCCGCGACCTGCGCCTGGCTGACAATCCCGCGCTGGAATCTGCCGCAGACCGCCACGACAAACTGGTTCTGCTCTATATAGAGGCGGAGTCCGCAACCGAGCCATGGTCGGCCGGAGCGGCATCGCGCTGGTGGCTGCACCACAGTCTCGAGCGGTTCGACGCCGACCTCGCAAAACTCGGACAATCGCTGACGCTCAAACGCGGCCCGGCACTGCAATGCCTGCGCGAATGCCTGGCCGAAAGCGGCGCGGACGCGGTCTACTGGAATCGAATGTATGACCCCGTCGCCCGCCAGCGTGATGCCCGGATCAAGGAGGAGTTGCGTGGCGACGGCATTGCCGTCGAGAGTTTTGCCGCCAACCTGCTGTTCGAACCGTGGCAAATCCGCACCGGCAAGGGTGGCCCCTTCCGGGTGTTCACGCCATTCTGGCGCGCCTGCCAGCGCCAGGCGGAGATAGCCGAACCGCTGCCGGCCCCGGCCAGCCTGCCGTCGCGCCCGGATTCCAG
>Ga0102956_1000036_pt1 | contig 41541 bp, 16 predicted proteins | sample SalPonF2_A_D2_MG_FD_84515 | JGI IMG/M metagenome (GOLD analysis project Ga0102956, IMG submission 84515) | Salt pond soil microbial communities from South San Francisco under conditions of wetland restoration - Salt Pond MetaG SF2_A_D2_MG ...
ACACTTTCAATATGGATTTGTACACTCGTAATAACAGGGCACCAAAAATCAGCAAACCATATTCATACCTTTCATTCTGCGTATTATAAAACTGTAAATATTGATGTATTGACTTGCTGATCTATGTGTTACATGAACATTACAGAATGTAAATCTAACGTGCCTCAAACAAGTAGCAACCAGATCCATTTCGAATAAGTGTATTTACTACCCTTATTAATAAGGATATTACATCTTATATGCAAGCGCTTTTTTATTTTTGAAGCCGGTTGATATTCCCACTTCCTTTTCCACTATAATGTTCGTAGTTGTAATCAGTACAAAAAGATAGCCATACTGATCCAAATCGGTTTACAGCCCAAGAAAACAACTCAACACATGGTGCGTTCGTTCTTCTACATTTATTATTATTGGTAGCGAATCACGTATGTCCATTTATTTTTTTGAGCTTTAACTAACTCTTTTGTTCCATTGAACCAGGTTACTTCAATGCCTTTAAGTTGTGCCGTTTTATTAAGTCCCATTATTTGAGTATAGCTATTTTGTGACCAATATCCTGACCCGGCTTGAATCTCACTTAGCGGTCCTTTTTTTTCATTTTTATACACTAATCGAATACCGGAACCTACAGCGTCCCTGTTATTATCGGGACCAATTAAATGAACACTTATTCCCCTCATTTTAGCCGTATTTAAATAGAGTCTTGTGGCAGCACCATTTTGAGAAACAGCAAGATCTATCTTACCATCGTGATTAAAATCACCTAAAGCCGCACCTCTTTGCTCTCCATATATTTTAATCCCCGTGACTGAACCCGGAACGGCTTTAAAGTTACCTTTCCCATCGCCTTCCAGCCAGAGTCCGCGACCGGCGTCTTGTCGTCGTGTTAGTTTAGGCAAATCGAAAAAATTCTGGCTTAAAAAAATGTCTTCATTCCCATCATTATTAAAATCAGCGACACCAGCATAAAATGAGACTGTAAGTTGGGCATTTACAGGTAATGGATGTGCCTCATATTTACCTTTCCCATTATTTATAAATACCATGCTTTGTAGGGTGTTTATTTCTTTTTGGGGCATATATGTTAGATCCGTTCCTATGATCTCCCGAAGTGTGGAATTGGAAAACTGTTTATATGATTTCACATATCTCGTAATGCTCGGAATCGACTTATATATTTTATATAATCTCCTTTTCGGAACATAGGCATCGAATGTGGTGTCGTAATAGGCTTCAAGAATTTTGTTACGACTGTCATTTTTATAATGATTATAAAATATCTTTACGGGATGTTGGGGTACATTATGACGATAATAGCTATTATTAACACCCCAATTCGTAGCCACAATATCCGGATATCCATCATTATTGAAATCACCTGTGGCAATGCCATTCCACCAACCCTCGTAGGCACTTAAACCCGCGATATTCGTAACATTTTTAAAAATTCCATGATTATTTTTAAACAGTTTCAATGTACCCCATGCCGTACTTATTAATAAATCAGGCCACCCATCCTGATTATAATCCGTAAACACTGCTTGTGTTGCGAGACCAATATTCTGCAGTAATTTCGAATTCTTCTTATCAATCACAAAATGTCCATCATCATTATGAAATAACCGGGAAGTGGCATTTTGTGGATATTTTCCCCTCATGACCCTCCCACCAACGAAAAGGTCCAAATCACCATCTTCATCATAATCGGCTGCTGCCAATGTTCCGGTCGATGACGGTATCCCCCTAATTTTACCGGTTTCTGTCACTTTCCCAGCGTGAATCAGATATTGATAAGCTGATGGCATACCAGGTTTTACCAATTCATAATTGGAGCTGCCTACTATTAATCTCGTACCATCCTTCGTTTGCCAGCCAATAATAGCCGTTTCGTCGGCCGGAGCAACTTTTGTTATGGGCGGAAGTATTTTTTTAGTGAAGTATCCGTCATGATTATTTTTATAAATACTTAATCTGCCCCCCCGACCACTTCCTGTAATCAAATCATCATAACCATCGTTATTATAATCAATCCATGCTACTCCAGGACCTAATTGACTGAGTTTTAAAGGCAACAAAGGCTGGATTTTAAAATCATCATATGGATCTTCATGGTGAATATTGTCGATACGATGAGATATATTCTGGAATATATAATGTGGTTTATTTTTTAATCTGGCTACAGTTTTTGCATGAACTGAGGTTATTACGGGCTGTTCGATTTCATATATCCGGTCGGCTTTCACACTGTCGATAACACTTTTCTCGCCGCCCGGCCAGGTGACAATGAGCTTATGATTGGTATTCCCTTTGCCTGCTGCAAAAACCGCTTCAGCCTGATTTCCGGATAAATAGCTGCCACCGGCTGTAATTTGTTTTGTCTGATCAACCGGTTTACCTATTAATTTTATTTCAGCACCGATCCCTTGCGTATTGGGCATCCGGCCTTTTAACCGTACAGCTATTCGTGCTGCTGAAGCGATATTTTCATATACTGCAGCCTTCTCGTTAAGACGATTATCAATGATATCCAAAACACCATCATTATTCAGATCAGCCAGTGCCATGCCATTAGAAACATCCTTCTCATGAACCCCCCAGGCAGAACTGCTGTCTGAAAAAGTCAGGTTATGATTATTGCGAAATATGATATTGGATAGTTTCAAAGACGGATATTTTAAAATATACCCCTTGATACCTCCTTTCATATTCCTGCTTAATTGCCCAAGATACTCCTGAGTATCCATATCCAATTCATCATACAAATTCCCATTATTGATGATCAGATCTTCATAACCATCTAAATCAACATCAAGAAAATTGGTAGCCCACGACCACCCGGTAGATTTTAACCCGCTGTATTCTGCCAATTCAGAATAAGTGTCATCCTTCCTCTGCATGAATAACGTATTACCGACATATTGTGGCTGACTATCAATATCACCAATTCCCGGCATGAGAGGAGGATAATTGGCAAAATGCCTCATTCGAATTTTATGTGAAGGATTCAACATACCGGTGACAAAAATATCCATTTTACCGTCTCGATTCACGTCAGAAAAGTCAACTGACATTGAAGAAAAACTTAGGTTCCGTATTGCTCGTTTATTTATAGCTTTAAATATGCCATTGCCCTGGTTCATCCAAATACGATCCGGTGTCCAATAATCATTGCAGACATATAAATCGGGTAATCCGTCTCCGTTCAAATCCTGAAACCTGGCACTTAAACCCCAATCCGGGTTCAAGCCTTCCGGTAATCCATTTTCATTAAGAAAACGGTTACGTAAATCTTTGACTTTAGTGAAATGGCCCTTGCCATTATTTATATATAATTCATCCTTTTCTCCAATCTCTCGCCGTGTTGGGCCATTTGGTGTCTGAATAATTTTATAATATTTGTCGAATGGAGAAATCAGTTGATATTTATTGCCATACTTTATAGTGGTTTTATCCCATGAAAGCTGGCCTGGTTTATATAAATCCCGTACGGATTTTTCTTTATAATTAGCTATATATAAATCCAGATCACCGTCCCCGTCAATATCAGACAGCGTCATAGTCATGCTCCCTTTTTTACCTTCCAAACCGCTGTTATTATCCCGTGTAAAATGACCTTTCCCATCATTCTTGAATAAAAAATCCCCCTGAGCCAAAGTAGTAACCAGAAGATCCAAATCACCGTCTCCATCAACATCCGCAAAAGTGGCACCGGTACTGTGATAGCCCTTCAAAGCAACACCAGCCGAATCGGTAATATCTTTAAAATGATATCCTCCCAGATTCCGGTATAAATGGTTGGGTCCGTCGAGTTGTGTAAAATACAGGTCAACACGATCGTCACCATTAACATCCCCTGCAGCCACCCCCGAACCGTTTAAATAATATCTGTTCTTTGTGATATCATCTTTTGACAAATGATTAATAAAATTTATCCCGGTCTGATCAGCATTTAATTTTTTAAAACCGACCCCTGAAGTATTATGGGAGACAGTAGCCCAGCGATATCCATTCCCGCTATGCCAAACTAATTTGGATGACTTTTTAGAACAACCATAACCCAGGATCATTAATAAAATTAATCCTGATAATTTTCTGAAATTTGGTAACTGATATATCATTTATTAAGCTATTTTACTATCTGTAAGTTAAATATGATATGACTACAATTATCTACTGATAATTATGACTGACCTACCTGGGAAACAATTCTTTTTCATAAAACTGTTCACGGAAAATAATATATATAATTAGATATAATAGAAACCGCTGGGGAAACAATTCTTTTATAATCAACTAATAAGGGTATAAGTCATAATAAACAAAAATATACCCTTATTTTTTCCTATAATATTAATAAGAATACTGTTATCAGTTTTCAAGATTAATTCGATACAGTATCAAACTTATCGGTTCGCTCGATATCGTATTATGTAGATTTTTGAGTGTGCTTTCCCTGAGGGTGATTTCAGGTTTTTTCCCGGCTACATTTTTAGCCTTAATATCCGGTCCGGTAATAATCCACTTCATAGCACTGTCCGACAGAAGTCCGCCATCAATGGACAACTTTATTTGATGCTTCTTCTTTGTCGGATTTACCACCGCAATAGTCAATGTTCTATGATCTTTACTCAGTGCGGCCATTATATCCAGCGGATAGGTGGCGCTTCCGGATGTATGCTCTGGTTTATCGACACCGATTGTCCCTCTTACAGGATGCTGCGGTTGGTTCCCATGAACCTGTACCGGTATCTTGCCAAAATGTTCGGAATATAATTTAAAGACGAGGCCAATTCCACGGTATTGAGATTCCGTGCCATTGTATGTTAAACAACCGGGAGCACCCGTATGCGCTGACATGTTAAAAGTATCCGTATGACGAAATATTTCATTCAGGACCTCGCTGTCACCTAAAACTCCTTGTAATCCACTTGCGCCAGCTACCCATTCATCCAATACTATACGTTTGCTGCTATTCTTCAATTTAGGCATCGTTTCTTTATATTTTTGCCATGCTTCAGCAGCACCCTCGACCCGATTAGCAGGTCTTCTCACCTGATTTACCAATGGATCATCAACAACCTTAACAAATTTTTGTTTTTGCTCATTGAATGCTTTACCGGGCAAGGGGTAGAAATGCTCTGCAAGGTAGTTGAAATAATTGAACGAGTTCTTTATTAAGCCGCCGTCCCAATCAAACCGTGATCCATATTTTATAGGTCGATGAGGTATTATGGGCCAGAAACGCGCAGTTGTTCCAATCTCATACGGTGTCGCTCCCGAGGCAATCAGGATTATTGAAGGATCGGCTTTACGCATTTTTTTTGCAAAAATATTATTTTTGATGACAAATTGGTTCAATGCCATGTGGCCAAGTTGCCAGGAACCGTACATCTCATTACCAATACCCCACCATTTCACATGATACGGCTCAGGATGTCCGTTCATGGCTCTTAATTTGCCCATTGGTGTATCCTTGGGACCATTAACATATTGCACCCACTGTGCGGCTGAGTAGGCATCTCCGAAACCTGCATTTACACCGATATATGGTTCGGCATTGATCAAACGACATAACGTCATATATTCATCTGTACCAACGTCATTAGAAACCACAGCATGCCAGGCATAATCATATGTTGGCGGTCGCGTATCCCTGTTCCCAATTCCGTCACGCCAGTTATATCCCGAAGAATGATTACCGCCCCAGCGCAAAATACTTATATGCATATTTTTTAACAGCTTTATCAAATCCGGACGAAATCCATTAATATTATCTGCCGGCATCAGGGAAACCGTTCCAATAGTAAAAGATCCTGATCCTTTACCTGTAATCTCGATACATCCTTTTTTGGTGTCAGCCTGTGAAGTGAATTTAAACGGAAAATTCTGATAACCGGAAGTTAATGCATTTATAGAAATTGATTGTCGTTCACTCGCTTTATCTCCCCAAACCAGGCTGACTGTAACTTTAACACCCGGATCACCTGCCAGAATAATATGACCTGTATATGATTTACCTTTAACCAAAGGCAGACCTGATTGCTGGATACCACGTGACGAATTATTGTTGGTTATAATTTTGGGCGAATATTTGCCTACAAAAGCATTTGTTGAATCCATTGTTACAAACTGTTCAGGGCCCAGGGGTCGCCATCTGCCTAAAATTCCAGATCTGCTATTACGCGGATATAATTTTGGGCTGTTATTAACCGGGTAAAAGAACTTTCTGTCCCCAAGCATTTCAGACCACAGGCCCCCTTCAAACCAGTTAGAAAGGTTCTCAATAAACTGACCGTAGACAAACCGGTTGATTGGATCATAGGTCTTATTGAGATTTATCGTTACATCAATGGGACCGGTTTTAGCCGCTTTTTTAACTTCGGGTTGATTATAAACGATATTTGAAGATTTTCCATAAACATTCATCTGAAAGAACATGACAACCAATACACATAACCCAATATATGCCGCACGATATTTTGTTATTCTGGCTTCATGATTTTGATTTTCATACAGAAAAAAAAACATACTTTTGCCTCATTTAGTTAAAAAGACATTCCTGTGAGTACTATCATTTTGCTAATTTCCTAATTCACTTTCTTACCCCATACACTTATTCCGCTGTTGTTCAATCCGGTAAATACAATTGTATACCTGCTATTTTCCCAGTCCCAGCCATTGAACACTTTTTCTACATCCTTTCCATTTCCATTGTCCCAGTTAAGTTTTAACAATCCACTCGTATAGGTCCAGGTTGAATTTGACGCACCGCCAGAAATAGTCCCATCTGAATTTAATTGAATATGCTGTGATACATTATGTGACTGGGTATTATTCAGTACAATGTATTCCCAATTGCCATCGAGAGAATCCGCGGTTAATTTCTCTTGCGGAACATCATCGTACCGTTCCGGTGAAATGACCGGCCACCCATCGGGAGACCATACCATCTTATGTACATGTAAATCCATCAGGTACTTATTGAATGAAGGACGGGCCTGACTGATATAGTAATAATTATTACCGTCCTTAAGTGTACAATTTCCTCCAAATCCCTGCCATCCGGAATGATTATCAAACTTGTATTCGGCTGTTATTCGTGGCAAGTTATTACCAACGGCAGCCATATCTTTTCCGTTATAATCATAATAGGGACCTTGCGGCTGATCCGCCCGTCCAACGCGAACGTTATAAGTATCTTCCAGCCATCCATATGAAACAAAGAGATAGTATTTATTGAGATCAGGATTATATATAATGTCAGAACCTTCTATAGAGTCTCCAAATTTTTCACGGAATGCTATCAGGTGTCCCGTAGCTCCGGGATGCAATAACATGCCGGTTGACGGATCGAGTTCGACCATATATATTCCTGCAGAATATGAGCCATATGACATCCAGTACTTACCCGTATTGTGATCAACAATTACCGTGGGATCAATAGAATTGATAGGATCAGTACTTGTTGTTGATACAACGATTCCATCATCATTCCATGGACCGAGTATCCCATTACTTGTGGCTAATCCTATGGCTGCCAGTTTAAGTCCATTATTACCGGGAACTGCGTAATACAATCGAAACTGATCTCCTACTTTCATAATAAAAGGAGCCCAGATGCTTTGTTGTTTATAACCGGATTGATGAGCTTGCATAAATTGAAGCTCTTTCTGCGGTATGCCGTTAAAAGCCCAACCGACGAACTTCCAATGTACCAGATCTTTCGATTTCCTCATCTGTATACCGATTTTGTCCAGGTTATCACCATATGCTACATCAGTGGTAAACATATAATACTCTGTCCCCACTTTTATCACAGATGGATCATGGACATTGTACGGACCCCATTGATCATGATCGCTGAAACTGGCAATGGATGTATAATCATCCTGAATATGCGGATTTAAGGTATCGCTTTTTGATGAAGTCCCCCCACCATTACTCCCACCACCACTTCCGCTGCCGCCGGCATCACCGGAAACAACGGAATGGGAACCGCATCCGAACATAATCGGACTTATAATCATAAGCGTTATAAAAGTAAATAGTAATTTCTGCATCCTATTGTCGTTACGTAAGTCTTCGTCTTTCTATTGATATTTTCTCATGATCGATAAGAACTCCTTATTAAGCAGATCAATTACGGGATCTGTATTTCCCCCATATTCCAATTCCCTGATTATTCAGGCCTGTGTAGACTATCGTTCTCTCATGATTTTCCCAGTCCCAGGCTCTTAATAGTTGTAATGAAACTGTAGTATTACCATTAGTGGAAGTAAATTTCAAAGTATCACCATCTAAAGACCATGTCCGGTATTTTCCAAAACCTTCAAGCTTCCCGTTTGCCATGACACGTATATGATTGGAATGATCTACTGTCGAATCGGGATTAAGGATGATATTTTCCCATTCACCTTCAATCTCATTCCTTTTAACTGGATACTGTGTTACATTGTCGAACCTCTCCGGTGAAGCAATCGGCCAGCCATGCTTTGTCCATAATATTCTCCTAACGTGGAGATCCATCATCCGGTTTTGGGGCGCTAATCTCCCCTGATGCAAAATGAAATACTTGTCTCCGACCCGTAACATAGCGCAATGTCCGGTACCGTTCCATCCAGGGTGATTATCAAACTTGTAAGGGTGAATAATAATAGGAAAATTATCGATGGGTGATATCAAATTATAACCATGATAATCAGTATAAGGTCCATCTGGCTTATCAGCACGTCCAACCCTGATGTTGTATGTTGTCATCAACGGACCATACGACAGAAATAAATAATATTTCTTCAATTTGGGATTATAAATCACCTCAGGTCCCTCGATGTAAGCTCGTTTTTTTCCAAGATCCTGACCATTTCTTCTGGCGATTAATTTTCCTTTATCATTCGTCTTTTTAGTTAATCCTGTAGTTGGATTCAATTCAACAGCATATATTCCACTAAAATAAGATCCATATATCATCCAGTATTTACCATTCTTATGATTGATAGCAACTGTTGGATCGATGGCATTCATTTTATCCAAGTGAGTCGTTTTTACTACACTGCCCAGCTGCTTCCATGGACCTTCAGGAAATTTACTTGTTGCCAAACCGATATAGGAAGCATTACTTCCAAATACCGAAACCACATAATATAATCGAAACACATTGCCAACCTTCATTATATAAGGCGCCCACATATTCCTTGGTGATTTGCCGTTATTAACTTTACAAACATATTTTTCGGCCTCACCGGGAATACCATTAAAAGCCCAACCTACAAATTGCCAGTGTACAAGATCTTTTGATTTCCTGATCTGAATGCCAACACGTTTAAGATTCCTCCAGCCAAAGGCCACATCCGTGGAATAAAGATAATACCATTGCCCGGTTTTGATACATGATGGGTCATGCACATTATGAGTACCCCATCGATCGTGGTATTTGAAAGCCGCAATCTTACGATAATCATCAGGAATACCCGGGTCTAATGAATCATTTCTCACAAAGACTGAATCAGTGACTCTTTGAGATGATTTCCCGGAACGGCTGCATCCGGAAGTCATCATCATGAAAATCATGGCAAAAAAAGCCATGCCCGTTATATATATACCGAACATGACTTTTTTAACGTTATGAAACCTAAGTACCATTGCAATAGATAAGTTGCGAAAGTTGAAACCCTTTTGCTTTAATCCAAAAGAGCTTCTTTATATTTAAAAACAATTCCGGCCTATTATTTTGAAATATGGCCGATCAACATTGTTAATGAATGAGGAGGAAACGTATACGATACCTTTTGTCCACTTGCCTCAAAATCAGCTTTTTGCGTTGTCTTAACACTTGTATGATTAAAATCATTTTTTGACTTAACATTCGGTCCGTCTACCTGATATACTTTAAACGGCCCGTTAAAATGACCTGTTTCAGATATCAGATCTGATGTAATAGCCTTATCTTTATTACGATTTACAACACTAATAACCACTTTACCGTTATCGTAAGTGGCAGAGACATCAAGGTAAGGCACATTACTAATTTGTTTTTGGCGTTCCCCGAGTCCGATATAGAACTTCTTCGTATTGTACGTTTGACAATTCACTTTAACATTCAGAGATGTACCATGAACATTTTCGGCAAATAACTGTAATGGATAATAGATAGACTGCAGGTACATACCCGTTTTACTTGTAAAAATGGGGGCAATTACATTTACCAATTGAGCAAGATTTGCCATTTTTACAATATCCGCATTCCTAACAAATACATTCAGAAACTCGGATACAACAAGAGCATCTTCCAGATTGTATTTTTCTTCAAGTGCATGATTACCCACCATTTTACTGCCACCGCGGGCTCTGTACCAAACATTATATTCATCCCAGGCAATATAAATCGGATCACGATCACCACGATTTGCAGTCTGCATAGCAGCGTCGATCATTCCTTTTACAACTTTCGTACGTTGTTCGGTAACCATTGGAGTAGCAACAAAGTCGTAATAATTATTATTCAGATTACCGACATACATATGCATCGACAGGTAATCTATATCGTTTTTAAGATTTTTAAGAACCGTTTGATCCCAGGCATATGGATGTGCATCCGGACGGAAATTAGCACCACCGTCTCCAATTAGCTTAATTGAAGGATCAGTCAGTTTCATGATATGGGCAAACTGATGGGCTTTCTTACTATAATCTTTAGCGTCTAAATGTCCTATCTGCCAGGGGCCGTCCATCTCATTACCCAGACTCCAATATTTAACATTATAGGGTTCAGAATGGCCATATTTCTTTCTTAGATTAGCGTAATACGGTCCACTTTTCACATTACAATACTCAACCCACGATTGTGCCTCACTCATGGTTCCCGTTCCCATATTCACAGTTAAGTAGGGTTTGGCTCCAATCATACGGCAATACTGAATAAATTCATCCGTACCGAAGTGATTACTATCGAGATTACCCCAAGCTAAATTTAAACGTGCAGGGCGTTGATCTTTAGGGCCTATTCCATCCTGCCAATGATAGTTAGAGGCAAAATTACCACCTGGATATCTCAGTATTGAAACATGCAGTTTTTTAACAGCCTGCATTACATCATTTCTGTATCCATACTTGTCGGATAATTTTGAACCCGGATCATAGATACCACCATAAATACACCGGCCCAGATGTTCGGCAAAATTTCCGTAGATATTATTATTTACCTTACCGACTGTTCGATCGATGTCTATTTTTATTTCTGCATTTTGAGCTTGTAACAGACCCGGTGCCAGCAGATATGCAAAAAATAACACCAGAAAATACTTTATAATTAGCCGAATCTTCATAAGAAATTACCTTTAATTTTTGAGAGCAAAAAAGAAAATCAAACGTATCTCGCTTTATCAATAAAAATTTAATGTATATACAAAAAAAGATTCCTGAAATATCAGCTTTATCAGGCTCGTATAATACCTGATAAGCTGATATCACAGGATAATGTTGTGTGAGGTGTTTATTAGGATCCGTAACCTTGATTTTGATGCAATTTAGGATTGACATCAATCTCTGATTGTGGAATTGGCAGATACTCCCTTCCTGGTACGTATCCATTAAATTCAGGATCCCTTTGTTGTAGCCATTTTAGTTTTGCGGGATCTTTTAACCAACCCCACCTCACAATATCATCAAATCGATGCTCTTCACCATTCAGTTCAAGAAATCGTTCATGAGCGATTTGATCTTGCATTTGCTGTTGATTCATACCAGGTTTTATTGTTTGCAAATCGGGTAATTCAGCCCTGTCCCGCACCTTTTGAACATAGGTGTATGCTACAGAAGTATTTCCGAGATTATTTTGTGCTTCAGCATACATCAGAAGCACATCGGCATATCTCATCAAACGGATATTGATTCCGGATCTGGCATCAAACTCATTACCACCCGGTGTATCATTCTCGTATTTCCTCCAGAAGATATCGGTAGAATCAGCACCCGGATACGCTTGTTTAAATGGTACTCCGTATACCGTTTCTCCCGGGTAATTATAAAAGAGGGAAGCTGGTAAACGAGGATCTACGCCACCGGTAACCGTTGTATCTTTTTTGAATTCATTAAATAAGATACGGGTCGGTTCGATATCAGCCCACCCAAAACCGGTTGGTGCATAAGTAATTGATCGAGCCTGCGTTTGTCCCCAATCAGGTTGAGGAGGACTTTGCCAGCCAATAGCTGTTCCGCCAACACTTCGAGAAAATTGCACTTCAAAGATCGACTCTTTATTGTTTTCATCAGCCGTAGTAAAGTTATCACGATAATTAGCTACAAGACCGTAAACACCTGAATCAATGACTTTTTTGAATTCGTCAGAAGCTTTTTGCCATTGTTTGTTAAACAAATAGGCTTTACCAAGATAAGCTTCTGCTGCACCTTTAGTAGCTCTACCGACATCATTACCCGAATATTTTAATGGTAATGCAGGAATAGCTGCCTGAAAGTCTGATTCTATTTGCATCCACACTGAATCAGGCGGTGCCTGAGCTTGCAAATAATCTTTCTGGCTTTGAGCAGTGTGAGTTATCAGTGGAACGTTGTGATAAAATTTAACAAGATGGAAATAAAAGAGGCCTCTCAGGAAGTGTGCTTCGCCTAAAAGACGATTCTTTAAGTTATTATCCATTTGAATATTCGGTACATTTTCCAAAACCTGGTTAGCTCTGTATATACCCTCATACATCACCTTCCAGATCAATGCAACCTGCAAACTGGTGGCTGTGAGACTAAAATCACCATCGTCCGTCATTTCATTCCATGGACTGTCGGCCTTGGTATCGTCACCGCGTAAATCCGCGGTAGTGTTGCAAAAACGCATATAACTACCATCAAGCTGCAATGCCCCATATATGGCATTCGTACCTTTGACAGCATCCTGGGATGTTTTCCAAAATGTCTGTGTAGTTTGGGCATTAGGATTTGTCGTATCCAGGAGGTTCGGCTTGCACGCTGTAACAAGTAAACCAATGCCTACTACCAACCCTACATATTTAAAAAATTTCATTCTTTTCATTTTTTTTGATCCTTTCCAGTGTACATCACTTTTTAAAAATCTAATGAAATACCCATGCTCAGTGTGCGTGGCTGTGGGTAAGCCCCTACATCTACACCTCTGCTGAATAAACCATCATTTCCACCGCCGATTGGTCCGTCATAAGCAGCATTAACAGAACTTATGACCGGTGAATAACCAGTATATTTAGTCAGAGTTAAAACATTCTGACCTTGTGCATAAACCCTGATATTGGAAATTCCGAACTGACTCAAAAGTTTTTTCGGCAAGGTATAGCCAATCTGGATATTCTGGAGACGCAGATAGCTACCGTCTTCAACCCACCGCTGAGAATCACGTCCATTGTTGTTTGGATCACTAAATATAGCTCTCGGAACAGTTGTGGAATGATTTTGTGGTGTCCAGTGATTATTGTATACATACTGATCGTAATTACCATAACCATCCATCAATTCAATGGTTTGTCGAACACGATTCACGATCTTGTTGCCATATGAACCCTGAATAAACATGGACAAATCCCAGTTTTTATAACTAAGGTTGGCATTGAACCCGTAAGTAAACTTTGGAATTGCACTTCCCAGATATGTCCTGTCTTCTGATGTAATAACACCATCTCCATTCAGATCTTTAAACATGATGTCACCAGGTGCTGTACCTGGTTCCTGGTATGCGTGGTTTTGAACTTCTTGTTGATTTTGGAAAATTCCTTCCATGACATAACCGTATATTTGGCCAATTGGTTGTCCAACTTCGGTTTTACTCATATTTCCATAGATTGGCTTGTTACCTTCACCCAAAGAAAGCACTTTATTTTTAAGCGTAGCCAGGTTTGCCGACACGTCATAATTCAATGCTCCGGCGGAATTGCGGTATTCCAGAGAAAATTCCAATCCTTTATTCAATAAAGAAGCCGCATTCACGGTAGGATATCCAACAGCTCCGACCGACATTGGAATTGGCACCTGTAACAAAATATCTTTGGACAAATTGTTATAATAATCTACGGTTAAATCCAGTTTATCATTCCACATACCTAAATCCAAACCAACATCTCTGGAAACAGTCGTTTCCCATTTGATATTTGGATCAGCCAATGCTATCTGGGTAGCACCATTGACCAACGTATTATTAAAATTATAGTTGGCATTACTATTGATGTAAGCTGAATAAGCATAATCACCAATATTTTGGTTACCCATCGTACCCCAGCTGGCTCTTATTTTCAGGTTGTTAACATTCTTTTTCAGGAATGCAATGTTGTTGAAAAAGGATTCATTACTCAATCTCCAACCTGCCGATACAGAGGGGAAAGTACCATATTTGTGTGATGAAGAAAATCTGGAAGATCCATCATAACGAATAGTACCATTGATCAAATACGTATCATTATAATTGTATGTTACACGACCTAAGTAAGAACGAAGACCATTCTCATTTTGGAAACCTGTTGTTGTTTTATTTTCCGAACCGGCGTTCAGCACTTTAAAGTAAGGTTGTGTATATCCCTCAGCGTGACCGTCAATGGTATTGAATTTATCCTGTTGCTGAGTATAACCTACCAAAACCGTGAAATGATTATTACCGAGGTCTTTCTTATAGTGTAATGTGTTTTCTAACAGTTGCGTTGAGTATTCATTACGGTTCATATCGAGCTTAGCGATATCATTCGTATAGAAGAATCCAAGATCATACTGAGGAATAAAATTAAATCCACTTACATTGCTATGATCATAACTGAATTGAACTTTGTAGTATAAATCCTTCGTAAATGAATACTGTGCGGAAAGTTTCCCGAGAAAACGATTAACTTTCGTTGTGTTTTCAAGCAGGTTATTTGCACCAATTACGTTTAATGAAATAGCCTTACGGATATTAGCATTAGTACCACTATAGCCACCTACCCGATTGGGATCATATATCGGCTGAGTGGGTAGAGCATGCACAATATCCATGATAGGCGAAGTCAGGTGGAGACCTGTAAGATTGATCTTATCCCAGTGGGCATAGTAAACCGATTCAGATACTTTAAATTTACCAAATGTGTGATCTGAGTTTATCCTACCTGAATAACGGGTAAAATCCGGTCCGGGGCCCTGTATGGTACCACCCTGATTAAAATAATTACCGGTAATAGCAAATGTACTGTTCTGATCACCACCCGAGATAGTCAGGTTATGATTTTGAACAGTAGCCGACTTAAAAGTCGCATCTTGCCAGTTGGTATTAATTTTGTTTGGATCCACATAATATTGTGAACTTGGATCATTTGCAGGGGCAATAGCCATACCCGCATTCGTCAGCTCCAGGTTATCTAATGTCTGATACTGTTTAGAATTTATCATCTTATACCTGCCGGTGATACTTTGTGTACCGTAATAGGCTTTATAATCAACCTTAACCGGGCCTTTTTTCCCTTGTTTGGTTGTAATAATGACGACACCATTTGCAGCCCGGGATCCATAAATAGCGGCGGCGGAAGCGTCTTTCAGAACCTGGATAGAAGCGACATCATCCAAATTAAAATCCTGAATACCACCAACCGGAACACCATCAACAACATAAAGTGGTGAGTTGTCACTGAACGTCGCAGGTCCACGAATTTTAATAATTGGCGCGGCACCGGGATCACCACTCGTCTGAACAGTAACACCAGCCATTCTTCCCTGCAAAGCATCACCTATGGATGGCGTAACATCTTTTTTAAAATTATCTGAATTTATTACGCTTATCGATCCGGTGAGATCCTGTTTCTTCTGAACACCATAACCGACAACAACCATTTGTTGTCCCATGAGTGTTTGTTGCTGCAGCATTACATTAATTTGAGTCCTGCCATTAAGTGGTACCATTTGGGTTTTGTATCCTACATAAGAAAATACAAGGGTATCACTTAAGGACTGGGGGGTAAGTGTGAATTCACCCTTTACTCCTGTAGAAGTACCATTTGTTGTGCCCTTTACCAGGATATTAACACCCGGAAGCGATTCCATGGTTTTCGCATCTTTAACGACACCTGTTACCGTTTGCTGAGCAAAAACATTCGTTTGCCATAGCAGTAAAGGCAAAAAAAACAACACCCTTATTCTATGTTGTAGATATGTTTTCATAGTATTTTGTTTTAAGTTTTTAAGAATGTCACAATACCCATTTCTCATCTATTCAGATATAAGATCAAGGCTAAAACAAGTCATATAAGTGCAGTTCTATACACCTCATAAACATTTTTGTAACGACAGGGAGAATATTTTCCAGAAACTAAGCACTGAATAACTAACACAGCTAATTTGTGATATACAGTAATCCCATATCTCCTAAAGCATTACAAATAGCAATACACTTCTATTAAATGAGAATTCAACACAACCTCTGCTATACAATAAAAACCTCAGTGTGAGAATTGTTATTAATAAGTGTATTAACTACCCTTATTAATAGGAATATTTACTTTCTAATGCAAGCGCTTTTTTAAATAATTTCTTTTAAACTTTACCATTTACATCGTTAATAGATCTATATAGTAAATTTCGCTGATCAGGATTTTAAATATCTAAGGAATCGAAGATGTCATACGATTATCGATAACGATGAGAAATGATTGATTTTTATACAAATATATATAACCATCTAAATATATAAAGTAACTAATTGATAAATATTTGATCTACTGTATTATCATTATCATTTTACTTTAAGCTGCACAACTATTTGGGATAAAATATATGGCAAGTGTTATGTCCATTTGTCAAATTGATAATCCAGAGTTCCATATAATTAATTCGCTATGATTTGGGGACAGAAAATGGTCACTTTAAATAGTACATTATACACTTATTAAATTAATCGTCGAGGGTAGATGTTCTAAACCTGATAATCAATACAACAGCTATTTTTATAGATTTCCATCTCCGACAGCGCTGTATAAGCCCTATTGCCGGCATTACTTAATGTTACTTTAGTTTAATTAGTTGTAGCTGTATTAAATTTTATGACATTTTTTGTATTTGCGGTCGGATTGACTGGTATTCTTGTTTTTTCCGTGGCTTCCGTCCATTTTCCATTACCCCAATAAGAAACAAGATAATTTTGAGGTGTCTTTAATTCTTTACTGTTACTAAATAAGTCTAAATTCACTTTTTTGATCGCGTGAAAAATGGACATGTCCTTCATTTAATAATAGCATGGGACTATGCCGGTATGTCGTGATCATAAATCCAAATCATCATCACTATCCACATCCGCAAATTAAGTTCCGGTGCAATACCATCCTTTAAATGCTTAATTTGATGTAATTTTAATATTTTTTAATTGTCAATTTCCCGGATTTTTGAATAAAGCACGCGGTCCGTCAAGTTGGGTAAAATATAAATCAACCAATCCGTCGTCGTCTATATCACCTTCAGCAACTCCACTGCCGTTAAGTAATCCTGATATTGGCAATATCTACCTTTGATAAATGATTTTGAAAAGTAATCCCGGTTAATTTTGAATAAAACTTTCACAATCCAGTTTGGTTATTACCCCTGGGTTATAAATTAGTCCAGCGATATCCTACAGTCTTATGCCAATTTGTTATTGACCTTTTTTGGGGTGTTCCAAAATACATAATTCACGATCAAGCCAGTTATCAATAGTATTCCAGCGAGTTTTTTACCCATCACATGTGATTTGTTTAATAAATTATATTAGTGAAAACTCAAAACTTTAATGAACATACATTGTTTTTTCGTGAAAAGGATTGAACAGGGAATTTCTTATTTAAATAAAAAAATCTGCTTATATCATTATATGCTTTTTATACCCTCAATATTATGACAGGGAAACTCAATAATTCATCGTATTTCGGTATTTAATGAAAGTGGTAGAAACTGAATGAAATAAACTGATTTAAAAAGGCGGGAAATAAGAAAGATTATAATACAGTCATTTTGGAAAATTCTGTACATAAAAAAAGGATATCCCAAAAATAACTCATCGTTTTACCCTGTTCTCAAATTACGATCTTATAAAAGAGTAAATTATTTTCCGCGAGCTATGATATTTATTTCTGAGATATCCCTGTGAGGGTTCTACATGAAAAATAGAACCAGGATATCAATATAAAACACATTTTCTACTTACTGATATCCTGGATTTTGACTCATGATCCGCAATCAGGATATTATGCAATTGTGGGTTAACATCTAACACGGATCAGGAATAAACAAGTATTCTCTTTCCGGAAAGTATCCTTTTCATCACATAAGTCAAGATATTCGATTTTCATTTAATAAATTTTTGACCTCAATCAATGGAAACAACCAGGATACTAATATCCTGGTTTTCGACACATGATTAATAACCTGGATTTTGATGTAGTTTCGGGTTAGCATCTAATGCAGATTGAGGTATAGGGAGGTATTCATGTCCCGGTTTATATCCATTGAACTCCGGATCCCGTTGCTGTAGCCATTTCAGTTTTTGAGGATCTTTTAACCAGCCCCATCTGAGGATATCATCGTAACGATGCTCTTCTCCACAGAACTCCAGAAACCTGGTATGAGCTATCTGAGTCATCATTTGTGACTGAGTCATATTGGGTTTGGTATTTGCTAATTTGGGTAAATTAGCCCGGCTCCGTACCATATCAATATATTTATACGCACTATTTGTTTGCCCCATATCATTCAAACATTCAGCATACATCAACAATACATCAGCATATCTCATTAGACGATTATCAATTCCATTTTTAACATCACTTTCATTACCGCCGGGAGTATCTCTTTCATATTTCCTCCAAAATATGGCGGTTTTATACGAATTGGGATAAGCCTGTTTGTAAGGAACGCCATATACGGTTTCACCGGGATAATAATAGAATAATGAGGCAGGAAGTCGTGGATCGACGTTACCATTAATGGTTGAATCCTGTAAAAACTCATTTTCCAGAGTATGAGTAGGTTCTATATCTGCCCAGCCAAAACCACTTGGAGCATAGGTGTTACCTCGTAAATTATTCTCTCCCCAGTTGGGCTGAGGCGTACCCCATATTCCGTTTCCGTTAGCAGTACCGGAGCCTCCCAAAGTACTTGAAAACTGCACTTCGAAAATCGACTCTTTATTGTTTTCACCTTTCTTATCAAAATTATCCCTGTCATTGGCAACCAATCCATATACACCGGAATCGATTACCTTCTTGAATTCAGTGGCTGCTGCCTGGTATTTCTTCTGGAATAAATAAGACTTCCCAAGATAGGCTTCTGCCGCTCCTTTTGTTGCTCTTCCTACATTATCCCCACTGTATTTTAACGGGAGATCGGGAATTGCAGCCTGGAAATCTTTATCAATCTGCATCCAAACTGAATCCGGTGACGTTTGAGGTACATCAAACTTACTTGGATCCGAACTGGTATGAAGAACGAGAGGAATATTATGATACATCTTAAGCAGATTGAAATAAAAGATACCTCGTAAAAAATGTGTTTCTGCTAAAAGACGTTTTTTAAGATTGGAGTCCATTTTAATGCCAGGTACATGTTCAAGTACCTGATTGGCACGAAATACACCGATGTAGTAAGCTCTCCAGACTCTGTTATCCTGAAAACTTACCGGCAGTGTCTGAAAATCGCCAGCATGCGTAAACTCCGTCCATGGACTTTCAGCATGTGTACCATCACTTCTCAAATCTTCATATGTATCTGTGAATCTTCCATAAGCACCGTCTGATTGAAGAGTCTGATAGACGGCATTCGTTGCATGTACAGCGTCCTTCGACGTTTTCCAAAATGTAGCAGCAGTTTGCTGATTTGGATTTGTGACATTCAACAAATTCTTGTCACAAGAAGTCGAAATAAGTGTTAACCCAGTTACTAACACCAACAATTTTGAATATTTCAATATTTTCATAGTCTTAACCTTTCTTACAAATTACCTTTTTAGAATCCCAGTGTTAGACCCAAACTCAATGTTCTTGGTTGCGGGTACGATCCAACATCAACACCTCTGCTAAAGAGGCCATCTGCCGTACCTGATGGTCCACCTCGTGATACACCGGTTAATACATGGGATATGATTGGCGAATAACCACTGTATTTGGTAATTGTGAATACATTTTGACCTTGTACATAAATTCTCAAATTATTAATCCCGACTTTGTTACTAATTTTATGCGGAATGGTATACCCTATCTGAAGATTCTTTAGTTGCAAATATGAACCATCTTCAAGCCATCTATTCGAATTCCTTCCGTTATTATTGGGATCTCCATATACAGGTCTCGGTACCGTATTCGAATGATTCTGGGATGTCCAATGATTGTTGTAGACGTAGGTATCATAATTACCATATCCAGCCTCATCCTGAACGAGTTGTCGCATACGATTTAATATTTTGTTTCCATAAACACCTTGGAAGAAAATGGACATATCCCAGTTCTTATAGGAGAGATTAGCATTAAATCCGTACTTAAATTTAGGTATCGGGCTGCCCAGAAACGTTCTGTCACCATCGGCGGTAATTTTACCATCTCCGTTAAGATCTTTGAACTTAAAATCACCCGGTGCCGTGTGGGTTTGCGCTGTTACACTATTGCGTCCACCATTCGGTGCCTGATTTTGAGTTGCATAATTATAAACCTGATCCCAATTTTGGAAAATGCCATTGGTTACATATCCATAAAACTCACCGATACTTCCGCCGACTACTGTCTTTGTACCGTTACCATAAATGGCGCTATTACCCTGTCCAAGCGATAATACTTTGTTGTGTAGTGTCGATAAATTACCCGATACGTCGTAATGGAATGCTCCTTTAGACCCTTTGTAATCGGCAGAAAATTCCAATCCTTTATTCAACAGCGATGCGGCATTAATTGTCGGAGCAGATACCGAACCAGTGGATGGAGGAATTGGTACCTGAACCAGGATATTCTCAGCCAGGTTATTATAATAGTCAATATTCAGTGTGACTTTATCATTTAACAAACCAATATCTAAACCAATATCTCGGGATATATTTGTTTCCCACTGAATATTTGGATTAGCCAGGCTAACCTGTATATCACCTTGAGCCATGTTTCCATTAAACTCATAGTGAGCATAATTATTGATAAATGCTGTATAGGCATAATCACCAATATCCTGATTACCTAATTTACCATAACTTGCTCTCAGCTTTAAGTCATTAACATTTTTCTTCAGGAATGAGATGCTGTTGAAGAATGATTCATTACTAATTCTCCATCCCAATGAAATAGAGGGGAATATGCCATATTTATGTTTAGGTGAAAATCGGGAAGAACCATCTCTTCTTAGTGTACCATTAACCAGGTAGGTATCTTTATAATTATATGTTAACCTGCCCAAAAATGATCTAAGTGTATTTTTTTGTTGATAACCGGATGTATTTTTGTTTTGGGTACCGGCATTTAATACTTCAAAATAGGGTTGTGTATACCCTTCGGCATGTCCGTGTAAGTTATTATGATTACTCACTGTTTGGGTATACCCCACCATTAGGCCAATATGATTGTCACCTATATTCTTTTTGTAGTGAAGTGTATTTTGAACAATCTGTGTATTATATCTGTCTTCATTTACATCAAGCTTGGCATTCGAATTATTATAGAAGAAACCTAAATTATAATCGGGAATGAACTGAAAACCCTTAACAAAACTGTTGTCATAACTATATTGCATTTTATAATAGAGATTACTCATGAAATTGTACTTCGCCGTAATACTACCTAAAAACCGATCTACATTCGTATTACTTTGCAATAAATTATTGGCACCGATAACATTTAATGATATGGTTGGCTCAATTTGACCGTCTGTCCCACTATATCCGCCAACATTGTTGGGATCGTATATGGGTTGTATAGGGATAGCGTGTAAGATATCAAAGATCGGAGAGGCACCGTGCAGACCGGTTAAATTGATCTTTTTCCAATTGGCATAATAAGCGGAACTCTTTACCTCGAATTTACCGAAGGTATTATCAACATTTATCCTGCCAGTATAACGATTGAAACTTGGACCCGGTCCCTTAAGGGTTCCTCCCTGATCAAAATAGCTTCCGGATAATGCGTATGTACTATTTTTAGTACCTCCGGAAATAGTAATATCATGTTTTTGTATAGTTGCAGGCACAAAAGCTGCATTCTGCCAATTAGTGTTGACTTTATTCGGGTCTACATAGTTTGAAGAATTGGGATCATTAGCCGGGGGAATGGACCAACCCGCATTTTGCAATATGAGATCATCAAACTTCTGATACTGTGTAGAATTTAACATATCATATCTTTTAACGATGCTCTGTGAGCCGTAATAACCGTTATAATTAACTTTTACTTTACCCTTTTGACCTTGTTTTGTCGTTATAATGATAACACCATTAGCCGCCCTTGAACCATAAATAGCAGCAGCAGATGCATCCTTTAGTACCTGAATGGATTTAACATCACTCAGATCAAAATCTTGAATTCCACCTACGGGAACACCATCAACAACATATAAAGGCTGGTTATTACCGAATGTTGCAGGCCCCCTTATTTTGACATAAGGCGCTGCTCCGGGAGTACCACTATTTTGAACGGATACACCGGCCACCCGTCCCTGCAACGCATCACCGATAGAAGGAGTTACATTTTTCTTGAACTGCTTGGAATTAACAGTGCTGATAGATCCTGTTAAATCACGTTTTTGCTGGGTACCATACCCAATGACAACCAGTTGCTTCCCTTGTAAGGCTCTGGACATTAACTTAACATTGATTTCTGATCTGCCCATTATCGGCACTGTCTGGGACTGGTAACCTATATATGAATAGATAAGAGTATCATTTGAAGCGGAGACAGAAAGAGAATAATTACCATTTGGATCTGTCGCCGTACCATTTGTGGTACCCTTAACCACGATATTAACCCCGGGAAGCGCTTGCGAGGTTTTGCCATCAATTACTTTACCGTGAATATTCTGTTGAGCTAATACATTGGTCTGCCATAGAATTAATGGTAATAACACCATGTATTTCAAATTCTTCTGTATAATTGTCTTCATGATTATTCGATTTGAGTTTTAATAATCTCAATTCCATTCTTCTTAATCGTGGTAAGGCATATGCACATAGGCTATGTATAAAATAAATGTGTAAAATACACTTATAAAAGTACAGCAGTACTTTCTATCTGTACATATATTTATATTTATTCCAATGAGATATCCTTTTCTATTAATATCTCATGCATCGATAGACCTTTTAGAACCACACGAATGAGTCGTATAATAAGTGTATGAACTACATTTATAATTAAAATTATTAGATATATATGCAAGCGCTTTTTTAAATTTTTATGTATTTAATTTTATTAGTAATAAAAGGTATCTGTCATTAATTACACAAAAGTAGTGAGGTAAGAGATAAAAAATCATTAACTTATGAAGCAGAATAATTTTGTTATTTAATTTATATTTGTACCGTTTTGAAACAGAAAAAAAATTTCCAACAAGATTTTTATGGAAGATTTTCGGGTAATGCCTATCGCAAAAAATTAATTTTTTGCGATAGGTTTTACGATTAGAGTCAACTGCATAGATGCATAATAAAAAAAACAGATACGTTAAATTTTGTCATTTCTGCTTTTTTCACAACGATAAAATCAGGGTATTAATATTCAGTCTGACGCAGCTGTATTTTAAAATTAGCGGGTGGTTCAGCACCCATTAAGTTTTTAACAAAGAAATTCCATTTCAACTTCACATAAAAGGGATTATGCGTGATACCATGGCTGTAATTCGGTATGATCATCATCTGAAAATCTTTTTGAGCTTTTTCGAGCGCATTAGCCATTCGATATATCTCCGCCGGGTGTACATTCGTATCCATATCGCCATGTACCAATAACAATTTACCTTTCAGATTTGATGCTATTTTAACATCGTTTTGGTTGGCGTAATCCGGACCAACGGGATAACCCATATATAATTCCGGCCACCATGCTTTGGCTACTCTCAAATTGTAATCACCGGATGCAGCTAAAGCAGCTTTAAAGAAATTGGGTTTCAGTAAAATAGCCCGTGCCGCATCGTAACCACCAGCCGAATGACCATAAATTCCTATCCGGGTGGTATCGATATAAGAATATTTTTTTGCTAAATAACGGATGGCTTTCATATGATCCGGTAATCCTATATCTCCCAAATTCTTATAGGATACATCATGGAATTTTTTGGAACGCTGAGCCGAACCAAGTCCGTCCACATTAAATACAATAAACCCCAAATCTGCAAGGGCCTGATCTTCATTGCGATATCCGCGATAAAAACTTTTGGGAGTTCGCACAGCCTGTGGTCCCGCATAAATGCCGTCAATGATCGGGTACTTTTTGTGTGGATTAAAATTATCAGGCCGGAATATTACTCCATAGATTTCAGTGGAATCGTCCCGGGCTTTTAGTTTGAACGGTTGTGGTGCTTTCCAGCCGGCTGCTTTCAGATCTTTGATATCGGCCTCTTCAAGATTCCTCACAACGGATCCATCCGAGAGCTTTCGTAAAACAGATTTTGGTTTTTGCTGAACGGTGGAGTAATTATCTACAAAATATTTTTTATCTGGTGAAATGGATATATCATGAGTGGCTTTTTCCGGAGTCAATGATTTCATCCCGGAACCGTCAAAATTTATGACGTAGAGATGGTTGTAATAAGGATTTTCATTCTTGTTAACTCCACCTGCTGTAAAATATATCTTTCTGTCTTTGGCATCTACATAATCAATATTCTTAACAACAAAATGTCCTTTTGTTATTTGATGCTTCACCTTACCGGTTTTCAGATCATATAGATAAATCTGATTCCACCCGCTGCGTTCCGATAACCAAATAAATTCATTGGTCTCCGGTAAAAACCGGTATCCCGAATTAAGCGGATCCACATATGTTTTACTCGTTTCTTTGAAAACCTGATGAATAACTCCCGTATTAGCATTCGCTTCAAGAAGTGTGGCAGATTTATAACCACGTGGACGATAAATATGATACAGTTTATGGCTGCCGTTTCCGTACCATATCCAATTACCGTAATTTGTCACATTATCATATTCGGGAATATGAAGCGGTATCTTGCGATGGGTTTGAATATTGAAAACATAAGGTTTCAATTTTGCCACATCTTCTTCTCCCGGTAATGCACGGTAATAGGAAATTACCCGCGAACGCATTCCGCTATCCGGAACATTTTGTAACAAATACATGTGTTTAGCTTTTCGCAAATCCAATTCATCTGCAAAAAGTTTTTTTGAATCTGGCGACCAGCGAACATTTAAAGGAATCGGCTTTGCTTTTTTAGTCACAGGTCCGATTTGCCTTGTCCACGCCCAGGGCAAAGTAGCACCGTAAATCATCTTTTTATTACCGCCGGTTGTCAGTTTATACACATGATGCGTCCGCTCATTTCTGACATATAAATTGTATTTTTCCCGGTAGGCCACCCATTCTCCATTCGGTGATTTGCGTTCCAGTCTGTTTCGGTTGTTATGAGGCTCTTTTTCTTTTGTGACGTTTAGATTATCGAGATCAATTTTATACTGATTTTTATTGATGTGAACTGCTACCGTGTGACCTTTCGCATTCCACTGTAATGAATGTAAGGGCAAATCATAAGGATCCATTTTCCTGCCCAGTATTTTCGAAAGATTATCCGCCAGTTTCTGCTGATTAAAAAAAGGTTTCTTCGTTTTTGTTTCCGGATTAACGATATAAAACTGCCTGCCTTTTCTAGTTTTGACCTCATACCAGAATTTTGAGGTATTTTCCGCCCAGTGGGGGGTGACTCTCATGTTATAAGTGAACTGAGTGATATTCTCAGGCAGGAACTTTTCAGCTTGTTTATAAACATTTATAGTTACTTTTTCCTGCATCCCGCTCTTATTACATGCTACAAATGCAATAACAAACATTAATAAAACCAAAACCTTTTTAAGCATAACCGATCAATTAATTAAAAGATGAAAACATCAAAAAAGCTATTGACAACATAGAAGGGAAACGGAGTAGTGAAGGCATGTCAAATAAATGTCATACCATGTTTTAAAGTGTTAAATACCAAAACTTTTCATCATTATACTTCCCATATAGGTCAGATTATAATGATATATATGCATACGTATAGATACTATTTTTGCCATTGCTAATGGTATTTTTGCAATCTATAGTTTTAACCATTCAATACCGTATTTTATACGTAATTTTGTAAAAACGATGTAGCAAAAAAATATCTAAATAGCGGCGGATCAATAACATATATCTACTGAATTAAAGGATATTAAAATGACTAAAAAGACAATTACTGTTTTCACATCTTCCTTATTAGTTTTTTGTACAATGTGCATAATATTTGCACCTGATTTAAGAGCACAGAATACATCCGCCAGGGACTTATCCCCCAAAGAAATTGTTTCAAAAGGTCATACTCCCCAAGGCTGGATGCGGGATTCATGGACAGATACTTTGAACTATTTTACAACAAAATCTTCCCGATCAGATAAAATCGATCTTGTCATTCAGTCTGACTCCCTCGTGCATGATCGCTTTTTTAAGAATGTGCATTTCCAGCCCAACTCTACTTATGAACTCAGCTACTGGATGAAAACAGACAATGTAACGGGAAAGAGATCCAAAGCTGGCGCAGGTGTAAGTGTAGGATCAGGCACCGGTTTCAAAATCACGAATACGAATTTTGATCTCAGGAAATCAATTAGCGGCACAAAGAACTGGACTCATCAGATTATTACATTTCATACGAAGGATGAAGACAGTATGGTCCTCTCTTTTCTGCTTGGTAAAAACGGTGCAGCCAAAGGTACTGTTACCATTGATGATATCACTCTTAAACAGGTCTCCCATACCCCATTTAAACCGGCAATAACTGTTCATCTCGATCAAAAAAGAACTCCGATGTCTCCTTATATTTACGGTCAGTTTATGGAGCACGTTGGTCGAAGTATTTATGGTGGCGTTTGGGCAGAAATGCTGCAGGACAGGAAATTTTATTTCATGCCCGGCACCCAAAAATCTCCCTGGACTTTTTCCGGATCAAAAGGTGCTTTAGTGATCGACTCGACCAACGCATATGTGGGAAAATATTCCCCGGAACTTCATTCAACGGATTCAAATAAAGCTGGTTTACAACAGGGATATCTCGGTCTGAAAAATGGCGATTCGTATATAGGACATATCGTTATGGCCGGATCACCCTCTTCCTTGCCGGTTGATATCATCCTGAGCTGGGGTGATAAACCGTCGCAAAAAGAAGTCGTTAAAATTAACAGGATCGATTACAACTACAAAAGCTATCCGTTTACTTTTCATGATGTTAAAGGATCAAAAAACGGAACACTGACCATCAAGCCAGAAGGAAAAGGATACGTTGAAATCGGAACATTGTCCCTGATGCCTGCTTCGAATATCAACGGCTTTCGATCGGATGTGATTTCCCTGATGAAACAACTCAATTCCCCTGTTTATCGCTGGCCGGGTGGTAATTTTGTGAGCGGTTATAACTGGAAAGATGGTATCGGGAAAAGGGATAAGCGACCACCGAAAATCGATAGAGCCTGGGTTAACAGTTATAGGAAAAATCCATGGAGGGCCGTGGAGCCAAATGATGTTGGTATTGATGAATTCATGCAACTGTGTAAGATTTTACACACTAAAGCGTATATCGCCCTGAATACAGGATTGGGAAATGCCAACCTGGCCGCACAGGAAGTGCAGTATTTGAATGGCTCTGCTAAAAAGTCTATGGGAAAATGGCGGGCAGAAAATGGTCACCCGAAACCATATAACGTTAAATTTTTTGCCGTTGGTAACGAGATGTTCGGAAGCTGGCAACTGGGCCATATGCCCGAGAACAAGTATGTTAAGAAAAACAACCGAGTAGCGAAAGCCGTTTGGTCGGTAGATCCATCGGCTAAGCTCGTCGCCGTTGGTTCCGGGAACCGTTGGAATAAGGAGATGTTCCAATACAGCTCAAAATACATGAATTACATTAGTGAACATTTTTACCGTCAGGACTGGCTGGGTAAAGGATTGATGACACATATCATGCAAATACCTCACGCCATTCATGATATTGCAGCCGGGCAACGCAAAATGAATCATGACTTGCCGGAGTTAAAGAATCATCCGGTTAAAATTGCCATGGATGAATGGAATTACTGGTATGGTCCACATATCTACGGTGTTTTGGGTACCCGCTATTTTTTGCGTGATGCTTTAGGAATAGCGGCCGGAATCAATGCCTATTCACGGAACTCGGATATTGTATTCATGGCCAATTATGCTCAGACCGTAAATGTCATCGGTGCCATAAAAGCCACAAAAACGACCTCTTTTATGGCTGCAACAGGTGTGGTACTGGCCACCTATCGAAAAGAATTCGGCACCCAGCCGGTCGAAACAACCGGAGAAAAATTACCATTTGATATAGCTTCTTCTTTAACCAAAGATCACAAATATCTGACGATATCGGTTGTCAATACAACAGACAAAGATCAGAAACTGCCGGTTACCATAACCGGTGGCAACGTAAAAAAATCCGGACTGATGTATTACATTACCGGAAAAAATTCTATGGTTTATAATCTTCCGGGAAAACAAGCTGTTAGAACAAGGCAAAAGACGGTTCATTTAGGAAATGAATTGACAATTCCTAAGATGAGTGCGTGTATTTTTCGGTTCCCGGTTTTGAAATGAAATGACGACAATAGATGATATAGAACGCAGGTGCCGCTGATTTGGGGGATAATCGCAGAATTTCGGGGCGATTTCCTTCCGTCGTTGTTGCCAAAAGCTTGATCAATGGAATAATGAATCCATAAATTTATGAAGGCACAAAACCGTAGGGGCATGCTATAGCATGTCCCTACTACTCCGATTTCCCTCTTCAGGATTTATCAGTGGTTAAAATCATTTACAGTTTGGCATGCGAAAAGCGCCGATTTTTGTCGAGTACCTGGTTGCATTTTTCTTATAGTAATCACCTACATACCAAATGGTACAACCATCACTCGGATCAACGGCTGTCTGGGTATAATCTTCCCAGCGGTAGGTATGTGTTTGAGACGCACGCCCTTTCGCAAGTACCTGTTCATGCAGTGTCAGTTTCCCTTTGGGATCACCGGCCAACCTTCCGGCAAATCGTTGACCAGGATAATTCGGGGTGCCTCCGAAAGAATATCCTATCCCAATATCGCCTTTCTTATCAATAGCCGGACTTCCGAGCCACCGGTAATATTTATCGGGGGCATAGGTTCCCTGCTGATACAATTTAATTCGGTTTTTCCGGCCTGCTCTGAATTCATACCATCGTATTCCACCGCCGCCCTCCGAGGTATTGACCGAATGCACGGCAACGATGGATTGCTGATTACCAATCCTTCTGTAAACAAGACGTGACATAATTTTATCCCCTTGTGAGTCAAGGTGTTGGTCCGTACCAGGTTGAGGTACACAATGAGACAGTTGACCGTCACACAAATAATGATAGGGAGCTACTTTTATCTTCTCCGGTCCCATTACTTTCGTTTTTGACGGATCTTTCCAGTCCACATGATATTTCCATGCGTATATCTTATCGCTTTCAAATTTTCCTTTTAACTGTGTACCTCCGGCGGCCATCATGATATTTGGCGATCCTTTTGGTGGTAATTGAGTACCTTCCACATCAGCATTATTTAGGAAATTAACCCCTTTGATCAAGACACATTGTTCGGTCGCCTTTTCCCCTTTCAACATTTTTTTTCGGTCAACTACACAAGCTTCTTTCTCAACAACTTTATCGCCGGCACTGGTGGGTACATAATAACCATCCGGCCATATGGCGGGACGCGGATAATCGGGAAAATGCTGCCGTATAAACTCATAACGATAATAAGAACCCATTGGATTAGGAGTTGTACTTACGGCATAACACATGGCATACGATCCTTCATTATCCGCCTTTTTCCAGGGTCGCGTGTATGGATGTTGTTCCGTTGTATCATAAGGCGGATTAAATAACTTCGCTGCTTTACCGGGTTGTTTTTGCTCACCGATTACACTTTCCCGGGCCGGTTCACCGGATTTCAAGGGTGGCCGATTTATTTTTCTTTCCATAGGACGGAATATGGGCATGACAATCAGCCAACGGTTGGCAAGCTGATCATACCGAACAACGGCGTCCCCATTGTCACGTGCTTCACACGCACCCCCAAATCCGCGGAATACATTATTTGTATTCATCGGACCATAAAGCACTTTTCCCGTCTTATTAAATTTTTCCCCTTTTTTTGTGTATATAGCCATCCTGGTATTCACAATCTGAACAATGAAATTCGGTCCGACTGCAATACTGTTGTCGGAAGGATTATGCAATTTGATCCACCCTTGAGGCCCTTTGAATCCTTCACCGAGTCCATCAAAACTTGTAACAAGTTTGGCAGCCGATTCTGCCCCTTGTGATGTTTGTTCTACAGCCGCTGCTCCTTTAGGAACCGTAATTCGTGGCCTTTTGTATTTATTATTTATAGCTTTGTCGGAATTCCGGACCTGGCCGGATGCTGCGAGGGGTGCCGACACATCATGCGAAACCGGTTGTTTTACGGTTATACTGCTGTCCTGTCTCACACTACTATGTATTGATTCTGATGATTTGGCTAATCCTGGAAATAATATATTTCCTAAACAAAATGATAATGTTACAATACTCAGGTACCTGAATCTGCGATGAAATTTCTTCATGATTATTCTCTTATGGTTGGAGCAGAAATAGAATCTGTTTTGATATAAAAGTTTTTATCGATCTTAAAGTCTGAAGGTTTTTTTAGATTCAACCTAGCCATTTGCCAACGATCAGATGTCGGTTTGATAAATGTCCATTTCCCTTCTGATAGTTGAACCTTCAGCGGCATATTGAAATGCTTCAAATCCGCATTCCACCGGTAATGGAGTTCATGATCACGGATATAATATTGGAGAGTGGGAATCCCGGTCTCACGTAGATATTCATCAAATACGTCGTCCAGGTTTTTACCGGAATGGGCGATGAAATAATCCTTGATCTGCTGGGTGGTTACGGTCTGATGGTAATACTTCTTTTGTATGCCGTGCAGGATATTCCTAAAAGTTGCATCATTATTAATGATTTCCCGGATCATCAGGAGCATATTGCCTCCTTTATAATACATATCCCCGGATCCTTCATCATGTACACCGTAATGACCAATGATCGGTTTGCGGTTTCTTATATGTCTCCGTTCACCTCTTGTATAGGCTTCCCCGGCTTTCTTACCAAACTGACTCTCCACATAAAGCGCCTCCGCATAATTGGCAAACGATTCATGGATCCACATATCTGCAATATCGCTAGCTGTCACACTATTTCCCCACCATTGATGAGCACTTTCATGTACGATTATGAAATCGAATTTCAACCCATAACCGGTTCCCGATTCATCGCGTCCCCGGTAACCAAAGGCATAATGATTGCCATAGGTCACATTCGATTGATCTTCCATTCCGGTACTAATGACATCCACGAGTTTATAGCTGTCTTTATAAAACGGATAGGGTCCGAACCAGTATTCAAAGCTTTTTAACATCTTATGAACCTGTGGCGGAAAATACTTCTCAGCCTTTTTCAAATTATAATCCAGCACCCAGTAATCGAGATCCAGTTTTCCTTTTAAACCGTTATATGTGCCATGAAAATGCTTAAAATTGCCGATAACAACCGCCACATCATAATTATTGATAGGATTGCTGACAAACCATGAGTAGGTTGTTGTGCCATTCGAATGATGCGTTTTTTTACGTAATCGACCATTCGAAACATCTACTAACGGATCAGGAACCGTAACATTGATACTCATGCTGTCCGGTTCATCCTTCCATTGATCTTTGTTGGGCCACCAAACGCTCGCACCAATACCCTGGCTCGTCGTTTCGATCCACGGCCGGCCTTTCTTGTCCCTGCTCCAGCTGAATCCTCCCGACCAGGGTGGTTTTTTGGCCACATGCGGATGACCGGAATAATGAACAACGATGCGTTTTTGAGTTCCTATCTCCTGCTTTGCTTTCATCGATATGAAATAGGCATTGCCGTCCCTTTGGAACTTCAAATCCTGACCATCCTGCGTCACACGGTCGATATGCAACGGTTTCCGGAGATCAATCTGCATATTCTTTGCATCATTCGTAACTTTATAAGTAATCCCATTCCAACCCGATATCGTCGAATCTTTCGGGTTTACCGTTAGATGCAGGTCATAAAATGTCACATCCCACCATGCCCGCTGTGGGTTGACGGCCCCATGCAATGTATCGGCATGAGTGAATGAAGTTGATGCCTGCCCATAAACCATTATAGAAAAGGCAAAACTCATTATCGAAAGCAAAATAAATCGTCGCATCAGTAATACATTAGTTACCAGGTTATTAAGTTATTAAGTTATTGAGTAGTAACTTATTATACTCAATAACCCAATACACTTAATAACTGTTTTTTCCGCTTTAATGAACCTTTATATCAAACTCCTCAGGTGGTACGGCGTGTTCGAGATTACGAACAAAATAATTCCACCGTCTTCTCACCATATAAGGATCGAAATAAAAACCATGATGGCGGTTTGGCAATATAATCAGGTCAAAATCCTTATTGGCCGCTTCCAGTGAGTCGACCATCAGATAGGTACAATATGGAGGCACATTATTATCCATCGTACCTTTGGCTAACAGCAGTTTTCCTTTCAGGTTATGAGCCAGTAACTCATTGGCCTGGTTGTCGTAATTCGTGGAATCACCATACGTTTTCAGCAAACCTTCGTACTTTTCACCCCAGTCGGCTTCATAATCGCGGTTATCCTCGTTGCCTGCTTCGGAGACGCCCACTTTAAAAAAGTTGGGATAAGTCAGCATAGCCCGGGTTGTGGCAAAACCGCCACCAGAGTGCCCCCAGATGCCCACTTCATTCTGATTCATCCAGGAATACTTTTTGCTCAATTGCTTAACCATCGCCACCTGGTCCGGAAGTCCATTATCTCCCATATCACCATACCAGTAATCCTGAAAGGATTTGGAACGGCCGGGTGTCCCGAGTGCGTTTTCTTCCACTACAATAAAACCTAACTCCGCCATCGACTGTTTATCCATTCTTGCCGCACTAAACGACCACCCACCCACACTTCCGGTTTGTGGCCCCGGGTAAATATAAACCAGCACCGGGTAGGATTTATTTGGATTAAAATTAGTCGGCTTAAACATCATCCCGTACAGATTTGTCTTGCCATCTCTTGCCTTGACGGTGAACGGTGTCGGCGGCTTCCAGCCGGTAGCTTTAAGTTCAGCTATATTTGCCTTATCCAGAGTCTTAATTTTTCTGCCGTTATTATTTCTAACAACTGAAACAGGTGGAGTTATCGGCGTCGAATACGTATCCACAAAATATTTTCCATCTTTGGATACCGTAATTTCATGATCAGCGGTCTTCGGCGTAAGCAGCTTCAGGTGTTTTCCACTGAAATCAACACTATAGAAATAATGATAATAGGGATTCCCTTCATGCCTGCAGGATCCGGTAAAATATATTTTATGATTTTTACGATCGATATAACGCACCTGCAAGACATTCCAATCACCTTTGGTTATCGGATGTTCAAGCTTACCGGTTTTGAGATTATAGAGATACAGATGTCCCCAGTTACTTCTCTGTGAGTACCAGATAGCTTCATTACTTTCCGGCAGTACATGCCAGTTTACCTTGTTGGCACCGGACTCGAAGAATGTTTTAACTTTTTCATTTAAGATTTTGTGCACATCGCCCGTTTGCGGATCAGCCATTCGCAGGGTAACACTTTGAAGATTTCTCGACACGGAGGCAAACGCCAGTTTATCACTATTGGGTCCCCATTCGGTATCCAGGAATTCACCACCACGTCCTGCAATATCATCGCTGATCGTCGACCGCTGGGCATCGGCTTTCATCTTCAGATGAACAACATGTGGATGAGGTTTCAGATCAATAACCACGCGTTCAATTTTAAATATGGCACTGTCGCCGGGCAGGGAATATTTCCATTTCATCAATTTAGGATGACCAATTTTCGTTTGAACGAGGTACATATTTTTCACCAACCGGGCATCCTGACGAAAAGTGGCGATGCGTTCTGAGTTAGGCGACCAGCGAACAACCGGAATATCACTTGTGATCCATCCTCCATTGTTCGTGCCATATCCATAATTTTTCTTCCCGTTAAATGTGAGCTGCGTTAGCTTGCCCGTTTTAACGTTCCGCATCCACAAATTGTAATCCCTGATAAAAACGGCTTTGGTGCCATCCGGAGATAAAACATCATTGCCTGCCGCACGGTATTCACAATCATATGTATTCAAATTACAACGGTATTTCGTCCTGCCCACACTGAAATATAATGTATGGCCGTTGTTAGTGAGACCCAATTCCCGGATAGGCAGGTGCATCGGATCAACGTGTCTGTTCAGCACCTTTGATAAAGACTCAGATAATTTTTTTTGATTAAAAGCGTCTTTAATCTGGCCGGTAGAAGGATCATAAATTTTAAAGACATTTCCACCAGCTGCAGCATCACTATAAATCAACTTTCCGTCTTCCAGCCATGTGGCATTTGATACCGTATGGTGCACCATGGAATCGGTATAGGCCGGTAAAAAATGCTCGGCGCGTTTATAATCCTGTCGAGTCAGCTTTTTTTGCTGCGCCAGACATGTACTTGTTATCAAAAAGAGGATAATACTTACAAAAAATGAATATTTACCCGGTAATTTCATGATCTTAAACCTCACTTAGTTACAATTAGTCAAAATACTACCAACGGTTATCGATTGTTAAGCTGGAAATAGCTTGCATAACAATCGCGATGTCCGTTGTTAAGATGTTAGCATCTATGACTGATTCTGTTTGTTATAAGTTGTTATAACTTTATATCATTCTGCTTTGACGATACTAGTCTTTATTGAATGCATATGCAATTGCATGCAAGATACAACGTTTAACAAAACCATCACTTCAGTCATAATGCTATTTGACTAATGGATATCAATTAGTCAGGCGGGATGAAAAAAGCAATATCTAACTTGTGATCCGTAAACATACTATTACAGGTTGATAATTATCTATTAATTTTTGAATGAAAGTATGTATCACTACCGTAGTTTTTTTCTTAACAAATAAACTCCGGATGAGTTTCCTGCCTGTAGATATAAACAAGATTACAACATCTAACCATTTGTCATTTTAATAATGGCCTGCTAATTAGACTTTGCTCTTATTTGCTTTACTATATTTTTTCATTAACACTTTCCGTGTAATCAGCGTCATCCGTGTGAATCCGTGATTCAGACAATAAAAAACGTAATAAAAGCAAAGATTGTCAGAATTTGGATTTGCCAGATTTAGAGATGGTTGGATTGGTTTCTTGCTAATAAAGAAGGGCCCCACCGATTTAGGTGGAGCCCTTCTTTAAATCCACTTTTACCTGCGATAATCTGTGGCTAAAATTTAAAAACCTGTCAGGTTTGAATAAACGTTTTTTATAAATACAGCGAATCAAATAAATTCTTTGGCCTTTAACAATCACCGCGTCGGAGCGATCTGGTATTGCTCCAGCTTTCCATCAGGTTTCTGATAGGTCCAAACGCGTAATGTTTGTTTAGGTGTTACCACACGAAATACCCGTTCAAGCATACCACCACGGTCCTGCTGATTCGTCTGCGTAAATGATTTTGGTTTCCCTAACGGACTTAAACTTGACTGGAAATCCTGCAGCGCCTGTTTACTGAAATAGGCATTGGCATCGGATGTAAATAATAACCGGTCAATTTTTCCTTTTTGCAAATTTTCAAAGATCTTACGAGCCTGTTCGGTCCGCATCGCCGTGTTCTTATCCTGGGTTTTGAACAAAAGATGAGAGACTTCACGAGCAATAGCCCCTGAAGCAGAAGCAGCATCCTGGTTGGTTAACACAACAACCGCGGCACTATCATCCGGAAAGACCATGTTTTCATCCGTGAAGCCGGAAACTTCTCCGCTATGAGACAGCATGCGATGACCATTCATCATTCCCACTTCAATACCCAGTGCATAGCCTGTTCCCACACCACTTTTCAAAAGCACTTCTCGTTCGAATTTTTTATACGATGATGGCTCCAATAAACTCTGGTTGATAATGGATATATCCCATTTTGCCAGATCATGAGGTGTCATAGCCAGCTCGGCTGCACCGTCCATCCAGCCCGAACCTTCAGGTAGTGCCGGACGCAAGGGGCCTAATCCATACCGCATATACCCTTCGGGATCACTGGATGTCATTTTTCCCTGGTCAAAATTCACTGCACTATTCATCTGTAACGGATCAAGAATATGATCCTTCAAAAATTTATAAAACGGTTCACGGGTAATTTTTTGAACGATCTGGCCTGCTATAACAAAATTCGTATTACTATACTGCCAGCGGGTACCCGGATCAAAATCCAGCGGTTTTTTGGCCCACCGGTTCAGTATTTCCATCGGCTGGATGGGTTTCTGCATCATGGGTGGCACATAATCCTGCGGCCAGAAATCCTGGTAGCCCGAAGTATGAGAAAGCAATTCCCGTATCGTTACTTCATTAGACCGGGTGAAACCGGGAAACCACTTCGAGACATGATCATCCAGCGATATTTTACCTTCCTGCTCAAGTATCAGAATACAGGCTGCCGTAAACTGTTTACTGATAGAACCGATGGCATATCTCATATCGGTAGTTGCCGCAACATCCGGGTTCAATTTGGCCGATCCATAGGCGTGTGTATACACAATTTTACCATGTTGCACCACAGCCACCGAAGCACTGGGAACACCGGTTGCTTTCAATACCTGGTTAGCAACATTATCGACCTTTTGGCCTAACGTATTATTCCCGAACATTTGTTGTCCGAAAGCGGAAGTAACAAATAAAACCGGTAGAATTAAGGTCAATATTTCGATCATTATTTTGTAACTCCTGCTTGTGTAAATTGTACTAACCAAATTGTTTTTCAATAGATAATAGTTTCCATCAACGTTCATCATTATCCCCGTTACAATTGTTTATTATTACCTGCTACTTGAATATTCTGTACAGACGGTTACTATTATAAGTTAAATTTTAACAGGTTACCAATAAAAGAGAAGGGAGAAACGATAACCTTGGTCTGATGCCGTTATTTTGCCCCAGATTATTTTAAAAAAAGACCATCGATGATAGTCGACTGACCACAAACTACCAACCTGTTATTCCGAAGCTTGTCGAGGAATCTATCAACGCCCGGGAACTTTATGCCATTTTTTAACTAATAAAAGCCCATAGCCTTAATAGATCCCTCTGCGGTGATCGGGATGACAGTTATGTGCCAGGTATTAGGTTAATAACCCCAATTCACGAGATCCCGAATCGGAGTCCGGATAACGCTGTTACGGTTGTTAGTTGGAGATTATTGGTAAATATAAGTACTTGGAGTACTTAAAGTTAGTAAGTACTCCAAGTTAGCGGAATCCGTGTGAATCTGCGATTCTGACAAATATAGTAACCTCTTGTCTCTGTCATTTCGACCGAAGTGGAGAAATCTGACAACGTGCACTTTCTTTATATCGTTTATAAATAAATGAAAGCTGAAAGCCATAATTTACGAGATCCCGGATCAAAGCTGGTTGACGTCGTGGTTAGTGATGGGTAGTTCGTGCTGGTCATTTCCAATTCTCTTTTATAGCCTTGCCATAAATGTTATAAACGAACAATGAATCCTTTGCTTTAACAAGGCCCAAAGCCGTAGGGACATGCCATGTCATGTCCCTACGGCTATAAACGTAAATCCATTTTCCGTCTTCCGGTCTCCGTTCTCCATTTTATTTGCGAAAATCTGCGGCTCGAAATTATCCTAATATATCATTCCAATCCGGACCATCCAGATTCTAATTGCTCATTACTTATTATTCATTATTAATTGTATTGAGCTGATGACTGACCGCTTATTTATATTCTATCACATAACGACTTTTACCAGACCGTACCGGCACACCCTCGGTTTTACCATTAAACCATCTTATCATGATTTTTACAGGTTGACCTGATGTTCCCATTACCTGCGTAGCGCTGTTTTGCGACCAGTATCCCGAGCCGGCCTGTATTTCCCGCTCCGGTCCTTCTTTTCCATTTTTATACACCAAACGAATACTTGATCCAATGGCATCACGGTTTGTGGAAGGTCCTTCCAATCGGATAATAATTCCTGATTTCTTCGTTTGATTCAGATATAGTTTTGTATTGTTACCATTCTGAGATACCGCCAGATCGACTTTACCATCTCCATTGAAATCAGCCAAAGCTGATCCGCGCTGTTCGCCATATACTTCCACCCCACTCTTTTGACCTTGTATAGCAGTAAATTGTCCTTTACCATTCCCTTTTAACCATAATCCCCTGCCGGCATCCAGCCGGGCATCTCCCGGAGGAAAATCAAACTGATTCTGGCTCAGGAAAATATCTTCATTGCCGTCGTTGTTATAATCCCCTATTGAAGCATCATTAGCAGCACTCAGCTGTACCGCTTGCGGTAAGGGATGCGCGGTAAATCCTTTTGCCCCTTTATTCATGAATACCATACTTTGCAATGTGTTAATTTTTTTATAGGGGAACATATCCAGCACCGGACCAATTATCTTCCGTAAGGTTGAATGCGCATATTCGGTGTACGAATGCAGCCGGTGCGCCATAGCCGGGACCGATTTTATATAGTAACCCAATGTACGAATCGGCACATAAGCACTCATCGAAATATCGTAATTGGCTTGTATGATATCCATTACACCATCTGAATTCATATCGTTGTAATACATGCGCAACGAATGATCCGGAACGAGATGATAGCGGCTGTTCAACCCGATATTCGTAGCTATGATATCCGGGTATCCGTCATTATTGAAATCACCGGTGGCCACGCCATTCCACCAGCCGTAATACTTATCTAAACCAACCTTATTAGTGACATCCTCAAAAATTCCGTGGTTATTTTTGAACAATTTCAAAGACCCCCAGCTGGTACTGATCAATAGATCCGGCCAGCTGTCATGGTTGTAATCGGTGAAGACTACACCTGTTACATTACCGATATTTTTGAGTAGCGATGTATTATCAACATCCAACACAAACTTTCCATTTTCATTTTTATACAATCTGGAACTGGCGTTTTTGGGATATTGCCCGGGAATAAAATTGCCGCCAACAAACAAATCCACGGTCCCGTCTTTATTATAATCGGCTGCGGCTAAGGACCCGGTACTCGATTGAGTCCCGGGGAGTTTTTCCTCTTTGACCACTTTCCCGTTCCTGATGAGATAGCAGATCGCCGATGGTCCCTTGCCTGATTTCAACTCATAGTTTGAATTTCCAACAATGATATTTGTACCCTGCGATGTCTGCCATCCGATCACAGCTGTTTGATCGCCTTTGGCTTTATTTGTGAGTTTACTGATACGTTGTTTTTGGAAGTGACCATTTCCTTTATTTTTGAATATGGCAAGGTGACCGCCTTTACCGGAGGTCTCGAACAGATCCGGCTTCCCATCATTATTGTAATCGATCCATGCCATTCCCGGTTCTTCCTGGCTCAGTCGTACCGGCAACAACGGCTGTCGTTTAAAATCCGGGTAAGAATCTTCGTGTTCTTTGAAATGCAAAGAGCCGGAGACATCTTTAAATGTCGCAGGACCCGCTGATGGTTTATCAATTTTACCTTTATAAACAGGTATTTTGGACTCATTCACATCATACAGCCTGTTGGTCTGCACACTGTCGATCACACTTTGTTCGCCATCCGGCCAGGTAATTTTCAGGGTAAAATTTTTCTTCCGTTTACCGGCCGCAAACATAAGTTGCGTATCCGAACCTGACAGGTAATTACCACCGGCAACAACTTGTTTTACTTGCTTTGTTGGTCCGCCGACCAGTTGGACTTTTGCCCCGATAACCTGTGTATTAGGCGCTTTTCCAGTTAACCGGACACCAATTCGGGGTGCAGAAGTGATATTTTTATAGATCGCTGCCGGATCATTCAACCGGTTAGTGATCACATCCAGGTCGCCATCATTATCCAGGTCGGCCAGTGCCAGTCCCTGGGAGACATCTTTTTGCTTAAATCCCCATTTTTTACCAACCTCTGTGAATTTCAGGTTCCCATCATTCCGGTAAATCTTATTTCTAAGTTTTAAGGACGGATAACGAAGAATATCCTGTAAATACCTGTTCAGATCGTTGGGATACTGTTTTTCCATATGATCGACGCGCATCTGTGTGTCCAGTTCGCGGACATCATACTGGTACCCGTTATTGATCAGAATATCTTCCCGTCCATTCAAATTCACATCCATGAACGCCGTAGCCCACGACCAGCCACTGGCCGCAACATTCGCATAATTGGCTATCTCTTCATAGGTATTATCACCACGATTAATGAATAACGAATTTCGGGAATATTGTGGCAGATTCTTTATTTCTCCCACTTTTTCGGGAAATGGAGATATGGTGTGGAACTCATGAAACCTGCGGGTGTGATAAGGACTCAACATATCCGTCACAAAAAAGTCCGGTTTCCCGTCATTATTGACATCACCCATAGCCACACTCATAGCCGATAAGCTTAAATGGCCAACAGCCGTGGGATTGATCTCCTTAAACACCCCTTTACCCTGGTTGATCCATATCCTGTCGGGTGTCCAGTAATCATTACACACATATAAATCGGGTAATCCATCATTATTCAGATCTTCAAACCGGGCTGTTAATCCCCAGTCTTTACTTAGACTGACGGCATTATTTTTTGATGTTTTAAAGTGCTTAGAAAAATCTTTAACCCGTTTAAAACCTTTCCAGTTTTGTCCTGTTCCACCCTGGTTTATATACAATTCATCAATGGTACCATACTCACGAAGTGTACGTCCTTTTCTTCCCTGGATGATGGTGATGTATTTGTTGAATGGCGGTTTAACTTTGTATGAATTTCCGTTTTTCTGTACAATCCTGCCGGGAGAACGTTCCGGGTTGGTGTAGAGATCATAAACGGTTCGTTTACGATAATGAGCCACATAAAGATCCAGGTCACCGTCACCGTCAATATCGGCTAGTGTCATGGAGGTCCCTCCCAGCGTTTTAGCATCCAAACCGCTATGATGATCACGGGAAAAATGATCATTGCCATCATTTATAAATAATATGGTTCCGTGACCAAAAGTAGTTATCAATAAATCCGGTTTACCATCACCATTTACATCGGCAAAAACTGTCCCGCTGGAATAATAATCAGGCAATGCCACTCCGGCGGAATTTGTGATATCTTTAAAATGCCAGTTGCCCAGGTTCTTGTACAGCTTATTGGGACCGTCCAGTTGATTGAAATACAGATCTGGGAGCCCGTCCCCGTCGATATCAGCAACGGCCAC
>Ga0102956_1000037_pt1 | contig 41432 bp, 55 predicted proteins | sample SalPonF2_A_D2_MG_FD_84515 | JGI IMG/M metagenome (GOLD analysis project Ga0102956, IMG submission 84515) | Salt pond soil microbial communities from South San Francisco under conditions of wetland restoration - Salt Pond MetaG SF2_A_D2_MG ...
GCGACACTTGTAACCCAACCATTGTCTAACAAGCAAGTTTAATGCCAAACAAACCAGACGCCAAATGTCCGAAAACTCGATACACGTCGTTTTAAACTTTGTCAATAGTTATAGCTCAACTCTTTGCGGACGTTTAAATTTGACTATGTTTTGCGTGGTTTAGCGGCATGTCATGTTGTTGACGGTGTGATTGATTGGCATAAGTTTTGCTTTGGGGAGTATTGTCGATAGAATAAGAAAGCCCCAGTTAACTTGAGTGTTAACTGGGGCTTTGGTCGAAGTTACGTTGTTAAGTTGCGATTGCTTGTTAAGTTAGTCCTCGTCCTGTCTCCTTTATTTAATATACGTGTTTGCTATTCGCATTGCTTTCGTGTAAACAGCGTTATAAATGGCGCGCTTATTACCTTCATAAAATTTAGTATACGCAATAAGGTCTAACACTTCTTTCTCGCTATCTGGGACAGATCTTATAATACTTCCGATCTTTTTAAGAAATTGTTTTTGATTGTAAATCATAATATTGTCTCCTTTGTTTAAGTTATCGTTTCTCTTAACTCTTAAGACCCATTCTACAGACATCTACAGATAAGTCAAGCATTAATTTATTTTTATTTGTCGTCGATGGTTTGGTGATAAGTGTCGCAGTAAACTGGGGAACGATGCGTGGTACGGTTACGATTGATATGTGTTAGTGACGCCTGGTTACGTAACTTTTGATGACAATGGCAGGGACAGATGAAAACGGATGCTGGACACAGGAGAAGCGACCCCCATACCCCGCTATGTGTGGGAAAATAAATAATAATTAAAGTGGGTCCCACGACACCCGCCAGCTGCCACCGAGTTAGGTGAACCTAACAATCCACACTTCGCCCAAGAACCTTTATACATCAACGTTTCACGGTGTTCCACGGCCACCAAACGGCCCTAAAAATACGTAGCCTACGATACCGATCATCGAACAACTAATTTTATTCCAAAAACCCCGTATAATTTACTTGACAGATGTTGTAAACCCTTTGTATACTACAGTCAAGGAGCCGTGTGCCTTACATGTCCTTGTCGCCGTGCCAGGGGCCAACCTCCCAGAGCCAGGTGAAACTTTTAAATGGCCCCTGGCACATAACTTGCAATCCTTATTATATAGGCTAAAATGGAATACTCTAAGTTCGACCAACTAATTTACTGGGTTAAGGAAGCAAACTTACCTGAAGAGGAACAACTAAAGAAAGCCAAAGAGTTGTTTCCCTTGTTTGACACGACACAGAAAAACACGTACAACGACAGGTACCTTACGCCTTATGATATCGAATGCTTTGCGTACAACCGTTCTTTGGGATTGCCCGTTATTGAAGTCGCAAACTCTATCAGAAAAAGCGCCACATTGTTTAACCGGCTGTTCCAAGGGGAAGGCTTGTCCTTGGAAACACTTGTTAACTTGTGCGAAGCTGAAGTTTTTGCTGAGGCTGAACTTAAAGCCTCCCATATGAAAGACTTGGAAAAAACCAAGGGACACGGAGCAAACGTCACTTTCTTAGAGAAGGCGTTTGCTAAACAATATGGCGACAGGAAGCAAATTGACATTAACACTGGTTTTGGTGCGAAGGACGACGAGGACAACAGTTGGAAAGTAGAGATTGTCCATGTTAAAACCCAACCTAAAATGCGTACAGAAGACAAAGAAGCCTTGGAAAGTTAATTGATGCCCAAACTTACTTTAACAGATAAACTTGCTCCGTTTTTGACTAAACACAAACGTGTAAAAATAGCGTTTGGTGGTCGTGGAGGAACTAAGTCTGTTACTATCGCTGATGTTTTGTTGCATCTTGCTTTTCAACAACAATACAAGGTTGGTTGTTTTAGAGAGCACCAAAATACGATTGAAGATTCCGTCCATGCTTTGTTGGATGAAGAGATTCAGCGCTTGAACATACCTGGTTTCGTCGTCAACGACAAAGAGATTAAACATATCGATGGCGGAAAGTTTAAGTTTAGAGGTTTAGCAAGGCATATCGGCGGTATTAAATCGTTTCACGGTTTTAAAGTTTTTTGGATTGAAGAAGGACAGTTTTTAAGCGAAACAAGTTTACAGCTTTTGTTGCCGACACTGCGTGAAAAAGGTTCCGAGCTTTGGGTTACAATGAACCCCTTGTTTGAAGAGGACGCTATTTATGATCGTTACATACTGCCGCACTTAAATGAACTCGTGACTGATGGTGTTTACGAAGACGACGAGTGTTACATTGTCTGGACTAACTTTGACGAAAACCCGTGGTTCCCTGAAGTGTTAGAAAAACAGCGCAAAGCAGATTATGAAAGACTGTCCCGTACGGATTACGATCATATATGGTTAGGTTACTGTGCGAATAAAGTTGACAACGCCCTTATACAACGTGAATGGTTTGATGCTTGTATTGACGCCCACATTAAACTTGGTTTTGAACCGCGAGGCGTTAAAATACTTGCGCATGACCCTGCTGATATTGGTCCTGACGCTAATGCGTTAGCTTACAGACACGGTAGTGTTGTACTGGACCTGGACCAAGATTATGATATTGATATTAATGAAGGTGGTAGTTGGGCCGCTACAAGGGCAATTGAGTATCAAGTTGACGAATTTGTTTGGGATTGTGATGGTTTAGGTGTTGGTCTTAATGGTCAGTATGAGATGGACTTCAAAAGTAAACGTTGTGTATTGACAAACTTTAAAGGCTCCAAAACACCGGACTATCCCGAAGCGAGGTTTGAAGGTGATCTTCATTATGAACAAGGTTTAGTTGAGAAAGTCGAAATTAAGCAGCGTAAAACTAACAAAGAAGCGCTCAAAAACACCCGCGCGCAGTATTATCTCATGTTGCGAAATCGTATTTACCGAACGTATAGAGCAGTTGTTCATGGGGAGTACTACGATCCTGATTTATTGTTGTCTTTTTCAAGTAACATGAGGTATATACAACAACTTCGTTTGGAACTAACTCGGATGCCGATTAAACCAAACAACAATGGTTTATTTGAGTTGTATACTAAAAAAGAAATGCAGTCAAAGTTTAAGTTTAACTCACCAAATTTATCTGATTCGGTTATGATGAGTTTAAGAACTGCTCCGTTGGAAATGCAGTACACGTATGTTCCTCGGTCTGTACCGCAGTTAGGTATAAGGAGATAATAATGGGTCTTTCAGATAAACAATGGCAATTTTTACAGGATATTGCTAAGTTAATTGTTTTTGCTGATAAAAACGGCTATAAGTTAACTGCCGGACAGTTTTGGCGGCCTGATGAGTTACAGGAGTATTACTTTAAACAAGGTTTGAGTAAGACTAAAACTAATCGTCATGGACAACGTTTAGCCGCAGACTTAAACGTGTTTTTTGAGGGTAAATACTTATCTAACGACAGAGAAAAGATAAAACCGTTAGGTGTGTATTGGGAATCGTTGAATACTCACAACCGCTGGGGAGGATCTTGGCGCGGTTTGGTAGAAGCAGGTAAATCAAGTTTTATTGATTCTAACCATTTTGAGCGAGTATCTTAGATAATGTTTATGAGGGAAAATGTTGAATGACTAAAATATTAAAAAAGAAGATAAAACCATCAGATCTGAAAGAGAAGAAGGTCAAAAAAGCCGATAAATTTTCACCGAAATCTGCTGAAGAAGCTGACGAAATAACAGTCTATGAGTATACTGAACGGATTAAGCTGAAATGATTCGGGTAACAATAGAAATATCTGAAGCAGAACGAGCTAATCCTGCTAATCATCTGTCTTGCCAAGTCTATGATCTTAGTGGGCGCCATATAGTAGGTGCAAAATTTGATGGTGGAGTTGATGAAAATTCGATTCCGTATTCAAATCTTATGTTCGGCGGCGATTTCGGCTCTATAGATGAAGTCAATATCACTATACAATCTGTTAGACTGATTGATTATAACAGAATTGTGGAGTCTATTTAATGTCCGCAGGCATCATACAAAATAAAATAAGTCCTGCGAGTGGAACGGAGCTTAATATAACCTTTGACTCAGATGTTGTTGCCGGAAGTGCGTTAGGTGTTGCAATAACACAAAGCGTTTCGGACTCAAGGACTTTCAGCGTATCCGATGACGTCAATGGTGCATGGACTGAGATCGAGCAGTTACAGGGTCGCGGCTCCGCCATTTTTGGTATTGTCGGCGTCTCGTCCGGGACAACAACTGTAACAATTTCTGTTAATTTTTCAACAAGTTTTTATGTACAAATCTTTGAGATGGGCGGAGTTGATACTATTGGCAGCCACGGAAACATAATAGAATCTTCCAATGTCACTTCGCACCCCTGTACTGATTCCCCTATTAACACAAACGCAGAAGCCGTGATATTAGCAGCATGCTCATGTATTAGTCTGTATGGTACGGCTACTGCTGCGAGTGGGTTTACATTAGGTGTTGACTCTGGAACAACTGTTACGCAACACCGCGTTTCATCATCAGCGTTGACGAATCAGGACGCGGCATGGACAAGCGCAACGGCAAGGGCATATAAAGGCTGCATTGCTGAATTCTATGAGTCTGGTGGGGGTGGTTCAACAATATTGCCTATAAGCGGTAATTTAAGTTTTACAGGTTCCTTGACACGAAAAGTTAGTTACCATAGAACATTGGAAGGAGTTCTATAATATGTTAGACTTTATAAAAAAGGTATTATTTTACTTTTACAACCCTAAAGTTCTAACTATACGTGATTCAAAAGGTAAAATAATAGACGACGTTAGACGAAAACGACATATTAAACACATAACTAAAAAGATTGAAAACAAAGAAATTAAATTAGAGGGGAGTTCTCCAAGATGTTACAAAATACTCGCGAAAGGAAAAGTAGTGCTGAAGGGATCAGGAAACAAGTAACAAATGGCGTTATTCCTTTTGGTTTAAGTCTTTCAGAAATTATAGATGGACTAAAGCGCACTAAAGCACCTAACATTCTTGAAGCTTTTGGGTTTCTCAGTATAAAGCATTTTAGAAAGGGGAAACTTTTAAAAGATTACGGTTTAGTTTCGTGCAGGCTTGTTACACAAGCATTCACACAGTACCTTGTGGACAGTTTACAAGACTCCACAACGTATCCGATGGACGCTTTTAAATACCACGGAAGTGGAACGGATAACACAGCCGAAGCTAATTCGCAAACAGCGCTGGGCACAGAAGTAGAGTCAAGACAAGCTGGAACACAAGTCGAGGGTGCAACCGCCAATATATACAAGTCTGTTGCAACTATTACGTATACAGCGTCTCGTTCTATTGTAGAACATGGGTTGTTTTCCGCCGCTACAAATGGAACAATGATGGACAGGTCAGTTTTTACAGCGGTTCCTGTTGAAAACACAGACACAATAGAGTTTACATATCAACTAACTGCAGCTGCGGAAACTTAAACAAGATGGCACTTTCAGGAAGTTTGGATAAAAAAGTCAGTTACCACAGGGAAGCAGCTGGGTCTGTTAGTTTCATTGGAGGCGTAACTACGCCTTCACTATTACAACAGGCTGTTGGCGGTATACTGTCGTTTACTGGCAGTGTTTCAAGAAAAGTAGATAGATTTAGAAGTGTATCAGGGGTGTTATCGTTCACTGGTTTTATTGGTGCTGCGGTTTCGGCTGTGCGGCTTGCTGGAACGTTAACGTTTACTGGAACATTGACATACACAAGTGACGTAATCGAAAACACTAAAAGTTTTATTTCGTTGACTACGAAACGTGCAGTTAAACTCGTAAGGGATATTTTTATATGATTATAAAACCAAAAAAAGTAGCATTGAACTCTTCTACGTATACTGCAATTACTTTTGAGACGAGACCAAAGGTTTCTAATACACACTTTCCAATTTCTGTTTATACGTCAGACAACTCCAAATGGTGGTTGTCTACTGATGATACCGGATATGACGCGGTTCCTGTACTTCAAAATCAGTCGTATAACAATGGAAAAGTTGCAGTTCCTGAAGATGGCGTCATATTTTATGCTAAAGCTGAGGTTGGAACACCGGATTTAGTAGTTCATATTGGGAGAAGTTAACAGGTAATGATTATTGGTGCCATTGACACTAAATACTCACAATACGACAGGTAATTAAATGAGTTTAACTTTAGAAGATATAAAAAAGATGCACGACGCCGCTTTCACTTCAGGAAGCGACAATCGTGAACGTGCCGCTACGGAGATGAGCTTTTATTACGTTACGCAATGGGATGATACTCAGTTGCAAAACTCTCAAATATCTTTTAAAGGCGAGTTCGACCTGCTTCGTAAAGCAGGTCGTGACATTCTATCAGACTTGACTATGAACAGAGTTCAAATTGATTTTGAACCTGAAGGAGATACACCGGAGCAGTCTATTGAAGCATTGGACGGTATTTATCGAAAACGCGACTTAGATAATCTATCTGTTGAAGCTTACGAAGTTGGCCAGGTTGAAACAGTTATTTGTGGTGCTGGTGCTTGGGAGTTATACACGGAATATCAGGACTACCGAGGATTAAACACTAACCAAATTATACGCAGAAGACCTCTTCACGAGGCAAATAACACTGTGTATTGGGACCCAGGAGCGCGTAGACTGGATAAGTCTGACGCTAAGTATTGCTCTATTTTGGAGCCTTACTCTGAAGACGGTTACAGAGACCTTGTTCATGAATTAACAGGTCAGGATAAAGAAGAAATTAATCTTGAGTCTTTTTCCACGCCTGAGGACAGTTATCAGTTTATTTGGAGATCCCCGGGTGATAAGTTGGTTTACGTTGTAAACTTTTACCATTCCGAACAAATCAATGATAAAATTTTGGGTTTTGAGGATGACTTTGGTCGTAGCATTGAGGTCTACCAGTCGCAAATAAAAGAGGTTGAAGATGAATTAATTGACGCCGGCTTTCGTTTAACAGTAAGTAAGTCTATTAAAAATATTAAAGTTACAAAGTATATTGCTTCTGGTACAGAGATACTCAGCGAACAACGAATTGCTGGTAGATATATACCTGTTGTACCTATGTACGGCGAACGTGCTTTTATAAACGGTTCAGAGTACTATGAAGGTATGGTAAGAATTGCTAAAGATCCGCAGCAGTTAAGAAATTTTCAAATGTCGTATCTTGCGGATATAGTTGCGCAAGGTCCTAGAGAAAAACCTATATTCTTTCCTGAACAAATAAAAGGTTTTGAATATATGTACGAGCTTAATGGTGTTGACAACCGTTACGCTTATCTGCTGCAAAACTTTAAGTCTCCTGGTGGAGAACCCTTGCCTGTCGGACCTGTTGGCGTACTGCCTGACACAAAGATTCCTGAGGCACTGTCAGTGTCTATCGAGTTGACAGAACGTGCTGTTGAAGCCGTGGCAAACCCAGGTTTACCACAAGATATATCAGATCCTGATGTGTCGGGTAAAGCTGTTCTGGCGTTACAAGCTAAATTAGATAAGCAATCGATGGTATATCAGTCACACTTTAAACATGCTAAACGAAGAGATGCTGAAATCTTTGCGAGTATGAGTTCAGAAGTATACGATTCTTATCGCTCGGAGTCTATTCTTTTGCCCGATGGTAGAAAAAAGAAAATTCAGTTAATGGATAGTGTTATTGATAGACAAACTGGTCAATTAGTAATCATTAACAATTTATCACAAGCATTGTTTAACGTAACCATTAAAACTGGAAAAGACTATCAGAGTCAAAAGGAACAAATACTCGATAGAATCCAGTTGTTGATACCTACACTTGACCCTAATGACCCAATAAAGAAAGCGTTACAGTTAAAGCTGTTGATGTTGACAGAAGGCTCCGAGATGGAGGATATTAGACAGTACGCTAATATACAATTGGTTCTTGCTGGTGTTAAAAAACCAGAGACTCCCGAAGAAGAACAAGTTTTACAACAGGCACAAAATACTCCAAAAGAACCGAGTCCTGAAATGGTGTTAGCTAAAGCAGAAGAGTTAAAAGGTAAAGCGGATATACTTCAAGAAAAACGTGAAGGTGTTCAAATGCAGTTAAACCATGAAAAGGATAAACAAAAAATAGAGGTGGATATGTATAACGCTATTACTAAGCGTTTAGACATGGAAGCAAGAGCAAGGAAGGACAGCACTGAAGTAACAAATCAAGATATTAATAAGGCAACTGTTCAATTAAAAGATCAAACTAAAATTGTTGAGCAAGCTACATCAAAAGAAGTTACTCAAGAGATTAACGCGGCTGAGGATATGTCGTCTAAATCAACTGAGGAATTATACGCAATGTTAACTTAAACTGTACTTGTGCAATCACAAGGTTTACCTTTTGGCGTAGGGTTTACGTCAAACGTTACTGATACGTTTTATCAGGTTTACCTAACTACAAGGGGAAATGTAGAATGACAAAAACTTTGGAAGAAACTAAAAAAACTGAGGAAGAAAGTACGGAATCTGTTGAAGAAGAACACGAGGATATTCTTGACGGAATAGATCTTGAGGATATCGATATCGGTACTAACGATGACAATGAAGACGATTCTGATGACGCTGACGACGAAGATCCTTTTAGTTTAAAAGAAAAACAGGACGCTGTTCCTTTGGCCAAACATATTGACCTACGTAACACATTGAAAGGTAAGTTGAATAAGGCTGAAGAAGAAAATAAGCGTCTGCGGGAACAACTTGCAGCTAAACCGGAGCCAAAGGAACTTAAAAGACCAAAGCGTTCTGCATTCGAGTCAGATGAAGCATACGAATCGGCACTTGATAAGTACGAAAATGACCTTATTGATGATCGTTTTCAACGTTTATCATTAAAAGATCGTCAAAGTCGTCAGGTTCAAGAACAACAGCGGAAAGTCACTGAAAATGTTGATGCGCACTACAGTAGGGCGGCTAATTTAGTCGATAAGTCGGGCATTAAACCTGAACTGTATAAAAACGCTGACACGACTGTTCGTCAGGCATTGGATGAAGTTTACCCAGGACAAGGTGACGAGTATACTGACCGTTTGATATCCTTCATGGGAGAAGGGTCTGAGAAAGTTATGTACCATTTAGGGGTAACACCCGACGCGGTTGCAAAGCTTAAGACGCTTCTTGTGCAGGATTCGTCAGGATTGTCCGCCGCAGTTTTTTTAGGACAAGCCAAAGAAAAATTAGTAAACCCAAAGAAAACACGATCAAACGCACCAGCACCAGCACCAACAGCTAAAGGAAACATCGGTGCGTCAGGCGTTGCCAAGGCTAAAAAAGCTTACGACGCAGCGCATAAAAAAGGTAATGGTCAACTTGCCTTTGACATTAAGTATAAGGCTAAAAAAGCTGGTGTTGATACGTCAAAATGGTAAAGGAGTTTAAAAATGGCTGAATCGTTAACTACAGGTAAAGTCGTCGAGGCGATGTTTGAAAAAGCTGTAGAAACTTATGAACAACAGGACAGTATGCTTCCGCTGGTGGAATTCAAAGAACCCGATGGCGGTGCAATGCAGAACGCCGGAAATGTTATTTGGACCCCCGTACAACAGCATGCACCCATCATTGAAGGTTGGGATCTTACGGATGAAGAAACAGGTATCATTGAAGAAACTTACCCGAGTATCCTTGGAACACCGAAAAATGACCTGATCGAACAACGCGCCGATAACATGCGTACACTGAGATTTTGGGAACGTCGTGGGGAGCAATCTGCACGTAAACAGGTTTCCGAACAAAATAAATCCATTGCTGCTGCAATCGCAACGCAGGGATCGCTGTTTTACCGGTCTTCTGTAACGTCTGGTTACGACTTTATTGCTGAAGCACAAGCAATGATGAATGAACGGCAATTGTACCAATCTGAGCGGTTCTTTCTGCTTAATGACCGTGATAACTTGAAGTTCTCCAAAGACCTTGCTTCGAGGGAAACGATCAAAGGTCGTCCAGAGTATACTTGGAAAACAGGAATGGTCGGAATGGACGTTGCGGGATTTGCAGGTGTATACGCAGGGTCTTATCTGCCCAACCTTACTGGTGGCGCAAGCCCTGACACCACCGTTACAGGAGACCACACGTTTTCTCCTGAAGCTGGCTCAGTAAACACGTCAACTGGTGTTGTTACAAATGTAGACTACCGTTTGGCTTCTATTGTTGTTGCAGCCTCGGCAGACTATAACGTCGGGGATAAAGTAGTATTTACGAATACCGCTACTACTGTAACTGCACTTGCTCTCGCTGATAAAATTGACACTGGTCAGGATATGACCTTCACTGTTGTCGGTAAACCTGACGCAACGCATATTCAGATTTATCCGAAACCAATTGCGTTGGACGACACCGGAAATCTGGATACGCTTGAGCTTGCCTACGCAAATATTGATACGCAGATTCTGGACGCCGCAACGGTTGAACGCCAGAATACGGACGCCTCTGCAAAGACAAACATATTTTGGGACAAATCCGCTGTTGAAGTTCTTGGTGGAACCATACCGGTCAACCTTTTCAAACAGTTCGCCGGTTTTAAGGCGCTGTCCAGGAAAATGCCCAACGGTCAAACTATGTACATGGTTTACGACGGTGATATTATCACGATGACTTTCAGGTATCGTATTTTTACATGGTACGGTATTACAATTCCGGTTCCGGCAAACTGCGGCGTAGCAGTTGCGTACTCCGCGTAGACCGTTAATCGAAAATTAGTACCTCTTAATTAAGAGGTACTAATTTTAATAAAGGAGAGTTAAAATGTCTGTTGTGCTTTATACAAAAGGTGATTCTTGCGAAATAGACGGAGTTAAATGCAACAAAGAAATCGTAGCCCCTGAGTCAGTCGCTACGTATTTGGCGCGGGGTTACGTAACAAACCCAAAAGAGTTAAAAAAGAAAGAATCCAAATCTGCTGCGGCTAAAGACGACACTAAAGAAGCCAATCCTGCGGTGGCTAAAGACAACACTAAAGCATCAACAAAATTTTAAGGATTTTGTAAAATGAGTATCACTAAAGGAGAAATTGTAACTGCGGCGTTGAAACTTTTGCGAATCTCAGGTTTGACTCGGCTACCTCAAGGTTTTGACTTAGACGCAGGAAAGTCTGTGTTAGAGTCAACAATGGGCGAGCTTTACGAAACAAACACTGACGTTAATTTCTCCTTTAGTGACAGTCCTTCTACAAATCAAGATTCTGGAATAGCGCGGTCAGATTTATTTGCTGTCTCTTGCGTACTTGCTGAAAGAATAGCGTTGATCTACGGAAAGAAGGTTTTAGATGATCCAACTTTCATGGTTAACGTTGCGCGTGCGCATTCCTACTTGGCGAGTAAAAGTGCTATAACACGACAAGTCCAAATGCCCAGGTCTATGCCTGTTGGGTCAGGTAATCGACCGTATGCGTACAATCGAAATTATTTTGATCCTGCTACACAAGTGCCGTTATCCGCAAAGTCAAATGTACTTCGTAAGTATGAAGTTGAGGAATTTATAGAAGACTTTGACAGTAAGTTAGCTAACACAGAAGATATTTCTTCTTTCACAATAGAGGCGTCAACGGGTTTGACTGTTGTCTCGTCGGCGAAGTCTTCCTCTAATAAATCTGTTGAGTACACAGTGAGAGCCGATGGCTTTAGCTACGACAACAACGAAGCTTTAGTTATTAAGATTGTTGTTACGACGACTGAGTCAAACAAGATTGTTAAACCTGTATACTTTCAAATTTTACCCGAGGTTACTGTCTGATGAAACTTACTTTAATAAAAGGCGATAAGTTAGGCTCAGACACAGATTACAGGGACGCGTTACCCGAAAACATGTACGCGGTCAAAAAGGAAATATTGGGTGCCGCTGGCTACTTACTAAACTACGACGGCTTAACACAGATCGCAACTGGATTTGGTATAGATCGCGGGGGCTTTTACAATGAAAATTTCGAGGAACAATACCGAGTTTCTGGTACAAAGTTTATATCAATAGACGACGAGTTTAACGTTACTGAGATTGGCGACGTAGCGGGGTCTGATCAAGCTATACTTGAGGATTTATACAGTCCAAATACGCAAGGTATTATAGCAAATAACCGTTTTTATTTGTACAACGGAGTAAGCACATTCACAGAAGTAACTGACCCTGATCTTGGGGACCCTATTGATGGTGTATGGATTAATGGTGTGTACTTTTTAACAGATGGTACCTATGTATATCATACTGACGTTGGGGACGAAACATCGATAGACCCGTTAAAATACTCTACTGCTGATTTTATGCCAGATCCCGTAAAAGGCGTCGCTAAAACACAGGATAACAAAGTAATTGTTTTTGGTAGATTTTCGTTAGAGTTTTTTGTGTATGACGCGACATCGGATTTTTCTTTTACTAGAATAGAGACCCGCGCACAAAAGATAGGCATTGTGTCAACACACGGTAAGTGCGAGACCCGTGAAAATTTCTACATTCTTGGTGGGCGTAGACGTGAAGCAATAGGCGTACACGCGATAGGATTAGGAACAACAACGAAAGTTTCAAACCGAGAAATCGACAAAATAATCGCGGAGTACCCTGAAGATCGTTTATTTGACGCAAAGTTGGAAAGTCGTGTGCAAAATGACACTGTTTTTGTTCTTTTACATCTACCTGACTACGTTCTTTGTTTTAACGAGACAATCGCAAGTACGCTTGGAAAAGATTTTGCTTGGTCTTTATTAAAATCAAAAGAAGAGACCTCACCCTACGATGATATGGTTTACCGTGCGGTAAACGGTGTTTATGACCCAAGGAGCAACGCATGGGTTTACGGGGATAAAAACGGTACACGAATTGGAAAATTAGACAGTTCTGTTTCTACGCAATACGGTGAGTTAGTTGAGTGGGTACTTTATACGCCGTTAGTATTGATGGAGTCCTTATCTATTGACGAAATTGAGCTTAAAACTATTCCTGGACACACGACTGAAGCGGTTACAACCCTTGCCGTGTCTTTGACTTACGACGGTGTTATTTTTGGTTCCGAAATTTGGCTAGACTACGGTGAAAAGTACAACTACAACAAACGACTTATAGCCGGTCCGTTTGGTTACTGCAATGAAAAGGTCGGTTTTAAGTTTAGAGGGCTTTCTTTAGGACGTGTTGCTTTTGGACTTTTAAATTTAAAGGTGAGTTAATGACAACACTTTTAGAGCAGTTGAAGCGTTTGGATTTTAGTCCGCAAGAAGTCAAAAAACTTTCCGATTGGCCTCCGTCTCTCGTGGAGGATTATCTAAACATTGCTGATAATCTTAAAACTATAGCGGAATTTGTTGACGCTCTTGAAGAGCGCATAACGGCGCTGGAACCATGAGACATAACTTTTTATATTGGACAGGGGATACTTTTGGGCTTCCCACTGACAGTAACCATTTAAATTTTTTATGGTTGGAGAAGGGAACAAGAGTATTATTTTCTGTTGCGCGACAGGGTAACGGGGCGTCTTGTCACTTTTCTTCCGATAGAAATGGTTTAGTAAAAATAGACCGTGCTATAGAAGAGTTCATAGCGTTTGTTTTTGACGTATTTGACTGGTGCGAAATGATACTTGCCAAAGTAAAACTTAAATCTGTTATGCGTATAGTGGAACAACATTGTTTTAAAAAAGTTCACGAAAGTTCTTTTGGCGCAGTTTACGTAAGGAGAAAATAAATATGGGTTTTATCGGGGACTTATTCGGTTCGAATGACGCTGGTGAAGCTGCTGCGGATGCATCGATACAGGCTTCTAAGCTTCAAGCAGACTACATGCAAAATGCGTTGGATTACTTAAAAGAACGTGAAGCACTTCCAACAAAGTACAGAGAAGGAGCACTACAGCAACTTGCGGGTCTTAGTGGTGTTGACGGAGGTTATGGAAATCAACAAGAAATGATTGATCGTGCATTAAAGTCGCCGCTGTATGGTGCAATTATGGGTGGTCAAAAGGCGGGCGAAGAGGCCATTTTACGCAATGCTGCTGCCACGGGAGGCTTACGTTCAGGTGATATACAAAGCAATCTTTATGACTATAACACGCAGTTGAAAAATCAAGCTCTGCTCGAAGCTTATAACCAACAAGTTGAAGGCTTGACCGGTCTTGCTGGACTTCCAAGCAATGCCAACCAAATTGCTGCACAAACTTCGTCTATAGGCCAGACTTTAGGTCAAGGGCAGATTGCAGCAGCACAAGCACGGCAGACCGCTAATCAGCAAGGAACGAATAATCTGTTCGGTTTGGCTAATACCGCTCTCCTTGGCTACATGGCTTTTGGCGGCGGCGAGGCTTTTTGTGACAGGCGGTTGAAAACGGATATTCGGCGTGTTGGTACAATGAAAGGGTTTCCTTGGTATACTTGGCGCTGGAACACTGTCGCTAATAAAATGGGAATGGAAGGAACTTGTCAGGGTATAATGGCAGATGAAGTATACGCCGTTTGTCCAGAGGCTGTTTTCATTGAAGACATGTTCATGATGGTAAATTATAAAAGGATAGGTATTTTGTAATGTATAAAGTTTATCCGAGTCAAATGCCATTAAGCGGTTTGGACTACTCAGGTTTATCGCAACCTAATCAAAGTAACCAGCAACAAAGTAATTTTGGCGGTTTGCAGTCATCTTTGTTAAGTATGGTTGGTAATAAGGATTCATCTGTACCAGTAGACGGACCTGGTAATGCTGCTAATTTTAGCCCTTGGGATTTATTAGCTGCTATTATTTATAATGGTAGCGCGGTTAAAAACAGCCCAACATACAATGAAAGAACGCCAAAATTACAAGGTTTATTTTAACTAAAGGACACCTTTGCATGCTTCCGAGCAAAACAACTGAATTGATTAGTTTATTTGGGTTCGTTATTTCTTTTTTGGTGTACATAATTACAATTGTTAAGTTCTATACTTCTCTTAATGACAGTGTTAAATTGTTGAAAGGTGTTGTGTTTAAAAACAACGGAGAGCTTAACGTTATGACATCTGAAAAATGCAACGAACGACAAAAAAATATTATACTTGAACAAAACAAAACCACTGTGCTATTGGAAACTTTAGCGAAAGAACTTAAGGAAGTGTCAGACAACGTTTTGATCTTGATTGTACACTCGGACATAGATGTTAGTAAAATTAAAGGAATAAAGGAGCGTATAAATGAACGGTAATCCTTTTTACGTAAAACCTGGCGGTGACGCAACACAAGGATTGACAGGATTAAGCTCCGTACTTGGTGTAATTGCAGAACAAAAGCAAGCCTCCGACGTTCGCCAAGAACAGTACGACAGGGAAGATAAACTGAGACAAGATGCTATTGATCGTGCTGAAAAAATACGTCAAGGAGCTAAAACAGCATACGAATCAGGTAACGTTGATACAATGATAAGTTACGCTGTAGCTCACCCAGAAATGTCGCAAGCACTGAAAATGGCGACTAAATTTAAAAATGACGCAACAGAGCAGAATTACAAAGAGTCTTCTTTTGAGTTTATGTTGAATCCTACGGAAGAGAATGCGCAGGACTTAGTTACTAAGCGTAAAGCGTTATTGCAAACGCATGGAGCCGACGATACTGCTTTAACAGACTCATTTATGGATAAGTTTAATGCTGACCCTAAGTCCGCTGTAAAAGATGTAAGGAGCACGTTATCTTTTATGTTTCCTAAAGAAATGAAAGAATACCGTGACGCGCAACTTAGCAGTGCAGGAAACAGTGCTTTGCTTCGAGAATACGGTGCTTGGAAACAGGAAGGCAACGAAGGTGGTATACTTGATTTTGTAAAGAAAAAGAAAGAAGCTGAAACGTTGTCAGACCCCTGGAAAAATGTGACTGGCGCGTATAAGAATTTTCTTATATCAAACCAAATGGAGCCTTCCAAAGAAGCGTACAGCGATTGGCAAGAGAACACACAAAAAGCCAAAAGGGAACTTACAAGTAAAACATACCCCTATTTAGCCGATCTTATGTCTGAAGGTTGGGTTCCGTCTACGAGAATAACAAAACCTATGATGGAAGCTTACGAATCAGCAGCAGCAAGAGCAGCCGAAAAAGGATCTCCTTTAAAACCACAAGATCTCTATGATATGGAGTTTAACGCAGTTAAGAACAGGGCTACTGGGAGGTCCGCAGGTAGTCGTTTAGTGCTTCAGCGTAAGCAGAACATTGAGTCTGCCAAGGGTTTGCTCGAAGATATGCGCAAAACATCTAAAAAGTTAAATTATCCTGATGTTAATTTTTTAGGCGTTATTGAAAAGTGGAAAAACGGTCAATTAAACGATCCAATTTTTACGGAGTATATGACGCAACGTTCAGACGCTTTATTTGTACTTGGCAACGCTTTGAAACAAAACGGCTTAACTGACAAGTCGATAGAAGTTGAAGAAGAAGCCGCGAGACCAACTATGTCGCCGGGAGCGTTTAAAGCTTGGTACAATACGCAGCTTCGCGCTCTTAATCGAGCCACAGAAGAACTAAACGAGGACTATAAGTATGGAATAGACCAAGTTGACACTGTGGAAGCTGGACAAGGTGGAGTTGGCAAACCTACTAAACCAGGGTACAGAGAAGGACAAACAGCAACTGGTCCTAATGGTGAAAAAATAATTTTTAAAAACGGTAGTTGGGAGCCTATGTAATGGGAAAAGACTTGCCAAAAGGTTTTGTTTTAGACGATACAGGGATTAGTGCTGATTTACCTACAGGTTTTACGATTGACCCTGAGGTTGAAACTGCCTCTGAACAAGATCTTGTGCAAGGTCCTGTTAAGGAAGATTTTTCAGCTAAAGACGCTATAAAAAACTCTGCGGAACAGTTCTTAAAAACGTCTGCACAAATAGGCAAAGGATATCCACTACTTGAAACTGCGCTCGGCTCGTTAACAGCCTTGTATGGAAGACCCTTATCAGGGTTAGCCGGGTTAGCCGGTACAGTTAAAGATGTAGACACCGGTGACAAATGGCGACAAGCAGTCGAGAATTTACTTGTTTACAAGCCCCAAACACAAGAAGGTAAATCTTTTGCGAGTATGTTATCGCAACCTTTTGCAAAGTGGGAAGAGGCAGGCTCTAAACTCGGTGACGCCGTTATGGAAACCACAAACAGTCCTGCTGCTGCTACTATAGCTTCTACTTGGTTTAAAGCTTTACCAGAAGTTATTGGATACGCAGCAATGCATCCTGACTTTTCGTTTAAAGTTAATCGTACACCTGAGATTGAAGCCGCCGTAAAAAAAGGTGTTATGCAGGGAGTTAAACCAAAAGTATCCGGAAAAGTTAACGCTAAAGCAAACGCAAAGTACTTAGCAGAAGCCGAAGAAGGTATACTCGACATTGCTGAAAACGCTAATAAGATTGTGTTGAAAGACGAAGCGGGTTACGTTAAAGATGTTGGTATACCAGAAACGATGGAAGAGTTCAGTTCGGCTATTGAGCAGCGTAAGCGCCCAATATATGAAGAGTACACAAATCTTTTAGAAGAAGCTACAAACAAACCTAAAAGACGTTCTTTAGCGTATCCTTTACGTGAAGGTGAAAAAGTAATATTTGATGAACAAGGTAAAGGCGTTGCTATTGAGGGAGCCGCTCAAGATGTAGCACAAATCATAGACTACACAAAAATTGCTGACGAACTTTTAAAAGTAGAAAAGGATAGGGCGCTTAACACACATTTTAAAGCTGTACCTAAATTTGCAAAAGCACGTATTACGCAGCTTGTTGGTGAAGACGCTTTTGATTACTTAAAAAGTAATAATTTAAGCTCGTTCAAAAAAGTACCTAAGCAGTTAATAGAGTCGCCAAAGTTGTATCCTTTGGATATTCAAAACGCAATTAAAGACTTTAATTTTGCTCAGCAACGTTTTAAAAATAAACCATCAAACTTTACTCATGGGCAAGCTAAAATAGATGCGCTTATTGCGAATAATTATCGTAAAAATCTCAATGATTTTATCTTAGACCAAACAGGCGAAAGTTACCAAGGGTTGAAAAACAAGTATCGAAGTTTATTAACACTTGAAGAAGACGTAGCTAAAGCTGCCTTTAGGGAAGCTAAGAAGGTCGATCCTACAATGCTGAATTTTTCTGATGTATTTACAGGTTATCATGTGTTAGAAGGTCTTGCAACAATGAGTCCAACAAAAGTTGGTGCAAGCATGTCTGCGAGAGTGTTGTCTGCTATCGCTAGGAAAAGAGCTAACGCCAACAACATTGTAAAAAAGATGTTCAAAGATGTCAAAACGCAAGTTGAAAAACAGAAGTTAGACAATTTTAAAGCGACTCAAAAAAGTCGTGTTAAAGACTATATCCTTGATAAAGCAGTTACTGGAACACTAACAGCGGAACAAGTTAAAGCTTACCAGGAACTTAAAAGAAGGGGAGAATTAGAGTAATGACTTATGAAGCAGTTAAACTTGGTCCAGCCTTTTTTCCAAGTCCCAGTTTAAGCAGAGCACTGGCCGGAGGTTATTTTTATATTGGTGAACCTGACACTGATCCTACTGTAGCTGGAAATCAAAAAACAGTCAGTGTTCTTCAAGAAAACGGAACAATAACGCCAATATCGCAACCTGTTGATTTGGGTCAAGGCGGAGTTCCGTTGTATAACAGCAGCTATGTAACTATTCTTGTTGAAGGTAGTTACTCACTCGCGGCTTTCGACTCTGAAGATACGCAAGTATACTATGTACCAGATTCATATGATATCATTGAGCAGAGCACGGAGTACAGTGACGCAAGTTTTCGCGTATACAATAGCACAGACAACACTAAAAAGCTTGATTTTGACTTAAGTAACATAACAACCGCTACAAAACGTACTATGGTATTGCCCGACGCTAATGTAGACTTTACAGATCAAGTACTCTACAGCGACTTGGATACTAACGGACATATGATACAAAACTCCAAAGGTTCCGACGTTGCCAGCTCAGCGACACTGAACTTTGGGTTAACCGGGAACTATTTCGACGTTACCGGAACAACTACGATTAGCGCGTTTAGGTCTGTTGATCGTGCTGGTGTGCTGGTGTGCTTGCACTTTGATGATATTGTTACTCTTGAGCATTCATCCGATCTGGTTATGCCCTACGGTGCGGACTATACAACGTACGCAGGTGAAGAACTACTTTTTGTTTCTTATGCTGCGGATCAATGGCGCTGTGTTACAATACCAGCAAGAAGAAACGTTGTTGCGCTTGGGTCTATTTCAGGCGCAGTAGATATTGATTGCAGTAAAGGTGAAGTGTTCAGCATGACTATTGGCGGCAACACTACGCTGACTTTCATTAATAAAAAACCATCCGGACAAGAGACATCTATACAACTTATCACTGAAAATGCCGGGGATTACACTTTTTCTATCTCGGGAACGATTAATTGGGATGTTGGTGTTACACCAACATTTACGTCGAGTGGAAGAGACAGAATTGTGTTGTCTTCAATTGATGGAAGTACTTTTGATGCAGCACAAGTTTGGAGAGAGTCCTGATGAGACCAAATGTTGCGCAATTGTTTGGAAATAAAACGGAAAGTTTCCTGTGTTCATTTGATCATGGATTAAAGGACGATCTCGGTGTTCACGCCGTAACACAGAACGGGAGTTTAGTAGGAACGCCGTCACCTAAAACGGGATCGCACTGTTATTCTAATACAGGTATAGACACGGTATACAACATTAACGTATCCTCAGTTAGTGACTTTACGCTTGACGCTTGGTTTTACGTTACCCACTCGTCAGACAGTAGCTCTTTTGTAAGCCTTGGCGATTTTAATTCCGATACTCACTACGTATTCCTACAAGGAGGCGGCAACATTATCGCTGGCGGACCGTATATCACGGCAGGTATTTTTGCGTCCGGCTCGTCCGTGGTTATTGCTGACTTTGTTCCTTCATCAATAAACACTTGGCACCACGCAGCAGTGGTTAAAGTCGGATCAGCAGTTTATTTGTTTAGAAACGGAAGTCTGGTAACCTCTGGTACTGTATCAGGAACAATACAGGACACTCCAAGCCTTAAAATGGGGAAAAGCTCTATTGTAACATATAATGAGTACATAGACCACTTAAGACTTATTAAAGGAAAAGCTATTCTAAACCCTGCCGGGTTCAGTCTTAACGATGCAGAATTAGTTTATCCACCAGGAACACTTAACTAAGGAAACGACTATGGATGTTTATAAACTTATAAAAAAGGGTGTTATACAAATTGACACTGTTTCTGCTGGCTCCTCTACACAACTAAAGGATAAGTTAGTGTCCTTTGGTAAAAACACAACAGAAGAAGAGTTTAATAAACACGACTTCTATAAAATTCTTAAAGAGCTTCCAGTGTTAAAGGATACACAAAAAGCAGAGTTGTTTGCGGAGACCTTTGACGGAAAAAACGTTGTACAAAAGTATATAGCCGTGGAGTTATCCGACGAAGAAAAAGAGCAAAAGACAACTCGTAAGGCGATGGTTGAAGAACTTAAAGTTAATCCAATTGCGAAGCTTCTCATTGACGAGGTTGACCAGTACGTGGAAAACAATAAAAGCAGTTTAGAACAAGTGTTGAAGGATCTTATAAAACTTGTTCTAATCAAGAATAAAAACTTGTTTTAAGGGGGTCTTATGGATATAACAGGTTTAGGCTCTGTCGCGGATTTTGCAAGCGGAATAATGGATCGTTTTTGGCCTAAAAAAATGACAGATGAGGAACGTGCTACGCTTCAAACTAACCTCGCAAATGCTATCGAAGAACGCGACATGAAAAGGGACGTTGTTAAAGCTGAGGTTATGAAAGCTGAGTTATCTCAGGGCGATGCCTACACAAAAAGAGCACGGCCTACTGTTGTATACATGGGCTTATTGTTTATCTTTTTGGTGCATGTACTGTTTCCGATGATTACGTTCTTTACAGGCGTAGCGTCGGAAAAACCTATTGTATTTCCGACGCTTACACTACCGTCTGAGTTTTGGTATACCTGGGGAGGCGTTTGTTCCGTTTGGATGATCGGGAGAACTATGGAAAGAAGAGGTGCGGCAAACAGTATTGTAAAAACAATAACTGGAATTAAATAATCAATCTGCCTCTGCCCAGTTGTCTCCTGTGTGGCAGTCTACGAGAATTGGCACGTCAAGCTTGACTGTATTTTCAAGTGTGTGTGTCAATTCTCGTAAGGCTTCATTTCCAGCTTTGTTGTCTCTAAACGATGTATCTAACTCATCGTGTACAGTTAAGTGTAATACAAGCTCTTCAAACAAACCTTTGTTGTAAGCATCGAGCATTCCTTTTTTCATTATATCCGCCGCAGATCCTTGGATCAGTCTATTAAATAAGCTATGCAGTTTCCTTGAAATATGAACCCTTGCTCGTCTTTTGAGCAATGTCATAATGTACCCACGTTGTGCAGCAACGTCTAAAACTCTACGTCGTGTTGTACGTATGTAAGGCGCAGCTTTATGGTACGCAGCTAAAAAAGTTTCGGCGTCGTCAATAGACCACCCAAATAGTTTAGACGCCGTTGCAACTCCAATACCGTAAAGACCACCAAAGTTAACGCGTTTAGCGTCCCTTCTGGAAAATCCTGTCATGTCCACAATAATTTGGTGGAAGTCAGTCTTCGGGTCTTTGTTATACGCGGCTTTAACCTTGTCTATTACTTGTTTTACGCTACCTGTACCAGTTGCGTAGTGCATAAGAACTCTGTACTCGATTTGAGAGTAGTCATTCTTAGCCCACTTGTGCCCGTCTTCAGGGATAAATAAGCGCCTAACTATTTTACCTTGCAGCGAACCTAACTGCGCGTCATCTTGGTCCTCTTCCTTTGCTGAAACTTGTTGTAAGTTAGGTTTGGAGCTTGAGAATCTTCCCGACACTGTGCCGTAATCGTCAGTTCTTAATGGATGAAACGAACAGTAAAGTCTGTCGTTGCAGATAAAGTTCGCGTACTTTGACAAGAATAAATTTATAAGCGTTGTGTAATGTTTATAGTCGAGTATTGTTTTGCACTCGGGGTACTTCGAGGACAATCTTGTCAAAGTCATCTTGTCAATTTTTGGGTTTCCTTGCTTAATACCTCTGTCACGCATTTTAGATGTCAAAGGGTGTCTTGGATAAGGTATCCCGTAATGGTCAAACACTTCGGCTAACTGTGTTGATGAGTTAGGGTTCAATGAACGTCCAGCCCATTTATACAACTTTTCTTTTAAATCAAACTGTACTTGGGCCGCTTCCATTGACACTTTCTTAAGATACGGAACGTCTATTCTAACGCCATTTTTACGCATTAGCTGTAGTACAGGAATTAAGTCGCACTCTAAGCGATAAAGATCGAAAAGACCCTGTTGTTCAAGAGCTATCTTTTGTTTGGCAAAGATCTGTAATGGGAGTTCTGCGTCAACTAAAGCATACGCCCTTGCGACTTTTTCCGGCATACGCCAAATATGTTTTATAGCTTTGCCTTTCCACCCCATAACGTTAGCATAATCTTCGAGAATATTTGTTTGCTTGTCTTTAAGCCGGTATGTTTTAGCCAGCGAACTCAACGAGTAGGACCGTTTATACTCGTCAAGAAGCGGTTCCGCATATTGGACATCATTTTTTGGTCCATTTACTGGTGTACCGGTGTGCTCCAACCATTCAATATCGTAGCTTATATTCGCACCTATCTTTGCGTTGTTTTTCGCGCAAATATCTTTTACGATTTTTTTATTGCGCTGTGTTTGTTCCTGCGGAGTATCGTAGTGCGAAAAAGAAAAATAGTGTTTTACTATATCAGGGCCATTAAGCGCGGCCATTGACACGCCGCAAATATGCCCATCACCTCTGTGTGTCCCGGGTCCTTGATCTACGAGTAACGGATCTTTTGTTTCGATGTCTAAAGACAATAGTTCAGCATTTTTAAAAACGTCTATTTGTCTGTCTGAGGCTACAAAGGTCATTTAGTTACTCCTTAAAATATTTAGTTGGGTAAAAGTACTTAGAGTTTGGTAATATTAATGTTAAGTCGCTTTTTGTTCTCGTCATACCAACATACAAACACCGTAACTCTGCGTCGTAGCGTTTAAACATGTTGTCGTGAACACGTTTACTTATCTCAGGTAACAGTATAACATGCTCATTTTCGCTACCTTTACAACTATGGTAGGTTTCAAGCACAACGGGTTTCGTATCTTCTTTGACTCCGATATAGTTCCTGTAAAACGACAGCATTAAAGGTGTAAGTTTTATAGTCTTTTGCCACGGTTGCTTGTCAAGTTTGTCAAAGTATACGGAAAACTTTTTTAAGCTGTCTAAAGGAATTTTTCCTTTTTCATAATCAATGTGCGCTTTAATCGCTTTTACCGTTATTTTGTCAACGGCCTTTCTACCTTTAAACTCACAAGGAACGCCTTTTTGAAGTAGTTTTTGCGACAAGTCTTTAAGCAACCAGTTTGTCCTTGCTAAGACGAGTTCACCACCTTTAAAAGACAACTGCTCTATACTTCTTGCAAAAGATAACTTACCCTTTGCGTCTTTAGCTTTAAACTTTTTTACTTGCCTTCGTTTGATGTCAGAAGTTATTTTATTTGCAAGTTTAAGCACATTTTTTGGAAGCCGGTAGCTCTGATTTAGAATCAGCTTATCTCTTGAAAAGCTTAGAAACTCAGAAACATTAGCCCCCGACCACTCGTAAACTGCTTGGTCGTCGTCACCTGCAACGTATACTACTTGAGCGTTTGCGAAGAGCTTTTTAACTACTTTCCATTGTAACGGAGTCAAGTCTTGACCTTCATCTACAAAAGCAACATCTATGTCTAAAGGTTTGCCTGTTTCTAAGTATTGTATAAGTAAATCGTCGAAGTCTAATAGACCAAGTTGTTTTTTCATATGGTTATACTGGAACTCGACATACTTAAAAATACGAAAGTTAAGGTCTTTTTTAAGCGTGGCAGCATACTTTGGATTGTGCTTTTCCATTGCCAAAATATGTAAATAAACGTCGTTGGTTGAAGAAAAATCTTCCGTGTAAAAACCTGTGAAGTTAATTCCTGTCTTGTCAGACAGCAACTTGTAGTGCGGCTTTCCGACCATAAAAGCACGTTTAGCACCAACTGCGGAGAAGCAAAGAGAATGTATTGTTCTAAAATAAACTGTGTCTGCTTTAGACAGCTTGAACTTTTTAATAGCTCTATGAACACCTTCGTAAGTTCCTTGTTTAGTAAAAGACACGAAAGAAATCCTATTCGCAGGTGTCGAAGTCAGTTCAGCTTCAAGAAGTTTCATAAGATACGTTGTCTTACCTGTTCCAGGTGGACCAAAGATAACTTTTTTCTTCATGGTGTTCCTTTTATATTTATGAAAACCGGTTTAGAAGATGTATTATTTAATGTACTTTACGTGTCACAAGCTTTTCTTAGAATGGATACCGTCATCCTGTGCGTGCCAATGAAAGTTTGGGTGTGATTCATCGACAAATTCAACCATGCATAAATTGGCAATATCTACCAGATGTTCAGCATTACCGTTAGCCTCGTATAGATCGAGTCTTTGCCTGATTGACGTTAGTCTGTCATACTTTGGTTTGTCTTTTCGCCTCAAGGCGCCATACCGCATACATCCCATGATAAGCCGGTTCCGCATAAACTTTTCAAACTCCGAAGACCACTCGGTTGTCTTCAATTCTTCCAGGGACGGTATAGGTTCCGGTTTGATTATTCCGGCTTGTTGTAATAAATGGTTTCGGATTTGGTCATGAACGAACGGCATAATTATCCCTCAATGTCGTCAAAGACGACCGGTAATTTTGATTTTAATTCTTCCAGTAAAGGCCGCATTAAAGCACGCATTTGCGGATGGGCTGTCTTTGCACAGCGCAATGAGAAAATGTGCCGCCATTCGCGTATATTGGCTTTCCAGACAATTTCAGTTTTCAGAGAATTAGGCAACACTTCTCGCGCTTGCTCGGGTCGCCATCCAGACAGTAAAAGATCATGATACCAAGTCTCTGCGTCTTCCATTGCTTTGAACCAAGAGCCTTGCTGTTCTGGCGTGCTATCCTCAAACCAGACAGGCTTAATAACTTCCATCAGGCCATCATATCGAACGTATCTGGTTGATTCTTGGGCAAAAGAACTAAGGCGATGCCGTACAATTTCATGCGTGACACCCCGGTTGGTAATGAACTTAACTATGATATCACCAAATTCAATCATGGCGTGGTGTCCTCTATCACGGAGCATTCCGACAAACTTAGGCGCGGATTCAGGCGTGATTTTGTCTTCAGATTTGTAGCAGGTCCGCCCGGCTTTTTCGAGCGTTTCAAGTAGGTTTTCAGGTAAGCTTAAAATCTCATAACTTTGTTCAATAATTTTCATTTGTTATTACTCCTTTGATCATTTGGGCGTTAAATATAACGCTAAAATTAAATTAAAACTCTGAATCTTCCTCAAAGTCTATTGGTGCAAAAGACAAGTCTTCCTCACTAAACTTGTCAACAGCTATAGTCAGCAAGTAACCAGACTTTTGAGCCGCTGGTAAATTCAAACTCCATGACCGTACAATTGCCCCGTTACCTGCGTTAAGCCTATCTTGTTTTGCTCCGAGTTTTTTTAGAAGTTCCCGGTGCTTAGTTGACGACATACTCTTGAACATGGAACTTTGTTCAAGAAACTCAAGCAGTAACGCGCCCTTAAAATGTAAATATTTCTTTTTTGCATCGTACCAAATTAAACCGTCTTCGATTTGTTTTGGGTTTATTGCTATTTGTCTTGATAAGAACTCCGTAACTTTACCGATCCATAACGAATCAACGGAGATGTCATCCACTTCGTCAACTTCTTCTATAACAATACCGTCTAACGCTCTGTTTAATATTGCTATCCAAGCGTTATCAGTCAATCTTTTTGGTACAAGGTGAAGCTGGCGCAAACAAAGCTCTCTAAACTTATTCTGGTTCATCAACTCCGTTTCGTTGTAAAAGTGCATTTCAACACCGTTAACTGTCCAAATATAATATGGCTCGGCGCTTTTTACTTGTGTGAGCTTCTCGTAAGACAAGTTGCTAATGTTGTCTGATGTTATACCATACTTACGATTGCCACATATTTCTTTGTCACAGTAACCAGAAAGAATGCCGTTTTTACACTGATATGTGTAATCCCTTTTTCTATGCGATTGAACAACAGTTTTGTCTAACTCTTCAACGTTTAATGGGTTTGTTATGTGTTCATTCAGCAAGTATAGACTTTCTTGAAAATCTTCCCCAAACCTTGCTTTCAAGTACACAGCGCAATTAAACAGGAATATATTACGCTCGTTCTCTAACTCGGCACCAGAAAGATAAATAGTCTGTAAACAAGGTGGCGCTTGTGCTAAAGGTAACTCGCTTAAAATTTCAATTAAGTTAGTTAGTGTTACACGTGAGTTGTAACAAAGATTTATACCTGCCTCTAAATCAAGTTTGTTCCCTTCGTAGTCATAAGCGTATCTTGCTGTTTTACTGACGTTGAAGTAAGGTATATTTATAAAGTTTCCGGTTGACGTACCGACAACTCTTGATTGCTTTGGAAATATTTCGGTGTCTTTAGGTAATGCTAAAAGTTGTCTTATAGTGTTTAGGTAAGGTAAAACTTTATTTGCTGCGGTATCTTCAGAAAAGAACAAGTAAAGATGTAACCCGCCGCTTTTTGATCTAAAACCAACTAAAGGCAGACCTGCCCTTTTTAATAAATTTAAATACAGCGTTGGATTTAAAGGGTAAACATCGACATCTATTGCAGCAAAGCGTATATTACCTGACGAGTTTACAGGAATTATACCTATTGACTGCTTACCGTGAAGATGTTGTAAGTAAAGATCTTGTGTTACTTCGCTGTGTTCTGTCCAAGACTTACCTTTTGCTTTCTCGCCTTCTTTCGGGTTCTTCTCCGGTATATGTACGCCGTAGTGCTCTTTATTACCGCTGAAAAGCTCTGCGAACTTTTCAAGGTACTGCATGACAAATTGCATATTACCCGCGCCTATGAATTAGTTTTTAGAGAAAGTAAAGTAGTAATCGTCCCAAAGATCCATAGTGCGTATTCCTTCAAACAGCGCACATACTTTTTTGTCCAGTTCTTTTAAAAGGTGTTCTTTTCCAGGCGACGTATAGTCTATTTCGTACACAGACGCTATTTTTATGTAGCTGTCGTCTTCCCACTCAACAACAACGTATTTGAAATACTTTTTTCCGTTAAGAGCCAAGTAAAACTTATGCTGACTTTTGTTTAAGTACTTGTCTTCGCCCTTATACAGCGGCGTTGTTTTTAAGTCAATTGTTGTATAAGGTTTCTCAACATCTGAGCGTCCATAAAAACAAACATCCTGGTCATCTATTCTTCTTACCGCTTTTAAGACTTGTTGAAACTTACCACCGTGACATATGCTGACGACCTTCTTGAAATTGTCACTTCCGTTACGTAACGCTTGTTCTTTGGTACTGTACGGGTTGCACACAGACTGGACGCAACTTTCAAAGTCGTTTCCTGCTTGTACCCATTTTGGGTAATCCACAGGCTCCCGTTTTATTTGCGATATAAAGCTTGCCTCGGCTCTTGATTTCCAAGTTGCCGGTGCGTTTTTATAAAAGTCAAATGAGTCCAGTAAAGAAGGTGTCACTAATAATTGATTGAACATTGTTGTCTCCTATAAAGGCGATATTATTTTTGTAAACTACTGAAAGAACATAGTTTTGTTTTTGTTTCAATGCAGAGCAAGCAAAACCAATTTGCCCAAACTGCCATACTAAATCATCTTCAAGCAGTTTTAGGCTTTTTTTCTTGAGCCTTTTAACTTCGATTAAACAGTAAGCTTGCTCTTTGACAATAAGAATGTCAGGAAAACCTATTTGATTAGTCGTATCGATACGGTTAAACGACCACCCAGCTTTATTGGTTTTCTTTTTTATAAAATTGTAGCTGTCTTCTTCAAGGTCAAACCAAGTGCTCACTTTCATTGACCGACAAGTGAGCACTTGGTTGAAAAAGTTATAGGTTTTTTTGAAAGGCATCAATACTTTACGTCAGATGTGTCCTGTTCTTTTGCCGATGATGATGTTTCTTCAAGCTGGGCGTAATCAACTTGTTTGTTCGGGATAGCTTTTCGTTCAGCCATTACACTTTCAAGAAGATCTGGTGTAACGAACTCTTTAAATGTAAACTTCGGTCCAAACCAGGAGTGTTCCCCTTTGGTCATCTCAACCGTGTCAAGCTCCCAAACCATCATATGCGGCGCTGCTTTCTGACTTGTTCCGGGAATATATGTTGTCATTAGCATTCGATTTAACCGCCGGGCTTCTTTAAGAAACGTTGAAGCTAAAGCAATAATGCAAATCTCATCAGACAAGTAGTCCGGCAGCATAACATAGTACATGTACGTGTCAAAAAGCTGGTTTTTTGAATCCTTGTCAATAAGATCCATCGAACCTTTATCGTTAAGAATGTTAACGTACTGCGGGTTGTTTTCAACTTCCTCCGGTGCGTGTGCTGCTACATAGCCACCGCGATTTGGCTTCCACTCGATGAAAAGCCGTTCAAATTTTCCAATTACAACGCGCAATGGTCTTGTGTACAGTGTTCCGTTAATGCTGTTGCAGATGTCCCCTTCGTCTGCTTCGGCGATGTACTCCGCTTTGCTTTTCTTAAGCTGCGGCGATAACGATTGCAAAATACGGATAAAAGGAATCGCCATCGTGTTCATGTTAATTCCTTCGTAACCTTCAACGTCATTCGCGAACTGTTTAAGGTGGTCATAGGACGGTGTTTCTTTTTTAGCCATGTCTATCTCCTTTATTTTATCTTGGTTTTAAAGTATGTGAAGATGTTCACCATATCTTTGTCTATTTCAGCAACGGTCATTTTTGCAACAGAACCTTTTTTCAAGCCGCAAAGCTCTTTAAAGTACGCCCCAAGCGTTTTGTGATGCACGGACTCTTTGACCTCCGGCACAAGGCCGTAGTTTTCTTCAAAGTCTCGCATGATCCTGTGCAAAATGTTCTGCGGGATCTTTCCAAGCTCAAGCGTAGTTTTTATCAAGGCGTCATCACCACGGGACTCTAAAAACTTGGTCAGTTTACCCTGGTCTTTTATTGACGCATTTAGCTCTTCACTGTAGCTGACTTCTTCCCCATTGTCCAGCTTAAAAGAAGTCATCCCAACAGACGTCATAGCGTCAGGAATAAGCTCCATTGAAACTTTGTTAAATTGTTTCTTTAACTCTTTTGCTTCTTTCTCAGCTTCTTTGTACGCTTTTTCTTTTTCTTTGTACAATTCAGCCAAACCACGAAGTTTTGTTAAAGAGTCCTCTTGCGGTAGGTCTTCGTTGTTCAGTAAGTGGTCGTAGTTTTCCATTACCTTATCCTTTGTTTGGGTTAATTAATCTTAAAAAGTTCTTCCGGGCTTTTGCTTATAAAGATGTCGTTAATCTTTTGCTCTCCTTTAAGTGTTTTATAGACGTCTTGTTCTATCTTGCAGTTGTATAAAAGATCTTTAATTATTGGTGATTCCACCGTACCTATTCTATAATTCCGGTCTTCTGCTTGTATGCGAAGCTCTGTACGGTAGTTACGAGAATACCAGTACTGCGCGCTTGCGTTTTGAAAGTTGTAGCCAAACGCGCCAACTTGTATTTGCGATACAAGATGCTGTACTCTTCCGGATTTAAAGTCTTCGACAACTTGTACTCTGTCGTCATCCTTAACACTACCGTTTAACTTGCCGACGGAAAACTGTTTACTTAGTGTTTCTACAAGGAGGTCAACTTCAGGCGTGTAAACCGCCCAAATTATACTTTGTTGCGTCCCTATTTCTTCAATCTCTCTTTTAAGAAAATCAAGTTTTGCGTTTTTACCGTCTATCTTTACAAAGTCGAACTCACCCTCTATATCTGTGTTATACGAAAAGTGTCCTCCACAAATTTGAAGTACACGCATTGACAAAAGAGCTTTCATTTCTATAGTTAGCAGTTTATCACCGTAAAGCGCCACAGAGTTTTTTATCAAACTCTTAATTAGTTTCTTTTGTTGCGAGCTAAGTTCAAATATTTTAGTTTCATAAACCTTCGGCGGGAGTTCAAGACAGTCTTTTTTGCTGACGCTGAAGGTAATAGGTGCAATTTTTTCCAGCAACTGGGGAATGTTCTTATACTTGCTGAATTGTTCAGAATTTTTAATGTGATAAAATGTCCCAGTACCTATGCCAAATTTGTCTTTAATTACTTCAATTGTGTACTCGTCCAAAGGCCCGTTTTTCTCGTTAAGGGCAATGTTAGCTTTTACTTTGTTGAAAATATCTTCAGTTAAATCGTTTTCAATTCGCGTTAGCCTGTTTTTTATACGTAACATACGTTGAAAAGTATAAGTGTGCCGTTTTTTGAATGCAATATAGGAGCAACCCATATAATTAGGCTTAAGAAAATCATAAACGCTCCAAGTATTTACAGGACCCTTTGCCGCAGGTGTGCCGGTGATTGTTATTCTAAAAGAATCAGGGTACTGCGCTCTTAGCTTTTTTATATTCTTTACTGTTTTAATATCAGGTGTTTTAATGATCGATGCTTCGTCAATGATTAAACCAACACCGAGTTTTGCGCCATTAAGAAACATTTTAGCCAACTGTAGACCTTGTTCTTTGGCAAATGCCTCAACGTTCATTGAGAAAACAAACAAACCGTCGATTTGTTTTCGTGAAAACATAAACGTGTCTATATTTCTCAAATTGCCAAGTGTTTTACTCGAAGAGTACACAAGCGTCTTATACAGTTCTGTTGAACAATGGGAAGGATACTGTTCGTTTAGCCACTGTGCGTGTACACCGGACGGAGCAACAATGAGAACTGTGTCAAGTAAGCCATTGTCATGTTTATAATCAAAGATGTCGATGGCTATTTTAGACTTACCAACGCCCATATCGGAATTAAGCGCAACAATTTGATTATCCTTAAACCTGTTAAAGGCCTCTTCCTGGTGCGGCAGCGATTTTGTTTTTATTTTCACTTATTAACCTTTATAATATGTGGTTTATGATTAGTGGCGCAGATCTTCGCCACAACAGCAACACGTTTTATCCCCATTGTCCGCTTGCCAATTATGACTCATTTCAACACTGCGAGCGTCCGGTCTATTAACTTTATTAGACGCTCCCACAATTCCAGGTGCTGGCGGTAAAGGCGCCCAATGTGTTGGTGGACTTCCACTATCGGTAATCCTATCATTAGCGTGATTTACCCAACCATCTCTGTAGCCTTCTATCCAACAGCCCACCATAATTCTATGTGGTGTGGTAGTGTAACCGCTATCGCCTAATAACAGAATATAAGTGCCGTTTTTAGGCGCCGTTTTTATATCTTGCCAGTTTATTTCCATAATTTCATCCATGTTAAGCTGATGACTTGTAATCAGCGGCAAGCGAAGCGCTGACCGGTGCATTTGTTTATTAATAAAAATGCGTTGTTAGGATGCGCACCCCCCAACTAAATGTTAACGGGGAAACGTTGTCACCGAACATGATACCACCCCCTTTCAGCATTTTTGTTAATGACGGGGGATCAGCGGCAGCCGACCCGACCGCAACCTTCACAAGGGTGTGTGATATGGTTACAGCATCCAGGATGACTACATGGTTCCCCAGGTTTAAGGCTGTCCACGTGCATTCGAGTATTGGACGGCTGGTTGAGGATTTCAAGGGCCAGGCTTAACCCATCGTAATATCCGTTTGCATAATGCGTTGCGTCTCGACTCTTTCGGCCCTTCGCAATTTTATACCGGGCCTTCCAATCATTTCGACTCTTTTTTAAGAATTCAATTTTATCCATAAGTCCTCTCAATAAGTAGTTATACAGATCTGTACATCACGACATTTGTTGTGATATCCAGGTAGTACACTGCAAGGTTTAGTGACATTCACATTATTTTTCTATTTAAAAATTGCATAGATAATCCATGCAACCATTGATATAAAAGATGCCGGTGCTAATAGCATAAGGTTGCCAATGCCTGAAAAGTACCCAGGACCGTCGTCGTGAATAAAAAGAGCATAGATAAAACAGAATACTGTAATGACTGTCGGGATTGCCCAAGTGGGTATTGACAATATTAACATAGTTTCCTCCTGATAAAAGAAAGAGAGCGCGCCAATCTGAACATCACTTATCCTATGCCTCTAACGTCTCGCTAACGACATAAGCTGCTTTAAATCGTTTTCAGTTAAATTTATGTCTATTAACATCACTTAGCCTCCAACCGTTTGACACGCTCTTCTAAAGATTCAATGTCTTTTTTAAACGTGTTGATTATCAGGGTATCTTTAGTAAAAGGATACTCGTTCAATTCTTCCCTAAGTACCATCCATTTACCTTTTATCTTTTCCGCGCGCAGTTTGCGGTACTTGTTACCTCTTGTTATCAACATATAAATATGATTAGGTAATCGATTAGTTAAACGGGCGAACTCTTTTACAGGTATAAATTTTTTCATTGTTTACATTTCCGGTGTTTAGTCCTGTTTAACGGCTTGCTCTATAACCTCCATACCCGCTTTTAACGCTTTGATTTTTAAATCTTTCTCATCCAAGACAAGTCTTACAAGCGCGGCTGGTGGCGTACCAAGGGGACCATGTTTTTCTATAGCGGACTCAGATAAGTCTAATTCATTAATTACATCTTCAAGCATATTTTCTAATTCTTCTTTACTCCAACAACTCATGATATTATTACTCTCCGTGGTATTCCCACAATACAGCGTTACAATAACTGTGTACTGCTCCGATGGTTAGGCCCGTTTCATGACTGTGATGTAGGTGAACCGGCCATTTGAAAAATTTAGGCGGGAACAACTTTTTGTCAACAGCATATCCATAATTTGTTTGTCAGGTTTACCAGACAGTGGTTGACTGCAATGGAAACACTGTCCGCGTTGCAATCTAATGTATTCTTCACGAACATAACGTCGTTCGATATAATTAAGTTCGTTGTAATTTACTGGTAGTTTCATTGCTTACATTTTCGCAGTGAAAGGAACAAACACGGACGTTTGACGATACTCATCTTGCCACATTCCGTCAATAGACTGCACGCTTGCTTCTTCATAAAAGTTATAAATCCAGCCGCCAGGAACACGTAAAATATCTATGTCTTTACCGTTTGAGCTATTTGAAATTGTTACCACGTCATGCAGTTCCATGTTTAAAAGATTTCTCACTTCTTAATCCTCCACCCAATCGTTGCTGATTATTCCGCACTGGTGACACTTAGCGCCTAACCTTGTTAAAAAGAACACAACGCTACCACAATTACACCGCCAAGCTTCTTCCCCGTCTTCTAAGACGTCGTTTTCGTCGACTGTGTCAATATTGTACTCAACGTATTTTGTATCGTCAGTACGTTGTTTGTTATTTGGGAATTTTATAATGTTCTTGTTCATCACAGTTCCTTAAAATAATAATACAAGGCTTGCAATACTTATAAAGCTGGCCTCTTCCATTAAAGTTGCTGTGCAACTTGTGTATTTTTCGGCACAACGGACACTTAGCTTTGCGCAGTCTTGTCTTAACATTGTCAGATGATTTTGACTGGTAATTATTTCCCATGCTAATCAAAATTTCTCTTCGTCTATGAAGCCAAAGTCATACACACAGTCAAGTTTAGATTTTTCTTCTCTAAAACCTCTTTTCCAGTCAACAACAGCGTGCATAATAAGCTTATTGCGTCCGCTTAACTCTTGACCATCGATAGTAAGAACTTTACCGAGACACTGTGTTTGCCCGTTTGAGATGTACTCCCGAGTAGCTTCGGGCATTGCGCTAACTGTTGCAATGTGTCTTACCTCTGACCTTGTATCGTCCGTATACACGCCGAGCTTTATGCTTCCGATTAAACCTTTCTTGCACCATTCTTCCGTGTCTTCGTAATCGATTATAAAGGCGTCCAAATCGTCTCCAATTTCTCCTGACATGGTGCGCTTGACCTTAATACAAAGTTCCTTCTTTCTTGAACCAGGAACATAAAACCCGTCTTCATGCTTTAGCACTGCTCCTTCTTCTCCTGACGACCAAACATCTTTTAAAAACTTTTTCTTCCCCGCCTTAAAACAAGAAACGTAGTGTAAGTTGACAAAACCGTAGTCCAGAAGTTCCGCTATCTTTGACTTTAGGTCAGCTTTGCGTTTGGAAAGTGGCGCGTCTTTTATTCCGTTATAGAACGTTGAATAGCCCCGGTTAAATTCAATCAAGTCAAATACGTGGAAAGTAACAACGTGGTTTTCTACTTCTTGCAAATGCACTGCGCGTTGCTTGTCGCTGCCCAAAATAGCTTTGATTGAGTCCAGCGTATTTGTTGAAGTGTATCCGTCTAACATTTCCACTGTATCATAACATAGCGCCTCAGTATCAAGTATAAAGGGGCGCGGGAACAGATACTTGCAGTCACTGTCCTTTGGATGCAGTTTAACTGACTCAACACCTGCTGTCTTGTATACTTTCAAAAGTCTAACGTGGTCAGTATAGTCCACGGGCAAACAAGTAACATCACTTAAATTGCCGCCCCAAACTCTAAAACCTGACTCAGGGACATACGTAATCAAAACACGCCAACCGTTAAATTTCTGTTCTTCCAACCAACCGTTGTGGTCTTCAAAAATTTCATCTTTAATTGTGTCACTTAGTTTGTTGAAGCGGTAAGCTTTCATTGGTTCTACCAACCGGCGCATGTGTAAATGAATAACATCATCCGGCTTTGTGTACATTTTAGGATAGTTATAATCGCCAATGGCTCTATAAAGATCCTTAGCTAAAACTTGACCACTTCTGCCGCTGCCATGTTCCGGTAGACCGATACCTTTGGACTTCATTTTATCTAAGAGCGTGTTTATTTTGAGCACGATTGTTTACCTCCAAAAATTAAAGGGTGCCTATCTTGTCGCATTTGTTGTACACGCTCCCAGGAATAGTCATCTTTGTGCATTGGTTTAGCTCTAAAAGGAAGTCCTGTCACGGTTATACTTGACTGTAGTTGTGATAGGGCTTGTTCTAATGTTTTAACTTCTCTTACGTATGTGCTGAAGTGTTTTGTTATTGTCATAGTTTAGTGTCCTTTGTCGCTGTGTGCTGGTCCCTGGTTTAAATGATTCGCCTCACCAGCACAGCGTGATTTTATCAACGTCTAAACCAAAGTAGCACAATCAGGAAGGTAAGTCAAGGCATTTATTATTTTTTTATAACTAACTGATTTTATTATATTTATTTTGTATAAAAGAGTAAGTCGTTTAAATACAACTACTTCCAGGAGCCGGAGTAAAACACCACATTGTGGGTGCAAATAGGCCAAATATAAGTACCTGTTTTTATTAGATAAATTTTTCGTGTCTTGTTTAAGTGGGTAAATTTGCGTTTTAATAGGGGTAAATTTTGTTGGGCCTGTACTATTGAAAATTTCTAAAAATCAATTGTGCGGGAATCTGTGAGACCACTTTTTGAGGTTTAAGCGATGAAATTTGATAAGTTTTAGTTACGATCTGTTTTATCGTTTCGTCTTAAGCTGCGCATAGAAAAAGCCCCGTAACACAGTGTTACGGGGCTTTTAAGAAGGTTAATAGTTTGTTGTAGGGCTATCCACGTGTTACTGGAAGATCGGCTTTTGTCCAGTGTTCAGGAGCGTCAGGACCAACAGCGTCCAGCACCCAGGCTTCTTTGTCTTCGTAAAATTTGATCCACATCTTTTCTGCGGGCGCTGCTTTCTTGAGCGCGTAATGAACTTTTTTCCGCATCTCCGCACGTCCGATACGTTCGGCCTTGAACAGTTCAAATTCGTCCACTTCGGTGCCAACTTCAGGGAACAGACCGGACAGAAAACCAGCCATGGTGTTTTTTCCTACCTTGGTGGCGGCTTTCTTTGCAAGACGTTTAATGGCTTCCTGAACATCTTCGGTCAGGTCTTTGAAAGAATCAGTGCTAATAAAGTTAAAAAGGGTTGTTTTTGCCTTGTTCAGGCTCTCCCGCATGGCTTTAGCTTCGGCGGCTTTCTTCTCTTTCTGCGCCTGTTCAGGGGTCACTTCAGACGGTGCTTGCTCATTTTCGTTTGCTGCATTTTTCTTGGCCATTTTTAAATCTCCTGTGTTAAATTTATAAAGTATAAAGAGGTAAACAACTTACCTATGACGTTTACTACCGTAGCAATTTTTATTGTGATTGTCAATAGTTATTTTACGCACTAACCATTTTCTTACTTCGTAAAGAAAAACCAGCATATAGTTTGCTGCTGTCCTTATATGAAACGTCTGTACAGAATAATTCGGGAAATAAACTTCACACCAGTCTTGATGCCGTGGTACAAAATAAAACGGAAAAGAAGTTTCGCACCACTCGAAATACGGTGTTCCGTGACAGCCGTATACCCCTGTGTATTCCCTTATAGTACAACCGACGCAGTTCAGTTTTAAAAATTGTCCACATAAAGGACAATCGTCAGACCCGTGGTCTATTTTACCCCGGTATACAATCCCTTGCCACTTTCTAATTGAAGCATCTAAAAGTTTTAAGTCGTCAACCGTGAATGTTTTCATAAGTTACTCCCCTTCAAAATTGCGTCTAATTTGTTCTACAATATAGACAAGTTTTAAAATACCTTCGTCTGCCGAGTAGTCAACATTTCCGTTTTTGTATTCTTGCACAATACGTAAGTCAAACGGCTCTTTAAAGTAAGACAAGTGTCCTTTTACTTTGACGATAACGCTGTCCTTTTTAACATCCGCTGACGATATAACATAGTACAAAGGAATGTTATTTCTTACCTTGTACCACCATTCATAACGCGGGGCAGGTTCACTGCCAAAATCTGTTCTTAACCTATTTAATGACAGCGAAACACCTGTTAATTCACGAAAACAGATCATAACGCCGTAATCATACGACACGCGAATAGGTATCTTGTGTTGTTTAGCAAACTCTTTTATTTGCTCAGCCCTGTAGTCACATTCCGCAATGGCTTGCTGCAATAAAGCGTTAAGTTCTTCTGTCGTTTTCTTTGATAACTCTAAAAGCTTATAAAGCATTCTCGAATGCTCGTTGTGCTTGTCCTCTGCTATTTGAATGTTGCTTTTCATGTCTTTGTTCTCCTTTTCGGAATGTTATTCTGCAAGTAAAGGCCAATTACGTTCAAGATACGTTTCAAGGTCTTCATTATCCAAGTCAAAACTTTCCTCTGACTCAAGCAAATTCTGGAATGATTGTGTATCTAACGAATGGACAAAATAATCAACGTTGAACTCTTCTCTATTTGTACGCACGGTAAAAGCTCCTTATGTTTTGTTTATAAGATTTGTGGACGATTTTATGCCAGAACATAAAAGGACAATCATCATAATTACAACGCGCCCGGTGCAAGATATTACAGTAACCTTTGGCGTTTCGTGAAAAATATCCTGGGCATGTCTCCCTGTTTTCTTCGTATGTTTCTTTAGTCATTGTCTTTTTATCCTTTTACAAGGGCTAATACCTCTGCAATCCAATCGTGGTACTCGTGGACAGAACCATACTTTTCGGTAACGGCGTCTTGGAACTCTTTTAATGTTCCATTGAAATAACCGCAGACTAATTGGAGCGTGTCGGTATCGCCTGACAGCCAGTAAGCACAGGTGTTTTCGTGACCCCCGCCCAAACCTTGTTTTCCGTATCTGTTTGGATTGTTCTTTAAGTCGCGGCAGTCGCGGCAATACCCACAACCGACGCAAGACCGGCAGTCGACGCAAGACCGGCAGTCGCGGCAAGCCAGACAACCGACGCAGTCGCGGCAGTCGCGGCAAGACCGGCAGTCGCGGCAATACCGGCAATACCCACAACCGACGCAGTAGTGGCAATACCCACAACCGACGCAAGCGCGGCAAGCGCGGCAAGCGCGGCAATCGCGGCAATCGACGCAATCGACGCAGGCTACTAACGTTGCGCTTGCCTCTGTTGCTTCTTCGAGCGTATATTTTTCAGCACTCCATGAGTTATTGTTTTCATCAAAGTAGTAGCCATTTTTCAAAGTTAATTTTGACATGGGTTATGCTCCTTGTTTACTATTAAAGTTTTTCATCTTAAAACACTCACGTTTACAATCACATTTTATACAGGCATACGCACCGCGATAAACAGGTTCGTACATAAGCGGCGTAAAGGGCACAGCGATCGACTTTCCTTTAGGACAACGTACAGCTTGTGCGCTGTAAACTGTTGCTGTTTTAACAGCAGGTTTAAGGTGTTTCATCGTCTTTTCCTACAACTCCCTGTGTAAGCTGCATAATAGACGAATCTGCCGTTATGACAATTTACGCTAAGTCGGTTCAAGTCGCTAACAAACTCTAACAATCCCCTTATCGTGTAGTTGTGACCGCTGCGCTTGGAATAAACATCCTTAAAACGTTTTTCAGTCCTTTGCCCTGTGTTATGGTCGTACATAAAGTAAACATCGTTAAAATACATTGTTTTAGTCTCATGTGTTGATGTTAAAATACGCTTCAATACGCTTTTTACAGTCCTTACAACGTTCGCGCAAGTCAAGCATAGATTGTGTTTGATTGACGTATACAACGGGGTAAGAACTAACATCAGGTTGCACATAAGGGCTTTTATGGTTCATACCGCGCAGTCTCATTTCAACCGATAACACGTCATGACGTTTCTTCATCGATTGCGGTTCAATCTGTACAACGGGGCTTATACGTCCCGCAATGCTGTGGCCTTTAACAAAATTATGCCGGTGTTTGTGTATCTCTCCATGTTCGCCTAACAAATGCTTATCACAAAGCAATCCCGGCGGTATCATCCACATGCGCATTGTTTTAATCCCCTTTTATAACTGGCCCTAAAGCCAGGACAACCTTAATAACTGTTACTACGGTTATTAAGGTTGTCCTGCCGTCACCTCTCGTTTTGCTCGTTCGATATAATCAATTGTATCTTCCATGTTGTATGACTGAAAGACTATTCCTCCACCATATTGTTTGTTATGGAATTTTCTTCCACCTATGGTGTTCATGAGCTTGACAACGCGAGCGTATCTTTCGGGCAAGGTAATGCTATAGTCCTTCCATACGTATGGTTCGCATTTAAGAAAATGGAGAACGTAGCGCGGATTGCCGTTAACGTCGCTATTCACACGTGTATACTCATATTCGGACCGATCATAATGACATAATTGTTTGAGTTCTGTCTCATCGAACTTTGCAAAGTCGCGTAAACCATGTTTAACCCTGACTTCAACACGCTCCGGATCGCGCTTCCATGTTTTAACGCTGGTTACTTTGGCGCGCATGGCTGTGCCATCGGCATTGGTTTTGTATGCATGGTAGATTGTCTGGCCTTGTTTTAGTGCTTTGGCTTCCTTTAATGTTATCATTGTCGTTTCCTTCCTTAATTTAAGTTCGTGAGTAAGTATGTGCCGTCGTCAATTTTCTGCTGTGTTTCTTTCTTGGACTCCCCCAAGAATTGCTTGCGGTATTTTCCTGTTGTCTTGCTGTAGTCCCAGTATTCCCTGTCAAGACAAATCTTAGTACCATAAGTATGGTACACTTTTTTAACAATAACCGAATCGTAAGATTGGAAATATTCAACCGTCACATTTTGCTTAGTTGAAACTTCAAAAATATCGTCTACAATAACAAACTGGTTTGGCACTGCGCGTCCTGTGTTGCTTTTCATGTTACGTACTTTCATTGTTTGTGTCTCCCTTATATTAATATCGTTTGGTTACTTTCGGCATGATCCTACGTAAAGCTGTTTCGATATGATCGTCGTTTAAGTACTGGTACAACTCCGATTTAAATTCGCTGTCTGTTCCGTAGGCAAAAAAGTCAAAACAAAATCTTGTTTGCAGATCCTTCACTTTATCGGCTCTTGGGATGCGTCCAGTTTCGTAGAAGTCAATAACATTGCCGTAAGGATTTTCTGGACTCGGTTCTTTCGGGTTTCTTAATGCTGCATCAATTTCTCCAAGTTTAACCTTCATCAGACTATCTAATTTATTGTAATGCTCTGGTGTGATTTTCATGTCGTTTCCTTTCGGGCAGTTTAACGACGTGCCCAGGTCCGGTTGTGATTATCGCAGTAAATCCCGTACCATGTTAAATTTGCGCGCGTCAGCGTTCAGCCGTTCGGAGCGTTCGGTATGATACTTCAATTCTAATTCAAGCGATTTAATCCGTTCGGTTTTTACGGCGTTATCTCTTTCAAGCGCGCTCATGTTCTCTTCACGCCGTTCGATATCCTGCATCCGTTCGGCGTGCTCAGTTGCGAGCCGTGTTTCTTCTTCAACTATTATAGACTGCCAGACACATTTTTTAATGATATCAAGGAATGTGCCTTTACTAAGGCAATGACAGGAAACCCAAAGGAAGTTGCCACGCTCGTTTTTATTCATCACATGAACTGCATCAAATATTTGATCCATTGTTGAATGCCCGATAATGTCTTGGTATTCTAACATTTCATTTGCTCCGTGAGCTATCCCGTTTTTAACGAAGTATTCAACTGCTTCTTGTATCGTTGTGAACTTAGTCATGTGTCTTGCCCCCATTTGTTTAAGTTATCGTTTGTCAACTTCATAACTCAAGCTATCAAGGCTTTTAAGGTTTGTCAACAATTATTTTCAACGTTATGTGATTTATTTTAACGTAGGTTGGACGCGGGATTCGTCAACGCCTTATTGACAAGCGTTAACGAAGTTATGTGTTGTTTGAGCTTTTTGTGGGCAATAGAGACGCACGCGATTGTGCGTTAAGTGATAGGGTGTGCTTTGTCTTTGATTGTCTAAAAATACCGTAAGTCAATAGAATCATTGGATAACTGGTGTATTTTCTTGTAAGTTGTTGAAATCATTGAGGAATAAATGGTATATACGGAGAACATTCGTGAACATTTTCAAGTTGCTGAAATCATTAGATAATCAGAGTTTAGCTATAATGTAGCTGCATACAAAAATGTAATTTGTTGAAAAATATAATAATTTCAATATGTTATAATTTACGTAAGCGTTGTCAAAGGTTACGACTAAAAAAGTTAAGTTGTTGAAATCATTGGGTTTAGAACACGTGAACAAACGTAAAAACCCTGATGTTCATGGTTAAGTTATTGATATTATTGGATATATTTAAAAATAGAACACTTACAAGGATTTTTGAGATTTGGTGAAGGTTGGGGGAAAATTGTACCGCGCCATGAAACAGCGTCACATAATGTGTGACAACTTTTTTGCCTATTTTTTGAAACGAATGTAAGTGTGTTCATCGTGTTCTAAACCTAATGATTTCAAGCACTTAGCTGTGAACATTCTTGTTTTTGTGAATGTTCATGTGTTCTAAATGTAATGATTTCAACGAGTTACCTTTTTAGTGTTACAAGTGTTGGCGATGCGTTTTGAGACGCATCCAATTTGTTTTGCGTATACGCATAACATTGTCAGGCCCTTATAGGACAACTGTGAAAAGAGCGGCAGCGCCTTATAGGTTGTTAACGGTTCCATCGATAGTTGCCGCGC
>Ga0102956_1000039_pt1 | contig 40934 bp, 36 predicted proteins | sample SalPonF2_A_D2_MG_FD_84515 | JGI IMG/M metagenome (GOLD analysis project Ga0102956, IMG submission 84515) | Salt pond soil microbial communities from South San Francisco under conditions of wetland restoration - Salt Pond MetaG SF2_A_D2_MG ...
GCCGGCCTCGGCGTCGCCGCCGCTCATCACCTCGGGCAGCATGCGCAGCCAGTGGATGTAGGGCACGTGCGTGAGGTAATCGAGCGCGTACTGGGCCAGGCGGCGGTCGATCTCGATCGACATCATCGCCAGCCCGCCGCGCTTGCGCCGGGCCGAGTGCAGCGTGGCGACGTTGCCTTCGTCGTCGGCGATCACGCGCGCGACCCGCGCGATGATGCCGGGCTTGTCGTCGTGCAGCACCAGCAGCGTGTGGTAGGCGCCGGTGACGTTCACCTCGAAGCCGCGCACGTTGAACACGCGCACCGTGCCGGCACCGAGGCTCGAGCCGGTCACCTCGAGGGACTCGTCGTCGTTCGACAGCGCCAGCCGCACCGTGTTGGGGTGCACGTCGCCCAGATCGGCGGTCTCGAACGCGAGCTCGAGCCCGGCCGCCTCGGCCTCGCCGAACGCCTCGGGGATGCGGGGATCGTCGGGGAAGAAGCCCAGCAGGCCGGCGGTCAGCGCGACGTCGGTGCCGTGACCGTGGGCGGTCTTGGCGAACGATCCGTGCAGGGTGATGACCGCCCGCCTGGGCGGAGCGATGAGGGTGTGCCGGGCAAGCAACGCCAGCCGGCAGGCGCCCGCGGTGTGCGAACTCGACGGCCCCACCATGACGGGACCGACCATGTCCAGGAGACCCACCCGCCCATGCTATACCCGTGTTCGCGCTTTCGGTGCGCCTCCGAGCGACGGTCGCGCGCCGACGACGGCGCCGCCGCCCGAGAATGTAAAAGCCCCTTGACATCCAGGGGGTGCGAATGTAAAGTATCTTTGACATGAGGAGCGCACGCCGACCCCCCTCTCCGCTACGCAACCGCTCGCCGCGCGAAGGCAGGCTGCGCAACGGCGTGCGAGAGCGGCGCACCGCGGCCGATCTCACCCAGGCCGCGCTTGCGGACCGGGTCGGCGTCACCCGGCAGACCATCATCGCCATCGAGCGCGGGGGGTACGTGCCCTCGGTGGCGGTGGCGCTCCTCCTGGCCACGGAGTTGTCGATCCCGGTCGAGCGCCTGTTCTGGCTCGACCGAGCGGAAGGGGAAACAGCATGATCATGTCCGTCCGGTATGTCGCGACCCGCCTGCTCGTTGCCGCCGTGCTGGCCGTCCTGGCCGGGCTCGTGGGCGGCTCCTGGTATCTGGCCGGCGTCTTCGGCGGCCTCAGCTTCGTCGCCCTGATGGTGGCGCGCCGGGGTGGGCGCTACCTCACCACCGCCAACGGGGCGGTCGTCCGGCGCGACGAACGGGGCCGCGAGATCGCCGATCGAGCCGCGCGCAACGGCTTCGTGGTGCTGGTGCTGGCCACCGGCGTCCTCGCGATGGTCTTCCACGCGCTCGGTCGAGGTGCGGTGCCGGTAGGCCTGCTCGATGGCGCGTTGGTGCTCGGCGCGCTGGCCTGGCTGGCGAGCGACCTGTGGCAGAGGCGTGACTGAGCCGCGCCGCCGAGGTGCGGCCCGCCGATGGGCCCCGGGATGGACAAGGGGCGACCCCGCGGGGCCGCCCCTGTTCGTTCTGGCGTTCGTCTTCTTCGTGCCGGAGGAGAGCTTACTGGCGCACACGCTCCTTGAGGCTCTTGCCGGGCTTGAAGGCAGGGTACTTGCTGGCCGGGATCTTGATCTTCTCGGTCGTCCCGGGCTTGACACCGGTGCGCGCCTTGCGGCGACGGACCTCGAACGTGCCGAAACCGGTCAGCTGCACCTTGAAGTTGTTGTCCAGGTGCGTGCTGATCTTGCCCAGCATGGTGTCCATGACTTCCTTGACGTCCTTCTTCTTCATTCCGGTCTCGTCGGCTACCATATCGACGAGGTCCGCCTTGGACACGGTCTTTGCCTTGGCCATTCGACTCCTCCTCCTCGAATCCTTGAGCTTGCGTGCACTGTAGCAGAAGGATGCGAGAAGAGCAAGTCTGTCACGGGGTTTATCGGATTTTTCACGCACCAGTGCCGCTGGGGACGCGCCTACCGGGGGACGACCTCGCGGGCGTCGGCGGGACCCTCGTCTTCCCGCAGGTGCGGCGTCCTGGACGGCAACATGGCGTTCACGCGCTCCATCAGCTCGTGCGTCATACGGCGGGCGTCGTCGCGCGTTCGCCCCCCCGGTTCGATGGGGTCGCCGAAGCGCACGTGGAAGGCCCGCCCCTGCCGCCACACCGCCGCCGGCTGCAACGGCACGCCGGCGCGCTGCGCAAGATAGGCGGCGCCGTCGAGCGCCTCCTTGTCGCCGCTGTTGCGGGTGCCCTGGGCGAAGATGCCGATGGCCAGGCCGCCCCGGAGCTGGCGCAGCGCTTCCTTGATGGCTCCGATGTCGTTGGCCGCCCTGTCGACGGGGAACGCCCGCAGCCCGTGCATGAGCAGAGCGCCGCCGGCGCTCTCGAAGAGTTCCTTCTTGGCCATGAAGTGGATCTCGCGGGGGACCGAAACCCCCACGACGGGCGGGTCCCACGAGCTGAGGTGGTTGGAGGCCACCACCAACCCGCGACCGCCCTGCGGCACCTTGTGGGCGTCCTCCACCCGCAGGCCGTAGAACAGCCGGGTGAAGGCGCGGAACAGCACGACGGCCAGCACGTAGAACCACTTGCCGCGCACCAGGCGGTCGAGGAGGCGCATCACGCTCCGATTGTAGAGGTTGGAGCGCGCGCTGGAGGGTCGCGCGGGCCTCACCCCGGGCTGTCGCTCAGGTCGGCGGGCGGGCCGCCCGCCCGGCTCCAGGCGCTCAGCTCCGCGGCCACCAGCGCACCGACCAGGAACAGCATCAGGGCCAGGTAGAGCCACAGCAGCAACGCCACCAGGCTGGTGATGACGCCGTAGACCACGTTGAAACGCTCGGCGTTGAAGGTGAGGAGCAGCGCCCAGCGCACCAGGAGCACGCCGAGCGCACTGACCAGTGCCCCGAGCAGTGCGCCCGCCCAGGTGCTCTTCTCGCGAGGCAGGTAGCGGAAGGTCAACGTGAACGCCAGCACCGCCACCAGGATGCGCGTGCTGGCCAGCATGAAACCGGGCTGGACGCCCAGGGGAAGGCCGGGCAGGTGGACGTTGAAACCCGCGAGCCAGTTCGCCAGGGCGCGCGACACCTCGTTGAGCCCCGACACCAGCGCGCCGCCCACCACCTCGAAGGCGATCACGAGCGCGACGCTGAGGACCAGCAACACCGCCACCAGCCGCTTGCGCCAGAAGCCGCGCACGTGCGGCACCTCGAAGACCACCTCGAGGGCCTGCTGCAGCGAGGTGAAGAAGTTGCCGCTCGCCCACACCAGCACCAGGAACGACAGCGCACTGCGCAACAACGCCCCCTGGTTCAGCTCCTGCAGGACCGTGTCGAAGCTGTGCGACACCAGCCCGGCGGTGTTCTGTTGCAGCGGCAGCGCCTGGCTCAGCAGGTCGTCGAGTGCCCGACGGTACTGGGCGGCGAGCTCGGGGTTGGTGCGCAGCAGCACCCCCAGCCAGCCCGCGAGCAGGAGCAGCAACGGTCCGAGCGAGAAGGTGGCGTAGTACGCCAGGGCCGCGGCCAGCATCTGCAGGCGCACGTCCTGGAAACGGCGGACCAGGCGGCGGCCGAAGGTGAGCGGTTGCCGCAAGACCTCGCGCATGGAGCGCAGCTCAGGTCGTCCGGGATCGTCTGCGGTGGAGGTAGATCGCGACGAGCACGCCGGCGAAGGCCACCAGGCCGTGCAACAGGATCCAGGTGCGCTCCTCGCCCGCCCACGGCAGCGTCACCAGGAACAGCGGCTTCTTCGACGCCGCCGCCACGAAGATCATCGGCACGACCTCCAGCAGCGGGGAGAGGACGATGGCGACGTAAGGCCACGACCACTCCAGCGCCAGCATCGCCAGCAGGTTCGCGCTCAGCACGATCGGGAGCATGGTGAGCCATGCCGCATCGCCGCTGACGAGGCCACCGAGCGGGGCGAGCAGCGCCGTCAGGTAGGCCGCCGGCATGCCCGCTTCGGCGAACGCCAGGTACGCGAACAGCAACACCCCCAGCGAGCGGAACAGCACCGGCATGGGCGCGACCGCGCTCACGACGCCCGCCAGGAACAGGAACACCCCTACGATCATCCTGCGGGGCGCGGGGGCCGTGCGGATCATCGGGAAGGCTCCTTCGTCACGAGATCCTCACCACGCCGTAGGATACCGGTCGCAGCGATGAGAGCGTCCAACACCGGGCGGGCCGCGGCCTCAGGCAACGTCCGCGACCTCGTGCAGGCGGGCCCGGATCTCCGGTACGTGGCGCAGGAAGCTGCCGGTGCTGGAGGCCTCCTGGCCGGCCACGCTCTCGGGCGTCCCCTCGGCCACGATGCCGCCGCCGCGTGCGCCGCCGTCGGGCCCGAGGTCGACGATCCAGTCGGCGGTCTTGACGACGTCGATGTTGTGTTCGATCACGACCAGGGTGTTGCCGTTGTCCACCAGGCGATGCAGCACGTCGAGCAGCTTGCGCACGTCGTCGAAGTGGAGGCCGGTGGTGGGCTCGTCGAGGATGTAGAGCGTCTTGCCGGTGGAGCGCTTGCCGAGCTCGGAGGCGAGCTTGACGCGCTGCGCCTCGCCGCCGGAGAGCGTGGGCGAGGGCTGGCCGATCTTGACGTACCCCAGCCCCACGTCCTTCATGAGCTGCAGCTTGCGCGCCACGTTGGGGATGTTCTCGAAGAAGTCGAGGCCCTCCTCGACCGTCATCTCCAGCACGTCGGCGATCGACTTGCCGCGGATCTTGACCTCCAGCGTCTCGCGGTTGTAGCGGTGGCCCTTGCACACCTCGCAGGGCACGTAGATGTCCGGCAGGAAGTACATCTCGACCTTCACGGTGCCGTCGCCCTTGCACGCCTCGCAGCGCCCGCCCTTGACGTTGAACGAGAAGCGCCCGGGCTTGTAGCCGCGCTTGCGCGCCTCCGGGGCGCGGGCGAACAGGTCGCGGATGTCCGTGAAGATGCCGGTGTAGGTGGCGGGGTTGGAGCGCGGCGTGCGCCCGATCGGGCTCTGGTCGATCTCGATGACCTTGTCGACGTGCTCGGAGCCGTTGATGCGGGTGTGCGCGCCCGGCTGCGCCTTGGCGCGGTAGAGCTGCTTGGCCAGCGACGCGTGCAGGATGCTGTGCACCAGCGTCGACTTGCCCGAGCCGGACGCCCCCGTGACGCAGGTGAGCGTCCCCAGCGGGATGGCGACGTCGATGTTGCGCAGGTTGTGCTCGCGCGCGCCCACCACGGTGAGCTTCTTGCCGTTGCCGTCACGGCGCTTCTCGGGCACCGCGATCTTGCGCTCGCCGCGGAGGTACGCCGCCGTGAGCGAGTTCGGGTCCTTCTCGAGCTCGGCCGGGGTCGCGGCCGCCACCACTTCGCCGCCATGGACGCCGGCGCCCGGGCCCAGGTCGACGATGTAGTCGGCCGTGCGCATCGTCTCCTCGTCGTGCTCCACCACGATCAGGGTGTTGCCAAGATCGCGCAGGCTCATCAGCGTGCGCAGCAAGCGGGCGTTGTCGCGCGGGTGGAGCCCGATGGAGGGCTCGTCGAGCACGTACAGCACGCCGGTCAGGCCGCTGCCCACCTGGGTGGCCAGGCGGATGCGCTGCGCCTCGCCGCCCGACAGCGTGTTGGCGGTGCGGTCGAGGCTCAGGTAATCGAGCCCGACGTCCTCCAGGAAGCCCAGGCGGGCGTTGACCTCGCGCAGGATAGGGCGCGCCACCTTGCCCGCCTGCCCCGGCAGATCGACCTCGGAGAAGAAGCCGCGGGCGTCCAGCACGGTCATCCCCGACACGTCGGCGATGTTGCGGTCGGCGACGGTGACGGCGAGGACCTCCTTCTTGTAGCGGCTTCCGCCGCACTCGGAGCACGGCACCAGCGACATGTACTCCTCCAGCCGCTCGCGCGCATATTCGCTGGTGGCTTCCTTGAGCCGCCGGTCGAGGTTGGGGATGACCCCTTCGAACTCGGCCTTGAAGCGCATCGTCTCGCGCCCGCCGCGCGTGTAGACGACCTCGATCGGCTCGGTCGTGCCGCGCAGCACCAGCGTGCGGACGTCTTCCGGCAGGTCGCGCCAGGGCGTCTGCAGGTCGAACTGGTAGGCCTCGGACAGCGCACGCAGGCGATCCCAGTAGAAGACCTTGGAGCCGTCGGAGCGGGCGCCGCTCCAGGGCTGGATGGCGCCGCGCGCGATGGACAGCTCCTCGTCGGGGACGACGAGCTTGGGGTCGAACTGCTGCAGGTAGCCCAGGCCCGAGCAGTGCGGGCAGGCGCCGTAGGGGGAGTTGAAGCTGAAGGTGCGGGGCTCGAGCTCCTCGAGGAAGGTGCCGTGCTCGGGGCACGCGAACTTCTCGCTGAGCAGCTCGTCGACGTCGTCGTCGGGGAGGAACACGCGCATCAGTCCCTCGCCACGCGCCAGCGCCAGCTCGGTGGACTCCGCGATACGGGTGCGGTCCTCCTCGGTGAGCTTGACCCGGTCGACGACGATGTCGATGTCGTGCTTCTCGTAGCGTTCCAGGTTGGCGTCGATCGCCTGGTCCAGGGTGTGGACCTCGCCGTCGATGCGGACGCGGGCGAACCCCTCCTTCTTGAGCTCCTGGAAGAGCTTGCGGTACTCGCCCTTGCGGCCGCGCACCAGCGGTGCGAGCAGCATGGCGCGAGACTCGGGGTAGCGCTCCAGCATGCGGTCGACGATCTCGCTCGCGGATTGCCGCTCGATGCGCTTGCCGCACACCGGGCAGTGCGGCACGCCCGCCCGCGCGAACAGCAGGCGCAGGTAGTCGTGGATCTCGGTGACCGTGCCGACCGTGGAGCGGGGGTTGTGGCTCGTCGTCTTCTGGTCGATGCTGATCGCTGGCGAGAGCCCCTCGATGGCGTCGACGTCCGGCTTGTCCATGATGCCGAGGAACTGCCGTGCGTAGGCGGACAGGCTCTCGACGTACCGGCGCTGCCCCTCGGCGTAGATGGTGTCGAAGGCCAGCGTGGACTTGCCGGAGCCCGAGACCCCCGTGAAGACGATGAAGGCGTTGCGGGGAAGCTCCAGGTCGATGCCCTTGAGATTGTGCTCACGAGCGCCGCGAATAACGATGTCCTGCAAGGTGCCTCCTGCTGGGACCGCCCGCCGGGCTGCGGGGCGGCGGCCATGCCGTGCGGGTTCTCCCGGCGGCTACGTTGCCGCCGGACGCGGCGCCGAGGTCGGCGTCGCGGGTCGAACGAAACAGTTTACCAGACCCCCGCAACCCGGCAGGGTGCCGGGGAATGCCGAGGGCGCGGCCACGCTCGACGCTCACGCCCTGGACGAGCGGAAGCTGCGGGACGCCTCGTTGCCAGGCGTCCCGCAGCCCCAGCGCGCCGGTCGGTCGGCGCGGATCGCGTTGCCGCGGCTCAGCCCTTCGAAGCCTCCCGGCGCAGGATCACCACGCTGCCGCGCAGCGCGAACAGCACGATCAGCAGCAGGAGCAACAGCGGCCACAGCTTCCAGAGCAGGAACAGCCCGATCAGGGCGGCGACGGTGAGGGGCAGCCGCACCATCACGTCCCCTTTGCGGTTGCGCAGCGCGAGCTGCCGGCGGTTGCCCTCCCGGATCAGCCGGCCCAGGGCGCGCCAGATCATCTCGAAGGTGTCGCCCAGGTTGTCCCAGACGTCCTTGCGGTTCTCCTTGTCGCGGTCGTGGTCGTCCATGTTCGTCCCTTCGGCGGCCGGGCGTCAGCGCGGCAGCTGCGGTGTGCCCGAGCCCTCGGATCCCGCCGTCGGCGGTGTCGGGTCGGTGGGTTGGGGCCTGCCGGCGCCGCGGCGCTCGACGGCGATGGTGAGGTTGGCCGCCAGCGCGGCAATGGCTCCGATCGCTGCCCATACGGGCAGCAGCACGGTTCCGATGACGCCGATCGTGAGGGGGATCTCGATGAGGGTGCTGCCCTCCTCGTTCTTGATGATGATGCGGCGGACGTTCCCCTCGCGCACCAGCTCCTTGATCTTCGAGACGACGGCTTCGCCGCTGACCTTGAACTCCTCGGTGAAGCTGTCGCCGTGGCGCGCCTGTTGCCCGGCGCCGGCGGCGCCCTGCGTGCGGTCGTCGTGGTCGCTCATGTGCCTTCCTCCTCGGACAGCGCGCGGCGAAGCCGCCGCGCTCGATACCCGAGGGTAGGTCGGACGGGGATGACGCGACATCACCCGAAAGGGTGAGGGGCGCCGCCGCGGGGGGTGAGGCGCGACGCGTTCGCGCGGGATCGATGGCGGAGCTCAGGCCAGCCCCAGCTCCCGCGCTCGCGCGGCCGCCTGGGTACGTGAGGTCACGCCGAGCTTGGCGTAGATGTTGCGGGCGTGGGTCTTGACGGTGTTGAGCGAGACGTCGAGGCGCCTGGCGATCTGCTTGTTCGCGAGGCCGGCGGCGATGAGCCGCAGCACCTCGCCCTCACGTTCCGACAACGGCTCGGGGTCGAACGCCGTGCCGGCGCGGTCCTCGGCGGCTCGGGCGCGCTCGACCGCGGCGCCCGGCGCTCCGGTGTCGTTGTCGGAGAGCGCGTCCAGGGCCGCTCGGAGCGACGCCCTGGCGGCCGCGGCACGGCCGTTCGCGTCGCTTCCCGCGGGCGTGTCGGGCGTCGCTGCGCGACCGGCGGCCAGCGCACGGCGCAGTTGCTCGCCCTGGGGGTGGCGCTCCAGCAGGCGACGCTCGGTCCCCTCGTCGCCCGCCTGCACCGCGTGCACCAGGGCGTCCTCCAGGTCGCCGCGGGCTTCTAGAGCGGCCGCGGCACGGCGGTGCAGCTCTCCGGGGAGGTCGGGGCGCGCCGAGCGCAGGCGGTGGAGCAGCAGGTCCTGGAAGAAGGCGTGGTAACGGAAACGCCGCCGCTGGTGGTCCAGCGGCACCAGGAAGAGGTTGTGCCGCTCGATGCGCTCCAGCATCTCCTGGGCGTCGTCCGCGCCGGTGACGGCGCTCGCAAGACCGGCATCGAGCTCGTCCAGGACGGATGTGAGGAGCAGGAAGTCCTGCACGTCGGTCGGTTGGCGCGTCAGCACCTCCTCGGTGAGGTACTCGAGCACGAAGCGGTCGGTCCCCGTGAAGAAGCCGATGAAGGTGTGCGGGTCGCTCTGGCCTCGCAGCGACAGCGCCGCCAGGTGCAAGCCCGCCGGCCACCCCTCGGTGCGCAGCGTCAACTCGGCCACGTCGTCGGGGGCGAGCTCGAGCCCCTGCGCGGCGAGCATGGTGCCGGCCTCTTCCACCGTGAAGCGCAGCTCGTCGGTGCGCAGCTCGCTCAGGGCGTGGGCCACCCGCAACCGTGCCAGCGGCAGGGGCGGGTCGGCGCGGGTGGCGAGGATCAGCCGCAGCGGCTGCGGCGCATGGTCGAGCAGGAAGCGGACGAGGTCGTGCACGCGCTCGACGTGCAGGACGTGGTAGTCGTCCAGGACCAACACCAGCGGCTCGGTATTGTCGGCGACGTCGTTGACGACGGTGATGAGGGCCGCTTCCAGGTCCTCGCCGACGAAGTCGCCGAGGTCGCGCAGGGTCTCGTCGCGGCGCTGCAGGGCGGCCACCAGGTGGCGCAGGAAGCGCTGCGGAGCGTTGTCCGCCTCGTCGAGCGAGAGCCACGCCACCGGCTTCGCGGTGCTCGCCGCCCAGGCCGCCAGCGCGGTGGTCTTGCCGTACCCTGCCGGCGCCGAAAGCAGCGTGAGGCGGCCGGCCGTGCCGGCCTCGAGGTGCTCCTGGAGGCGGCGGCGCGGTGCGCGGTCGTCCCGCGGCGGCGGCGGGCGCAACTTGGTGGTGAGGATGGCGCTGGTCAACGGCCTCTCCTGTCGCGCCCATCGGCAAGACGCCCTTCGGGGCGGTTGCCGCGTCGCGGTCGAGGACGGGTCCAGTATAGGGCGCGTTGCCCCCGCCCCGGCGGGCGTGCCAGTCGTTCCCCAAACGTCCTGCCGGGGCGCGGGAGGCTGCTATCCTCGACGCCGGTACGCAACCGAGCGCGTGCGGCTCGTGGCTGCGACGGCGTTTCCTCGCGCCCTCCGAGCCGCCGTTCCGATGGGGAGGTATCCATGAAGCTTCGTTTCCTCGGTCATTCCGGCTTCCAGATCACGGACGGCGGGCACGAGGTCGTCATCGACCCGTTCATGAGCCAGAACCCCGCGACCTCGGTCGAGGCGAGCGAGGTCGCGCCCAGCCACATCCTGCTCAGCCACGCCCACGGCGACCACTACGGCGACACGCCCGCCATCGCCGAGCGCACCGGCGCCGCCGTGGTCGGGGCCGTGGAGATCGCGAACTACGTTTCGCAGCGGGGCATGCAGGGCGTTGGCATGAACATCGGCGGCGGCTTCGCGTTCCCGTTCGGGCAGGTCCGTTTCACGCCGGCCTGGCACTCCAGCTCGTTCCCCGACGGCACCTACGGCGGCATGCCCACCGGGATCGTCCTGGAGATGGGCGGCAAGCGCATCTACCACGCGGGGGATACGGCGCTGTTCAGCGACATGCGGCTGATCGGTCGCAAGGGGCTGGATCTGGCGATGCTGCCCATCGGCGACTTCTTCACCATGGGCCCGGACGATGCGCTCGAGGCCGTGAAGCTGCTCGCCCCCAAGGCCGTCATCCCCATCCACTACGGCACCTTCGACCCGATCCGGCAGGATGGCGGGGCGTTCAAGGCCAGGGTGGAGAGCGAGACCGACGCGCGCTGCCTGGTGCTCGAGCCCGGGGACGATACCGAGCTCTGAACGCGCCGCGGAGCGGCGGCGAGACCGTTCGACCGGCCCTGGGGTCGGCCGGTGCGTGATGGTTCTCTTCGGTGGCGGCCCCGGCCGGGTAGAGTGAGCAGACCATGGTGCAGTCGGCCGGGCACGGCCGCCAGGCGCGGTGCCGCGGCACGGCCGCCGGAGGGGACGGGATGACCGCCGGGAACGACCAGCCCGCCTACGTACCGGGGGGCTACCAGATCTTGCACAAGCTGGGGTCTGGCCAGACGTCGCACGTCTACCTGGCCGAACACAGCGAGTTCGGTCGTGTGGCGCTCAAGCTCCCTCGCGAGGAGCTGCACGAGCGACCGGTGCTGCGCCGCATGTTCGAGAACGAGGTGCAGATCACCGTCAAGCTGTCACACCCGAACATCGTCGCGGCCTTCGACGGCTTCCCGACGGGCAAGCGTGCGTTCCTGGCCCTGGAGCTGTGCGGTGGCGGCACCCTCGACCAGCTGTTGCTGGAGAAGGGGCGGTTGGGGCTGGAGCGCGCCTACGACCTGGTGGAGGGCGTGGCGTCCGGCCTCGTGCACACGCACGAGCGGCGCGTGTTGCACCGCGACGTCAAACCTGCCAACGTCTTCCTGACCGACACCGGGGTGGCCAAGCTGGGCGACTTCGGCACCGGCATCTTCCAGGCCGAGGACTCCAAGGACCGGGTCGGCACCGCTTTCTACATGGCGCCCGAGGTGTTCGAGGGCGGGCCGGTCACGGTGCGCGGCGACATCTACAGCCTGGGCGTGCTGGCCTACGAGGTCCTGTCCGGCGAGCGCCCGTTCATCGGCGACACCTACGACAGCCTCATGCTGGCCCACCTGTCGGGCATCCCGCGCGACCTGGCCGTGCTGCGCCCCGACCTCCCGCGCGGCGTGGTGCGGGTGGTGACCAGGGCGATCGCGCGTGACGCCGAGAAGCGCTTCGCGACGGTCGCGGAGTTCGGTAACGCCTTCCGCGCGGCGACGGGCCGCCCGGCGGCGGCGCCCGAGGTGACGGAGGCGCCCGCCGAGGGGCCGCGCACGGGGCGCTCGAGCCGCCTCCCCAAGGCGCCCGAGGCGGAGCCCGAGCGCTCGGACGAGCGCGAGGACGGCGAGCGCGGCGGGTTGTTGAACTGGCTGCGCCGGCGACGCGACTGAGCCGAGCGATCGGCGGTACCGTGACGGCGGTCGGGCCGACGTTCGAAGCGTGCCCCTGGGGGTACGCTCAATCTTGAGCGCGTTACTCGACATTGGCCGGGAGCGCCGCTATACTGAGAATCGGAACGAGTCCTAGATAGGGCCGAAGGAATCCCCGACCGACCGATCCACGGACCGCACGAGGTGCCTGCATGAGCGACACGACCCTGGAAATCCGGAACCTGCACGCCCGCATCCGCGCCGGCGACACGATCCTGCGCGGCGTCGACCTGGTGGTGCCCCGCGGTGAGGTGCACGCCCTGATGGGCCCCAACGGCTCGGGCAAGTCCACGCTGGCGAAGATCGTCGCGGGCGATCCCAGCTACGAGATCACCGACGGCGAGATCCTCCTCGAGGGGGAGAACGTCCTCGACATGGCGCCCGACGAGCGGGCCCGCGCGGGCCTCTACCTGGCGTTCCAGTATCCGGTCGAGGTGCCGGGCGTGTCGATCGCGAACTTCCTGCGGCTGGCGCTGAACGCCCGCCGGCCCGAGGGCGAGGAGATCGGCGTGATGGAGTTCTACCAGAAGCTCCAGGCGGCGGTCGAGGCCCTCGACTGGGACGAGTCGATCCTCGAGCGCAACCTGCACGAGGGCTTCTCCGGCGGCGAGAAGAAGCGCAGCGAGATCCTGCAGCTGCTGGTGCTGGAGCCGAAGTACGCCATCCTCGACGAGACCGATTCCGGTCTCGACGTCGATGCGCTCAAGGTGGTCGCCAAGGGCGTGAACGCCGCGCGCGGGCCGCAGTTCGGAGCCCTGCTCATCACCCACTACCAGCGCTTGCTGAACTACATCGTCCCGGACCGCGTGCACGTCATGGTGGAAGGGCGCGTGATCACCGAGGGCCCCAAGGAGCTCGCCATGGAGCTCGACCAGAAGGGCTACGACTGGGTTCGCGGAGAGGTCGGCGTATGAGCTGTAACCTGCGCGCACACACGTCTCGTCGAAAGGGGAACGACGCATGTCGGATCTGACGAACGTCAATCCCGATGCCGAGAAGCTCCAGGGCATGGAGCACACCAAGCAGTACGACTTCCGGCTTCCGGAGACCTACTTCTACCGTTCGGAGAAGGGGCTGGACAGGCGGGTCATCGAGAAGATCAGCTACTTCAAGCAGGAGCCGGAGTGGATGCTCCAGTTCCGCTTGAAGGCGCTCGAGATCGCCCAGAAGAAGGGGCCGCCCAAGTGGGGGCCCGACCTCAGCGGCCTGAACTTCGACGACATCTACTTCTACATCCGGCCGAACGAACGGCAGGGCACGTCCGACAGCTGGGAGGACATCCCCGACGAGGTGCGCGAGACCTACCGCCGGCTCGGCGTGCCCGAGGCCGAGCAGCGCGCGCTCGCCGGCGTCGGCGCCCAGTACGAGTCGGAGATGGTCTACCACAAGCTCAAGGAGGAGTGGGAGAAGAAGGGCGTCATCTTCCTCGACACCGACACCGGCCTGAAGGAGTACCCGGAGATCTTCAAGGAGTACTTCTCGACCGTGATCCCGCCGGAAGACAACTACTACGCCGCGGTCAACAGCGCGGTGTGGTCCGGCGGCTCGTTCGTGTACGTGCCCGAGGGGGTCGAGGTCGGCGTGCCGCTGCAGGCCTACTTCCTGCTCAACGCCGAGAACATCGGGCAGTTCGAGCGCACGCTCATCATCGGCGCGCCCGGCTCGAAGTTCCACTACATCGAGGGGTGCACGGCGCCGGCCTACACCACCGACTCCTTCCACTCCGGCGTCATCGAGATCATCGCGCAGGACCGTAGCCAGGTGCGCTACTCGACCATCCAGAACTGGTCGCACAACGTCTACAACCTGGTGACGCAGCGGGCGCTGGTGCACGCCGGCGCGTCGATGGGCTGGCTCGACGGCAACCTGGGGTCCAAGGTCACCATGAAGTACCCGAGCTGCTACCTGGTGGGCGAGCACGCGCACGGTGAGGTGCTCTCCATCGCCTTCGCCGGTGACGGCCAGCACCAGGACGCGGGCTCGAAGATGATCCACGCCGCGCCGCACACCACCAGCAGCGTGGTGAGCAAGTCGATCTCCAAGGGCACCGGGCGCAGCAGCTACCGGGGCCTGGTACAGATCTACGAGGGGGCCGAGGGTGCGCGCTCGAACGTGGAGTGCGACGCGCTGCTCCTCGACGACATCGCCAAGACCGATACCTACCCCTACATCGAGATCAGCGAGAAGACCGCTCACGTCGGCCATGAGGCCACGGTCAGCAAGCTCGACGACGAGCAGATCTTCTACCTGATGTCCCGCGGCCTGGCCGAGGACGAGGCGATGGCCCTCATCGTCCGAGGATTCCTCGACCCCGTGGCCAAGGAGCTCCCGCTGGAGTACGCGGTCGAGCTCAACCGACTCATCGAGCTGGAGATGGAAGGGAGCGTTGGCTGAGCAGCCGGTGATGGGGGCGGGCTTCGGTCCGCCCGCCGCCGGCTGCCGCCCGGAGACATGGCAACACTGGCAGAGAACACCGCGCTGTCTGCCGACGCGGTCGAGCAGATCATCGAGCGCTACCAGGAGCCGGCGTGGCTGGCCGAGGAGCGCCGCGCCGCGTTGCGGAGTTACGAGGACCAGCCGTTCCCTACGGAACGCGACGAGCGCTGGCGCTACAGCGAGCTGCGCCGCTTCGCGCTCGACGGGCTCGAGCGGGTGCAGGAACCGGCCGACCCCAGCGTCTCGGAACGCATCCGCATGCGCATCACCGACTCGGACGCCGAGGGCGTGCTGGTGCACAAGGGCAACCAGGTCGTCCACCGCGAGGCGAAGATCGGCGAGCCGGGGGTCATCTTCACCGACCTGCGCAGCGCCCTTCGCGACCACGAGGAGCTCGTCCGCGAGCACCTCTACAAGGTCGTCAACGCCACGCAGAGCAAGTACGCGGCGCTCAACTCCGCGCTGTGGGAGAACGGCACCTTCGTGTACGTGCCCAAGGACGTCGAGGTCGCCTTGCCGCTGGGCGCGTTCACCAGCGCCGATCGTGGCGGCGTGGGCCTGGGGCGCACCCTGGTGGTGGTCGAGCCCAACGCCAGGCTCACCTACCTCGACGAGTACACCTCGGATCCCTTCGACGAGCGCCTGTTCTACGACGCCGCCACCGAGATCGTGCTCAAGGACGGCGCCAAGCTGCGCTACGTCAGCTTGCAGAACTGGAGCCGCAACGTGGCGCACATGAACAAGCTGCGCGCCCACGTGGGGCGCGACGCCCGGCTGGAGTCGCTGACCGTGAGCCTGGGCGCCGACGCCGCCCGCGCCGAGGTCGAGTGCCGCCTCGACGGCCCCGGCGCGGAGAGCGAGATGCTGGGGCTGTACTTCGCCGACAAGGGGCAGCACTTCAACCAGTACACGCTGCAGCACCACGCGGCCGATCACGCCCACTCCGACCTGCTGTTCAAGGGCGCGGCGCGCGACGGCAGCTCGGCCGTCTACTCCGGCGTCATCGTGGTCGATCCGGGCGCGCAGAAGACCGACGCCTACCAGACCAACCGCAACCTGCTGCTCGACACCGAGTCCGAGGCGGTCAGCATCCCGCAGCTCGAGATCGGCGCCAACGACGTGCGCTGCTCGCACGGCTCCACCACGGGCCCGGTCCCGGAGGACCAGCGCCTGTACCTGATGAGCCGGGGGCTGCCGCCGGAGGTGGCCGAGCACGTGCTGGTGACCGGATTCCTCTACGAGGTGACGAGCCGGGTGACGCTGCCCAAGGTGGCCCAGTACGTCGAGCGCGTGGTGCAGGCCAAGCTGGGCGTTCCCGGCGTCAAGGAGAAGCTGTGAGCATGTTGACGCGCACCGATGTCGGCGCGGTCGACGACTACCCGAACGACGGCATCACCGGCCTGGAGATCGAGGGGCGCGCCATCGTGCTGATCCGGCAGGGCGAGGAGTTCTTCGCCATGCCCGATCGCTGCACCCACGCGCGCTACCCGCTGAACGACGCCGAGCTGCTCGGCGGCAAGATCAAGTGCGCCCACCACGGCGCCACCTTCGACCTGCACACCGGCAAGCCCACCCTGCCGGCGGTCAAGAAGATCCGCCTTTACGACGTGGACGTGGTCGACGGCCGCGTGCTGGTGACGGTGCAGGAGGCCTAGCAAGCTCCGGTTGGGCCCTGCGCGGCTACTCGGTCTCGAGCAGCACCGTGGCGCGCGCCTGGATGAAGTCGGGCGCCATCCCCTCGCTGGTCTTGAAGGTCACGCCGACGCGCGACGCGTCGATCCCCAGCTCGCCGGCAAGCTGGCGCTGGATGTCGCGCCGGGTCGGGCCGAGCCGCGGCTGGTCGAGCACCACCACCGCCGACAGGTTGACGATGCGGTAGCGGCCCACCTGGTCTGCCAGGCGCTGCAGCACGGTCTGGAGGATGACGCGGCTGTCGAGGCCGCGGTAGTTGGGGTTGGACGGCGGGAAGTACTGGCCGATATCGCCCATGGCATAGGCCGCCAGCAGGGCGTCGGAGAGCGCGTGGAGCAGCACGTCGCCGTCGCTGTGCGCGACCGTCCCGACGGGGCTGCTGTCGATCTTCACGGCTCCGATGACCAGCGAGCGGCCGGGCGCCAGCGCGTGGGCGTCTTCCCCGTAACCGATGCGCAGTCCGTCCATCCGGCCATTCTATGCCGAGGACGTGCGGGGGGCCGCGCCGTGCGACAATGGCCGGCATGCCGCCCGCCGTCGGAGCCGCCGCCCTCGTCGGTATCACGCTCATCTGGGGCACGACCTTCGTCGTCATCAAGCAGGCGCTGCATACCATCCCGGTGCCGCTGCTGCTGGCGGTGCGTTTCACCATGGCGGGGTTGCTGCTGAGCTGGGCACGCTTCGACCGGCGGGCGGTGCGGCCGGCCCTCGTGCTGGGAGTGCTGGCGTTCGCCGGCTTCGCTACCCAGACGTTGGGCCTGTCGCTGACGACGGCATCGAAAGCCGCCTTCATCACCGGCTTGAGCGTGATCCTGACGCCGCTCGTGGCCGCCGTCTGGATGGGCCGCAGGGTGACCGGGCGGGCGTACCTGGCGGCGCTGGTGGCGCTGGTCGGCCTGGCGCTGATGACGCTGCGCGACGGGGTGAGCCAGATCAACGGCGGCGACCTGTGGGTGCTCGGCACGGCCCTCGCCTACGCGCTGTTCATCGTCTACCTGGGGGAGGTGGCGGGACGGGCCTCGGCGACGTCGCTGGCTGCGCTGCAGCACGTGCCGATGGCGGTGCTCGCGTGGCTGTGGGCGCTGCCGCAGGTAGGGGCGCTGCGGCACGTGCCGTTGACGACCTTCCTCGCGATCTTCTACCTGGCGGCGGTGGCGACCGCGCTGGTCGCGGTGGTGCAGACCTACGCGCAGCGGGTGGTGCCCGCTCACGTCGCGGCGCTCATCTTCGTGCTCGAGCCGGTGATCGCCTCGATCTTCGCGTTCTTCTTGCTGGGGGAGCGGCTGGGCATGCTGGGATGGATCGGCGGCGTGCTGGTGGTGAGCGCGATGTTCCTGAGCGAGCTTCGGCCGCGGCGGCGCCCGCAGCCCGCGGGCCACCCCATGGCGAGCGCGCGCAACGCCTCGCCGTCCGGCGGGGAGGCCGACGATCGCGCCGCTCGAGGGTCCCGCCGAGCGGATCCCTGAGCGCGCCTCGGGGCCGCCGCCTCGACGGGCGCGCCCGGCCACAAGCGCGCCCCGCCGGAAGCGGGGGCGGCGTTTGCGCCAGGGGCAGGCCGCCGCCCCCGCAAGGAGCCGGCGTCAGTCCGTTTCGCCGCCGCCGAGCTCCTCGATGACGTGCCGGTCCTCCAACGTCGACACGTCGCCGGCCAGCGCCTGGCCGGCCGCCAGGTTGCGCAACAGCCGCCGCATGATCTTGCCCGAGCGCGTCCTGGGGAGCGCCTCTGCGAAGCGCAGCTCGTCGGGGCGGGCGATCGCTCCGATCTCCTCGACCACGTGCTGGCGCAACGCCTGACGGAGCTCGTCGGAGGCCGTGGTGCCCGCTGCCAGCGTCACGAAGGCGACGATGGCCTGCCCCTTCACCTCGTCGGGCCTGCCCACCACGGCGGCCTCGGCCACCGCGGGGTGCGACACCAGCGCCGACTCCACCTCCATCGTGCCGAGCCGGTGTCCCGAGACGTTCACCACGTCGTCGACGCGCCCCATGATCCAGAAGTAGCCGTCGGCGTCGCGGCGCGCCCCGTCGCCCGCGAAGTAGGCGTGCGGGATCTCGTTCCAGTACTGGTTGCGGTAGCGGTCGTCGTCGCCGTAGACGGTGCGAAGCATGGACGGCCAGGGCCGGCGCACGACCAGGTAGCCGCCTTCGCCCGCCGGCACCTCGTTGCCGTCGACGTCCACGACCGCGGGGTCGACGCCGAACATCGGCACCCCGGCCGAGCCCGGCTTGGCGTCGTGGACGCCCGGCAGCGTGCTGATCATGACGCCGCCGGTCTCGGTCTGCCACCAGGTGTCGACCACCGGGCAGCGGTCGCCGCCGATGACGCGCCGGTACCACATCCAGGCCTCGGGATTGATGGGCTCGCCCACCGTGCCGAGCAGCCGGAGGCTGGTGAGGTCGTGGCGGTCCGGGTAGGCCTCGCCCAGCTTCATGAAGGCACGGATCGCGGTGGGAGCGGTGTAGAAGACGCTCACGCCGTAGCGCTCGATGATCTCCCAGAAGCGGTCGGGGCGGGGATGCGTGGGCGCGCCTTCGACCATCACCTGCGTCGCGCCGTTGCTCATCGGCCCGTAGACGATGTAGCTGTGTCCGGTCACCCAGCCCACGTCCGCGCTGCACCAGTAGACGTCGTTCTCCTGCAGGTCGAACACCATCCTGGTGGTCAGGTAGGTGAAGGTCTGGTAGCCGCCGGTGGTGTGCAGCACGCCCTTGGGCTTTCCGGTCGAGCCGGAGGTATAGAGGATGTACAGGGGGTGCTCCGCGTCCAACGGCTCGGCGGGGCAGGCGTCGTCGGCGTGGCGCATGGCGTCGTGGTACCAGACGTCCCGGTCCGGGTCCATGGCGACGTCGTTCCCGGCGCGCTTCACCGTGACGACCGAGGTCACCGACGGGCAGCTCAGGAGGGCCTCGTCGACGGCGGGCTTGAGCGGCAGCACGCTCCCGCTGCGGTGGCCGCCGTCGGCGGTCACGACGAGCCTTGCCCGTGCGTCGTTGATGCGGTCGGCCAGGGCCTGGGCGCTGAAGCCGCCGAACACCACCGAATGGGGTGCCCCGATGCGGGCGCACGCCAGCATCGCGACGGCGGCTTCCGGGATCATCGGCAGGTAGATGGCGACCCGGTCGCCCTTGGTGACGCCGCGGCTCTTGAGGACGTTTGCGAAGCGCTGGACCTCGTCCAGCAGCTCGCGGTAGGTGATAGTGCGCCGGTCACCGGGTTCCCCCTCCCAGTGGAGCGCCACTTTGTGGCCGCGGCCGCGCTCGACCTGCAGGTCGAGGCAGTTGTACGCGAGGTTGGTCTGGCCGCCTACGAACCAGCGGGCGTGGGGCTCGTCCCACACCTGCACGCGATCCCAGCGCTTGAACCAGTGCAGCTCGGCGGCGATCTCCCCCCAGAACGTGTCCGGGTCGTCGAGCGACTGGCGGTAGAGCCGCTCGTAGGCTTCCAGGCTGCCCAGCCTGGCCTTGTCGCGGAAGCCTTCGGGTGGGGGAAAACGGCGCGACTCCTGCAGCACCGACTCGATGCGCTCGGACATGCTTCCTCCTCGGGGCGCCCGCGGCAGCGGGGCCACGGACGGCGCTTCGCGTGTCGACGACGAGCATACCCCGACTCCGACGGGCCTTCAACGCGGCGCGTGCGCGCCCGCGGCGGCGCCGGAGACGCGCCGTGCCTGCAGGGACGGGCCTCTACGGAAGGGCCTGCGGGCGGCGCCGGGGCAGCCGCCACCAGCCGGTCGTGAAGACCACGAAGACCGTGACGACCTCCAGCCGGCCAGCGTACATGTCGAAGGTGAGCAACAGGCGGCTGACCGGGTGCAGGTTGCCGAAGTCCACCATCGGGCCGACGTGGGCCAGGCCGGGCCCGATGTTGCCCAGGCAGGCGATCGACGCGGTGAAGGCCGTGACGAAGTCGGCCCCCAGCAGCACAAGCACCACGGTGCTCGCCGCGAACAGCCCGACGTAGAGCGTGATGAACGCGGCCACCGAACGGAGCACGTCCTCGGGGACGACGCGGCGGCCGAGGCGCACCGGCAGCACCGCGCGGGGATGCAAGGCGCGGCGGACCTCGCGCGCCGTGTTGCGGGCGATGATCAGCCAGCGCACCACCTTGATGCCGCCGCCGGCCGAGCCGGCGCTGCCGCCGATGAACATCACCACGACCAGCACCGCCTGCGCGCGTTGCGGCCACAGCGCGAAGTCGGCCGAGGCGTAGCCCGTGGTCGTCATGATGCTGAAGACCTGGAAGAAGCCGTGCCGGAGCGCGTCGGCCACGCCGTACACGCTCAGGAGCACCGCGGCGAGCGCCAGCGAGGCGATCACCGCGATGCTCACGTAGGCGCGGAACTCGGGGTCGCGCAGGATCTCGCGTGGGCGGCCCGCGACGCCGCGGTAGAGCAGCGCGAAGTTCGCGCCGGCGAAGAGCATGAACACCGTCGCCACCCAGTCGAGCGCGGGGCTGGCGTAGCCCTGGAAGCTCTGCGCGTTGGGGCTGAAGCCGCCGGCCGCCAGGGTGGTGAAGGCGTGGGCCACGGCGTCGAACACCGGCATGCCGGCGATGGCGTAGGCGGCGGCGCACGCCACGGTCAGTCCGGTGTAGACGGTGATGACGGCCGTCGCGGTATGGCGCAGCCGTGGCGTGAGTCGCTCCTCGGTCGGGCCGGGCGCCTCGGCGAAGAACAGCTGGCGACCGGCGATGGCGAGCTGGGGGAAGACGGCGATGAAGATGACCAGGATGCCGATGCCGCCGACCCACTGCGACAGCGCGCGCCACAGGAACAGGCTGGACGGGAAGCTGGCGAAGTCGGTCAGCACTGTCGCGCCGGTGGTGGTGAAGCCGCTCATCGACTCGAAGAGGGCGTTCACCGGACCGAAGCCGGCCGTGATGGCGTAGGGCAGCGCGCCCAGCGCCGGCACCGCCAGCCACGACACCAGCACCGCGATGAGCGCCTCGCGGCGGGTGGGCTCGGCGCGGGGCGCTCCCATCCTGCGCAACGCCAGACCGAAGAGCGCAGCGAGCGCCGCGGTGACCAGGAACCCGGTGGCGGGCTCGCGCGCGAGCGCGGCGTAGGCGGTGAACAGCAGCATCACGCCGGCGAGCGTGAGCAGGCCCGTGCCGATGACGTAGGGAGCGAAGCGGCCGCGCACGCTCAGAGCGGCACGGCGCGCCGCGCCTCGAGCCAGCGCTCCACCGCCCCGGTGTTGTCGGGTGTGGTGACGATGAAGAGGTGGTCGCCCTGGCGCACCACGGTGTCGCCGTGGGGCACGAACACCGTCTTGTCGCGCAGGATCGCGCCGATGAGACTGTCGCGCGGGGCCCCGATGTCGCGGACCTTGCCCTCCCGGCAGCCCGCGGGGTAGCTCAGCTCCATCACCTCGGCGCGGTCCTCGATGGAGGCCAGGTGGTCGACCTCGTCGACGCGGAGCCAGTTGAGCACCTCCTGGACGGCGGCCGCGCGCGGGGTGAGGGGGGCGTCGATGCCGACGCGCTCGAACAGGCGGCGGTTGCGGCTGCGGCCGACGCGGGTGATGACCTTGGGGATGCCGAGCTGTTTGCTGAGCAACGACACCAGCAGGTTCTTGCCGTCGTCGTCGGTGACGGCCACCATCACGTCGGCGTCCTCGATGCGCTCCTGCTGCAGAAGCTCCAGGTCGGTGCCGTCGCCCTTGAGCACCAGCGCGTGCGGCAGCCACTGCGCCAGCTTCTCGCAGCGCGCCTCGTGCTGCTCGATGATGGTGATGTTGGCTCGGTCTCCGGCGAGCTGCTCCGCCACCATGAAGCCGACGTTGCCGCCCCCCACCACCGCCACGTTGTGCGAGCGCCGGCGCGGCGCGAAGCGGCGCTCGAGCGCGCGCATGTGCTCGGCCATGCCCATGAACACGACCTTGTCACCGGCCTCCAGCACGGTGGCGCCCGACGGGATGGAGAAGTCGTCGCCGCGGATGGCCCCGGCGACGAGCACGCCGGTAGGGAGGTCGGCCTGGCCGAGGGGCCGGCCGAGGAAGGGATCGAACGGCTCGAGCCGGTACTCCAGCATCTTCAGGCGCCCCCCCGCGAAGCCCGCGCTGGCCAGCGCGCGCGGCACCCGCACGATGTCGGCGATCTGGTGGGCGAGCGTGCGCTGCGGCCACAACACCCGGTCGATCGCCAGGCCGATGGTCTCGAAGGCGCCAGCCGCGGCGAAGGCGTCGACGTACCGCTGACGGGTCACGAACGCCATCGTCTCCACGTCCGCCAGGCCCTTGGCGGCCAGGCAGGCGAGGACGTTCACGTCATCGTTGGTGGTGCAGGCGATGAAGGCGTCGGCGTGCTCGGCTCCGGCGGCGCGCAGGTCGCTGGGGTCGGCGCCGTTGCCGCGCACGAACTGCACGTCCATGGTCTCGAACGCCGTCTCCCGCTCGCCCTCCATGTCCATGACGGTCACGTTGTGGGTGCGGTGCAGGGACTCCGCGATCAGCAGGCCGATCTCCCCACCGCCGACGATGACGAGGTTCATACGACCGCATTAAAGCACGGAGCCGCCGGACGCCGAAGGGCCGTTGTCCCTGTGGGAGCGCCTCAGGAGAGCCGGCGGGCGAGCACCACCAGCGCGACGAGGACGGTGAGCGCTGCCAGCAGCGGGATGTACCAGCGGCCGTAGCGCACGAACGGCGTGACGGTGTCCCGGAACGCGAAGTGCGCCGTCAGGGCCGCGGCCACGTGCCGGGGGAGCCGTTGCAGGACCCGTCCGTGCGGGTCGACGACGGCGGTGATGCCGTCGTTGCCGGCGCGCAGCAGGTAGCGCCCCGTGGCGATGGCGCGGAGGTTGCCCATCAGGAAGTGCTGCTCGGCGCCGTTGCCCTTCGAGAACCAGGCGTCGTTGGTGATGTTGACCAGCACCCGCGCCCCGTCGCGCACCATCACCCGCTGCACCTGCGGGAACACCGACTCGTAGCAGATGTAGGTTCCCACGGGCCCGTGCGGCGTGCGTAGCGGCACCGGCCCGGGACCGGCCGCGGTGTTGATCAGCATCGGGAGGTGGAGCAGCCCGAAGATCGCCCGGTACAGCGGTTTCGCGGTCTCCAGCAGCGGCCAGCGCTCGCCGAACGGCACCAGGTAGGCCTTGTCGTAGCGGTCCACCATGGAGCCGCCGGCCACGCTGTAGGCGCTGTTGTAGTCCTTCCCGGCATCGTAGGCCCTCCCGCCGACGATGAACGCGCTCCCCGGCGCGCTGGCCTGGATGGTCGCACGCGTGCCTTGTCCGGCTTCGCCCTCGACGGAGTAGCCCAGCACCGCTCCCTCCGGCCAGATGACGAAGGTGGGGGCGTGGCCCAGCCGCGCGACCGCGCGCCGGGTCAGGTCGGTGTGGATGCCCAGGTCGCCGGCCGGGCTGATGGCGCGTCCGAAGGGGTCGACGTTCCCCTGCACCAGCACGGCGGTGCGGTCCGTCGGCGGCAGCGGCCGGCGGAGATCGGCCGCGCCCCAAAGCATGGCGCCGGCCACCAGGGCGGCGGCCAGCAGCGGGGGCAGCCAGCGCGCGGCGCGGGCAGGGCCAGGCGGCCCCCGCCGCGCCGGCACGAAAGGCGCCGCCACCAGCGCCGCCGCCGCGGCGGCCAGCAGGCTCAGGCCGTACACGCCGAGAACGCTGGCGGTCTGCGCGGCCGGCGACCCCGTCCAGAGGTAGCCCAGCGTGCCCCAGGGGAACCCCAGGTAGCCCTGCGTGCGCAGCCACTCCGTCAGGACCCAGAAGCCCGGCAGGAGCCACAGCGTCGCCGGCCCCCGGCCGCCGAGCAGGCGAGCCAGGAAGGTCACGGCGCCCCAGATGAGGCACAGGGCGGCCAGCAGGAGCGGGAACACGCCCCAGAAGAAGGGCCCGAGCATGGTGGGCTGCGAGAAGCTGCGAGGCAGCCACAGGATGTAGATGGCGAAGAAGGGGAGCGCGAAGGACGCTCCCAGCCAGAACGCGCGCCGCGCCGAGGGCGCGCGCGCGACCAGGACGAACAGAGGTACCAGCGCCAGGAACAGCGGCCACACGCCCGTCGGCGGCAGCGCCAGGCTCAGCAGCGCACCGGACGCTGCGACGACGAGCACGGCCAGCATGGCGGTCAGCCTAGCACCGGCTCCTCCGAGGCCGATGAGCCCGCGTCGGCGAGCAACGCCGCCACCAGCGCCAGTCGCTCGAGCGTGGCGGGCACGCGGATGTGCTCGTGGCGCGCGTGCGGGCCGGCGCCGACCGAGCCGAGACCGTCGAGGGTGGCGACGCCAAGAGCAGAGGTGAACGAGCCGTCCGAGCCGCCCCCCACCACGGCGCCCTCGAGCTGCAGGCCGAGCGCCGCGCCGCGCGCACGGGCCTCGTTCCACAGCGCCTCGTTGACCTCGGTGCGCTCCAGCGGCGGGCGGTTGAGCCCCCCCGCGATCCCGACCTGCACGCGCTCGTCGCGCGGCACGTAGGCGGCGAGCGCGCGCTGCACGCGTTCGGCCTCCGACGCCGCGAGGACCCGCAGGTCGACCTCGGCCTCGGCCTCCTCGGCGATGACGTTGCCGGTGGACCCGCCGCGCGCCACGGTGAGGTTGACGGTGGTGCCGGCCTCGCCGTCGCCCTGGTCCTCGACGTACAGGAGCAGGTGGGCGAGCTCGCGCAGCGCGCTGGCGCCGTCCTCGGGATTGTTGCCGGCGTGCGCGCTGCGGCCTGTGAGGTGGAGCTGGATCTGCCCCACGCCCTTGCGGCCGACCTTCACGGCGCCGTCGTCGCGCCCCGGCTCGAGCACCAGGACCCGTCGATGCTCGCCGGCGAGGCGTTCGATCAGCTCTCGGGAGTGGTGGCTGCCGGTCTCCTCGTCGGAGGTGACGAGCAGCGTGACCGGCCCCCGCATCCGGCCGCCCGCCTGGCGGATCACGCGCCGGGCGTGGACGGCGGTGGCGATCCCCGCCTTCATGTCGAGCGCGCCGGGGCCGTACACCCGCTCGCCCTCTTGCCGGAAGGGCATGTGCGCGAGCGTCCCCGACGGCCACACCGTGTCGTAGTGGCACAGCAGCAGCGTCCCGGGTCCCGCCTCGGCCGCCAGACGCGCGACGAGCACGTCACCGACCTCGTCGCGCGTCAGGCGCTCGACCTGCCAGCCGTCCCGGCCGAGGAGCGCCGCCAGGTGGTCGACGAGGCGGTCGCACAGGAGCTTGTCGCGGGTGGGGGACTCCAGCGCGACGAGGCCTTCGAGGGTGGCCAGGTAGGCGTCGCGCTCGGCGACGGCGAGGTCGAGCAGGGAAGGAGCGGTCATGCGGACCATGCTACCCGCCCGGGGCCGCCGGGCGCCGCCGGACCGCGCGCCCCGGCTAGGCGGCTGCGGAGGCGCCGTCGGGCAGCGCGCCCAGGCGTTCGCGCCAGAGCTCTTCGGCGAGTTGCCGGACGGTCGGCTCGTGCGTGGTCCGCGCGTAGCTGTAGCCCATCCGGAGGTCGCTCTCGGCGGCGTCGGCGTCGGTGTCGCGGCCGATCTGGTAGCGCGACAGGTAGACCTGGGCCAGCAGCACGTCGCGCATGCGCTGCGGGCGCACGGCATGGAGGTCGCGCAGGGCGTCGCGGTAGGCGAGCATGGCGCCGCGCACGTCGCCGCGCTCGGCGAGGGCCCGGCCTCGCTTGAAGTGCTTTGCGGCGTTGTAGAGGAGCTCACGCATCGATGGCCCATCATAGCGCCCGGCCGTCGTGGGTCGCGGCGTCCGAATGCCGGGCGCGAGGCTCAAGGCGAGCGCCGTCGCTCTGCCAGCGCGGCGCGCGCAGCGGCATGCCCGGCGCGCGTGATGGGAAAACGGCGCACCAGAACGATGGCCACGACGAACACCAGGGCCGCCACCGGCCCCGTCATCAGGCGCAGCCCCAGCACCGTTCCCGGGGCCTGCGCCGCGGCGCCGGCGACGTAGCCGAACAGCGCGGCGGCGATGGCGTTGGCGAAGACGCCGACCGAGCCCGCCAGCTTCTGCCCGAAGGTGAACAGAGCGGCCACCAGCCCTTCGCGCCGGCGGCCCGAGGCGAGCTCGTCGAATTCGACCACGTCGGGGAGCATCGCCCAGGGGAGCAGCATCACCGCGGAGAGCCCGAAGCCCGCGACCATCGTCAGCCCGACGAGCAGCCCGCCGACCCGGCCGGGAGGCGCGAACAGGGTGAGGGGCAGCAGCCCGAGCACCAGCACCGCCAGCCCCAGGGTGAGCGCGTCGCGCTTGCCGATGCGCTCGGAGAGCCGGTTCCACAGCGGGAAGGTCGCCACCGCGGTGGCGAAGAGCAAGCCGAGGACGGGCGTCTGCTGGGCGCCGGGGATGCGCAGCGCCGACTCCAGGTAGAACGGAAGCATCGAGTTGACGATCATGATGCCCACCGTGATCGCCACGAACAGCGCGAAGAGCTCGCGGTAGCCGGTGATCGCGAAGGCCTCGCGCACATCCTGGAGGCCCGGCGCGGGCGGGCGCTGCTGAGGGGGGTGGGCGGGCTCGGGTACCGCGGCGCCGACCCACAGGTAGGCGAGCAGCGCGAGCGCCCCGAACAGCGCCCCCATCACCGCCCAGCCTCCGGGCGCGCTGCCCGCCAGCGCCGGTGCCGGGGTCACGGCCAGCACCACCACGGGCGGCAGGGCGACGGCCAGCAGCGAAGCCAGCGTGCCGAAAGCCACGCGGTAGCTGGAGAGGGCGGTGCGCTCGTCGTAGCCGGGCGCGAGCTCCGGCGTCAGGGCCATGTACGGTACCTGCACGACGGTGTAGGCGGCGGAGAACAGCAGCGTCAGCACCAGGGCGCTGGCGAAGGCGTGCCGGGGCAGCCAGCCGGGCACGGCCCAGAGCGCGGCGAAGAGCAGCGCCAGCCAGGGTGCGCCCCAGCGGACGAAGGGCAGCCGCCCGACCCGCCACCGCAGGCGGTCGGAGAGGATGCCCATCACGGGATCGAGTACGGCGTCGAAGGCGCGGCCGAGCAGGAACACCAGGCCCGCGCGCACCGGGCCGATGCCGGCGACGTTCACCAGGTAGTAGAGCAGCCAGGTGTTGATGCCGACGAAGGTGAGCGACGCACCCAGGTCGCCGACGCCGTAGCCGAGGCGGATGCGGCGGGGCAGCGCGGTCGGCGCTGGCGGAGGAGAAGGCTCGATCGCCGGGGTCGTCACGCCGTCACGCGACCGCCTCGATGCGGTCGCGGCCGAGGTCCTTGGCCTGAATGAGGGCGCGGTCGGCCTCGCCGATCCAGGCTTCGACCCCGGAGGCGTCGTCCAGCACGGTGCCCCCCGCGATCCCGACGGAGAGCGTCAGCGGCCACGCGATCGGCCTGAGCGGTCTCGCCCGCAGCTCGGCGCGGATGCGCCGGACCACCTCGATGGCGGCGTCGCGGTCGGCGTCGAAGAGCAGGATGAGGAACTCCTCACCGCCCCAGCGCGCGGCCAGGTCGTTCTCGCGAAGATGCTGCCCGAGGATCGAGGCGACCTCGCGCAGCGCCCGATCGCCTGCGGCGTGGTCGTAGAAGTCGTTGACGCGCTTGAAGTGGTCGAGGTCGAGCATGGCCACGCTCACGGGCTTGCCCTGGTCGTGCGAGCGCCGGAGCAGATCGCTCGACCTGAGGTCGAAGCCGCGACGGTTGAGCAGGCCGGTCAACGGGTCGGTGATGGCGCGCGCGCGCCAGGCCGCCTGGTCGAGCGCCTGCTGGATGCGCCCGGCCAGGAACGGCGCCACCGCGTCGAGCACCGCCGTCTCGCGCGGCTGCTGCGTGAAGTAGAGCCGCCCGACCTCCGTGCCGCTGCTCACCAGCGGGAAGGCGTAGCCGTGTGGCACGCCCGCGCGGATGCGACCGTCGGCATACACTTCGACGCCGGCGACGTGGGGAAGCCGCGCCGACAGCGCGTCCAGCAGGGCGCGCAGCGTGCCGAGCGTGCCCAGCTCGCCCGGCTCCACGGTGACGACGCGATCGATCACCTCCCCCCAGGCCTTCAGCTCGTGCTCGGCCCGGATGCGCCGCTGCCGGTCGGAGAGCAGCACCAGCATGATGCCCACGAACTGCACGTACGCCAGCAACAGGACGATGCCGACCGCGGCGGGCCGGCCGATCTGCCCGCTGCGGAACAGCAACGTCAGCATGATGCCCGATACCGCCTCGAGTCCGAGGATGGTGGTCGCGGCGGCCCACATGCCGGAGTCCTCGTCGCTGAACTCCATGGCCGCGCCGGTCGCCACGAAGGCGTAGGGGAGGAGCCACAGCACGAAGAAGCCGTGCGCGAGCCCCGGCACCGAGAAGAGCCAGCTCATCGTGCCCGCGGTGAGGGCGCGCACGAAGAAGCCGAAGGTCCACAGCAGGCGGCCCTCGGACGCGCGCCCGCGCAGCGCCGACTCCAGCGCCGGCAGCGTGGCCAGCACCAGCAGGATGTCGACCACCGGGAACTGCAGCGTCAGCGTGAGCGGCACGTCGCGCGTGTCGATCCAGACCAGTAGTCCCAGCGCGGGAAGGAACGGCAGGGACAGCAGCGTCGGCCGCCGGCGCCCGCTCATGACCAGGAGCGCGGCCACCCACAGGGCGGCACCGGCGTACGAGGCGAGGTCGGTGAGCAGGATGTGCTCGGGGCCGCCGCCGAGCCGCACATAGGCCCAGATGCCCTCTTCGACCGTCCACAGGGCGCTGCCGAGCGCGGCCAGGCGCCAGCCGAGCGAGGGGGCGCGGCGGGTGGCGATGGTGAGCGTGAGGACCAGTGCCGCGGCCGGCAACGCCAACAGGGACGCGGTGGTGGACAGGGCGGCCGCCACCACCAGAACGGCGACCGCTGCAGCCACGATGACGGTGCGACGCTTCACCCTCGGCCCCTTACCCCCCGTGCCGGCGCCCGACACGAGCACTCCCATCACCGTCGTCCCCCGTCGCCCGGTAGGTGCTCACGACCACGAGTGGGATGGTGCGATTGTACTCGACGGGGCCGAGGGCGGGGAGCGCCCTCCGGCGCCCCGGGATCAGGGCGCCGTCGCGACCGGCTCCGCCTCGCCCAGCGCGAAGGGGCGCTCGAGTCCGGCCTCGGCGGCGCGCACGGCCTCGGCGGGAGCGTAACCGAGCGCCCGCACCCCGCGGTAGGCGCGCAGGGCGGCGTCGCGCCGACCGACCAGGTCGTAGAGCTGCCCGAGGCGCGAGAGAAGGAAGCCCGGAAGGTAGTAGGGCTCGACGAAGTCCAGCGTGCTGGCGTGCTCCAGCACCTCCAGCGCCTCCTGGGTCTCGCCGACCTGCAGGAGCAGGTTCGCCTCGAGGTAGCGCGCCTCCGGCTCGTCGATCTCCTGGAGCTGCCCCAGCAGGGCCTGCGGGTCGGGCGCTTCGCCGCGCATGGCGTAGTCGAGCAGGCTGCGGCGCCTCACCGCGTCATCGACGGCCGGCCGCGGCGGGCGCTCGAGCCGGACACGCTCGGCCAGCGCCGCCTGCAGCGCCGGAACGTCGTCGGCGCCGGCCAGAAGCGCCACCCTTGCGCCGTCGAGAGCCAGCACGGCCTCCGCCGTCCGGACGGCGCGCTGTTCCAGCCAGCCGGTGCCGGGGCCCTCCCCGAAGGCCTCGCGGCGCCGCTGCTGGAAGCGCTCGACGGCCGGCAGCAACTCGTCGAGCACGCTGTCGAGCGTCAACGAGCGCTCGAGCAGCTCGCGGACGGGCCCCTCCTCGGCGTCGACCGAGGCGAGCAGCGCGCGGCCCCCGTCGTACGACTGCAGGTAGCTCCGGAAGTCGCTCTCGGCGCTCTCGTCGTCGGGGCGGTGGCCGACCTCCGCCAGCGGCGTGCCGGTGCGGCGCGCCCACGGCACCACCGTGTGGGGCAGCGGCAGCTCCGCGCAGTCCTGCCAGGCGGGGTCCGCCAGCGAGCCTGGCAGGAGGGGTACGAGCGCCACCACGTCCGGCTCGAACGCCTCGACGGAGCGCAGCACGCTGAGTGCGTTGTACTGCGGGAGCCGCAGATGGAGCGGCCCCAGCAACGGAACGACGGTGACGGACTGGCGAGCGGCATCGGGCATGCGACCAGGATACGCGCCGCCCTCCGGGCTGTCGGCCGTCGGGCTGACGGAGCCGGGGGCCGGCACGGTAAGCTGGGCCATCGCCCGCCCGCGGGCCAGGGGTGCCGATCGCGGACGCCCCGAGGATGAGGAGTCGATGCTGCGAACCGAACGAAGCCCCGCCTGGCATCGTGACGTCAAGTGGCTGAGCGCCATCCTGCTGGTGCTGGGCCTGGCGGTCGCGACGCTGGCCTTCAGCCTCGCCGAGCTGACCGTCCGCCAGCGTGCGTTGCCGGTGCTGCACGAGATGCTCGCGCTCACGTTGATGCCCCAGGGGTCGGGCAACGCCGGGCTGGCGGTTCGGACCGGCGCCGCCTACCAGCCGGGACAGAAGCTCACGTTGCTGCCGGGGGTCGATGTCTACGCCGACCCGACCGAGGTGCCCGCCTTCACGGTGGACGAGGCGATCAACCGCATCGCCGGGGTGATGGCCGACAAGACCGTCCAGGGGGGTGGCTCGGCGACCCTCGCGCTGGTCACCGACGCCGGGATGCGTGCCCAGCTCCAGCAGGCGCTGCAGGGCACCGTGCCCGAGCTGGTGCGCGCGGGTCTGGGTGCGGCGATGTTGCCGTCCGGTCTCGAGGATGGGTCGCGTGTCGCCGACTGGCCCAAGCAGGCGCTCGACAATCCCGGCCAGCCCGTCCAGCCCATCGTCGGCGTGTTCGTCTACGCTTCGCCCGGCCAGCTCCGCGGCATGACCAATCGCCAGATCGGCGAGATGGTGGTCTCCAAGCTGGCCGACGACGTGCTCGCCGACGGCATGGCGGCGACGCAACAGAAGGTGGTCAACACCAACTTGCGCGCGCGCTTCGACCAGGCGCTGCAGGGCGCCGTGCCACGGAGCCTGCACAGCTTCTACGCCACGCTGTTCCGAGGGCGGCAGGACGCCATCGCGTCGCGCCTGTCGGAGGCCAAGGCAGCGGTGCAGGGCGACCAGCAGAAGAGCGAGAGCCTGTCCGGGTTGCTGCCCGCCTCGCAGCTCGCAGGCCTGAGCCAGCAGCAGGCCGACTCGGCGGTGCTCGACGCCCTCGCCCAGCGCAGCTACGACCAGGGCTCGAGCGCCATCGCGGCGCTGATGACGCGCAGCGACCAGAAGACCAAGGTGGAGCGCCTCGCGCCCGTCCTGAACGCCTTCTCGTCCTCTGCCCACGGCCGGTACCTGACCTGGACCTGGCTGGCCGGCGGCCTGTCGCTGCTGCTGCTCATCGTGCTGCTCGCCACCTCCGCCGGGTTGCAGCGCCTGGCGTACGCCGGCATCGCCGTCGCCCTGGGCGCGGCCGGCGGAACCTACCTGTTCCACCGCCTGGCATCGCTGCACGCCGCGGCCGCGCCGCCCCAGGCGTCGCTGGCGCAGTTCGGGGTGCTCGGCGGCCTGGCCGCCGGCGCCCGCTACCTCGCCACGTCGCTGCCGGCCGACGTCTGGTCGATCCCGTTGCGCAACCACCTCATCGTGCTGGGCTTCGGCGGCGCGCTGATCCTGCTCGCCCTCATCCTGGCGTTGCTGCAGCGGCTCCGGCCGCGGCGCCGCAGCCTACTCTGAGGTGCCTTCGCTCGGCGCCCGGCTGGCCGCGGTGAGCAGCCGCTCGATGCGCGTGGCCATGGCCGCGGGGTTCGGGTGCAGCCCTTCCAGCAGGAGCTGGGTCTCGAACAGCTGAACCATGAGCTCGGGGAGCAGGGGGTCTTCGGGATCGGCGTCGAGCCGCCGGCCCAGCTGCTTGAGAAGCACGCTGTGGCGGTTGAGCTCGAGCACCTGCGGCGCGGCCTGGTAGTCCTCCTCGGTGAGCCGGCGGAGCCGTTCCATCCCGGCAGGCGCGCCCGCCGGCGCCACCAGGCGGGCGGGGCTGTGCGCGAGCACCTGGCTCTCGCGCACCTCGGCCACGCGGTCGCCGAGCGCGCTCCGGAAGCTCTCCAGCAGCCGCGTGAACAGGTCGTCCTCGAGCTCGGGACCGCCGTCGCCGGCCGCCCCGCCGTCGGCGTCTTCTCGCACGGGAACGTCCGGGAGCTCCAGGTCGGCCTCGCCCACGTCGCGCAGCGCATGCTCCCGGTACATCGGCAGCCCCATGGGCAGGAAGGCGTCGAGCGGCTCTTTCAGCACCAGCACCTCGAGATCGCGCCGCACGAAGGGCTCGAGGTGGGGGCTCGCCAGGGCCGTGCGCATGTCGTCGGCCTGCACGTAGTAGATGTCCTGCTGGCCGTCCTTCATGCGGGCGACGTAGTCCTGCAGCGAGACGCCCTCGCCGCGCGTGGTGGTGAAACGCAGCAGGTCGGGGATGCGCTCGTCGCGTCCCGGGTCGGTGGCGACGGCCTCCTTGAGGAAGGGCCCGTACTCGTGCAGGAAGCGCCCGAAGCGCTCCTCGTCCTCCTCGGCCAGGCGGGCGATCTCGCCCACCACGCGTTTGGTGAGCACGGAGCGGATGCGGCCCAGCACGGGCGTCGCCTGCACGGTCTCGCGCGAGACGTTGAGCGGCAGGTCCTCTGCGTCGACCACGCCCACCATGAAGCGGAGCCAGCGCGGGAGCAGCGAGCGGTTGTGCTCCTCGATCAGCACCTTGCGGGCGTACAGGCGCAGGCCGTCGCCGTCGGGATCGCGCAGCAACATCGGGTCGCGGTGCTCGGGGACGTAGAGCAGCGCGTAGAACTGCAACGGCACGTCGGCCTGCAGGTGCACGGTGAGCAGCGGGTCGTCGGCGCCGAACCGGAGCTGCCCCAGGAAGGTCCGGTGTTGCGCCTCGGTGACGCTGCCGGGCCGCTCGCGCCACAGGGCCGTACGTTCGTTGACTTGCGTCCAGGCGCCCTCCTCGCGCAGGTAGATGGGGAAGGGCACGTAGTTGGAGTGGGTGCGCACGATCTGCCGCAGGCGCTGCGGCTCGAGGAACGTGCGGGCGTCCTCCTTGAGGTGCAGCCGCACCTCGGTGCCGCGCTCCGCGCGTTCGGACGCCCCCACCTCGAAACTGCCGTCGCCGCGGGAGCGCCAGCGCGCCGGCTCCTCCTGAGGCGCCAGGCTCCGCGAGGCGACCTCCACCTCGTCGGCCACCATGAAGACGCTGTAGAAGCCGACGCCGAAGCGCCCGATCAGCTCGCGGGCGGAGGCGGTGTCGCCCTCGTTGAGCTCCTTCATGGCCTCCGCGAAGCCGCGGGCTCCGCTGTGGGCGATGGTGCCGAGGTTCTCCACGAGCTCCTCACGGCTCATGCCGCGGCCGCTGTCGCGCACCGCCAGCGTGCCCGCCTCGGGGTCGGCTTCGAGCCAGATGCCCAGCTCGGCCGCCGGATCGACCACGTCGGCCTGGGTGAGGCTCTCGAGCTTGAAGCGGTAGAGCGCGTCGGAGGCGTTGGAGAGCAGCTCGCGCAGGAAGATCTCGCGCTCCGTGTAGAGCGAGTGCACCAGGATGTCGAGGAGCTGGGTGATCTCCGTCTTGAAGGCGATGGTTTCGTCCGGCATGCCACCTCCCGGGGATGGGTCCCGGCGCCTTCCCGCGGCGCCCGAACGGGCGCGGGGAACGTGTCCGGCACGCCCTTCAGGCTACTTCGGGGGGCGTTCGCTGGCAAGCGCCTCTGGACGGGGCCGGCCGCGCTCCCGCTCCCAGGGGACGGCGCACGCCCTCGGCCGCCGGCCGAAGGGGACTGCGCCGCCCCGGCAGCGCCGGCCCGGCTCAGCGCGCGGCGTCTGCGAAGGCGTGCAGGGCGCCGTTGGGGAGGGCCAGGTCGATCACGCGTCCGTAGGGGACCACCACGGTGAAGGTGCCCTGCACGTAGGGGCCCATGGCATACGGCGGGAACGTGAACGCCAGCCCCGCCGGCGTGAGCGTGAACAGCGCCAGGTCGGCGGCGTCGAGCGTCGTGACCTGCCCGTCGACGACCCAGGTGGCGCCTTGCGCCTTCAGGTCCGCCAGCACCAGCGGCACCAGGCGGGCCCGATAGGCGGCGTTCGGCCGGAACAGGTCGGAGAGCTGCAACTCGCGGGGCTCCGGCGCGCCCAGCCGCCAGGTGCGCGCGGTGTAGGTGGTGTTTCCGTGCGCTCCGCCGGTGTAGGCGTAGGTCTCGCTCGAGAGGCTCACGAAGGGTCCCGCCAGGCCCTCGACCCGGGTGGTGGTGATGCGCTCCCAGCCGTGGAACAGCTGGCCGGCGGCCTGAGCCTTCCGGCCCTGGTCGATGAAGGCCGTCAGGGAAGCCCGCGCCGCGGGCTCGATGGAGGGATCGAGCGCCGCCAGCGGTCCACCGGCGAAGCTCGGGTAGCGCAGGCGCACGTGGATGGGGCCCTCGCGCACGTCCGCGTCGACGAACTGCGCCACGCGCCGCATCGTGAGGGGCGCGGCGACGCCATTGAGCGTGAGCTGCCCCTGGAAGCTGCGGCCGTCGTCGTTGGGCGCCGAGGAGCGGCTTCCGCTCAGCACGCCGCGCGCGACCCCGCCCGGGTCGTCGAGCTCGAGATGGACGTCGCCCGAGGCGTCGACGGTGCCCTGGGCGGTGAGCGTCACGGCGCGGGCGTCGAGCAGCAGCCGGCCGCTCGCCTGCGGGCCCTGGAGCGTGAGTTCGAGGACGGCCGGTGCGCTCCCCGCCGTTCCGCGGTAGAGGGCGCGCCAGGCCGGGGTGCGGTCGTTCGAGGATGCGCTCTGCGCCAGCGCGCCGTGGAGCAGCGAGGCGACGCAGAGCGCCAGCACGGCGACGGCCAGGATGCCGCGTCGGGCGCGGCCGCCGCGCTCCCGGTCGTGCCGCCCCCGCCCGCTCACGAGCGCCCGCCGCCGTGCCCGTGGGCCTCCCGCCACGCCGGCGGCACGCGCACCGCCACGACCGTGGCGTCCACCGTGCGTTCGCCGTCCGCCTCGACGCGGCAGCGCAGCACGCGCTTGCGCGCCGAGCGCTCGACGATCTGGGCCCGCAGGGTGACGGGACCGCCGAGCGGCGTGGGGCGCCGGTAGTCGAGCGACAGGTTGGCCGTGGCGTACCAGATCTCCGGCGGCTCGCCCACGGCGCGCCCCTCGGCGCGGTAGGCGTCCGCGATCGCGGTGCAGACGCAGTGGCAGTCGACCAGGGTGGCGAGGATGCCGCCGTTGAGCACATGCGTCGGGCCGGCCATGAAGGCGTCGTCGGGCACGTGCACGCACACCGACGTGGCGCCCTCGAAATGGCTGTGGATGTGCAGGCCTTCCGGATTCAGGGTGCCGCAGCCCCAGCAGTAGTTGTTGGGGATGGCCTCCTGGATCGAGCCCGCCGATGGGGTGGATTGCATGACGCCTCCAGTCCAGGTCCAGTCTAGTGAGTTCGGGCTCGTCGCACCGGCGCACCGCCGCGGCCGGGGGCCGTCGCCGGCTCAGCCTTTTCACCTCCCGGTCATCGCACTCTCCTGTTGGCCGCGTACATTGTGGAAGAGCCGAACAGGAAGCTCGGCTTGGCGTCCCCCCCTGAGCGCCTGAGAGCAACCCACGGACCACCCTGCAGCGCGGGGTGGTTCGCGTGCGTCGGGGCGGACCGGCGGCCGACGGGCGCGCTGCTACACTCGTCGCATGAGCGAGCCCGGGCCCTCCATCACCGTCATCGGAGCCGGCATGGCCGGCAGCGACGCAGCGCTCGCCGCCGCGCGCCTGGGCGTTCACGTGCACCTGCACGAGATGCGCCCCGTGGCCATGACCCCCGCCCACCACACCGGCGACTTCGCCGAGCTGGTGTGCTCCAACAGCTTCGGCGGCGAAGGCGAGAGCAACGCCAAGGGGCTGTTGCAGGCAGAGATGCGTGCCGCCGGCGGCGTGGTGATGACCACGGCCCAGGCGTGCCGGGTCCCGGCGGGCGGCGCGCTGGCTGTCGACCGGGCGGCCTTCAGCCGCGCCGTCACCGAAGCGGTGCGCGCGCACCCGTCGATCACGGTGCACACCGGCGAGCTGACGGAGCTGCCCGAAGGCGTCGTGGTGCTGGCCACCGGGCCGCTGACCAGCGACGCGCTGGCCGCAGCGCTGGCCGAGCGTCTGGGCACCGACTTCCTGGGTTTCTACGATGCCGCGGCGCCGGTCATCGACGTCGACAGCGTCGATATGACCGTCGCCTTCCGCAAGGGCCGCTACGACCAGGCGGCCGACTACCTCAACCTCCCCTTCACGAGGGAGCGCTACGACGCCTTCTACGAGCTCCTCACCGCGGCGCGCAAGCATGTGGCGCACGACTGGGAGAAACTCGAGTTCTTCGAGGGTTGCATGCCGATCGAGGAACTCGCGCGGCGCGGTTACGACACGCCGCGCTTCGGCCCGCTCAAGCCGGTCGGTCTGGAGCACCCCGATACGGGCGAGCGCTCCTTCGCGGTGGCGCAGATGCGGCAAGAGGATGCCCGCGGGCAGATGTGGTCGCTGGTCGGGTTCCAGACCGGCCTCAAGTGGGGCGACCAGAAGGAGGTCGTGCGCGCCATCCCCGGGCTCGAGCAGGCCGACATCGTGCGCTACGGCGTCATGCACCGCAACACCTATCTCAACGCGCCGCGCCTGCTGGAGCCGAGCCTGACCTTCCGCCAGCATCCCGACTGGTTCACGGCTGGCGTGCTGGCGGGCACCGAGGGCTACCTCGAGTCCTCGGCGACCGGCTGGCTGGCAGGTACCAACGCCGCCCGCCGTGCGCTCGGCCTGGACGGCGTGGTGCCGCCAGAGGAGAGCATGCTCGGCGGGCTGGTGCGCTTCCTGGCGGGCGCCAACCCGGACGACTTCCAGCCCATGAACGCCAACTGGGGTCTGGTGCCGACGCTGCCCAAGCGCAAGGGGCAGGGCAAGAAGGAGCGCCGCACGGCCATGTACCGGCGCGGCCTGACGTCGTTCGAGGCGTGGCTGGCCGAGGCGCTTCATGCCGGCCGCCGCGAGGCCGTGAGCGGTTGATGCGGGCGGACCGAGGCGGGGACGCGCGGGAGCACCCGACGCTCGACCTCGGACGCATCGAGGCTGCACGCGAGGCGATCGCGCCCTACGTGCGCCGCACGCCGATCGAGCACAGCGCCACCTTGAGCCGCGAGCTCGGCTGTGAGGTGTGGCTCAAGCTGGAGCTGTTCCAGAAGACGGGCTCGTTCAAGCCGCGCGGAGCCTTCGCGCAACTGCTGGAGGTCCTGCCGCAGGCCCGTGAGCGCGGCGTCGTCGCCGTCAGCGGCGGGAACTTCGCGCAGGGTGCGGCCTATGCCGCGCGCGAGCTGGGGGTGCGCTGCAGGGTGTTGATGTCCGAGACGACGCCGTCGAACTACGTCGAGGCGACCCGCGGCTACGGCGCCGAGGTCGAGCTGACGCCCGGTATCCCGGCCGCGTTCCAGCGCAGCGAGGCCTACCGCGAGGACGGCTGGGTGCTGCTCCACCCCTTTGCGCCCGAGGCGATGATGGCCGGGAACGGCACGCTCGGGCTGGAGATCGCCGAGGACCTTCCAGACGCCACCGACGCGATCGTCAGCATCGGTGGCGGGGGGCTCTTCGGGGGCGTGGCGACCGCCCTCGCGGGGCGGTTGCCGGCGGTCCGGCTGTGGGGCGTCGAGACCGAGGGAGCGGACGTGATGACCCGTTCCCTGGCGGCCGGGGAGCCGGTCAGCATGGAGCCGACCTCGTTGGCGCGCACGCTCGGCGCGCCCACCACCTGCGACCTCGCCCTGGACGTGGTCCGGCGGCTGGCGCAGGACGTGGTGGTGGTCGCGGATGAAGAGGCGTACCGCGGGGCGCGCTGGCTGCTCGAGCGCGCCAAGGTCACATCCGAGCTCGCGGCCGGCTGCACGGTTGCGGCGGCACGCCGCTTGCGCCACGAGGGGCGCATCCGCGACGACGCCCGGCTGGTGCTGGTGATCTGCGGCGGGAACGTCGACCTGCCGACGCTGAGCAGCTATGCCGCGGCGTTCGACCCCGGCTGAGCGGGGTGCTCCGGCCGGCCGTCGGCGACTCCGGAGGCCGCGGTGCGCGCGCCTCGGCCGGCGGCGGGCGGCAGGCGCGGGGATACAATGCCGCCATGCGCGTCATCGACCTTCGAAGCGACACCGTCACCACGCCCACGCCCGCCATGCGCAAGGCCATGGCGGAGGCCGAGGTGGGCGATGACGTCTACGGGGAGGACCCCACCGTGAACCGCCTCCAGAGCAGCCTGGCGGAGCGCGCCGGGTTCGAGGCGGGGCTCTTCATGCCCAGCGGCACCATGAGCAACCAGGTGGCGCTGGCCGCCCACACGCAACGCGGCGTCGAGGTGATCGCGCCCGAGGGCGCCCACATCTACGACAACGAGCTCGCGTCCATGGCGGTCGTGGGTGGGCTGGTGCCGCGGCTGGTGCCGGCGCCGCGGGGCGTGCCGCGCGTCGAGGACGTCCGTGCAGCCATCCACCACAGTGTGCACCAGGCGCCGACCGGGTTGATCTCGCTCGAGAACACCCACAACGGCGCCGGCGGCACGGTCGTGCCACTCGAGGCCAGCCGCGCCATCACCAAGCTCGCCGACGACGAGGGCCTGCCGGTGCATCTGGACGGCGCGCGCGCCTTCAACGCGGCGGCCGCGCTCGAGGTGGAGATCGACCGAGTGTGCGCCGGCTTCGACTCGGCGTCGATCTGCCTCAGCAAGGGGCTGGGCGCCCCTGTGGGAAGCGTGCTTCTGGGCAGCCGTGCGTTCATCGATCGCGCCCACCGCTACCGCAAGATGCTGGGGGGCGGCATGCGCCAGGCAGGCGTGCTGGCGGCGGCCGGCCTCTACGCCCTGGAGACCATGCCGCAGCGACTGCGCGAGGACCACGCCCGCGCCCGCCGCCTCGCCGAGGGGCTGGCCGAGCTTCCCGGCGTGGAGATCGACCTCGAGACGGTGCAGACCAACATGGTCTACCTCGCCGTCGCCGACGCCCCGGCGCTCGCGGAACGGTGCGCGGCGCAGGGAGTGCGGTTCAACGCCGTCGCTCCGGGCCGCGCGCGGCTGGCCACCCACCACCAGGTGACCGACGAGGACGTCGCTCGCGCGCTCGAGGTCCTGCGCCGGCAGGTGCGCTCGGTCGCGACCGCCTGACCCCGGCGCCCCGGCCATGACGCTGCGCGTGCTGTTGCTCGCCCACCCCGCCGGGCACTCGCTCAGCCCCGCCATGCAGGACGCTGCGCTGCGCGCCTGCGGCATCGACGCTCGCTACCTCGCGCGCGACGTCCCGCCCAAGGCGCTGCGCGCCGCGGTGGCGGAGCTTCACGCGGCCGACGTGGCGGGCGCCAACGTCACCATCCCCCACAAGCAGGCGGTGATGCGCTGGCTGGACGGGCTCACCGACGTCGCCCGCGCGGTCGGCGCGGTCAACACGATCGTGCCCACGCCGCGCGGCCTGGTGGGGGACAACACCGACGGCGAGGGGTTCCTGCGGGCGCTGGCCGAGCTGGGCGTGACGCCGGCGGGTCTGCCGACGGTCGTGCTGGGCGCGGGCGGGGCGGCTCGGGCGGTGACGCTCGCGCTCCTGCAGGCCGGTGCCCGGGTGACGCTCTACAACCGCACGCGCGTCCGTGCCGAGCGGTTGGCCGCGGAGCTGGCCGGGCAGGGCGCGGTGAGCGTGGCCGGCGGGCGTGGCCTGGAGGGGAGGGTGAGCTCGGCGCGACTGCTCGTCCAGGCCACCGCCGCGGGCATGGAGGGCGCCGCCGAGGGCGCGTCGCCGCTCCCGGAGGGCGTGCTGCCGCAGGAGGGCGCGGTGGTGGACCTGGTCTACCGGCCCCGCGAGACACCGCTCCTGGCCCGCGCGAGGTCCGCCGGCTTGACGGTGCAGAACGGGCTGCCGATGTTGATCCATCAGGGGGCGCTGGCGTTCGAGCGCTGGTTCGGGCAGGACGCCCCGGTGGAGGTCATGCGGCGCGCCGCCGAGGAGGCGCTCGGCTGAGAGGCGCTCGGCCGACTCGCCGTCAGCGCGTGCCTCGCAGCGCCGCCGACAGCGCCGTCAGCAGCCGCACGCTCTGCCCGCGCGGCCCCGTCGCGGCCAGTAGGCGCCCCTCCCCGTACACCACCAGTGCGATGGCGCCCTCGTCGGTCTCCAGGCACAGGTGGGTGAAGCGGCCGACACCGGCCCGGTTCACCTCCAGCAGGCGCGCAGCCCGGTCGAACGCCGGCCGTATGGTGCCCTCCCCGACGATCGCCGCCGGCGACAGCGGGTAGCCGGCGACGACGGCGTGGGCCGCGGGCAGGTCGCGGCGCGCGCGCTCCACCAGCACCCGGTCGCGCGCCAGCTCGTCGGCGAGCTTGGCGGCCTCGGTGAGCGCGGCGGCGGTCGGCAGGCTGAGCGTTCGTCGGGGCGGCGGCGCGTAGTCCTCGACCCGGAAGGTGCCCCCGCGCGCTGCGATCAGCTCCGCGACGGCCCGAACGCCCAGCACGCCCTCGCCGGCCTGTGCATGCTGCAGCACGCCGCGGTCCATGACCAGGACGCCTTCGACCTCGCCCGAGACCCGGACGACGGCGCTCTGTGCGGCGAGCGCCATCATGTCGAGCAGCCCGCCGAGCGGCATCGTCGCCAGGTCTCCCTCGAGCGGCACGTCGGACGCTTCCGCCGCCTTCGAGGCCGCGCCGCTCCGCGGCGGGCGCGGCAGCTTGCCCGCCTCGGGCGGGAAGGGCAGCACCGCGTCCGGGGCGTAGAAGGTCTTGCGGGAGGCGTTCGGGTCGGTCGCGAACTGGTAGAAGGGCAGGCCAGGAGCGACGCGCCGGCACCACGCCAGGAACCCTCCGGGGCTCGCGCCGCGCAGGTAGTCGTCGCAGAACACGGCCGCGAGACCGCCGGCGCGCAGGCGCCGGAGGGCCTCCTGAGGCTCCGTCACCGCGACTACCTGCCAGGCGGCGCTCGACAGTGCCTGCTTCAGCGTCGTCGAGCGGTCGGGTTGGGTGGCGATGAGGAGGGCGACGGCTTCCACGGAACGAAGGACCATTGTAGGTCGCCGCGCGGAGATCGACCGTGGATTTTCGAACACTCGCAGGAGATCAGGCGGGGGCGGGGCCCCGGGTAC
>Ga0102956_1000041_pt1 | contig 39990 bp, 32 predicted proteins | sample SalPonF2_A_D2_MG_FD_84515 | JGI IMG/M metagenome (GOLD analysis project Ga0102956, IMG submission 84515) | Salt pond soil microbial communities from South San Francisco under conditions of wetland restoration - Salt Pond MetaG SF2_A_D2_MG ...
AGCGGGGCGTCCGACACCGCCAGCATGGCGCGGCGGTAGACGCCGTCGAGCGTCACGAGCGGCCCCGCTTCGCGGAGGAAGACCACCGTCGTGGGTTCACGCGTCACTCTACCGCCGCCCGGTCGAGAAGGGATCCGGCTCCCAGGCACCCTACGTACTCGCCCGGCAAGGACACACGTTGACAGGACCGAGCCGTCGCCGTAGCCTACCGCTGTTGTCCCAAATCGGTTCCGATGCTCGCTCGCGGGGGTGACGGGGCTCATGCGTGGGGGGTGGCTCGAGGCTGCCCGCTCTCGGCTGCATGGCGCCGAGGGGGAATGGGAGGAACGATGTCCAGGAAGTGGATCGTCTCGACTCTGGTCGCGCTGGCGTTCGCGCTCGCCACGAGCGCCGTGTTCGCCGCCAACCCCATCGTGATCGGCGTGCAGGCGCCCATCACCGGTCAGTACGCCAACGAGGGGCAGGGCATCGAGAAGGGCGTCAAGCTGATCGCCAAGCAGATCAACGACCAGGGCGGCCTGCTGGGCCGCACCATCGAGGTGAAGACCTGCGACGACGGCGGGCAGGCGTCCCAGGCCGCCATCTGCGCGCGTCAGCTCGTCAACGACGGCGTGCTCGCCGTCATCGGCACCTACACCAGCGGCGCCGCGCTCGCCGCCGAGCCCATCTACGCCCGGGCCAACGTCATCCAGACCTCCGACGGCACCAGCGACCAGCTGACCGCGGGCGGGTACAAGACGTTCTTCCGGAACGCTCCTCCCAACAGCGCCGAGGCGAAGTTCACCGCCGAATACCTGGTGAACGGCAAGAAGTTCCAGCGCATCGCCGTGCTCTCCGACCACTCCAGCTTCGCCAAGGGACTCTCCGATGCGGTCGTCCAGGCCGTCAAGGACGACGGCGGCAACCTCGTGTACAGCGGCTTCATCACCGCCGGTTCGCAGGACTACACGGCGGTGCTCACCAAGATCAAGTCGGTGAACCCGGACGTGCTCTACTTCTCGGGCTACTATCCCGACGGCGGGCTCATCCGCGCGCAGATGGAGCAGCTCGATATGGGCGCGACCTTCGTCGGCGGCGACGCCAACCAGAACGTGGCGTTCGCCAAGATCGCCGGCAACGCGGCTAAGGGCGCGATCATCATCAACGTGCCGTCGCCCGACAACCTGCCCTACCCCGAGGCCAAGCAGTTCCTGGCCGACTACAAGGCGGCCTACGGGCAGGAACCGCCCAGCATCTACACCTTCACCAACGCCGACGGCTTCCGCGCCGTGATCGCCGCGGTGAAGGCCACGCAGAGCACCGATCCTGCGAAGCTCATCCCGTGGCTGCACGACCTGAAGGACTTCCAGGGACTCACCGGCACGTTCTCGTGGGACGCCACCGGCGAGCGCATCGGCAGTCCGTTCACGGCGTTCGAGATCCAGGCCGACGGCTCGTACAAGATCGTCTACCCGGAGTCGGCCACGCAGTAGCGGCCGGCCCGCGCCGCAGGCGCGGGCGCTAGGGCTCCATGGACGTCGTCCTGCAGCAGTTCATCAACGGTGTGACCGTGGGCGGTTTCTACGCTCTGATCGCCCTCGGTTACACCATGGTCTACGGGGTGCTGAAGCTCATCAACTTCGCGCACGGCGACCTGTGCATCCTGGCCGCCTTCATCGGGCTTACCGTCCTGACCAGCGGCCTCGGCGGGGCCAACGCCGGCGCCCTCCTGCTGGCTGCGGCCTTCATCGTGGCCGCTGTCGCTGTCGGTATCGCGGGCGCGGTCCTGGAGTTCACGGCGTACCGCCCGCTGCGCAAGGCGCACCGGCTCTCCGCCGTGGTCTCGGCGCTAGGCGCGTCGATGCTGATCGAGAACGGCATCATGCTGATCTGGAGCCCGCAGGTCCAGGTGTTCCCGGCCAACCTCCTGCCCGACCTCACGTGGAAGATCGGCAGCGCGTCGATCAGCTTCGTGCAGGTGATGATCATCGCGGGTTCGCTGATCCTCATGGCGGCCCTGTACTTCTACGTGCATCACACCCGCTTCGGGACCGCCATCCGCGCAGCGGCGATCGACCAGGACGCCGCCCGGCTCATGGGCATCAACGTCAACCGGGTGATCGCCAGCGTGTTCGTGGTCGGGCCGGCGTTGGGCGCGGTGGGCGGCCTGTTCGTGGGGCTCTACTACCGCGAGGCGTACTTCAACATGGGCTGGATCTACGGCCTCAACGCCTTCATCGCCGCCATCATCGGCGGCATCGGGAACATCCCGGGCGCCATGCTCGGGGGCCTGCTGCTGGGGCTCTTCAACGCCTTCGCCGCGGGCTACGTCTCGAGCTCCTGGCAGGAGGCCATCACGTTCGCGCTCCTCATCGCCATCCTGCTGGTGCGGCCCACCGGCATCCTGGGCGAACGCGTGGCGGAGAAGATATGAGCGCGCCCGTTCGGCGCGGCACGGGGGCCGGCTAACGCATGGTCGCTCCACGACCGACCGCGCTGGGAAGGGCGCGCCGCGCGCTGGGCCCGGCCTTCTGGCTGCTCGGCCTGCTGGTGCCGGTCCTGCTCGGCGGGAGCTGGATCAGCATCCTGGCGATCTTCGCGATCTACGCCATCGTCGCGCTCTCGCAGGACATCGTGCTGGGGCGCGCCGGCATGTACGACATGGGTCACGCCGTGTACTTCGGGGTGGGCGCGTACGTCACCGCCATCCTCAACACCCGGCTCGGCTGGCCGATCTTCGCCACCTGGCCGATCGCCATCGTGGTGGCCGCGCTGGTCGGCGTGGTGCTCTCGGCCGGCATCGTGAAGCTGCGCGGCGATTACCTGCTGGTGGCCACCATCGGCTTCAACATCATCTTCGTTCTTGCCCTAGGGAACAACGTCGCCGACGTCACCGGCGGTCCCGACGGCATCTTCGGGATCGGCGTGCCCCAGCTGTTCGGAACGGCGCTCTCCAGCCAGGGCGCGTTGTTCTACCTGGACTGGCTGGCGCTGGCGGCCGTGCTGCTGCTCATGCGCAACCTCGAGCGGTCGCGGATCGGGCGCGTGTTCCGTTACCTCAAGGAGGACGAGCTCGCGGCCACCACGCTGGGCATCGACGCCCGCTACTACAAGATCCTGGCGTTCGCGATCGGCGCCGGCGTGGCAGGAGCCGCGGGCACGTTGTTCGCGGTCCAGCTCGCCAGCGTCAGCCCGGGCTCGTTCGTGTTCACCGAGTCGGTGACCCTCTTCGCCATCGTGCTGGTCGGTGGTCAGGCGTCCATCCCCGGCGTGCTGCTGGGAACGGCGCTGATGTTCGTGGTGCCCCAGGTGTTCCGTGGGCTGGCACAGTACCGGTACTTTGCCTTCGGCATCGCGATGATCGTGGTGATGGTGTTGCGCCCCCAGGGGATCTGGCCGCGCGGGAGGGCGCGATGACGTCGGCGCGGGCTGGAGGACCGTTGCTCGAGCTCGACGGCATCTCGATCAGCTTCGGGGGCCTGCGCGCCGTCGACGACCTGAGCTTCCGCGTCACGGAAGGGGAGATCAAGGGACTCATCGGGCCCAACGGCGCGGGCAAGACCACGGTGTTCAACATGATCACCGGCGTCTATCGACCCGACGAGGGGGGCATCCGTTTCGACGGCGAGGAGATCACGGGGCAGGCGCCGCACCGGGTGGCCCGCCACGGCATCTTGCGCACCTTCCAGACCATCCGCCTGTTCGCGGGCATGACCGTGCTGGAGAACGTCCTGGCGGGGCAGCACCTGCGTACGCGCCAGACCTGGTGGCAGAGCCTGCTCGGCACGCCCGGTCAGCGCCGGGAGGAGCGGGCGCTCGTCGAGCGCACCATGGAAACCTTGCAGCACCTCGACCTCGCCGGGGTCGCACACGAGGTAGCGACCTCGCTGCCCTACGGCGTGCAGCGCCGCGTGGAGCTGGCCCGCACGCTGGTGGCGGGCCCCAAGCTGCTCATCCTCGACGAGCCCGCGGCGGGTCTGAACGACCGGGAGTCGGCGGCGCTGAACGACACCATCACGTCGATCCGCGACGGTGGGGTCACCATCCTGCTGGTGGAGCACGACATGAACGTCGTGATGAACGTGACCGACAGCATCGTGGTGATCAACTTCGGCAAGAAGATCGCCGAGGGCGGGCCTGCCGAGATCCAGCGCGATCCGGCGGTGATCGAGGCCTACCTCGGGCAGGACGACGAGGAGGCCGCCGCGTGAGCCTGCTCGAGGTGACCGATCTGGCGGTCGACTACGGGCAGATCCAGGCCCTGAAGGGCATCTCCCTGGAGGTCGCGCAGGGCGAGGTGGTGGCGATGCTCGGCGCCAACGGGGCGGGGAAGACGACGTTGATGCGGAGCCTGAGCGGGTTGATCCCGCCGCGCTCGGGGCGGATCGTTTACGACGGCGTGGACATCACCTCCCTCGGAGCCGACCGCATCGTGCGCCAGGGCATCGCCCAGTCTCCCGAAGGACGCCGCGTCTTCGGCACGCTCACGGTGGCCGAGAACCTTCGGCTCGGTGCGTACACCCGGCCTTCCGAAGAGCTCGAGGGCTCCCGCGCCCAGGTCTACGAGCTGTTCCCCCGTCTGCGGGAGCGCCGCGGCCAGCTCGCCGGCACCCTCTCGGGCGGCGAGCAACAGATGCTCGCGATCGGCCGGGCGCTGATGGCGCGCCCCCGCTTGCTGCTGCTCGACGAGCCGAGCCTGGGTCTCGCGCCCCTGCTGGTCAAGGGCATCTTCCGGGCGCTGGAGGACATCCGCGCCACCGGCGTGACCATCCTGCTGGTCGAGCAGAACGCACGCATGGCTCTCAAATTCGCCGACCGCGGCTACGTCCTCGAGGTCGGATCCATCGTGCATCAGGACCACGCCCCGGCCTTGCTGGCGTCGCCGGAGGTCCAGGCCGCGTACCTGGGCAAAGCCTGAGCGGAACGAGGCCGAAAGCCGTCGTGGCGACGGGCCTACGAGAGTCCGGGAGCGCTGCCCGGGGCGAGTAAAACTTCGAACAGTGAGCCCAGTGCGCTCTTGCTACCCTTTCCTGGACGGTCCCCGGACGCGTTGGGGGCGGGGCCAGAGGTCCTGATGACGATGACGCGCAACCCTACCCAGACGGCCGCGGACACGCTCCCTCGAGAGGCGCGCGGGTGAAGCTCTTCTTCGTCCGCCATGGCGAGCCCGACTGGAACCTGGTGGAGATGCGCGGCGCTCGCGGCTGGGCGAAGGACTTCGCGCCGCTCACGCCGCTGGGGCGTCTGCAGATCGACACCATCGCCGGCGACTTCCGCTTGCAGGAGGCCGACGCCATCCTCTGCAGCACCTTCACGCGGGCGCTCGAGTCGGGGGCGCTGCTCAGCCGCGCCCTGAACAAGCCGCTGTTCGTCGAGTACGACCTCCACGAGTGGCTCCCCCAGAAGGATCCGCTCGCCGACGTGGACGAGCATCTGCTGGAGCGCGCCAAGCAGACGCTCTCGGGGACCCGGGCCGAGGACCCCTCGGCCCCGTGGGAGAGCCTGCACGAGGTGCGCGACCGCGTCCTCACGGTGCTCAACCGCTACCGCCGGTTCGAGAGCGTCGTGGTGGTCACGCACGGCGTCGTCATCGGCAGCCTGGTGGGGATGCGGCGCCTGGTGGACCACGCCGAGATCGTGCCGTTCGAGATCGACCTCGACCATCCGGGGCCCGCTCCTACCGCCGCCGAGCACACCGTTCCCACGCGCTGAGCGGCCGCCGCACGCCGGCCGTCGCTGCGCTCGCACCTCGCGCTTCGCGGGCGCGCTATCCTGGCGCGGTGACGCGCGCCTGGTTCACCATCCTGGAAGGACCGCTGGTGAGGCTGCGCCCGCTCGAAGCGGGCGATGTGGAGCCTCTCACCGCGATCGCTCTGGCTCACCCGCATGTGTACCGCTTGACCTCGACCCCGTCGAGCCACGAGCAGGCCGAGGCCTACTTCGCGCGCGCCTTCCGGGAGATGGCCGAGGGAACCTCGTTGGTGGCGGCGGTCGAAGCGCAGCCGTCCGGGCGGCTGCTGGGGAGCACCCGGCTGACGGAGATCGACTCGCGTCACCGGCGCTGCGAGCTGGGATACACCTGGTACCGGCCGGACGTGTTCAACAGCGGCGTCAACGTGGACTGCAAACGCCTCATGCTGGCGCACGCCTTCGAAGAGCTCGACCTGCACCGGGTCCAGATCCACACCGACGTCCGCAACGTGCGCTCGCAGCGGGCCATCCGCGCTCTCGGCGCCCGTTACGAGGGCGTGCTGCGGCGGCACATGATCACCAAGGACGGGGAGGTCCGCGACACCATGGTCTTCGCCGTCACCGACGAGGACTGGCCCCACGTCCGGACGCGGCTCGAGGAGCGCCTGGCGCGCCGCCGGCAGGGACCGACGCACGCCTGAGCGCGCGCGGTGTCAGCGCACGCCGTGCAGGATCTCGGCGAGCGCCTCCGCGTCGGTGATGAAGACCTCCTTCGGCCGCGTCTCGATGACGCCCTCGGCCTCGAGGGCCTTGAGGGCGCGCGTGACCGTCTCGCGGCTGGTCCCGGCCAGGCTCGCGAGCTCCTGGTGGGTCAGGCGCACCAGCGCCCGCTTGTCGTCGATCTCGACGACGCCGCCCCGGTAGAGCCTCAGGAGCACGTACGCCACGCGCCCCTGCGCGTCCTTGTACGACAGGATCTGCGACTCGTCGTCCATGCCGCGAAGCCGGCTCGCCAACGTCGTCGTGAGGTTGAGGCTGATGGCCGGGTAATCGGCCAGCAGCTTCCGGAAATCGTCGTTGAACAGCAGGTAGGCGGTGACCTCGTTGAGCGTCAGGGCGGTCGCGCTGCGCGTCGACTCTCCGAGCAGCGCCATCTCGCCGAAGAACTCGGGGGGTTGCAGGATCGCCAGCGTCTTCTCGTGACCGCCGAGGTCGATCTTCGAGAGCTTCACCTGCCCGCCCCCCAGGATGTACAGGGCCTCGCCCTTGTCGCCCTCCTGGAAGACCGTGATGCCCGCTTCGTACACTCGGCGCCGCACGGCCGTCGCCGCGATCGCCATAGCGCGGTCGGGCGCGCCGCGGAACAGCGGCACATCGCGCAGGAAAGCCGTCAAGGTCTCCGAACCGTTGTCGTCTCCAGCCATCGATCCCTCTCCGGTGCCTCCGACCCGTCGCGCTGTGCGTGGACGGGCCACAGGTGGCCTACTCTCGCCGGCGCCGCCTCCCGGCGCGCGCCCACGGTACCTACAGACCGTACCGTATAGTACCCCCGTGTCCGCCGTGCTGGAATGCCGCGCGCTGAGCCGAGGGTACCCCGGGCCCAACGGCGGCCTCGAGGTGCTGAGCGGCGCGAGCCTCCGCGTCGGGCCCGGCGAGGTGGTCGCCGTGCTCGGCCCCAGCGGGTCGGGCAAGAGCACCCTCATCCACATCCTGGCCGGCCTCGATCAGCCCGACGCGGGCGAGGTGTTCTGGGGCGATCTCGCGGTCCACGAGCGCCGGCCGCAGACGCTGGCCACCGAGCGAGCGCGCACCCTGGGGCTGGTCTTCCAGAACCACTACCTGCTCAAGGACCTGAGCCTGCTCGAGAACGTGATGCTGCCGGGCCGCATCCTGGGGGAGGTGGACGAGGCGCGCGCCCGCGCTCTGCTGGCGCGCGTCGGCCTCGAGGCGAGGCAGGGCGCCGTGCCGGGGCGGGTGTCGGGCGGCGAGCGTCAACGTGCGGCGGTGGCCCGTGCCCTGGCCCTGGGACCGCGGCTGTTGCTCGCGGACGAGCCCACCGGAAGCCTGGACAGGAAGAACGCGCGCGCCGTGTTCGAGCTGCTGCTGGAGCTGGCGCGCGAGCACGACACCGCGGTCGTGATGGTGACGCACGACGAGGAGCTCGTGCGTTCGGTCGAGCGGCGCTACCACCTCACGGCGGGGCGGCTCGAGCCGGTGGCTGCAACCGGTTGAGACGCTTCTGCGACGGCGCCGCCACGCGAGGTGCTAGACTCGCGCCAACGCAGGCAAGAACGCGCCGTCATGCAAGCCCCGAGGGACGGCCGGCCTGTAACAACACGACCTACTTAGGAGGTGGGTATGAAGAGACTGGCCCTATCGGTGGCCGCGGTCCTGCTGGCCCTATCCGGGCTCGCGGGCGCCCAGACCCTGGTCTACGGGGAGAGCGGCCTGCCCGTGAACCTCGACCTTCCCCAGGACGGGAACTCGCTGACCGTGCAGTACCAGATCGCCGAGCCGCTCGTCGGGTTCAAGCCGTCGAGCTCCGAGCTCATGCCCCTGCTGGCCACGAGCTGGGAGGCGAACGCCGACGCCACGCAGTGGACGTTCCATCTGCGCCAGGGCGTGAACTTCACCGACGGCACGCCCTTCAACGCCGAAGCCGTGAAGTTCAACTTCGACCGCTGGAACCACCGCGACAACCCGTACGCCTTCCCGGACCAGAAGAACTTCGCGGCCTGGACGTACATCTTCGCTGCGTTCTACGGAGAGCAGGGCTACCTGCTGGAGAACGTCGAGGCGCTCGACGACTCCACCGTGCGCTTCGACCTGACCTCGCCGGTGGGCTTCTTCCCGGCCCTGGTGGCGTCGAGCTACTTCGGGATCCAGAGCCCCGCGGCCGTCAAGAAGGCGGGCGTGGACTACGGCACGCCCGGCGTGGGCGCGGTCGGCACCGGCCCCTTCAAGTTCCAGGAGTGGGTGCAGGGCGACCACGTGACGCTGGTCCGCAACGACGCTTACTGGGGTAGCAAGGCCAAGGTCGAACGCATCGTGTTCCGCGGCATCGAGTCGGCGGCCACCCGGCTGGCCGAGCTCGAGGCGGGCACGCTGGACGTCGCCGTCAACCTTTCGCCCGACGATCTCAAGGCGGTCGAGAGCAACTCCGGCCTCAAGCGCGCGACGGCCTCGGCGAACCTGAGCGTCGGCTACGTCGGCTTCCACCAGGCCAACAAGCCCTTCGACGACGTGCGCGTGCGTCAGGCCGTGGCGCTGGCCATCGACCAGAAGACCATCGTCGACTCCTTCTGGAGCGGCCTGGGGACGCCTGCGGCCGAGTTCATCCCGCCGGGCCTCATCGGCCGCGCCAACTACGAGCCGTACGCCTTCGACCAGGCCAAGGCCAAGCAGCTCCTCGCGGAGGCCGGTTATCCGAACGGCTTCAAGACCGAGTTCTGGTACATGCCGGTGTCGCGCCCGTACTTCCCCTCGCCCAAGGACATCGCCGAGGCGGTGGCCGGCTACCTCTCGCAGGTGGGCATCCAGGCGGAGCTCCGCACCGAGGACTGGGGCATCTACCTCAAGGACTACGACGAGGGCAAGTTCCCCATGTACATGCTGGGCTGGAGCGCCGATTACGCCGACCCGAACAACTTCATCTTCACGTTCTTCAGCCCCACCGAGATCAAGAACGGCTTCGGCTGGACCGGCTCGAACGCGGACGAAGTGGTCAAGCTCCTCGGCGACGCGCGCCAGGCGGCCAGTGAGACCGAGCGCGTGACCTACTACAAGCAGGCCGACAAGATCATCTACGATCAGATCCCGGCCATGCCGATGGTCTACCCGACCACGTTGAACGCCACGCGTGCCAACATCGACGGGTTCCTCCCGAACCCGCTCGGCACGACGAGCATCCAGCTCAACGACGTCACCAAGAACTGACGCCCCTCGGGGTCGGGCCGCTTCGGCGGCCCGACCCCGCCCTCTCTGACGACAGGTATCGAATCGCGTGTTCTCCTATTTCATCCGCCGGTTCCTGGGGCTCCTGCCCGTCTTGTTCGGGGTGAGCCTCCTGGTGTTCACCATCCCCCGCGTCATCGGCAGCGACCCGGCCCGCATCATGCTGGGCGAGCGGGCGTCCCCCGAGTCGTACCAGCGCCTGCGCCTCGAGCTGGGGCTCGACGCTCCCTACTTCGTCAACTTCCCCGAAGCCCGCACCCAGGGCGTCGCGGGTCTCCTGGATGCGCAGTACCCCCACTTCGTCGGCCGTGCCCTGCGGGGGGATCTGGGCAAGTCGATCTTCAGCCGGGTTCCCGTCGTGAGCAGCCTCGAGCACTTCTTCCCGGCCACCTTCGAGCTCACCATCGTGGCGATGTTCTTCGCGGTGGTGCTGGGTGTGCCGCTGGGCATCGTGGCGGCGCTCAATCGGGGGACCGTGCTCGACACCGCGGTCATGTTCGTGGCCCTGGCCGGGGTGTCGTTCCCGGTGTTCTGGCTCGGGATCATCATGATCTACGTGTTCGCCGTGGGGCTGGGGTGGCTGCCGCCCTCCGGGCGCTTGTCGCCGACGATCGTGTTCCACTCCACCACCGGCTTCTACGTGCTCGACGCGATCACGCAGGGCCGATGGGAGGTGCTGTGGAACGCCGTCAAGCACCTGGTGCTCCCCGGCATCGCGCTGGGGACGATCCCTCTCGCCATCATCGTGCGCATGACGCGCAGCAGCATGCTCGAGGTGCTGGGGCAGGACTACATCCGCACGGCGCGCGCCAAGGGGGTCGAGCGCAGGGTCGTGGTCAACAAGCATGCGCTCCGCAACGCGCTGCTCCCGGTCATCACGGTCATCGGCTTGAGCTTCGGCCAACTGCTGTCCGGCGCCATCCTCACCGAGACCGTCTTCGCCTGGCCGGGGATCGGGCGCTTCGTCTACGACGCCATCTCGTCGCGCGACTACCCGATCATCCAGGGAGGCGTGCTGTTCATCGCCACCATGTTCGTCATCGTCAACATGCTCGTCGACTTCTCCTACGCCTTCATCGACCCGAGGATCCAGTACACATGAGCGGAGGCGCCCCATGACGACACCCGCCGCCTCGCTCGGCCCCGAGGACCACGTCGAGGGACGGTCGCTGCTGCAGGACGCGGCCCGTCGCTTCCGCCGCCACCCTACCGGCGTGACCGGCCTGGCGATCATCGTGTTCTTCGTCGCCGTCACCATCCTGGCGCCGGTCCTGCGACCCGTCGACCCCCTCATGATCAACCTGCGCGACCGTATGCTGCCGCCCACCTGGACGATGAGCTCGCAGGAGCTCGAGCAGAAGAACCTGCACCGCTGGTCCTTCCCGTTCGGTACCGACGTCCAGGGCCGCGACATGCTGGTGCGGGTGCTCTACGGGGGGCGCATCAGCCTCCGGGTCGGGCTCGAAGCCGTCGCCATGGCCGCGCTGGTGGGCACCCTGCTGGGGCTCATCGCCGGCTTCTTCGGTGGCTGGCTCGACACCTTCATCGTGTGGTTCGTCGACATCCTGCTGGCGTTCCCGGGCATCCTCCTGGCGATCGCCATCGTGGCGGCGCTGGGCCAGAGCCTGTTGAACGCGCTGATCGCCATCAGCATCACGTACGTACCGGTCTATATCCGCATCGTCCGTTCGGTGACGCTGAGCCTGCGCGAGTCGGAGTACGTGCAGGCCGCCCGGGCGCTCGGGTCCCGTTCCACACGCATCATCGTTTCCCACGTCCTCCCCAACGGGCTGTCGCCGCTGATGGTGCAGCTCACCCTGTCGATCGGCACCGCCATCCTCGACGTCGCTGCGCTGGGCTTCCTGGGTCTCGGCGCGCGGCCTCCCACGCCCGAGTGGGGGGCGATGATCTCCGACGGCTTCGGGCGCTTCCGCATCGCACCCTGGCTCTCGATCGTGCCGGGCATCGCCATCTTCTTCTCGGTGGTCGGCTTCAACCTGCTCGGCGACGCGATCCGCGACGTGCTCGACCCCCGACTGAAGAACTAGACGCGCCGGGCGGGCCGGAATGCCGGAGCCCGGCGGCGCGGCTTGTGAGCTACGCGACCGGGCCCGTAAGCTGGGCCATGCACGAGCTCCCGGCGGGTCTGCTGCGCAGCGACCAGATCGTCACCACGCAGGCGGTGCTCGAGCAGCACGGCCGAGGCGAGTCCTTCAGCGAGACCGCGCTCCCCGACGCGGTGCTCTTCCCGGAGAGCGCCGAGGAGGTGGGGCGCATCGTACGCTTCGCCGCCGAGCGCCGCATACCGCTGACGCCGGTGGGCGCCAACTCCAGCCTGGAGGGGCACACGGTCCCGCTCTCGGGCGGCTTCTCGGTCGACCTGACCCGCATGGACCGGATCCTGGAGGTCCGGCCCGAAGACTTCCTGGCCGTCGTGGAGCCGGGCGTGCCCTACCGCGCGCTCAACGAGCGTACGCGTCACGACGGGATCTTCTTCCCGATCGACCCCGGCGCGCACGCCACCCTCGGGGGGATGGTGTCGACCAACGCCTCGGGCACCATGGCGGTGCGTTACGGCGTCACCGGCGACTACGTGCTGGGCCTGCAGGTCGTGACCGCCGACGGCACCGTGCGGCGGCTGGGCAATCGCGCGCGCAAGAGCTCGGCGGGGTACGACCTGTGCGCGCTCTTCACGGGCGCCGAGGGGACGCTGGGCATCATCACCGAGATCACCGTGCGCCTCGTCGGGCTGCCGGAGGCGGCTTCCGCGGCGCGCGTTCCGTTCCCGGACGCCGGCCACGCCACGCGCTTCGTCACCCGGCTGATCCAGTCGGGCGTTCCGGTGGCGCGCTGCGAGATCATCGACGCGCGCAGCGTGCGCGCCGTCAACGCCTACGCTGGAACGGACTACCCGGAGCAGATGACCGTGTTCCTGGAGTTCCACGGCAACCCCGCCGGCGTCGCGGCCGATGCGGCGCTCGCCGAGGACCTCGCAGCCCACGCCGGGGCGCTCGGGTTCGAGTCGGCCGAGCAGGCTGCCGAGCGGGAGCGGTTGTGGGAAGCGCGGCACAAGACCTTCTACGCGACCGTGGCCGACAACCCCGGCAAGCACAGCATCGTCACCGACGTAGCCGTGCCGATCGCGTCGCTCCCCGCGGCGGTGACCGCGGCGCTCGACGACTGCGAGCGCGAGGGCCTCGCCGCCTACCTGGTGGGACACGTGGGCGACGGCAACTTCCACCTCGCCATCTTCTTCGCCGACGACGATGCCGAGCGCCGCAGCGCCGAGGACGTCACCCACCGGATGGTCCGGCGCGCGCTGGCGGTGGGCGGCACGTGCACGGGCGAGCACGGCGTGGGCGCGCGCAAGCTCCGCTACATGCAGGAGGAGCACGGCGAGGCCCTCGACCTGATGCGGCGCATCAAGCGAACGCTCGACCCTGCCGGCATCATGAATCCGGGGAAGAAGATCCCGGCCTGATCTCCGGCCCGCCCGCCTCGTCGGCGCCGGGCTCCGCCGCGGGACGGAAGCGCAGCATCCAGTGCCGGATCCTGGGGCGAAGCCGGTTGAGCAGGTAGAGCATCGGGACCAGCAAGATCAGCGCCAGCCACAGCACCGTATCCGACACGAGCACGGCGCTGCCCAGCCAGGCGCTGAGAATCAGCCAGGGGGTGCGGGCGATCATGGCGGCGATCCAGAGCGCCCTGAGCGGCAGGGACGTGAGGCCGGAGAGCATCACCACGAAGTCCAGATTGAGCACGAAGTACAGCACGCCCCAGACCGGCACCGAGCGGATCCCCAGCAACTCCTCCCACTCCTGCAGGGCTTCGCGGCGCACCAGGAGGGTCAACAGCGGCCGCCCGATCTTGCGGGCCAGCAGCAGACCCACCAACGCCCCCAGCCCCAATCCGAAGATGCCGTAGGCCACGGCGGCGAAGAAGCCGAACGCTTTGCCCCCCAGCGCGCCGACCAGCGGCGTGGGGATGAACGGCAGGAGGGCGGTCAGCAGGAACGACCCAACGTAGTAGAGAGGCGCGAGCCAGCCGGCATCGTTGATAAAGTGCGAGAGGGCTTCGGTCATCGAGTCGCGTTCCATCGTACGGCCAAATCCGTCCTCGAGGCACCGCACGTGACCGGTTCGGCGGCGAAGGTCGACCGGGGATCCGGGGCACGACGAGGGGAGCGACATGGCAGGCGGCGACATCTACCCGTTGAGGCTCGACATCCGCTACAGCCGGCGGCTCTGGGGCGGCGACAGGCTGCCGGAGTTCCTGGCACTCCCGGCGACCGAGCCGGGCGCGGAACCGGTCGGCGAGGGCTGGCTGGTGTATGCGGAGAACGAGGTCCTGAACGGGCGCTTTGCCGGGCGCAGCCTGCAGGCCGTGGCGGCCGCGCTGGGCGTGCGGCTGCTCGGGACCGCCAGCGTCGCGCGCTACGGCGACAAGGTGCCGTTGCTCGCCAAGTTCATCGATGCGGCCGACCGGCTCTCGGTGCAGGTGCACCCGGACGACGCGTACGCCCTCACCCACGAGGCCGCCACCGGGCACCTGGGGAAGAGCGAGGCCTGGTACGTCCTGGAAGCGGCGCCCGGCGCGCACGTGCTGTGGGGCTTCCGTGAAGACGTGGACGCCGAGCGCCTTCGCGCCGCGGTCCTCGACGGATCGCTGCCCGCGCTGATGAACCGCGTGCCGGTGGCGCCGGGGACGGTCATCTACAATCCGGCGGGCACCGTGCACGCCATCGGCGAAGGCATCCTGCTGTTCGAGATCCAGCAGTCGAGCGACCTCACCTACCGGCTGTTCGACTACCAGCGGCGCGACCGCGCGGGCCGGCAGCGCGCGTTGCAGCTCGACCGCGCGCTCCAGGTCGCATCGCTGGCCGGCGGGGACCGTGCGCGCTGCGCGCCGTCGCCGTTGGCCGAGGGCTGGCGTCGGCTCGTCGGGTGCGAGCACTTCGTGATGGACGCGATCGATCTCGACGGCGGCGAACGCGCCGGACGAACCGACCCTAGCAGCCTGCAGATCCTCGTGCTGACGCGCGGCGAGGCCGCCTTGCGCTGGGCGAGCGGCGAGGAGCGCCTGAAGCGCGGCGCCGCCGTCGTGCTGCCCGCTTCGCTCGGTCGCTACCGTCTCGAGGGCGAAGGCGAGGCGCTCCGCTGCGCGGTGGCCCCTCCCGACGCACAGCCGGCGCCCCGGGGGCCGGGCGCGAGTGCGGAACGCCGGTGAGCGCGCGACCGGAGCCGGCGACGGACCGGCAGCCACGTGGCGCGGTAGCGCGCCTGGTCGCGCTGCTCGCGCCCTATCGGGGCCGGGTCCTGGCACTGTCGGCGGTGATCGCCGCCGGCGCGCTGATCGCGCAGCTCGCACCCCAGTTCGCGCGCATCGTAATCGACGTGGCGATCCCCAGGGGGCAGGCGCGCCTGTTCGTCCTCCTGGCACTGGCCATGGCCGGCTACTACGTGCTCCGGGAAGCGCTGGCATTCGTCTCCATGTACTTCAGCTATGCCCTCACCCAGCGGGTCATCCACGACCTGCGCACCCGCGCGTACGCGCATCTGCTGCGCCTGCCGATGGCGCGCTTCACGCGCGAACGGTCCGGCTCGCTGGTCGCACGCGTCGTATCCGACGTCAACGCCCTCGAATCCATGATCCAGGCCGGCGCCTCGCGCATCCTGGGCCGCCTGTTCGGCATCCTGGTGGTCCTGGTGATCCTGTTCGCGATGAACTGGCTGCTGGCGCTGGTCTGCCTCGGCCTGGTCGGCGCCATGGCCCTCATCACGCTGCGCTTCCAGGAGCCGCTGCGCCGTTTGTCACGGCGCATCCGCTCGCAGGTCGGTGAGTTGACGGCCGTCGCGAGCGAGGCGATCCAGAACGCCGGCGTGGTGAAGCTCTTCACCGCAGAGCCCGAAGAGCTGGCACGCTTCGAAGGCGCCAGCGAGGGCTACCTCACCTTCGGGATGGCGCGGCGCTGGCAGTCGGGCATCATGCAGGCGGGCGTCGGCCTCAGCTCGGGGCTGGGGACCGGGGCCCTGCTGCTGATCGGCGGCTGGTTGATCGTGCTCAAGCAGACGGGGGCGCCGATGCCGCTGGGAGCGGCGTCGCTCAGCACCGGGGAGCTCACGGCCTTCCTCCTCTACGTCAGCGAGCTCGTGACCCCGGTGGTGTTCGTGCTCAACTTCAACAACCAGCTCCAGGCGGGCGCCGCAGCGTTGGAGCGGATCGACGAGCTGCTGGCCGAGGCGCCGGAAGTGGGGGGCACCGGCCGCGCCGGCGCCGGAGGCGACGTGCGCTTCGAAGGGGTGCGCTTCGCCTACCCGGGTTCCGAAGTCCGTGCCCTCGACGGCTTCGATCTCGAGGTGGAGGCGGGATCGACCGTTGCCCTGGTCGGCCCCTCCGGAGCGGGGAAGAGCACCGTGGTCAAGCTGCTCGGCAGGCTGTACGACCCGCAGGTGGGCGTGGTGCGCGTCGGCGGTCGTGACCTACGCGAGCTGGGGCTCGACGCCCTGCGCGGCGCCCTCGCGGTCGTGCCGCAAGACCCCACGCTGTTCTCCGGCAGCGTGCGCGACAACATCCGCTACGCCAGGCCCGGCGCGGACGACGCCTCGGTCGTCCGCGCCGCGCGCATGGCCAACGCCCTGGCCTTCATCGAGGCTCTCCCGAAGGGCTTCGACACCGAAGTAGGGGAGCGCGGCGTGAAGCTCTCCGGGGGCCAGAAGCAGCGCATTGCGATCGCACGGGCCCTGCTTCGCGGCGCCACGCTGCTGGTCTTGGACGAAGCCACGTCCAGCCTCGACAGCGAATCGGAGTCCGTGATCCAGGACGCGCTCTCCGGCCTCTTCACCGGCGAGCGCGATATCACCAGCCTCGTCATCGCCCATCGGCTGTCCACGGTGCGCGACGCCGACCGGATCGCCGTGGTCGATGCCGGACGGGTGGTCGAGCAGGGACGGCACCAGCAACTGCTGCGCCGCGGAGGCCTCTACGCCCGGTTGCACGCCATCCAGCAGGAGGGGGCGCGCGAGAACGCCGGGCCCGCGGAGGGGAACGATGCGCTCGCCTCGCGCGGCTGAGCGGGAGCCCTCGCCGCGCGAGACCGCGCCGCGCCGGGCCGCCGCAGCGCCGCAAGCGGCGATCGACCGGCGGCACGGGGCGTGAGCCACGCCCGCCGGAGCCTGAAGCGCGTGGCGCTCGGCTCGGGCAACCCCGCCAAGCGGCGGGCCGTCGAAGCCGCGCTTCGACGGCTGGCGCCGCACCGGTGGGCCCAGCTCGTGTGCTTCGAGGTTGCCTCCGGCGTCCGCGACCAGCCGTGGGGGGACGACGAGACGCTGCAGGGAGCCGACAACCGGGCGGCAGCGGCCTTGCAGCGTGCGGGCGCCAGCGGGGCGCCGGACGGTCCCGCCGCCACGCATTCCCCGGACGGCACCATCGGCATCGGAATCGAAGGGGGGCTGATGCGGGTGGGCCCGGTCGTCTGGAGCTTCTCGTGGGCCGTGGCGCTCGACCTGCACGGCGCGCGCGGGGCCGCCCGAAGCGCCGCGTTCGCGCTGCCTCCGCGGGTGGCCGCGCTGCTCGAGGCGGGCTCCGAGCTGGGCGACGCCATCGACCGGACGTTCGGCGTCCAGGGGAGCAAGCGCGCGGAAGGCGCGGTCGGGCTGCTCACCGCCGGCGCCCTAGACCGCCCCGGGCTCTACGCTCCCATGGTGGTGCTGGCGCTCGTGCCGCTGCTTCACGCCGGCCTGTTCGACGGCCCGTCGCGCTAGGGACGGCTCGTGGCCGGCACGGCCGGCGCGCGTGAAGACCCGCCGGACGGGCGGTCCGGCGGGTCTCGGTCTCCGGTCTGTCGGGGCGCGCCGTGCTCAGGCGCGCGCGCCGGGTCCGCTCGAGGGTTTCTCCTCGGTTTGCGGCGGCACGAATTCGGCGTCGGAGGCGTCATCGGACACCAGCATGGTGTTGAGCACCTCGTGGAAGTCGCGCACCGGCGTCACCTCGAGGTCCTGCAGGATGGCGTCGGGGACGTCTTCGAGATTGGCCTCGTTGTCGGCCGGCAAGATCACGTGATGGATGCCGGCCTGGTGCGCCGCGAGCAGCTTCTCCTTGACGCCGCCGATCGGGAGCACACGCCCGCGCAGCGTGATCTCGCCCGTCATGGCGATATCGCCGCGCACCGGACGCCCGCACAGAGCGCTCACCACGGCCGTGGCGATGGCGATGCCCGCAGAGGGGCCGTCCTTGGGCGTGGCGCCCTCCAGGACGTGCACGTGCAGGTCCTGCTTCTCGTGGAACGACGGGGGCAGGCCGAACTCGTCGGCGTGCTTGCGAAGGTAGGCGATGCCGGCCTGGGCGCTCTCCTTCATGACCTCACCGAGCTGCCCGGTGAGCGTGACGTTGCCCTTGCCAGGTACCGCCACCGCTTCGATGTCGAGCGTCACCCCCCCGACCGACGTCCAGGCGAGGCCGTGCGACAGGCCGACCTGGGGCTGCTTCTCGGCCTGCTCGTCGCGGAACGGCGGCACGCCCAGGAGGCCGCGCACCTGCTCGTCGCCGACCACGCGGGTTCCTTCCCAGGTGTCGGTCAGGTACTCGCGGGCCGCCTTGCGCGTGGCCTTGGCGATCAGCCGGTCCATGTTGCGCACGCCCGCCTCGCGGGTGTACTCGGTGACGATGCGGCGTACCGCGCCGTCGCTGATCTCGAGCTTGCCTTCCAGCCCGTGGTCCTTGATCTGACGTGGGATGCGGTACCGGCGCGCGATCTGGATCTTCTCGTCCAGCGTGTAGCCGGGGATCTGGATGACCTCCATGCGGTCGAGCAGGGGCCTGGGCACGGTGGCCAGGGTGTTGGCCGTGGTGACGAACATGACGTGCGAAAGGTCGTAGGGGATCTCCAGATAGTGGTCGGAGAAGGTGTTGTTCTGCTCCGGGTCGAGCACCTCGAGCAGGGCCGAGGAAGGATCGCCGCGGAAGTCCGCCGTCATCTTGTCGACCTCGTCGAGCAGGAACACCGGATTGACCGTGCCCGCCGTCTTCATGCCCTGGACGATGCGCCCCGGGAGCGACCCGATGTAGGTGCGCCGGTGCCCGCGGATCTCGGCTTCGTCGCGCACGCCGCCGAGGCTCATGCGGACGAACTTGCGGTTCAGGCTGCGCGCGATCGACTTGCCGAGGCTCGTCTTGCCGACGCCGGGAGGACCGACCAGGCACAGGATCGGCGCCTTGTAGTCGGCCTCCTCCTTGCCTTCGGTGAGCTGCCGCACGGCCAGGAACTCGAGGATCCGCTCCTTGGGCTCCTCCAGGGCGTAGTGGTCCTCGTTGAGGATCGTCTCGCTGCGCCCGATATCGAGCTGTTCTTCGTCGAACTCGCTCCAGGGCAACTCCAGCATGGTGTCGAGGTAGGTTCGGACGACGGTGGCCTCCGGCGAGCCGCCCGACATGCGCTCGAGCCGCTCGATCTCCTTGAGCGCGCGCTCCTTGGCGTAGTCGGGCATGTTCTTCGCCTCGACCTTCTCGCGCAGCTCCTCGGTTTCGGAGGCGTCGTCGTTGCCGAGCTCGTGCTGGATCGCCTTCATCTGTTCGCGCAGGTAGTATTCGCGCTGATTGGCGTCCATCTGTTGCTTGACGCGGGCGCTGATCTGCTTCTCGGTGTCGAAGCGCTCGAGGTCGCGTGTCAGGAAGCCGTAGACCAGCTCGAGCCGCTTGTGGACGTCGGGCTCCTCCAGGACGGACTGCTTGTCGGCGACCTCCCAGGTGGCATACTTGCCGATCACGTCGGCCAGGGGGCCGGCCTCGCGCAGGCCGCGGAGGTTCTCCAGGTGGAACGAGTCGAGCCGCAGGTTCTTGTTCTGCTGGGCATACTCGGCGAACGCCTGCTTGGCCTGCTCGACCAGCGCGCTCGACTCGGGACGCTCAGCGGTGATCTCGGGAATCGTCGTGACCTGGGCGCGCAACGACGCGCCCGCGAGGTAGCTGTCGATCCGGGCGCGCTCGCGCCCCTCCACCAGGACCTGCAAGGTGTCGTCGGGGAGGCGGATGACCTGCTTGATCACGCAGAGGGTGCCGACGTCGTAGAGGTCTTCGCCCGAGGGGTCGTCGATCCGGCCCTCGCGCTGGACCACCAGGAGCACCCGGTTGTCCGCCGCCTGCGCCTCTTCGAGCGCACGCTTCGACTTCGGACGCCCCACGTCCACATTCTCCAAGGTACGCGGCAGCACCACCTGGGTGCGCAGCGCGATGACGGGCAGTTCCCAATCCATGCCCCAGTAAACCCTGCCGGCTGCATCGTGCTCCGTAAGGTGGCTGACCACCCCGCGGCTCGGGCGGCGCGCGGCCGCGCGCCGCCCGAGCCGCGGGGTGGGGGACTCAGCGGCGGTAGCTCTGCCCGGGCTCGGGGATGGTGACGTGCCGCCCGCGCTCGCGCAGATCGGCAGAGAACGCGTCCATAACGTCGCTCTCGCCGTGCACGAGGAACACCTCGGCGTCACCGCTGCCGCTCAGCCAGTGGAGCAGGTCATCGCGATCGCCGTGCGCCGAGAACCCGTTGATGGTGTGGATGCGCGCCCGCACCCGGATCTCGTCGCCGTAGATGTGCACGCGCCTCGCGCCGCCGACCAGGGCGCGGCCGAGCGTTCCGGAGGCCTGGTAGCCCACCACGACCACGCTCGCTTCCTCGCGCCAGAGGTTGTGCTTGAGATGGTGCAGGATGCGGCCGCCGGTCATCATGCCCGACCCGGCCAGGATGATGGCGCCGCCGGTGATCTCGTTGATCGCCTTGGACGCTTCGGTATCGACGGTGAACTCGAGCGTCGGCGGCGCGAACGGGTCCCGCCCCTCGGCCAGCACGGCCCTGACCTCGTCGCGGAACTCGTTCTCGCCATTCTCGTAGAACCTCGTCAGGCGCGTGGCCATGGGGGAGTCCAGGAAGACGCGCGCCTCGGGCAGGGCGCCGCGCTCCATCAGGCGCCGGATCTCGTAGAGGACCGCCTGGCTCCGTTCCAGCGCGAAGGTCGGGATCAGCACGTTGCCGCCACGCCCCAGCGAGCTCGACAGCACCTCCGCGAACTCGGCCTCGGTGGCGGAGCGGCTCCGGTGATTGCGCTCCGCGTAGGTGGACTCGACCAGCACCAGATCGCACTCCCACGCCGGCTCCGCCGGCGCCTGCAGGGCACTCTCGCGGTTGCCGAGGTCGCCGGAGAACGCCAGGCGCACACTGCCGTCCTCGAGCTCGAGGGTGGCGCTGCCGAGCACGTGCCCCGCCGGCCGGAAGCGCGCCCGTACCCCCGGCGCGACCTCCAGCGGGCTCTCCATCTCGACCGGGCGGAAACGCTCGAGCGTGCGGTCTACCTCGCGCTCGCCGTAGAGTGGGGGCTTCACCTCGTCCTCGCGGCCGGCCCGGGTCGCCTTGCGCAGCGTACGGCGGTAGTCCTCCTGCTGCAGCTTGGCGGCGTCGCGCAGGATGACCTCGGCGATGTTGCGGGTGGCCTGGGTGGCGAAGATCGGCCCCCGGTACCCCTGCTCGATCAACAGCGGCAGGCGGCCGACGTGGTCGAGGTGCCCGTGGCTGACGCACACGGCGTCGAGCTCGCGGGGGTCGAACGGGAAGGGCTCGCGGTTGCGCGCCTCCATGTCGGCGCCGCCCTGGAAGAGGCCGCAGTCGAGCAGCACGCTTGCTTCGTCGAATCGGAGGTGGTGGCAGCTCCCGGTGACGGTGCGGGCCGCGCCCGCGCTGAGGATCTCCACGGGTCCTCGCCCCCTTCCACACCCTCGAGGGTGTCGTCCCTTATACTACCGGCGACGCAGCGTTCGTCGGAGATACCGTGTTGGCCATCGATGCCGTGCATCCCTACGCCACCGTCAGGATCGCTTCACCGGCCGACCTGGCGGCCGTGCGTGACGTGGCGTCGACGACGTGGCACGCCACCTACGACAGCATCCTCAGCAAACCGACCATCGACGCCTTCCTCCGTCGCGCCTACAGCGACTACCGCATCCTCGCCGCCGTCAACGATGGCGGCCTGTGGGTCCTGGAGGAGGACGGCCGGGTGGTGGCCTACGAGCGTCTGAGCATGCGGGGCGATGTCGGCTACGTCGGCGCCATCTACGTGCTGCCCGAAGCCCAGCGCCACGGCCACGGCCGGCGGCTGCTGGAGACCGCGCGCCCCTGGTTCGCCGCGCGCGGGGCCCGGGAGATCCGGCTCACGGTCGCAGAGCGCAACGACGCGGCGCGCGGCTTCTACCGGCGCCTCGGCTTCCAGGAGTGCGAGACGGTGCACACGCACCTGCTCGGCGAGCCGCTGGAGGAGCGCGTGTGCGTCTTGCCCCTGCTCCAGCCCTACCTGTTCCGCTCGTGACCGTCGCGCCTCACGCCGCGGCGCGCCGCCACGTGAGCGCGCCGGCGTCGAGGTGGACGTCCACCCGTCCCCGTTCGCGCAGGTAGGTCAGGTAGGCCGACACCGTGCAGAGGTTGAGGTGGTAGCGGGGGAGATCGCTCAGTGTGATCCCCAGCGCTTCGCAGGCGCCGGCCAGCACCGCTTCCGTCCCCCCGCCCCGGCAGGCCAGCTCCACGGCCTCGGCCGCCGCCTCGATGGCCGCGCGGTTGGCGTCGACGGAGCCTTCGAGGTCCTCGCTGGGGTCGCCGTGCCCCGGAAGCGCCACGCGCGCGCCGCTGCTGCGCACCGTCTCGAGGGCGGCGAGCTGGCCGGCGATGTCCTGCCCGAACGGCAGGGCGTACTTGTCGAGCACGTTGTCGCCGAAGAACGCGTCGGCCGCCAGCAGGACGTCGCCGACGCGCAGCGCCACCTGGCGGTGGGCGTGCCCCGAGGTGTCGATCACGTCGAACGGCACGCCCGCGAGTTCCATGGGGCCCGGCTCGAGCTCGACATGGACGGGCGACGCCTCCGCCTGCAGCCACTTGGAGGTGAGCTCCTTCGGCGGGCGCGCGCCGTGGAAGAGGTAGACCGGCTCGAGGTACGGCGCGCGCATGATGCTCGCCTCGAACGGCGGAGCATAGACGGTGATCTCCGGGAACTGACGCAGCAGGTAGGCGTTGCCGCCGAAGTGATCGGCATGCGCGTGGGTGTTCACGATGGCGACGGGCGTGACTCCCAACGCCTCGCAGGCCTTGCGCAGGTTGCGGCCGTAGTCCTTGTCCTGCCCGCTGTCGACCACCACGGCCCGGTCGTCGTCGCCGAGAACCAGGGCGCAGTTCACCCCGCCGGGCAGGTAGACCACCTGCCGGGACAGGGGCTGCGGTTCGATCCGTGCCACGTCGCCTCCTCTCCCGCCCACCGGCCGGCGCCGGTCGGCGATCAGGACGATTCGGCCACCTTACTACCTGCCCCGCCGGGAACGTCCCCCGCACGGTCGTCGCGCCTCAGACGCGCGAGGTAGAAACCGTCGAGGCCGTCCACGGGCAGCACGTAGGTGCCGGCGCCCGACGGTACGTGGGGAACGGGGCAGGTCACGGGCTCGCCGCGGAATTCTGCGTGCCGCTCGAGGAACCGCCGCGTCTGGACCTCGCCCTCCGCGTCGGTCAGCGAACACACCGCGTACACCAGCCGACCCCCCGGCGCGGTCAGGGCGGCGGCGGTGTCGAGCATGGCGCGTTGACGGGCCGCGGCCCGGTCCACGTCGTGCGCGGAGAGCCGCAGCTTGATCTCGGGGCGCCCCCGAAGGGTCCCGGTCCCCGTGCAGGGGGCGTCGAGCAGGACGGCCTCGACAGGCGATCGCCCAACGTCTCGCGTGAGGTCGGCGGTGAGGTGCTCGGCCTCGAGGCCGAGCCGTGCCAGGTTGCTCCTGCGGGCGGCCTCCTTGCGGGGGTCGACGTCGACCGCCGTGACGAGCGCGCCGGCGGCCGCCAGTTGCGCTGTCTTGATGCCGTTCCCCGCGGCCAGGTCCAGCACGCGCTCGCCGCGCCGCACCCCGAGCGCGAGGGCGGGCAGCGCGGAGGCGGGGTTCTGGGGTTGCACCAGGCCGTCGCGGTAGGCGCGCAGGCGGTCGAGCGGCAGGGGGGCGCGCACCCGCAGGGTGCCCTCGACGGGTCCCGGCCGAACGTCGCAGCCGTCGGCCGCCAGGCTCTCGGCGGCGCCCACGCCGTAGCTTCGCAGCCACAGCGGACCCGGTTCCCACATCGCCCTGGCCGCCCGTTCCGCCGCTTCGGCACCGACCGCGGCCTCGAAGCGTTCGGCGAGCCAGGCCGGCAGGAGCAACCCCAGGTCGTCCGCGCCGCGCGGCGCCTCCACGCGGCGCAGCACGGCGTTGGCAAGGCCGGCGAGCCGCGGCTCGCCGGCCTTGACCGCCTCCACCCAGGCGTGCACGGCCGCGTGCCTGGGCGTGCCGCGGACGAGCAGGTCGTAGGTGGCCAGGCGCAGCGCAGCGCGCGTGCGTTCGGGCAGCCGCTCCGGAGCGCGCAGGCGCGGCGCCAGCGCGGCGTCGATCCAGTCCAGCCGGCGCAGGGTGCCGTAGCTCAGATCGGTGACGAACGACCGGTCCGCGCCCTGGAGCTCCGAGGCGTCGAGCGCGCCGCGCAGCGTGGGCGCAAGGAAAGCGCCGCGCAGAACGCGGCGCAGGATGTCGATGGCGAGGGTGCGGGCCTGGGTTGGCAACGGGATCCGCTGGAGCCGGCGCTCCCGGGCGCCTAGCGCCGGGCGGCGCCGAGGAAGTAGAGGAGGTAGGCGATGGAGGTGGCGGCCGCGGCCACGTAGGTCATGGCGGCGGCGGTGAGCACCTTCCGCGCTCCTCCCTGGTCCTGTGCGGTGACGAGGCCCAGGCGCTGGAGCTGCCCGAGGGCGCGGCGGCTGGCGTCGAACTCGACCGGCAGCGTCACCAGGTGGAAGACCACCGCGGCCGCGAACAGCACGATGCCGACCGTGAGCAACGGCTTCCCGGCCACGCCGAGCAGCAGGCCGAAGAACGCCAGCATCGGTCCGAACTGGCTGCCGATGTTGGCAGCGGGAAGGATGGCCGTGCGCCACGACAGCGGAGCGAACGCCCGCGCGTGCTGGATGGCGTGGCCGGTTTCGTGGGCGGCGACCGCCATGCCGGCCACGCTGGCACTGCGGAAGTTGTCGGCCGAGAGGCGGACCACCTTCTTGGAGGGGTCGTAGTGATCGGTGAGCTGCCCCTGCACGGCCTCGACGCGCACGTCGCCGATGCCGTTGGCCTGCAGGATGGCGCGCGCCACCTCGGCGCCGCTCAGCCCGGCGGCGTTGGCGCGTTTCATCCAGGTCCCGTAGGTGTTCTTGAGCCAGCCCTGGATGGCGAGCGACGCGATGAACGCCACGATGCCGATGAGGTAGTAACCGTAGAAGCCGAAGACCATAGCTCCTTCTCGTCCTCCTTGCACGGCCACAGCGGCCGCAATGCGATCGAGCGATACGGCGCGCCTCACGAGCGACGCGCCGACTTGAGCTAAGTATACTCAGATTCTATGAGAATCCATGGGAAGCCACGGCACGGTCGCCGGCGCCGTCGACCGCCCGCCGGCGACCGTGCCGACCTCAGGGCTTGGCGACCTCCATGGACTCCACGGCGAAGCGCACCGCTGTCCGCTCCTCGTTCTGGAGCTCGAGCTTGACGAACGACGGCCACGTGCGCAGGTCCAGACCTTCCGCTTCGATGTACGAGCGTGCGATCGCGATCGCCTTCACGGCCTGGTTCACGGCGTGAGGGCCGATCGCTTGGACCTCGACTTCCCCCTCGTTTCGAAGGAGCGCGGCGATGGCCCCGGCGACGGAGTTGGGTCGCGACGATCCGGAGACGCGTAGGACTTCGATGGTGGACCTCCTGGGGTTCCCGTCCTGGTCGAGTCACGCCCATCCGGACGTCGATCACGGCGGATGGTCTCCCGGTGGCTCGCCCTTCGACGACGTGCGTGGCTCCTCCCGAATCCTTCCTGGCTCGCTTCGAGTCCCTCTAGTGTGCGGCATGGAAGGCGTGCCTCGCAAGCGCAAGCGCCACGTCGCCGTCCTTGACACTCGGGCAGGCCGCTCCGTATACTCCCCCCCAATGACGAGCGCTCCCCATTCGGACGCGATGATCCACGACCTACAGCTAGGTCCAGGGGGCTCTACGGTTTAGACGCTTCGGCTGAGAGCCTGTGGCCCCGCCTCCTTCGGTAAGGCGGGGCCTTTTTCGTTCGAGATCCGACCGCGACACGAGAGAAGAGGTAGGAGGAGCCATGAAAGGTGCAGAAGCCCTGTTGAAGGCGCTGGAGCGCCACGGTGTGGACACCGTCTTCGGCCACCCCGGAGGCGCCATCCTGCCGGTCTACGATGCCCTCTACGATTCGCCGATCAAGCACGTGCTGGTCCGGCACGAGCAGGCGGGCGCCCACGCTGCCGACGCCTACTACCGGGCGTCGGGTCGGGTCGGGGTGTGTTTCGCGACCAGCGGTCCGGGCGCGACGAACCTCGTCACGGGCCTCGCGACGGCGCAGATGGACTCCTCGGCGGTGGTGGCGGTGACCGGGAACGTGGCGACCTCGCTCATCGGCACCGACGCCTTCCAGGAGGCCGACGTCTACGGCATCACCGCTCCGGTGACGAAGCACAACTATCTGGTCAAGAACGTGGACGACATCCCGCGGGTGGTGGCCGAGGCCTTCCACATCGCATCCACCGGCCGCCCCGGGCCGGTCCTGATCGACCTCCCCAAGGACGTGCAGCAGGCCGAGTTCCACGGCAGCTTCGACGTCGAGATCGACCTCCCCGGCTACCGCCCGACGCTGACGGGGCACGCCAAGCAGGTGCGCAAGGCGGCCGAGGCCGTGCGTGCGGCCAGGCGACCCGTGATGATGGTCGGCGGTGGCGGCCAGGTGGCGTCGGAAGAAGTGATGGCCTTCGCGCGCAAGACGGGGATCCCGGTCATCACCACGCTGATGGGCATCGGCGCGTACCCCGCCGGCGAGCGCCAGGCGCTGGGCATGCCCGGCATGCACGGCACGGTGACGGCGAACCGGGCCATCACCCACTGCGACCTCATCCTGGGTGCCGGCCTGCGCTTCGACGACCGGGTCACCGGCAAGATCAGCCGCTTCGCCCCCAACGCCACCGTCGTCCACGTCGACATCGATCCGGCCGAGATCTCGAAGCTGGTGAAGGCGCACGTGCCCGTGGTGGGCGACCTTCGCGAGGTACTCCCCAGGCTCGCCGATGCGCTCGACCGCCTCGAGATCGACGACTGGTGGGAGCAACTGGAGGAGTGGAAGGGGATGTACCCCGAGCGCTACAAGACCACCCAGCCGCTGGTGTCGCAGGAGGTGATCCAGCTCCTCCACCAGGCCACGGGCGGCGAGTGCGTCGTGACGACCGAGGTGGGCCAGCACCAGATGTTCGCCGCGCGGCTGTTCCCGACCAAGCGACCACGCACCTTCATCACCTCCGGGGGCCTCGGCACCATGGGCTTCGGGCTCCCCGCCGCCATCGGTGCGGCCTTCGCGCGCCCCGGCGAGCAGGTGGTCCTGATCGCCGGTGACGGCAGCGTCCAGATGAACATCCAGGAGCTCGCAACGCTCTACAAGCACCAGCTGCCCGTGGTGGTCGCCATCCTCAACAACGGCGTGCTCGGCATGGTGCGGCAGTGGCAGGAGATGTTCAGCGCCAAGCGCTACAGCGAGATCTACCTGGCGGACTCCAACCCGGACTTCGCCAAGCTCGCGGAGGCCTACGGGCTCGACGGGTACAACGTCTTCGACCGCGAGACGGCGGCCGAGGTCGTGCCGCGGGCCCTCGCCAAGGGCAAGCCCGCGGTCATCAACTTCTTCGTCTACGAGGCCGAGAAGGTCTTCCCGATGATCCCGGCGGGAGCCGGAGTGGACGAGATGATCGTCGGGGACCAGGAGCCCGACGACGCACCGGCGCCGGACCCCTCCGAGGTGCCCGCGTGAGCGCCGCCCGCCACGTGATGAGCGTGACCGTGCGCGACCGTCCCGGCGTGCTGGTGCGCATCGCCGGGCTCTTCGCCCGGCGCGGGTTCAACATCGAGTCGCTGTCCGTGGCGCAGTCCGAGGAGCCGGGCGTGAGCCGGACCACCTTCGTCGTCAACGGCGAGGACTCCGTGCTGGAGCAGGTCCAGAAGCAGCTTCAGAAGCTCATCGACGTCATCAAGGTGATCGACCACAGCCAGGCGAAGTTCGTCGACCGCGAGCTGATGCTCATCAAGGTGGCGGTGCGCACGCCCGAGGACCGGGTGGAGATCCGTCAGATCGCGCAGGACTTCCGCGCGCGTATCGTCGACGTGGCACGCCACGCGCTCGTGTTCGAAGTCACCGGCGACGAAGGGAAGATGAACGCCTTCATCGCCCAGATGCGCGACTTCGGAATCGTCGAGCTCATCCGCACCGGTCGCGTGGCGCTGCCGCGCAGCGAGTCCGATCCCGAGCGACTACCGTCCGTCCGGTCCCGAGCCGCCTGAGCTCGCCGCATTCACGACCACCGGCAGCCGGGCGCCAGGCCCGGACGCCCCAAGCGCGTGCCGGCTCGCCGCAGCGCCGTCCACGACGGACGTCGGCGACCGAGCTTCCCTCGAACGAAGGAGAGTCCCCCCAGCATGGCGACCATCTACTACGACGACGACGCGAACCTCGAGCACCTCAGCGGCCAGACCATCGCCGTGATCGGTTACGGCTCCCAGGGCCATGCCCACGCCCTCAACGCCAAGGAGTCCGGCCTGAACGTGGTGGTCGGGCTGCGCAAGGGATCGGCATCCTGGCGGCAGGCGGAGGAGGCGGGCCTCGAGGTGATGGAGGTCGACGCCGCCGCCGAGGCCGGTGACCTCGTGATGGTGTTGCTCCCCGACGAGGTGCAGGGCGCCGTCTACCGCGAGCAGATCGCCCCTCACCTGCACGACGGGAACGCCTTGCTGTTCGCGCACGGCTTCAACATCCACTTCCACCAGGTGCAGCCGCCGGCCGGCGTCGACGTCTTCATGATCGCCCCCAAGGGACCGGGGCACCTGGTCCGGCGGGTGTACACCGAGGGAGCGGGCGTTCCCTGCCTGGTGGCCATCCATCAGGACGCCACCGGGACCGCCATGCAGCGCGCCCTGGCCTATGCCAAGGCCATCGGGGGCACCCGCGGAGGCGTGCTTGAGACGAGCTTCAAGGAGGAGACGGAGACCGACCTGTTCGGCGAGCAGTCGGTTCTGTGCGGCGGCGTGACGTCGCTGATGCAGGCGGGCTTCGAGACCCTGGTCGACGCGGGGTACCAGCCCGAGATCGCCTACTTCGAGTGCGTGCACGAGATGAAGCTGATCGTGGACCTGATCTACGAGGGCGGCTTCGAGCGGATGCGCTACAGCATCTCGAACACGGCCGAGTACGGTGACTACCTCACGGGCCCCAGGATCGTCACCCAGGAGACGCGCGAGGAGATGAAGCGCGTGCTGCGCGACATCCAGACCGGGTCGTTCGCCCGGGAGTTCCTGCTGGAGAACCAGGTGGGACAGCCGCGCCTGCAGGCCCAGCGTCGCGCCACGGGGGAGACGCTGGTGTCGCAGGTGGGACGCAAGCTCCGCAAGATGATGCCGTTCATCGCGAAGGGCAACGCCTGACCCGGCGCGGATCGGCGCGACCGGGGCTTCGGAGAGAGAGTCGATCGACATGGCCCACATCAAGATCTTCGACACCACACTGCGCGACGGCGAGCAGTCGCCCGGCGTCGCGCTCAACACCAAGGAGAAGGTGGAGATCGCGCGTCAACTGGCGCGCCTCGGCGTGGACGTGATCGAAGCCGGCTTCCCCATCGCTTCGGAGGGGGACTTCCAATCGGTGCGGGAGATCGCGCGCGCCATCCAGGGGGAAGACGATCGCGTGATCGTTGCCGGCCTGGCGAGGGCCGCCCAAGGCGACATCGAGCGGGCCGCCCAGGCCGTCGAGGAGGCCGCTCGGCCGCGCATCCACACCTTCATCGCGACGAGTCCCATCCACATGGAGAAGAAGCTGAAGCTCACGCCCGACCAGGTGGTCGAGCGGGCGATCGAAGCCGTGCGTACGGCCAAGCGCTACGTCGACGACGTGGAGTTCAGCGCCGAGGACGCAGGCCGGAGCGATCGCGCCTTCCTGGTGCGCATCTTCACCGAGGCCATCGAGGCGGGGGCCACGACCATCAACGTGCCGGACACCGTGGGCTACATGATGCCCTGGGAGTACGGGGCGCTCATCGCCCATCTGCGGGAGCACGTCCCGGGCATCGACCGCGTCGACATCAGCACGCACTGTCATGACGATCTCGGCTGCGCCGTCATCAACAGCCTCGCCGGCGTGCAGAACGGCGCGACGCAGGTGGAGTGCACCGTCAACGGCATCGGCGAGCGCGCGGGCAACGCCTCGCTCGAGGAGGTCGTGATGGCCCTGGAGACCCGCAAGGACTTCTGGGACCACACCACCTCGATCGACACCACCGAGATCTACCGTTCTTCGCGACTGGTGTCCGGGCTCACCGGCATGCTGGTGCCCCCCAACAAGGCGGTCGTGGGGGACAACGCCTTCGCCCACGAGTCGGGCATCCACCAGGACGGCGTCATCAAGGCCCTCGAGACCTACGAGATCATGCATGCCGAGACCGTCGGTCGTCACGCCGGCGTGCTCGTGATGGGCAAGCACTCCGGCCGCCGGGCGTTCCGCCAGAACCTGGGGGAGCTCGGGTACGAGGGCCTCTCGGACGACGAGATCAACGTGCTGTTCCGGCGCTTCAAGGACCTGTGCGACCGCAAGAGCCACGTCACGAGCGAGGACATCCGCGCGCTGGTGGACGCCGAGACCACGCGCGTCCCGGAGACCTACCAGCTCCTGGCCGTGCAGTTCCAGTCGGGCACGGGAATGACGCCGGTGGCCACGGTTCGGCTCAAGACCGACACCGGCATCTACGAGGAGGCGTCGACCGGTGACGGTCCGGTGGACGCCGTCTATCACGCCATCGAGCGCGCAACGCAGCTCCCCCTGGAGCTCTCCAGCTACGAGATCCGCAGCGTGGGCGCGGGGAAGGACGCCATGGGCGAGGTGACGATCCGGGTGCAGAGCGACGGCCGCAGCGTGCACGGGCGCGGGCTCTCCACCGACGTGGTGGAGGCCTCGGCTCAGGCCTACATCGACGTGCTCAACAAGCTGGCAGCGGGGGTGGGCCGCCGGACGGACGCCAGCGAGGAGATGACCACCCCGTGACGAAGGCCGGACACGCGAGCGGCCTGACCGCGCCGGGCGGCCTCCACTAGGGACCCCGGGAGGCGAGACGTGGGCGAGCACGGACTGGGCACCATCGAGATCTACGACACGACCCTGCGCGACGGCACGCAGGGGCAGGGCTTCAACCTGACGGGAGCCGACAAGGTGGCGATCGCCCGTCGCCTCGACGCCTTCGGCGTCACCTACGTGGAGGGCGGGTGGCCCGGCTCCAATCCCAAGGACGTGCGCTTCTTCGACCTGATGAAGCAGGCGCCGCTCGGCCGGGCCGCGCTGGCCGCCTTCGGATCGACGCGGCGCAAGGACCGCGCCGCGGAGGACGATCCCAACCTGGCGGCGATGCTTGCCTCCGAGACCCCGGTCGTGACGATCTTCGGGAAGTCTTGGACCCTGCACGTGACCGAGGCGCTGGGCGCAACGCTGGACCAGAACCTCGAGATGATCCGCGACTCCGTGGCGCTGGTCAAGGCGAACGGGCGCAAGGTGGTGTACGACGCCGAGCACTTCTTCGACGGCCACCGCGCGGATCCGGCGTACGCCCTGGCGACGGTCGACGCCGCCATCGAGGGCGGCGCGGACACCGTCGTGCTCTGCGATACCAACGGCGGTTCGCTGCCTGACGTGGTGGCCGAGCGCGTGGCCGAGGTGTGCGGACGCACGCGGCTCACGGTGGGCATCCATGCGCACAACGATGGCGAGCTGGCGGTCGCCAACAGCCTGGCGGCGGTGGCTGCTGGCGCGCGGCACGTGCAGGGCACCATCAACGGGTACGGCGAGCGCTGCGGCAACGCCAACCTCGTGAGCGTCATCGCCAACCTGGTGCTCAAGCTCGGCGCCGACCAGCCGCAGCGCCTCGAGGGGCTTCGTGACCTGTCCCGCTTCGTCGACGAGCGCGCCAACCTGCAGCCCTCGCTGCGCAGCGCCTTCGTGGGCGACGCCGCCTTCGCCCACAAGGGGGGCGTCCACGTGTCGGCGGTGAACAAGCGGCCCGAGACGTACGAGCACATCGCGCCCGAAGCGGTCGGCAATCGCCGACGGGTGCTGCTCTCGGAGCTCTCCGGCCGCGCCAACGTCCTCGCCAAGAGCCTCGAGGAGGGGGCCTCGCCGGATGCCGCCGGCGACGCCGCGGGAGACGCGCATGCGGTCGTGCAACGCCTCAAGGAGCTCGAGGACCGCGGCTACGCCTTCGAGGGCGCCGAAGCCTCGTTCCGGCTGCTGGCCGACAAGGTGCGCGGGACCTATCGCCCGTACTTCACGCTCCACGGCTTCACCGTCATGATCGACAAGGCCGATGACGCCTCCAGCGCCCGTTGCGAGGCCACCATCCGCGTACAGGTCGGTGGCACGATGGAGCACACGGCCGCCGACGGCGACGGGCCCGTGAACGCCTTGGACCGCGCGCTGCTCAAGGCGTTGGGGCGGTTCTACCCGCAGGTGCGCGAATTGCACCTGGTCGACTACAAGGTGCGCGTGCTCTCCGGCCCGGAGACCGGCACCGCCAGCCTGGCGAGGGTCCAGGTCGAGATGAGCGACGGTCGGGACAGCTGGGGCACGGTCGGGGCCAGCACCAACATCATCGAGGCCTCCTACGAGGCGCTCGTCGATGCCTACGAATACCGTCTGCTCGCCATGGGCGCCGCCCCACAGGAGGGGCCCGCGGCGACCGCCTTCGAGGCGGTGCCGGCCGCCGACTGAACGATCCGCGATTGCATAACCATGCCCCCGGGCCGACCGCGTGTTCGCGGTTCGCTCCGTCGTTCCGTAACCCCTGGCGGGGCATGGGTTTCGCTTCATAAACGCAGCATCCCGCGCGCCGACGGTATCGAGCGCGTTGGTCGCGTCGTTGACAGGGTAGCTCGTGAACGGTATCATTTGCATCGAGGCCGCTCTCGAAGCGGCCGGTCCTGTAAGGAGTTGCCGCGTCCTGCAAGGGCTTGATAGCTGGCGGCCAGCGTGAGGAATCCGTTGATCAGGTTGCTGATTCGAATGCCGGGGGCCGCACCCGAGGGCTAGCGCCTCGAGGAGCCTCGTTCCATGCGCGCCGGGCGGCGATCCCGCGGGCGCGTCGTCCGCTCTCCACAGCCCGTCACGACCCTCGTCCCCCACGGGAGGATGCGATGCACCAGTACTCCGACGTCTCGACCCTGGCCTGGCCCCGTGAGCGCGACGCTTGCGGCGTCGGCTTCGTCGCCGACATGGGCGGCCGGAGGAGCCACGACGTTCTGGCGTACTCCCTGCAGGCGCTGCACAACCTGGCGCACCGCGGCGCGGTCAGCGCCGACGGCAAGACGGGCGACGGGGCGGGCGTGCTCACCCAGATCCCGCACCGGCTGTTCCGGCGCGAGCTCGAAGCCCGCTCGATCTTCCTGGAGCGCGATCGCGATCTCGCGGTGGGCGTGTTCTTCGTGGCGAACGACGCTCCGTACAAGAAGATCTACGCGCTGGTGCGCGACGAGATCGCGCGCAGCCCCCTCAAGACGCTGTTGTGGCGCGACCCGCCGCGCGACGACAGCGCGCTCGGGGAGCAGGCGCTGGCACGTCGGCCGATCCTGCGCCAGGTGCTGCTGGGCAAACCCGAATGGCTCAGCGACGACGGCTTCGAGCGTCAGCTCTACGTGACCCGCAAGCGCATCGAGCACCGGCTCCGGGAGGCCGGCCTCGGGCGCGCCTACATCCCGTCGTTCTCGAGCAGGACCATCAGCTACAAGGGGCTGATGGTGGCCGATCAGCTCCCGAAGTTCTATCTCGACCTGGCGGACCCCGATTTCGACACCGCCATCGCCGTCTTCCACCAGCGCTACAGCACCAACACCATGCCGCGCTGGTCGCTGGCCCAGCCCTTCCGGTTCCTCGCGCACAACGGCGAGATCAACACCCTGCAGGGCAACGTCAACTTCATGCGGGCGCGCGAGCCGATGATGTCGAGCTACCTGTGGGGCCCGGAGGTGCGGGATCTGCAGCCCATCATCGAGCCCGGTGGCAGCGACTCCGCGGCGCTCGACAACGCCCTCGAGCTGCTGGCGCTCTCCGGCCGCGACCTGCTGCACAGCCTGATGATGCTGGTCCCGCAGGCCTACGAGCAGGACAACTCGATCAGCGACGAGCTGCGCGGCTTCTACGACTACCACGGCACCCTCATGGAGCCCTGGGACGGCCCTGCCGCGCTGGCCCTGACGGACGGGCGCTACGCCGTGGCCGGGCTGGACCGCAACGGCCTCCGCCCCCAGCGCTACTGGATCCGCCGCGACGGCCTGGTTGTGGTCGGCTCCGAGGCGGGCGTGCTGCCGATGGACGAGGCCGACATCGTGGAGAAGGGCCGCCTCGGGCCGGGGAGGTTGCTGGCGGTCGACACCCTCGAGGGGAAGCTCCTGCGCGACGAGGACATCAAGGCCCGCTACGGCCGCAGGCAGCCCTACCGCGAGTGGGTGGAGCGCTACGGCGTCCCGGTGCAGCGCGCCGAGGGACCCCTCGACCGGCGCCCGTGGGATGAGGACGAGCTCGTCCGGGCCCAGAAGACGTTCGGCTACTCCAGCGAGGATTACGACCGCATCTTCCAGCCCATGTGCTTCGAAGCGTCGATCCCGGTCGGGTCGATGGGCGACGACACCCCGTTGGCGGTGCTGTCCGAGCAGCCCCAGCAGATCTACCGCTACTTCAAGCAGCGTTTCGCGCAGGTGACCAACCCGCCCATCGACCCCTTGCGCGAGCGTCTGGTGATGTCGCTCAAGACCGTGGTGGGCCCCCGCTCCAGCGTCCTCGAGCAGGAGCCCGAGGCGACCCGCGTGATGCGCTTCGAGAGCCCCATCGTGGACGCCGCCACGCTGCGCTACCTCCGGCAACAGCAACAGTTCGGGACGGCCACCCTGCAGACGCGCTTCCGGGTCGGCGACGGGCCCGAAGGGCTCGAGCGCTCGCTCGAAGACCTCGCCGACCAGGCGCAGGAGCAGGTTGAAGCGGGCGTGAGCGTGCTGGTTCTGTCGGACCGCGACATCGACGGGGAGTGGGCGCCGGTGCCGATGCTGCTCGCCGTCGGGGCGGTGCACCATCGCCTCCTGCTGGTCGGGCGACGCACCAAGGCCGCCATCGTGTGCGAGACCGGCGAGCCGCGGGAGGATCATCACTACGCCGCGCTCATCGGTTACGGCGCCGCCCTGATCCACCCCTACCTGGCCTTCGCGACGGCCCGTCACGCGGCCGTGAGCGCCAAGCACCGCGAGCCCATCGACGGCGACATCGCGGTCGAGAACTATGTTGCGGCGGTGGAGAAGGGCCTGCTGAAGGTCATGTCGAAGATGGGCATCTCGACGATCGCGAGCTACCGCGGCGCGCAGATCTTCGAAGCCGTGGGGGTCCATCGGGACGTCATCGAACGCTACTTCTACGGCACGCCCGGCCGGGTGGGGGGCGCCACCCTCGAGACCTTCGGCACCGATGTTCTGCGCTTCCACGCCGAAGCCTTCGGGGAGGACAGGGGTCTGGCCGACCGCGGGCTCTACCGCTTCCGCAAGGCGGGCGAGTACCACGCCTTCCATCCGTTGGTCTTCAAGTCCCTGCACAAGGCCGTGCGCAACCGCGACTTCGATGCCTATCAGGAGTACGCGCGTCAGGTCGCCGAGCGGCCGCCCACCAGCCTGCGGGATCTGCTCGATGTCGAGCCGCTGGGCGCCCCCGTGCCGCTCGACGAGGTCGAGCCGGCCGAGGCGATCGTCCGGCGTTTCACCACCCAGGCGATGAGCCACGGCTCGGTGTCGCGCGAAGCGCACCAGACGCTGGCGATCGCCATGAACCGCCTGCAGGGGAAGAGCAACTCGGGGGAGGGAGGCGAGGATCCGGCCCGCTTCAAGCCCTACGAGCGTGACATGCCCGAGCTGAGCGAGGCGCCCGACTGGCACCCGCAGGCCGGCGACTGGGCCAACAGTGCCATCAAGCAGGTCGCGTCGGGGCGCTTCGGCGTGACGCCGAGCTACCTTGCGAGCGCCCAGGAGATCGAGATCAAGATGGCGCAGGGCTCCAAGCCCGGCGAAGGGGGCCAGATCCCGGGCAAGAAGGTCTCCGAGGAGATCGCGCGCATCCGTCACGCGGTGCCGGGTGTCACCCTCATCAGCCCGCCGCCGCATCACGACATCTACTCCATCGAGGACCTCGCGCAACTGATCTACGACGTCAAACGCGTCAACCGACGCGCCCGGGTCGGGGTCAAGCTGGTATCGACCGCCGGCGTCGGCACCATCGCCGCCGGCGTCGCCAAGGGCTATGCCGACAACATCCAGATCAGCGGCTTCGACGGCGGCACGGGCGCGAGCCCGCTGTCGAGCGTCAAGCACGCCGGGGTCCCCTGGGAGCTGGGGCTCGCCGAGACCCAGCAGACGCTCGTCGAGAACGGGCTCCGGGGCCGGGTGACGCTGCGGGTCGACGGCGGCATGAAGACGGGTCGGGACGTCGTCGTGGCGGCCCTGCTGGGGGCCGAGGAATACGGCTTCGGGACGGCTGCGCTGGTCGCGGCGGGGTGCGCCATGATCCGGCAATGCCACCTGAACACCTGCCCGGTCGGCGTGGCCACGCAGGATCCTGAGCTGCGCAAGCGCTACCAGGGCGAGCCGGAGCACGTCATCAGCCTGTTCGTGTACGTCGCGCAGCAGGTCCGCATGATCCTGGCGGAGCTGGGGGCGAGGCGTCTGGACGAGCTGGTCGGCCGCGTCGACCTGTTGCGGCCTCGTGAGGTCGCCCTGGCCAAGAACGTGGCCCTCGACCTCTCCGACATCCTGCGCGACCCGGACCCCGGCGGGAGCAAGGCGCGCCGCAGCCAGCAGCGTCACAACGACCGTCCGGAGAAGGAGTCGCCCCTCGACGAGCGACTGTGGCTGGACGCGCAGGCGGCCATCGAGCGCGCCGAGCCGGTACGCCTCTCCTACAGCATCCACAACGGCGAGCGCAGCGTGGGCGCGCGCATGTCGGGCGAGATCGCTCGCCTGTACGGGGAGGCCGGGTTGGCGCCGGGGACGGTGCGCGTGGCGTTCGAGGGCGCGGCCGGCCAGAGCTTCGGTGCGTTCGCCAACCACGGCATGCACCTGCGCCTGGTGGGGGAGGCGCAGGACTACGTCGGCAAGGGCATGGCGGGTGGGGAGATCGCGGTGCTCCCCCCGCAGGGAACCACGCGCGCGCCCAACGGCAACGTGATCCTCGGCAACACCGTGCTCTACGGGGCCACCGGCGGCAGCCTGTACGCCGCCGGGAAGGCGGGCGAGCGACTGTGCGTGCGCAACTCGGGAGCGCGGGCGGTGGTCGAGGGCTGCGGCGATCACGGCTGCGAGTACATGACGGGCGGGGTCGCCGTCGTGCTCGGACGTACCGGTCGTAACTTCGGGGCCGGCATGTCTGGAGGCATCGCGTTCGTGTTCGATGAGGACGGCACCTTCGCCGAGCGCACCAACCCAGGCATGGTGCGCTCGGTGGAGCTGGCCGGCGCGGTCGACGAGGCGCTGTTGCAGGCGCTGGTCGAACGGCACGTGGCCCTCACCGGATCGCCCCTGGCCCAGGCCCTGCTCGAAGGCTGGCCGGAGGCGCGTGCGCGCTTCGTGAAGGTGGAGCCGCACCCCTCGATGGAGGATGCGACGGCTCGCGAGCAGCGCGGCGCGCAGCTCGAGGAGGAGTTGCTGGCGCAGGTGCGGGCGGACGCCGCCGCCTACGCCTGAGGCGGGGCGGGCCGCCTGCCGTCAGCGGTAGGCGGCCACCGTGCCGTCGAGCGCCGCCACCACCATGCTGTCGCCCACCGGCAGCGGGCTCGCCTGCACGGCGCTGCTCCCGACCCGGTCCCTGAACAGCAGCTCACCTCCGCGGGCGTCGAAGCACAGCAGCTCGCCCCCCTCGGTGCCGAGGTAGAGGGTGCCGGAGGCCAGCGTGGGCGCCGCGGTGACGGCCGCGGGAAGATCGCGCTCCCACACGTCGTCGCCCGTCTTGAGCGACAGGCAGTGCAGCCGGCGCCCCCAGGAGACCGCGTAGACCCGCTGGTTCCAGATCAGCGGCGTCGCCCACAGCTCCCCTTCGAGGTCGAAGGTCCAGATCGTGTCGTGGCGGGCGAGATCGAACGCGTGGAGCGCCCCGCCGCGCTCGGGGATCAGCAACACGCCCTCGGCGGCGGAGAGTGTTGCGACCACGGGGCCGACCTCCACCTTGAAGCTCGGCGAGCCGTCCGCGGCCCGGACCGCGTGCAGCCAGCCGTCCTCGGTGGCGAACAGCAGCAGCCCCCGGTGCACGGTCGGCGGCGTCGCCGCGGCCGAGCCGGCATCGTAGCGCCAGCGTTCGCTGCCGTCCTGGTCCCAGGCGGCCGCGCCCACCTTCCGGTCGGTGACCAGCAGGGCGTCCCCCATGGGGAGCACGCCGACCACGTCGGCATCGTCCTTACGCCACAGCGTCTCGCCCCGAGGCCAGGCGATGGCGTGCAGTGCGCCGTCCCGGCTCACCGCCAGGATGCGGTCGCCGGCGAACGCGGGCGGCTGGCTGACCTCGTCGCGCAGCTCGAACGTCGCCTGCACGCCGCCATCGGCGGGCCTCAGCACGGCCAGGGCGTCGCTGCGTTGCCCGACCAGCACGAAGCCGCCGGCGGCGGCGATGCCGGCCGGCCACTGCGGGCCCTCCTCGAGTTTCCGAACCCACTGGCGCGCGAGCCCCGTCGCGGACGCCGGGCCCCGCGGGTAGACGCCGCGGCGCCCGGGGCCCCCGAGCGCCACATGGGTGGCGCGCTCGCGCAGACTGGCCAGGACCGAACGGAGCGCGTCGGCGACCGCGAAACCGGAGAGAGGACGGCGATCGGGGTCCTTCTGGAGCAGGTCGGAGATGAGCCGGGACAGCGGTTCCGGCACCTGGGCATTGAGCTCGGCGGCCGGGGTCGGGTCGCCATAGACGTGCTGGTAGAGGACCGCCTGATCGTTGTCGGCGTCGAAGGGCGCGGACCCCGTCACGGTGCGGTAGAGCACCGCGCCGAAGGCGTAGAGGTCGGTGGCCGCGCCGGTCGCCTCGCCGGTGGCCTGCTCGGGGGCCATGTACTGCGGCGTGCCGAGGGTGAACCCGGTGCGCGTCAGCTCGCGGGAGGTCTCGGTGAGCTGCACCAGCCCGAAGTCCATCACCTTGGGGTGCCCCTGCTGTGTGAGGAGGATGTTGCGGGGCGTCAGGTCGCGGTGGACCATGCCGAGCCGGTGCACGTACCCGAGGGCCTCGGCGACCGTGATGGCGGCGCGGAACAGGGCCTCGAGCGACTCCGGATCGGCTTCCAACGGGCCCAGGTCGGTGACGGGACCGCCTTCGATGAGCTCCATCGCGAAGTACACGTGCTCTCCGAGCCCGAGGTCGTAGATGCTGACGATGCCGGGGTGGTTGAGCCGCGCCAGGGCGCGAATCTCGCGCCGGAAGCGTTCGCTGTCGGTGTCGGTGAGGTGGGGGCGGAGCACCTTGAGCGCCACCTCGCGTTCGAGGTGTCGGTCGCGGGCCCGGAACACCTGTGCCATGCCCCCCGCGCCGAGGACGCCCAGGATGTCGTAGCGGTTGTCGACGACGTCGCCGGTCTGGAACATCGGAGCGCGCCGCGCTCAGTGCTCTTCGAGCGTCTTGAGCAGCTCGGGGTCGAGCCGGCCTTCCTCGACGGCGCGGTTCAGCATCTCGATGCCGAGGCGCACCACCTCCGATTTGGAGACGAGGCGCTCCGGGTTCGAAAGCTGGTAGGCCGTCTTGGTGAGCAGGGAGTCCTGGGCCTCGGTGATGACGACCTGAAGTCGCTTGCTTTTCTCCCGCTTGGGCACGGCGCTCCTCTCCATGCGTATGCTTGTGGCAAGCAACTATAGCATCAGACGCATTTTCTTGACAATGTTGCGGTACCAGCCTAGACTACGGGTGCAGCGCATGTGTAACTTGCACATGATGTGGCAAATCTCACACGGACCGGAAGGGGCACCGGGCGAGGGGCTGGGATGACCGACCACAACGACCTCCTGATCATCCACGGCGGGAAGCCCCTGACGGGCGAGCTTCGTATCTACAGCGCGAAGAACTCGGCTCTGTACCTGATGCTCGCGTCCCTCCTCACCGACGAGCCGGTCGTGCTGGAGGACGTGCCGCGTCTCAGCGACGTGCTGGTCACCGAGGAGATCCTCCGCCACGTGGGCGTCGAGACGCGCTGGGAGGGCAGGGACCTGCACCTCCACGCCCGC
>Ga0102956_1000042_pt1 | contig 39726 bp, 46 predicted proteins | sample SalPonF2_A_D2_MG_FD_84515 | JGI IMG/M metagenome (GOLD analysis project Ga0102956, IMG submission 84515) | Salt pond soil microbial communities from South San Francisco under conditions of wetland restoration - Salt Pond MetaG SF2_A_D2_MG ...
TTCATGCCTGTATGTCTCTGTTTCGCGTCCGCACCGAAACAACCCGCCTCATGCCACTGCTGCTGCCAGTTGCAGCGTCTGCCCGGATAAACCTGCAACTACGCGCTGCAGCTCGTCCCATGGGCGCCCGCGCCGGGCGCCCTTGATGATCTGGTCGGTCGTGGCGAGCGCCACCAGCAAAGCCTGAATCGAGGCAACGTCCAGGCGTTTCAACGCACCGGCCACAATAGGCTTGCGCTTCTGCCAAACCCGCGCCATCACTTTTTCCGGTCTGGCCCCGCGCCCGAGTTCCCAGGCCATCGATTCCAGACCCCGCAGCTCGCGCGCCAGCGCCCAGCTGACGAGAATCGGCTCAACCCCCTCGCCGCGCAATCCGCCGAGTATTTTCAGTGCACGCCGGGTCTTACCCGTTAACGCCGCATCCACCAGTTGGAACACGTCATAGTGCGAGCTGTCCGCAACCGATTCGCGTACTGCTTCGACATCGACCGGGCCCTCGCCATGGAGCAGAACCAGCTTGTCTATTTCCTGTTGCGCGGCGAGCAGATTGCCCTCGACCCGTTCGGTCAGCAGCTGGGTCGCCTCGCGATCGGGAACCAGGCCGGCGCCGCGCATGCGAGCTCCGATCCACGCTGGCAGACGCGCAGAATCGACCGGCCAGACCTGGACCACACATCCGGCCTTGTCGAGCGCCTTGGCCCACTCCGCGGCCAATGCCCGTTTGTCCAGCTTTGGCGCGATTACGAGCAACAGAGTGTCCGGCGGGGGATTGTCGGCAAGCGCTACCAGCGCCCGCCCCCCTTTGTCGCCGGGCTTACCGGTAGGCAACCGGATCTCGATGATCCGCCGCTCGGCAAACAATGACAGGCTATTCGCTCCCGCAAGCAATGAATCCCAGTCGAAACCGCGCTCGGCAACGTGAATCTCGCGTTCGGTATAGCCTTGTTCGCGCGCGCTGCGTCTGACGGCATCCGCCGCCTCGGCCGACAGCAGGGGGTCATCACCGGTAATGAGATATACGGGGAGAAGCGCTCGCGAGAGCTCGGCACCGAGCCTGTCCGAACTAGACTTCACTTAATGATTTGTGAGGCAGCATCAAATCAATGATAACGGCCCAGGCGGTGAGGCACCAGACAATCACCGCCCCCGTAGGCAGATCGAATATCGCCGACAGCAACAAGCCGGTCGCATAACCGAGTCCGCCAACAACGTAGGCGGTAGCCAGACCATGACGTGCATGACGCGACGCCAGGGCCGGCAGTATCAGGCTGGCAAACACAAGGAACACGCCCACCAGTTGCACCGAGACTGTCACACTGAGTGCAAACAACAGGTAAAAGCCAACGCCTTTGACCCACCGTCCTCCCATCGACCAGATCGTCAGCACGAATGCGCTGATCAGAACCGCGGGCCACAGCGTGTGGGCGTCCACCCACAAGATCTGGCCAACCAGCAGGTCTTTCAACTCTTCACCGCCACGGGGATTGTTCGCAAGCAGCAGAATCCCCCCGGTGGCAGCCAGCACGAAAACGACGCCAATAACTGCTTCCTGCGACTCCTTGAACCGTCGCTCACATGCGTAAAGGAGCAATGCGCCCATCGTCGCGGCGACGAAAGCCGATAGCTGTGCCGCAAAACCGTGGACCTCCCAGCCCATTGCCGCCGTCGCTATGACACCCAGTCCGGCGATCTGTGCGACGGCGAGATCGATAAATATGATTCCACGCCTCAGCACCTCGCGCCCGAGCGGTACATGTGTAGCAAGCACGATGAGTCCGGCCAGAGTTGCCGGCCCCAGGATGCTCCAGTCAAGCGTGGACAGCGTCACGGCGCGACACCCTCGAGCCGGTCGAGCATGACCTCGTAAACCGCGAACAGGTCATCCGCGCCTTCGACTGCGCCAACAGTGTGCGGCAACACCAGCGCCGGAATGCCGGCCCGGCCCGACAGCCATTCGGACGGCCGCGCGCTCTGGTACGCCGCGCGCACAATCGCCCGTGGATTGTGCGAACCGATCTGGGCAAGCAACGCGGCGAGGTGGCCGGCGCTTGGCGGCACCCCCGGTTTTGCCTCGAGACTGCCAAGCTGGTCCAGCCCTAGCCACGCATTCATGTAGATCCAGCTGTTGTGGTGAACGACGACTTCCATCCCGGCAAGTGCTGCCGCACGCGCCTGCCAGCGCTCGAGCGCCTGTTGCCAGCGAACGCGAAAATCCTCCAGCAGGCGCGCATATTCCGCTGCGCCGTCCGGATCGATGGCGCCCAACCGCGCCGAGAGTTCCACCGCGACCGGAAGGATATTGCGCGGGTCGGTCTGGATATGCGGATTGCCAAACGGATGGATGTCGCCACCGGCGCGGTCCACCGCCACCGGAATCTCGAGCAGCGTGACAAAATCGGCCGCCGCGAGAAACCCGGTCTGCCCGGGCTGTACCCGTGGATTATTCGCCTGGCGCAGCAGTAACGGCAGCCACGCAACCTCCAGATCGGCACCGGTACAAACCACCAAATCGGCGTTGCGAACGCGCGCGATCAGACTCGGTCGCGCCTGGATGTAATGTACATCCTGGGCACCGGTCACCGCCGCGACGGCCTCTACCCGTGCACCACCCAGCTCGCCGGCCAGTGCGGCCCACTCTGGTTCGCACGCGAATACCTTGAGGTCGGCCAGCGCCGGTGCGGACAACAGCCATGCCGCCAGCGCGAGAACGGAAACAGGACTTTTCATGCCGCCCCCTAGAATTTGTGAGCGCCGTGGGCACCCAGACTCATGATGTATTGCATGAAAATCTGCGTATCGTCTGTGGCACCAGTGTCCAGGTAACTGGCCTGCAACCGCAGCCGACTGAACTCGCTATGCGAAAAATCGAGCATCGTAGAGAACCGGTAGGGATCGTCCCCATCATCAAGCAGCGTTGGCTCCGCGAAGCCGTCAACGTCGTTCGAAGACGTCAGGTAGTCATAGCGAACCCCGACCCTCCATTTCGGCCGGAACTGATAGACCGCCTGCGCATACAGTCCGTCCTGATCGCCATCATATTCGGCGTCGCCGCTGTCCTCGATCGCAACGTCACCGTCTTCCTCCCGGTGCATGTATTCAGCGGCAACCACCAGGTTACGTAGTTTCGAATTTCCATTCTCCGCCCATTTCCATACGAAATCGACCATATACAGGTCCGAATCACCGTCGAATGTGACGTCACCCTCGCCGCTGTCGCGTTCCTCGGCATCCGCCGATAACAGCGATAACCCGAATCGCCAGCTCTGGGAGACACCGATGTCGCCACCCGTGCGCGCAAACAATGTGAATGCGCCCGCACCGTCGTTGGCCGCCCCGTTTGCGGGAAACGAATCACCGCGTAAAACCTCGCCGCCGAGTTCAATGAATTGAGTAGTCGGCGCAACCCAGCGCAACTGGGCCCCAGTGTCACCGTAATTGCCGCCGAGAAATACCGAATATGCCAGCGGCGCATCGACAAAATCCCAGGTGTGCGGGTGCTTCACGTTGTGATAGCCAATATCCGAATAGAACTTCCCGGCCTTGATACCGAGCCCGTAGGGCAGCGCGAGAGTCTGAATCCAGGCCTCCTCAAGCTCGATTTCCGTGTCGCCGTCCTCGTCTTCGAGCGCGGCAGTGAAGAACCCGTAGAACTGATCGTCGATATTGGCACTCATCACCAACTCGCTCTCGCCGAGGGATAGCCCTTCCTCGGGCGGCCCTATCTCCTCGTCGGCGAGAAAACCCGGCAGTACCAGGTCGTCAGGGTCGTCTGAATAGTACGAGTACTTACCGTCGAGAATGAGGCTGATCGACGGATTGAATGCGTTTCCGGAAACGACGCCCTGCGCGGACAGCTCCTCCGGCACCAAAATCAGCGCCACCGGCAGGGCCAGCGCGAAAAAAGCAAACGGAACGCGGTTCATGAAATCACCCTCGCCTAAGGAACCTGAAAAAAGTGGTCGGGACTAGCAGTGGAATTTTGATTCTCAGAAACTGCGAACCGGCGGCGCTCGCACCCCCGGCAGTCCCGCCGTAGCCGTCGTCACAGGCTGGCGCCCGGACCTGAAACCGCGCACGGAATCGGCACCTGCAAAGTGGGCATGGGAATCGACATCAATGCCGTCGCAGGCACCGAACTCGAGCATGAAAAAACAACTGTCGCTATAGGAATGGCCCGGCTCGCTCCCGTCATGGCTGCTCGCACCGAGCATGCCGTTAATCAGCGCGGCAATTATCAACGCGCGTAGAATTCGGCCCGGACTTTTGTGACTAAGCATCAGCGGTGGCAGGGATCACGAAGATCGATTACGTCTTTTTTGTACTCCTCCGTTGCCATGTTAGCAAGCACCGACAGTGCGTCCGCGTATGGCCTCGGCGGCCGTTCAGACGCTATCATTCGAGTTTGAGTGAATTCCCCGGAGCAAATGAATGGTAGTCATCCGCTTACCCGATGGCTCGAAACGCGACTTCGACGGACCAGTTACGGGTCTTGAGCTGGCCGAGTCGATCGGACGGCGTCTCGCCAAAGATGCCGTTGCCGTGCGAGTCGACGGCGATTTATGGGACCTGAATCGGCCAATTGAGTCGGACTCGGATGTCCAGATCGTCACCCGCGAGGAAGATGACGGGGTAGAGATTCTGCGCCATGATGCCGCGCATCTGCTCGCCGAAGCGGTCAAGGAGCTGTACCCGGAGACCCAGGTCACGATCGGGCCCGCCATCGACAATGGCTTTTACTATGATTTTGCCCGTGAGGAACCGTTCCGGCCCGAGGATCTCGAGCAAATCGAGCAACGGATGCGGGAGATCGTGGAGCGTGATGAGTCCGTGCAACGCGAGGTCTGGGATCGCGACGAGGCGGTTCGGTTTTTCACAGATCTCGGTGAGCACTACAAGGCCGAAATAATCGGGGCAATTCCCGCCGGGGAATCGATCACACTTTACCGCCAGGGGCGGTTCATCGATCTCTGCCGCGGCCCTCACCTTCCGAGCACCGGGCGGCTGGGCAAGGCGTTCAGGCTCACCAAGCTTGCTGGTGCGTACTGGCGCGGTGATTCGAACAACGCGATGCTGCAACGGATCTACGGCACTGCGTGGCCCGACAAGAAAAAACTGGACAAGTATCTGCATCAGCTCGAAGAAGCGGAGCGGCGCGATCATCGCCGACTGGGGCGCGAGATGGACCTGTTCCACTTTCAGGAAGAGGCCCCGGGTTCGGTGTTCTGGCACCCGAAAGGCTGGAGCCTGTTTCAGAGCCTGATCGATTACATGCGCACGCGCCAGGACGCGGCCGGATACCGCGAGATCAATACTCCGGAACTGATGGACCGGTCACTGTGGGTAAAATCCGGTCACGTCGAGAAATTCGGCGACAATATGTTCGTAACGCAAACACCTGACGAGCGAGTGTTTGCGTTGAAGCCGATGAATTGCCCTGGCCATGTACAGGTATTCAAACAGGGCATTACCAGCTATCGCGAACTGCCATTGCGTCTTTCCGAGTTTGGCAGCGTACACCGCTACGAACCGTCCGGCGCACTGCACGGATTGATGCGGGTGCGCTCGTTTACCCAGGACGATGCGCATATTTTCTGTACCGAGCAACAAATTACCGAAGAGTGCGTGACGGTCACCAAGCTGATTCTGGATATCTACCGTGACTTCGGGTTTGAGGACATCCGGATCAAATTCGCCGACCGGCCCGAAAAACGGGTCGGCGCCGACAGTGTCTGGGATGAATCCGAGCAGGCGCTTATGACAGCCCTGAAATCGACCGATCTGCCGTACGAACTCAACCCGGGGGAAGGTGCGTTTTACGGCCCCAAACTGGAGTTCGTGCTAACCGATGCGATCGGGCGCGACTGGCAATGCGGCACGGTGCAGGTCGACCTGAACCTGCCTGACCGGCTCGGCGCGAGTTTTATCGGCGAGGACGGACAGAAACACCCGCCAGTCATGATTCACCGCGCTCTGTTCGGATCGCTCGAGCGCTTCACCGGTATCCTGCTCGAACATTATGCCGGGCGGCTGCCATTGTGGCTCGCCCCAACCCAGGTCGTCGTGGCAACCATTACCTCGGATGCCGATGCCTACGCCATGGAAGTCGCGGCCACGTTGAGGCATCACGGTATCCGCGTGGAAACGGATCTGCGCAACGAGAAAATCAACTACAAGGTTCGCGAACACAGCCTCGCCAAAGTACCGGTGATGTTCGTGGCCGGCAAACGCGAGGCAGAAAATCACAGTGTCTCCATACGCCGGCTCGGGCAAAAACACCAGACCAGTGCGCCGCTCGCGAGCGCGGTGGCCGATGTCGCCCGGGAATGTGCGCAGAAGCGAGTGGTGGACGGCGAGGCTGCGTAGACCGGAAGCTCTACTCGACCGATGCGAGCCGCCGCATCATCAGGCGCACCAGGTCTTCGGCAAGCGCCGCTCTGATCGCTTCTTCCTCGCGGCGTTTGCCGAGCACGTCCGTTTCGTCATAACTGTAGTCGCGGGTCACGGTCATCGGGCGCGCTTCGAGACGCGGCTCACCTTCGGTGGAGAGCTGGTAGCTGACCGTGTAATAGACCTCGTATTCCTGCGGAACATTGTCGGCGGATACCGATAGCAAACGCTGTCCGGTTTCGTCGCGCAACAACTTCAGAATTGCGCTGGCTTCGTTGCGCCGGTCAGTGACATTAATGCCTGCTGCGCGGAGGCGCCGGTCAAGCGTCAGTGACAAAACACTGTAGGGATTGCGCGATTCGATATAGGTCGTTTCCATCACCTCCGGTAACGCATCAGGTGCTTCGAGACGATAACCGCAACCATGAAGTGCCGCGGCGCTCGCCACGGCCAGCCCGACCCTGACGACAACGTCTTGCCAGCAAGCCGATACGCCCATTACACGACAACGTTTACGAGCTTGTCCGGCACGACCACGACCTTGCGGATGGTCTTGCCATCAATGAATTTCTGCACGTTCGGCTCCGCCAGCGCCGCTGCCTGCACCGCGTCGCGATCCGCGCCAACCGGCATGGCAACCCTTGCTCGCAAGCGGCCATTGACCTGTACGACGATCTCGACCTCAGACCGGCCGAGCGCATTCTCATCGACCATCGGCCACCCGGCATCGACAACCGCCCCCTCCTCGCCAAGCGACTGCCACAATGCATGGCAGGTATGAGGAATGATCGGCGATAACATCGCCACGATCGCGCTCAATGCCTCGCGCACCACCGCGCGTCCAGCCGCGGAATCGTCGTCGAACCGGTTCAGCGCATTCAACAACTCCATCATTGCCGCTATCGCCGTATTGAAGGTATAACGCCGCCCTATATCGTCGCCGACTTTGGCAATGGTCTCATGGGTCTTGCGCCGGATATCGCGTTGCCCGCGGTCGAGCGATGCAACATCGAGCGCTTCCGCCGGACCGGCAGAGAGATGCTCCGCCACGCTGCGCCACAGTTTCTTCAAAAAGCGGTAGCTGCCTTCGACCCCTTCGTCGGACCACTCGAGACTCTGTTCCGGCGGCGCCGCGAACATCATGAAAAGCCTGACGGTGTCGGCGCCATAGCGCTCGATCAGCGCTTCCGGATCGACCGTATTCCCCTTCGACTTGGACATCTTGGCACCGTCTTTCAGCACCATGCCCTGGGTCAACAAATTGGCAAACGGTTCACCAACGGCAACGCTACCCTCGTCGCGCAACAACTTCTGATAAAACCGCGCATACAGCAAATGCAGAATCGCATGCTCTATGCCACCGATGTACTGATCGACCGGCATCCAGTAGTTCGCCCGGTCGTCAACAATTCCATCGATCGCATCAGGGCACGCATAGCGAAGGAAGTACCAGGATGACTCCATGAACGTGTCAAACGTATCGGTCTCGCGACGGGCCTGCCCGCCGCAGGCCGGACAGGTCGTTTGGTAAAACTCCGGCATCTGGGTCAACGGTGACTGCACCCCTGAGAAATCGACCCTCTCCGGCAAAACCACCGGAAGCTGATCCTCGGGCACAGGCAGAGCGCCGCATTCTTCGCAGTTGACAACCGGGATCGGCGCGCCCCAGTAGCGCTGCCGCGAAACACCCCAATCGCGAAGCCGGTAGTTGACCTTGCGCCGACCCGTACCATGGGTTTCGAGATGACTAGCAAGCGCGTCGAATGCCTCGGCGGAACTCAGACCGGTATGGGTTTGCGAATTGACGAGCACACCCTTCTCGACAAAAGCGGCCTCGCCGATGTCGGCCTTGGTGCCATCCGCGGGCGCGATTACCTGGCGGATTTCGAGCCCGTGCTTGCGCGCGAATTCCCAGTCGCGCTGATCGTGCCCGGGGACCGACATTACGGCACCCGTGCCATAACTCATCAGCACAAAGTTGGCGACCCACACCGGCACTGCCTCGCCGTTGATCGGATTGATCGCGACACGCCCCAGCGGCATGCCCTTCTTTTCCATCGTTTCGAGTTCCGCCTCCGCGGTCGCGCTGCTTCGGCACTCTTCGATGAAACGCGACAGCGCCGGATTGTCCGCGGCGGCGGCCTGCGCCAGCGGATGTTCGGCCGCAACTGCCATGTAGGTCACGCCATACAGCGTGTCCGGCCGGGTGGTGAACACCTCGAGCGCCGGGCCACCATCGACCTCGAAACGGATCTCGACCCCTTCGGAGCGCCCGATCCAGTTTCGCTGCATCGTGCGAACGGCATCCGGCCAACCCGGAAGACGGTCTAGTTCTTCAAGTAATTCATCAGCATATGCTGTAATTCTCATAAACCACTGCGGAATTTCGCGACGTTCTACGAGCGCGTGCGAACGCCAACCGCGTCCATCTACGACCTGCTCATTAGCGAGCACGGTCTGATCGACGGGATCCCAGTTGACCACCGCATTCTTCTTGTAAACGAGACCCTTGCGCATGAGCCGGGTAAACAGGAGCTGTTCCCAGCGGTAGTATTCCGGCTTGCAGGTTGCCAACTCGCGCGACCAGTCATAGGCGAAACCCAGACGCTTGAGCTGCTCACGCATGTAACCGATGTTTTCGTAGGTCCAATGCGCCGGCGCAACACCACGTTCGATAGCCGCGTTCTCTGCCGGCATGCCAAATGCATCCCAACCCATCGGTTGCAAAACGTTCTTGCCCTGCATGCGCTGATAGCGGCTGATTACATCGCCGATCGTGTAATTGCGGACATGCCCCATATGCAGCCGCCCGCTGGGATACGGGAACATGCACAGACAATAGAATTTCTCTTTGCCGGAGTCCTCAACGACCTCGAAGGTCTGGTTCGTCTCCCAGAACTTCTGTGCCTCGGGTTCGATTTTCTCGGGCTTGAATACCGGGTCCATGAGCTGTCCGATCTGCCTCAGATCAAACCGCAAGCATACCTCAGCGGCGCCGTCCGGACACGACCTGGCGCCGACCCAACGCTGTTCCAGCGGCGATCAAAACCAGGGCCAGCGCGACGACTGCAAGATTACCGAAACGGACAAACGGCGTCGCACCGGTGCGAACCGACACGTCCGCACGCAACACGCTAACCTCGAACTGCGGCGACTGTGCCAGTAATTTCCCGTGATGATCGATAACCGCGGAAATACCGGTGTTCGTCGCCCGCAACGTGGCGCGGCCCGCCTCAACCGATCGCATGCGCGCGATCTGCAGATGCTGGTGCGGCGCGATGGAATCACCGAACCATGCATCATTGCTCACGTTGACCAGCATGCCCGCCTGCGGCAGGAAGGCGAGCATCTGCTCGCCGAACGCGTCCTCGTAACAGATACTCGGCGCCAGCGCTGCAACCGTGGTTTGCAACACGGGCTGGCGCGCCCCGCCTACGCCGAGATCCGAGTACGGCAGGCTGAGCAGACGCATCCAGTCGCGCACGAAACCGGGAACCGGAAAATACTCACCGAACGGCACGAGATGGCGTTTATCGTAGATCTGCGGCGTCTCGCCAAGTACTACGATCGAGTTGAACACGGGACCGTCGCTACGGGCTCGGCGCAGGATCCCGAGGACGATTTCGCTGCCCTCGTTGCGAGCGGCAGTCGCGAGGGCATCGAGATAGCCCGCAGCGCGGTGCATAAGCAGCGGGATTGCCGCTTCCGGCAAGACGATCAGATCCCGCCCGAGTTCGGCATCTACCAGCTCGCGATACAAGCGCAATGTGGGCAGTCTCTCTTCGACCAGCCACTTTCGATCCTGGCTGATGGCTCCCTGGACCAGGCTAACCGATATGGGCTTGTCCGCGGGCTCGGTCCATTCCACGTTACGCAATGCAGCTCCACCGCCCCATAGGACCGCCAGTACAGCCAACGCGCAAATCCCCGCCTGAGACAGCGGCCGGCGCAACAACAAAATCGCACCGGCACTCATCACCCCCGCCAAACTGACGCCAAATACGCCCAATACCGGGGCGAATCCCGCTAATGGTGTGTCGAGCTGACTGTAACCGAGAGAAAGCCATGGAAAGCCGGTCATTACCCAGCTGCGCAGCCATTCAGACAACATCCATGCCGCGGGCCACAACAACAACATTGCGACGCCGCCGTGTGGGAAAAGCCAGCGCCGGGCGACATAGCCGAGGCCGGCGTAATACGCCGCCATCAATGCTACGAGGCCCAGCATCAGGAATACCGCCAGCGCGGCAGGCGCCTCGCCGAATACGCGGATACTTATATAGGTCCAGTAGGTGCCGCCGAGAAACAGGCCGCAACCATAGGCAAATCCCGCGAGCGCCGCAGGCCGTGGAGTGAGGCCAGTCCACGTCCAGAACAAAACGGCGACCGCTACCGGCGCGACCCAGCTCTGATCGAACGGCGCAAACGCCAGCACGGAAGCGACTCCGGCAATCAGTGCCGCCAGATAACGCACACGTCGGATCAACGCCGAATCGGCGGCTGCCGCCGTATCACCGAACACGCGCTGTCAGGACCCTGACTCGCCAGAAACCACCCAGGTCTTTGGCGGAGTCACCTGCAACGCTTCGATCCGGCGCCGGTGGGCGCGTGTGACCCGAAACTCGCAACCCTGTAGCTCGACCTTCTCTCCTCGCCGCGGCAGACGGCCGAATTGATGGCTTACCAGGCCACCGATCGTGTCGTATTCCTCGTCGTCGAGCTGAGCGCCAAAGTACTCGTTGAAATCCTCGATACGGGTAAGCGCAAGAACCGAATACTTGCCGTCGCCTTCAGCGACGATTTCCGCCTCTCCCTGTATATCGTGCTCGTCGTCGATATCTCCGACGATCTGCTCGAGCACATCCTCGATCGTCAACAAGCCGGAAACGCCACCGTACTCATCAACAACGATGGCCATATGGTTGTGGCTGGAACGGAATTCGCGGAGCAACGTATTCAGACGTTTACTTTCGGGAATAAATACCGCCGGGCGAAGACATTCGCGAATATCGAATTTCTCGCTGGCACCCTCCGCGTAATAACGCAACAGGTCTTTCGCGAGCAGGATACCGGCAACCTCGGAAATATCATCGCCGATAACCGGGAATCGCGAATGCCCGCTCGCGATGATGGTACGCATCAGCTCCTCGGGCGGTTTGTCACGCTCGAGCACCACCATCTGCGACCGCGGGATCATAATGTCGCCGACCTGCGTTTCCGCAACTTCGAGTACGCCCTGGAGCATGGTCTCCTCTTCCGCATCGAGCAGGCTGCGTTCACGGGCGTCCTTGAGTTGTCGTTTGAATTGTTCGCGATCCCGGGGCTCTCGGCCGAACAGCCTGCTGAGTCGTTCGAGCCAGGAGGGTTTTCCGGGACCGTTGGGACTTGGAGGTTTATCAGCGGACATCAGTTTTTCCCCGTACCTCAAACCGAAACAGTATATGGATCAGGATAACCGAGATGCGCCAGCGCGGCCCGCTCCGCGGCTTCCATGAGCTGCGCATCGGCCGGTTCCCGGTGATCCATGCCCAACAGGTGCAAAACGCCGTGCACGGTCAGATGGGCCCAGTGAGCAATCACCGGCTTACCCTGATCACGCGCTTCCGCAGCGACAAGAGGCGCACAAATCACGACATCGCCCAGCAATCGTACGCCCGACTCGTCGGCCATGTCCGCAACGAACGACAAGACGTTTGTCGCGCCCGTTTTGCCGCGGTAGCGTTCATTCAGATGCGCGCTTTCATCGCAGTCCACAATCCGCACGCAGACCTCCCAGTCGCTTGCCCTCTTATCTACTGCCGCGCCAGCCCAGTCCGCAAATTGCTCGGGAGCAGGCACGTCACAGCCGGACACCGCCACCTGGACATCGACCTGATTCATACGCCATCCCCGTCGCCGCCGGAGGCTGCCGCATCGTCGCTTGCTTCATATGCTTCGACGATTCTCTGAACGAGCGGATGGCGCACCACGTCTTTCGCCGTGAAGTTGGTGAAGCTGACTCCCTTGACGCCGCGCAGGATGCCGGAAACGTGGCGCAGGCCCGACAGCTTTTTGCCAGGCAGGTCGGTCTGCGTGACATCCCCGGTCACAACGGCCCGGCTACCGAATCCAATACGGGTCAGGAACATTTTCATCTGTTCGATGGTCGTGTTCTGCGCCTCGTCGAGAATCACAAATGCCTCATTCAGGGTACGCCCACGCATGAACGCCAGCGGTGCAATTTCGATTACGTGGGTTTCAATCAGCCGCCCGACCCGCTCAAAGCCCAGCATCTCGTATAACGCGTCGTACATCGGACGCAGGTAAGGATCGACTTTTTGCGACATATCTCCGGGCAGAAACCCGAGCCGCTCGCCCGCCTCTACCGCGGGACGCACCAGAACCAGCCGTCTCACCGCATCTCGTTGCAAGGCATCGACCGCGCAAGCCACGGCAAGATACGTCTTGCCAGTACCGGCGGGACCTATCCCGAAACTCACGTCGCATTCATTGATTGCCCGCAGGTAACTGCGCTGATTGGCGCCGCGAGCGCGGATCATTCCGCGCCGCGTCTTTATCTCGTAGTCGCCACCATTTTCGACGGCTGTTTTCTGCATACCGGCCTCGCGAACTGCGATATGGACACGTTCAGGATTCAGGGTTTCGGTTGCCGTCTGCGCGAACAGGTTTTCCAGAACAGTCACCGCCGCCTGTACCGCTTCATGCTCGCCACTGACGCGAAACCTACTGCCGCGATTGCTGACCGTTACACCGAGTTGCTGTTCGACAAAACGGAGGTGCTCGTCGAACTGGCCGCAAAGGCTCGCGAGACGGCGATTATCCGCGGGTTCGAGAACGATATCCCTCGATGCCTGGTCGACGCTCAATGTAGTTGATCCATACCGGATCAGCCGACCACGGCCGCAGGCTCTTCCTGCAAACGGCCACGCAACGAGTTCGGCAACGCCTCGGTGATCACCACATCGGCGAACCCCCCCAATAGCGTCTGCGGACCGTCGAAATTGACCCAGCGGTTGTTTTCGGTTCGCCCGGCGAGTTGCCGTGGGTCCTTCCTTGCGTTGCGCTCGACAAGCACCCGCTGCACCGTCCCGACCATGGCTGCAGCGATTTCCCCGGCCTGCTGGTTCACCCGCTGTTGCAATATCGACAGACGGCGGCTCTTTTCTTCGCCCGTCACGTCGTCGGGAAACGAAGCCGCTGGTGTACCCGGCCGCTGACTATAGATAAAACTGAACGACTGATCGAAACCCACCTCGGCAATGAGATCCATCGTGGCCGCGAAATCGCGCTCGGTTTCGCCAGGAAACCCGACAATGAAATCGGATGAAATGCTGATCCCGGGGCGCGCTTCGCGCAGCCGGCGGATTTTCTGTTTGTATTCAAGCGAAGTGTGGCCGCGTTTCATCAGCGACAGTACCCGGTCCGAGCCGCTCTGAACCGGCAAATGCAGGTACGAAGCAAGCTCGGGCACATCGCGGTAAGCATCGATCAGTGAATCGGTGAATTCGACCGGATGCGAAGTCGTAAAACGCACACGTGCAATCCCGTCCACTGCGGCGACGTAGTGAATCAATGTCGCAAGATCCGCGTGGGTCGAGTCGTGCATCGGACCACGATAGGCGTTGACATTCTGACCCAACAGGTTGATCTCTCTTACACCCTGTTCCGCCAACTGCACCACTTCGGCTATCACGTCGTCGAACGGTCTGCTGACCTCCTCGCCACGGGTGTAAGGCACCACGCAGAAAGTACAGTACTTGCTGCAGCCCTCCATAACCGAAACGAAAGCCGTCGCACCCTCTGCGCGTGGTGCCGGCAAAGCATCGAATTTCTCGATTTCCGGGAAACTGATGTCGACGACGGCGCCGCCACCGCTTCTCGCCTGATCGAGCATTTGCGGTAACCGGTGAAGCGTCTGCGGTCCGAACACCAGGTCGACCTGGGGCGACCGGCGCACAATCGCCTCACCCTCCTGACTCGCAACGCAACCGCCAACCCCGATCACAAGTTCGGGCCGTGCCAGTTTCAACTCGCGCCAGGTGCCGAGAAGCGAAAATACTTTCTCCTGGGCTTTCTCGCGGATCGAACAGGTATTGACCAGGATTACGTCCGCTTCGTCCGCGCGGTCGACAACCTGGAGGCCATGGGATGCACCGAGCACGTCCGCCATCTTGGCGGAGTCGTAGTCGTTCATCTGACAGCCGAAAGATCTGATGTAGAGCTTGCCGCTCATCCTAAGTAATCTAGTCGCGAGCCGCGAATATTCAAGTCAGGGGGATCGGGCCGCCCGGAGGCGGCCCGCGTCTCTAACGGATATAGCCGAGACTTTCGAGCTTGACCAGCATGCGCTGGGCAGCCTCTTCCGGACTCAGGGTGGCCGTATCGATAGTCATCTCTGCGTTCTCAGGCACCTCGTATGGATCGCTGATACCGGTGAACTCCTTGATGAGCCCGGCACGCGCTTTCGCATATAAACCCTTGCGATCACGCTCCTCGCAAATTTCGAGCGAGGTAGCGACATGCACCTCAATGAACCCGCCGAATTCCTCGATCACGTCACGGACATCGCGCCGCGTCGCGGTATAGGGCGCAATCGGGGCACAAATCGCTATGCCGCCATTTTTAACGATTTCGCTGGCAACATATCCAATTCGGCGAATATTCAGGTCACGGTGCTCGCGTGAGAAACCGAGCTCGCTGGAGAGATTCTTGCGAACGATATCACCGTCCAGCAACGTAACCCGGCGTCCACCGAGTTCCATCAGCTTGACCATCAGCGCGTTGGCCAGTGTCGATTTACCGGCCCCGGAAAGACCGGTGAAGAACATGCAGAATCCTTGCTGGTGCCGCGCCGGATGGGTCCGCCGCAGCTCGGCAATCACATCGGGGTAAGAGAACCAGCTCGGTATTTCGAGCCCTTCCTGCAGGCGCCGGCGCAACTCGGTCCCGGAAATATTCAGGACAGTCTGATCGTCGCTGGTCTGGTCCACCGGCACGTACTGCGCCCGCTCGGCAACATAGACCATCATTTTGAACGGCACCATCTGGATCCCGATCTCGTCCTCGAATTCGCGCATCAGCTCCTGCGCATCGTACGGGCCGTAAAAATCGTTTCCGTCACGGTCCTTGCCCGGACCCGCGTGATCGCGGCCGACGATGAAATGGGTGCAGCCGTAGTTTTTGCGGATCAGGGCGTGCCACACGGCTTCGCGCGGCCCGGCCATACGCATCGCAAGCGGCAATAGCGACAGCGATGTCGTCTGCTCGGGATAGTGCGACAACAGGTTCTCGTAGCAGCGGACGCGTGTGAAGTGATCGACGTCGCCCGGCTTGGTCATGCCGACCACCGGGTGAATCAACAGGTTCGCCTCGACATCGCGGGCGGCGCGAAACGTCAGCTCCTGATGGGCGCGATGCATCGGGTTCCGAGTCTGGAAGGCAACAATCTTGCGCCATCCGAGCTTCGAAAACCGATCGCGCAGTTCCTTCGGGGAATCGCGCAGGTGACGGAAATCATAGTGCAACGGCGGTTCCACTCCGCGCAGACGCCCGCCAACGTACACCGGGTTGGCGCGATTCATAAGGAAATGCACGCCCGGATGAGTCTCGTCAGTGCTACCGAAAACGCCCTTTGCCTCGGCTGCCTTGTCCGGAGTCCAGATGTCCTCGACATCCAGCATCGCGATCAGCACGCCTTCCTCGTCGCGCAAAGCAATCGCATCGCCGTTTTTCAGCTCGGCGGCAAATGCTTCCGTGACGTCGAGCGTGATGGGCATCGGCCACAGCGTGCCGTCGGCAAGACGCATATCCGCCACTACGCCGTCGTAATCGGCTTTGCCGAGAAATCCGGTCAGCGGCGAAAAAGCACCATTCAGAAGCAGTTCGATGTCACATACTTGCCTCGGGGTAAGATCCCAGGAAACGGCATCACGCGCGGCCAGTCGAGCAGCCTCCGCTTCGTCCGCGCCCAGATACAAATCCTTCAGCTCCCCTCCATGGGGTCTGATCAGGTCGCTCATCTCAGTATTTCCTCAGGAAAACAAAAATAGTAGCGCGCGCCGGAACCGGCGCGCCGTGCAGTGATTCACGTTAGTGAAGAGTTAAAACGGAATATCGTCGTCGAAATCGTCCGCCGCGGCCGGAGCCGGCGCCGAAGATTGCCCGCCGGCCGCGCGCGACGGGGCGGCTGGAGCAGACATACCACCGCCCCCTCTGCCACCGAGCATCTGCATCTCGTTCGCGATGACCTCGGTCGTGTAGCGGTCATTACCCTGCTGATCCTGCCACTTGCGGGTACGCAACCTGCCCTCGACATAGACCTGCGAGCCCTTGCGGAGATACTCCGCTGCGATCTCTGCAAGACGCCCGAAAAAAGCGATATTGTGCCATTCGGTGCGTTCCTGCTGCTCACCTGACTGCTTGTCCTTCCAGGACTCGGAAGTCGCGATGCGGATATTTGTCACCGCCGCACCGCTGGGCATGTAGCGTGTATCCGGATCGGCGCCCAGATTACCCACCAGAATTACCTTGTTGACACCACGCGCCATGACAGCTCCAATAAAAAACAAGGCCCGGTTTTCCGGGCGCTTTGAATAAAATCGTAATTGTAAGCTCTGGAGCGCAAAAGCGCACCCAAAAAACAGGCCGATTTGGCCGTATTTATCCCGCCGGCAGGCTCACGTCGCGCGTCCCGCGAGAAGGTATCAGCGCCACCAGCAGCCACAGCAACGCCACCGCCCCGGCTCCTGCAAAAACCGCCCCGATCCCGGCCCAACCCATAATCGATCCGGCGAAACCGCCTCCCAGGAAAGCACCGAAGAACTGAGCGCTCGCGAACACCCCCATCGCCGCGCCTCGATGCTCCTCCGGCGCAGTCTGTGACAGGACCGCCGGCAGGCGCGCCTCGAGGAAGGTAAAAGCCGCAAAATAAGCCACCATCAGCGCGACAATCTGCCACAACGAAGCGTGCAAACCGCCGAGGCCGAACAGCGCGAGCGAAATCAGTCCGATGGCGATTGGCAGGGTCCTGTCACCATGCCGCCAGCGCTCGGCAGTCAGGATCAGTGCCACTGTGCCAACCAGGGAAATTATTATGACAAGCAGATAGACGACCCAGTGCCTGGCTTCGGCAAGCCCGGCGAAATCGCGCAATGCAAACGGCACCGCAACAAACAAAGCGGTAATGGTCAGATGCAGGCCGAGTACGCCCACGTACAGCCTGAGCAGCGCCGGATCACGCAGTACGATCGCAAATCCGCCGGGCGCCCGCGCCACCGGGGCCGCCTCTCCCGGCGCCCGCTCGCGCAACCCCAGCATCATCAGGATTGCCGCCACGCCAAGCAGCGCCGACAACCAGAACATTCCCGCGACACCGATCCATACATTCAGCACCGGACCGAGCACCAGCGACAACATGAACGACATGCCGATGCTCATGCCCAGGAATGCCATCGCGCGGGTGCGAACGTCCGTCCTCGTGCGGTCCGCAAGCATCGCGGTCAGCGCCGCTGATATGGCGCCGGCGCCCTGCAATGCGCGGCCACCGACCACGCCCCAGATCGTATCGGCGTAAGCGGCGACTATGCTGCCGACAATGAAAACAGACAAGCCAAACAGGATTACCGGCCGCCGCCCGATCCGGTCGGACAGCCAGCCGAACGGAATCTGCAAAGCAGCCTGCGTCATTCCATACGCGCCGACGGCTATACCGATCAGCGTTGGTGTCGCGCCGTCCAGGCGCTCGGCATAGAGCGCGAGCACCGGTAAGAGCATGAAAAGCCCCAGCAGGCGCAGCGAAAAAACCGACGCAAGGACGGCGACGCTGCGTTTCTCATGCGCCAGCAACGCGATTTTTACGGATTCACCTCGGTGCAAGCCTGGCTCCTTTTGCGCCGCAGTCGAAAGGCGGCGTATATTACCAGTTTGCCCAGCGCTCCGACCCGACAATTTATGATGCAGTTCATCAGTATCCGCGGCGCCCGGACTCATAATCTGCAAAATGTCGACCTGGATCTGCCGCGCGATCAGTTGATCGTGATAACCGGGCTGTCCGGGTCCGGCAAGTCCTCGCTCGCTTTCGACACCATTTATGCGGAAGGGCAACGCCGCTACGTGGAGTCCCTTTCCACCTATGCGCGGCAATTCCTGTCGGTCATGGAAAAACCCGATGTCGACCACATCGAGGGGCTGTCCCCGGCCATCTCGATCGAGCAGAAATCAACCTCTCACAACCCGCGATCAACGGTCGGCACCGTCACCGAAATCTATGACTACCTTCGGCTGCTGTACGCCCGCGCTGGAATGCCCAAGTGCCCCGAGCACGGCCAGCAGCTGGAGGCACAGACAGTCTCGCAGATGGTCGACCAGGTATTGCAGTTGGCCGAAGGCACCGCGATCCTGTTGCTCGCGCCAGTAGTCCGCGAACGCAAGGGCGAGCATGGCAAGCTGCTTGCCAGCCTGCGCGCGCAGGGCTTTATCCGCGCCCGGATCGACGGCGAGATTCTCGAACTCGACGCTGTGGAGACGCTGGATTTGCGTCGCCGCCACACCATCGAGGTTGTCGTCGACCGGCTTCGTGTTCGTCCCGATGCCGCGTTGCGCCTGGCGGAGTCATTCGAAACCGCGCTTGGCCTGGCCGACGGCCTTGCGGCCGTCGCGTTTATGGACGGCGATGCCGCGGAGCTCGCGTTTTCCGATCGCTTCTCCTGCAATATCTGCGGCTACAGCCTTGCCGAACTCGAACCGCGCCTGTTTTCGTTCAACAATCCGGCCGGGGCCTGCCCGGCCTGCGATGGCCTCGGCACCCGCGACTTCTTCGATCCGGAACGGGTGATCGTCCATCCGGAACTGAGCCTCGCCGGCGGCGCGATTCGCGGCTGGGACCGGCGCAACAGCTATTTTTTCCAACTGGTGCGCTCACTGTCCCAGCACTACAAGTTCGATATCGAAAAGCCGTTCGAGCAGCTGCCAGAGAATATTCGCGAGGTGGTTCTTTTCGGCAGCGGTGACGAGCGGGTCAATTTCACCTATCTCGACGGCCGGGGCGGCAGCGTAGAGCGCAGTCACCGCTTCGAGGGAATCATCCCGAATATGGAACGGCGCTACCGCGAGACCGAATCTTCGGTGGTTCGCGAGGAGCTTGCCAAATACCAGTCGGTGCAGGCATGCACGGAGTGCGGTGGCCACCGTCTCAACCGGGCCGCACGCAACGTCTTCGTGGCCGATCAGACTCTGCCGCAGATTACCGCGTTGTCAGTCGATAATGCGCTGGCGTTCTTCCTGTCGATGCAGCTCGACGGATGGCGCGGCGAAATTGCCCGCAAGGTGGTCAAGGAAATTGGTGACCGGCTGCGCTTTCTCGCCGATGTCGGACTCGGCTACCTGACGCTGAATCGCAGCGCCGAGACACTCTCCGGCGGCGAAGCACAGCGCATCCGTCTGGCCAGCCAGATCGGCTCCGGCCTGGTCGGGGTGATGTACATTCTTGACGAACCGTCCATCGGCCTGCATCAACGCGACAATCGCCGATTGCTCGAAACGCTGTTCCACCTGCGCGATCTCGGCAATACCGTGATAGTCGTCGAGCATGACGAGGAGGCAATCCTCGCAGCCGACCATGTTGTCGACCTCGGGCCGGGCGCGGGAGTGCATGGCGGCGAAGTCATTGCCCAGGGCAAGCCTCAGGATATCTGCGACAACCCGGCGTCTCTCACCGGGCGCTACCTGAGCGGCAGTCAACGAATCGCGGTACCTCCGCTTCGCACGCCCGCCGACGAAAAGCGCATGGTGACGGTGCACAAGGCGCGCGCTAACAATCTCAAGGACATTGACGCGAAAATTCCGGTCGGCCTGATGACCTGCGTAACCGGCGTCTCCGGCTCCGGCAAATCGACACTGGTCAACGACACGCTCTATGCGCATGCTGCACGCGCCATCAATGACTCAGCGATCGCGGCAGCTGCCTGCGACGGTGTCGACGGGCTCGACCATTTCGATCGGGTGATCGATATCAGCCAGAGCCCGATCGGGCGGACACCGCGGTCGAATCCTGCCACCTATACCGGTTTGTTTACCCCAATCCGCGAACTGTTCGCCAACACCCAGGAAGCCCGTTCGCGCGGATATCGCAGCGGCCGTTTCAGCTTCAACGTCAAGGGCGGGCGCTGTGAGGCCTGTCAGGGCGACGGAGTGATCAAGGTCGAAATGCATTTTCTCCCGGATGTCTACGTCCCCTGCGACATCTGCCAGGGTCTCCGTTACAACCGCGAAACGCTGGACATCCGCTACAAGGGCCGCACTATCCAGGAAGTTCTGGAACTGACGGTAGAGGACGCGTTGCGGTTCTTTCACAACGTCCCGGTCATCGCGCGCAAGTTGCAGACGCTGGTCGACGTCGGATTGTCGTACGTCAGGATCGGGCAGAATGCGACCACGCTTTCGGGCGGCGAAGCACAGCGGGTGAAACTGGCGAAAGAACTGGCGAAACGCGCAACCGGGCGCACACTCTATATCCTTGACGAGCCCACGACCGGGCTGCATTTTCACGACATTGCGCACCTGCTCGAGGTATTGTCGCGGTTGCGCGACCAGGGCAACACGGTCGTCGTGATTGAGCACAACCTGGATGTCATAAAGACTGCGGACTGGGTTCTGGACCTGGGGCCGGAAGGCGGAGACGGAGGCGGTCAAGTGGTCGCCGAAGGTACTCCGGAAAAGGTCGCGGAATCCGCCGCATCCTACACCGGCCAGTATCTCCGCCGCACACTCGAACGGGGACAACCGAACGTAAGCAGTGCCGCAGCCGAGCACGCCACGTCGCGCTGAACAGAACGCTCGGCTGACGCCGGCGCCAGCCCGAATCGAGCACGCGCTTGTGGCCCTCGCCGCGCCTCAATACCCCGCGGCGTGGCCGTCCTTGCGCGATTCCGAGGCACCGACCCAGACACCGTTATCACGATCGCGTGCGATCGCCTGGTAACCGCCATAAGCCTGCCCACGAATATCGGTGCGATGCCCTCGGCGCTGCAGCTCGGCAATGACCGCGGCGTCGAATCCGCTTTCCATCCAGATCTCGCCGCCGCCAGCAGCGTGCTCCCCGGTCGGCTGCGCGGATCCGACGTGACGGATGCGAGGCGCATCCCCGGCCTGCTGCAGGTTCATTCCGAAATCGACCATATTGACCAGAACCTGGACATGACCCTGCGGCTGCATCGCGCCACCCATGACACCGAACGCGAGCCACGGTTCGCCGGCACGCGTCACGAATGCGGGAATGATGGTATGAAACGGGCGCTTGCCAGGCGCGTAGACGTTGGCGTGGACCGGGTCGAGGCTGAACAGTTCGCCGCGATTTTGCAGGATAAAGCCGAGGCCAGGCGGCGTCATACCAGATCCCATACCGCTGAAATTACTTTGTATCAGCGACACCATGTTGCCCTCGCGGTCGGCCACGGCCAGGTAAATCGTATCGCCATGCTCGATCGGGGCCGCGCCCGCCTCGACCGCATCCGCCGCGCGGCGCATGTCGATCAGCCCGCGCCGTTGGGCGGCGTAGTCGGCCGACAGGAGCCAGTCGACTGGCACTTCCTCGAACTGCGGGTCCGTGTAGTATCGGGCGCGATCGGCATAGACCAGTTTCTTTGTCTCGACCAGTACATGCAGATAATCGGCGCTGCCAAACCCCATCGCCGCAATATCGTAATCCTCGAGAATGTTGAGCATTTGCAACGCCGCAATACCCTGGCCGTTTGGCGGCAACTCCCAGACTTCGTAGCCGCGGTAACTGGAAGAGAGCGGTTCGACCCATTCGGATTTGTGGTCGGCCAGATCGGCCGCGCTGAGGAAACCGCCGTTTTCGCTTAAGTAGCGTTCGATCGTCGCGGCAATTTCACCGCGATAGAAGGCGTCACGACCACCCTCTGCAATCTTGCGGTAAGTGTCGGCAAGACGCGGATTGCGAAACACCTCGCCCTTTGCGGGCGCTTTGCCGGCCGGCATGAATACCTCGGCAAAACCTGGGTAGCCCTGCAAGATTTTTGCGTTGCGCGCCCAGTGCCAGGCGATCACCTCGGTTACCGGGAATCCGTGCCGGGCATAGGCTATCGCCGGCGCAAGCAATTCCTCCATGGGCAGACGGCCGAAACGTGCATGCAGTTCGAACCAGCCGTCGACGGCGCCGGGGACCGACACGGGCAGCGGGCCGCGCTCGGGAATCCGCTCAAGACCCTGCTCGCGGAAATACTTGAGGCTGAGCGCGCGCGGAGATCGGCCACTGGCATTAAGTCCGTGCAGGCGTTTGGCGGTGCCATCCCAGACGATCGCGAAAAGATCGCCACCGATGCCGCAACCGGTCGGCTCCATCAGACCGAGCGCCGCGTTGGCCGCGATCGCGGCGTCCACCGCGGACCCTCCGGCCTTCAGGATATCCAGCGCGATCTGCGTCGCAAGCGGCTGGCTGGTCGCCGCCATCCCATGCGGTGCGATCACCTCGGAGCGCGAAGCAAACGGATCGTCACTCTGCCTGTCGAAACCATCCGCCATATCAGTAACGCCGACCAGTACGACGGCCGCGCACACGCGCGCCACGATAGACATACGCATTGCAGTGCTCTCCCGAAGACATGGCGCCGATACTCTCACATTCGCCGCACGTGGCGCCAAGGCCCGGTGCTTGTGAGCCCGCATCAGCCTCGCTATGCTGCCGCAATCGCCACACTGCACCGGAATCATCATGCTTATTCGAGACCCCAGTAATTACGCCACGCACATCGCCCGGCAACAGCAAAACTTCGCCGAGGCGCTGGCCGCCGGCGGATACGATCATGCCATCATCGCTGCCGGGCGGCCGCACGAGGTATTTCTCGACGACAATGCCTATCCGTTCAGGGTCAACCCGCATTTCAATGTCTGGGCACCGCTGACCGCGAGTCCCGAGTCGTTCTTGCTGATCGTACCCGGCGAAAAACCGCGCCTGGTGTTCTATAGCCCCGACGACTACTGGCATGCCGCACCGCAGCCGCCGGAAGCTGCCATCGTCGAACAGTTCGATGTCCACCAGGTCAGCGCGATCAGCGAGATACCGGCATTGCTGAAGGCTTCCGGGCGCGGCGCGTTCCTCGGCGAATGGGAGCAGAGTTACGAAGACTGGAACATCGGCGACCCGAATCCGGTCGCGGTGCTGGACTGGCTGCATTATCACCGTGCATGGAAAACCGAGTACGAACTCGACTGCATGCGCGCGGCGGCGCGCCTCGGGGCAAAGGCACATAACGCGGCGCGTGACGCGTTTCTTGCCGGCGCCAGCGAATTCGACATCAACACCGCCTACATGAAAGCCTGCCAGCTAACCGAATCCGAGTTGCCGTACGGCAACATCGTGGCGATCAACGAACATGGCGCCGTACTGCACTACCAGCATCTCGATCGCAGCGCGCCCAGTGGCGATGCGCGCCTGTCGTTCCTGATCGATGCGGGCGCAACCTATGCCGGCTACGCCAGCGACATCACACGTACTTACTCCGCCCGCCCCGGCATTTTCGCCGACATGATCGTCGCAATGGATTCAGCGCAGCTGGCAATGTGTGACGAGGTAACTGCCGGCACCAGTTTTGCCGATCTCCACCTGGGTGCGCACCAGAAAATCGCCGCACTGCTCGAGGATTTCGATATCGTAAGAATGAGTGCCGAGGATATCGTGGCCACGGGTGTTTCCAGTGTTTTCTTTCCTCACGGTCTCGGCCATTACCTTGGCTTGCAGGTTCACGATACCGGCGGCCTGATGGGCGGCCCGGACGGCAGCGTGCTCGGACGCCCGGACGGACATCCTTTTCTACGCCTGACCCGCACCCTCGAACCCGGCCAGGTAACGACGATAGAGCCGGGGCTTTACTTCATCGAAAAGCTGTTGCGGGATTTGCGCGATATGCCGCAGGCGAGCGAGGTGAATTGGGATCTGGTTGACCAACTTACGCCGTACGGCGGAATTCGGGTCGAGGACGATGTCGCGGTCGGGTCCGACGGGCCGGAGAACCTGACCCGGGATGCGTTCGCGTCGCTGGGCTAAATCTCCGCGCGAATTATCGGGTGCAAAAAAAAGCCGGCGGGTAACGCCGGCACAACAGTCCTGAAGGACTATGGGGAGAATTCGGTCACCCGGCCGTGTTGGCCGTCCGCGTTCCCGGGTGGCGGCGGGTCGGGGAATGTCCGCTGCCCGGAGGCTGCATTTTCAGCGGCAATCGCCAGGCGACTACCATTAGCGCCACTCCGATCAGGAGCGCCGTCAACCAGCCCGGCAGACCCGCGGCCAGCGCCGGGTAGGCCTCGCTGCCCGTGGCCGCGACTGTAACCTTGCCAGCGGAGATCGGATCAAGAATTCCGCTCTGTTTGAACCACGGGTAAGCCAGCATGTAGCAGAACGCACCGACCAGGCCGCCGCCGATAAAGTACAGGGCGTCTTTGCGGCCGGCGCCGGCGGCAACCAAACTCGTGCCCGGGCAGAACCCCGAAATTGCCCAACCAAGTCCGAGCAATCCGCCACCGGCTATCACCCCGGCGTAGCTGGCTTTCACCGACAAATGCGCTGCATCTATCAGGCCGGTAGCGAGGCCGACGAACAAACCGCACGTTGCCAGACCGATTGCGAAGATAATCGTCTTCATCAGACGCAAATCCCTGAGTCGCAACATATCGATAATGACCTGCGGGCTGGCCGCGGCAATTCGATGCAACACAAAACCGAACAGGGTTCCCAATAAAACGGCAAGAAAAATCTGCATGACCGAACTCCCGCCTAGCGGCGCCCAAAAACCAGCATCGCAGTGGGTATGGCCACCGCAAACGCACCAAGAGCAAACATGTATCCTGACAGCGAGGTCTGCATCATCCCGCTCATCATGTGACCGCTGGTGCAGCCGCCGGCCAGACGAGCGCCGAATACCACGACGGCGCCGGCGGCAAATGACATGCCCATGCGCAATGCCGGTTTGTCACCAAAGCGTTGCGCCCAGACGTCCGGGATTTCGGATTCACGGTTGCGGCCACCCAGCCGCGATGACAGGAAACCGCCGGCTATCATCGCCAGCACGAAGACAAATCCATAGTTGACCGGGTTGGCAACGCTTTTCGCGTATTTGCCGCCACTCTTGTCAAGATAGGCGTTGTGACTGGAGAACCCGTTTTTCGCGGTGCTGTCCTGGGTCACCAGATCGCGATCGAACAGGCTCCAGATCAGCCCGTCGGCGATAACGAATTGGGTGGAAACGCCAATGGGTTTTACCACTGCTATCGCGAGAAGAAAGGTCAGTCCTAGTGCGATACCACCCTTCAGCCAACTCCATTGCCCCTGCATTGCTGCAACCTCATGGTTATCCGGTATTGAGGTCGCAATTATACATTAGTTTTTTCTAATTTAGAACTCCTTAACCTTTTACCCGAGAGGCTCCAGGTCGAACGACACGCTGATTCGATTTTCTCCACCGTGAAATGGCAGGGTCCTGTGGTAGAGATATGACGGAAACAGGACCAGCATCCCCTCCGCCGGCTGAATCAGGCGCAACTGCGGTGCGCGGCTGACCGGGATTTCCCGGGTCGGCCGGCCGAATTCTATCCAGCCCTCGTGATCTGTCTCGGATTGCTCCGATACCGACCCGGGCAAGCATACATAGTAGGCACCAGACAACCATGATTGCTCATGGATGTGGGTGTCGATAACGCCGCCCTCCGGAACCACGCAGGCCCAGCTGTTCAGCCGATAACGGCGCGGCAGTCGCTTCAGGAACGGATGCCCGGGATCCACCTCTAGCCGTGCGACCAGACTGTCTATCGCGGCCCGCAGCAGTTTCTCCCAGCCAAGAATTGCCGGCGTCGGCGATTGCAGCAGGTTACCGGTCAACGACCCGCCGCGCGCAGCCAGCCCGAGCGGCTCCCACTGCAGGCTGGGATGAGCAAGAATGTCGTGGGCGAGTTCGGCATTGAAGGCCTCGATGCGGTCCCAGCCAGGTGGCGGCTCGGGCCTCAGCGAGAAAATAAAGCGATCCATTCCCTTGAGCCGCGCAGCCGCCGCATCGTGGCCGAGTTCTTCCATGGCAACAGCCAGATGCGCGATCGTGCGCTGATCGAGCATGTCGCGGTCGTAAGAGGCCTGCAGCGCTTCAAGCGCAGCCTCCGCCCGCCGCTCGCGCAATTGAAATATCCCGCTCTGGCGGTACGCCTCCGGACGTTGCGGAAACCTCTCGACGGCCTTTGCGAGTACTTCGAGCGCTGCATCGCGCTGCCCGGTTTTTTCGAGCGTATCGGCCAGATTGATGCGCGCGTCATAGAATTCGCCGTCGAGCTCCACCGCATGTTGCAGCGAGGCGATCGCAAGATCGGGCCGATCGGTCTTGGCGCCAATGAGACCGAGGCATGCATGCGCTGCGGCATGAGCGGGATTAAGCGCTATGGCCCGCCTTGTCGCGGCTTCAGCACGATCGAGATATTTGTTCTTTTCGAGATCCGAGTAAACGGCAGCGAGGTTGTACCAGGTTTGCACCGATTCCGGATCGCGCTCGGTGGCCGTCTCGAGAATTGCGGCCGCCTCATTGCCGTCGCCGATCCGGTGCAACGCAACCGCGAGGCCGTTTACCGCATCGTTGTCATCCGGGTACCTGTTTACCAGTCCGCGAAAATAGTCGACGGCATTGTCAGTATCGCCGTGCGTCAATAACAGACGACCCAGCGTCAACCCGACGTCACGATGCCCGCCGTACCTGGCAAGGGCTTCGCGACACTGGGTAATCGCGGCATCCGCCTGGCCCTGTGCCGCCAATGCCAATGCCAGTTGGTTATGTATTCGCATGTCTCCGGGTGACGAATCCAGAAGTCGCCTGCACAGATCGACAGCCGCATCGAAATCGCCGCCATCGACCAGCGCACTCGCGAGAGCAATTGCGACCCTTGTATCGGCAGGATGCCGGTCGCGGCACGCACGCAGCACATCAACCGCATCGTAAACCCGGCTTTGGCGGATCAATACCCGCGCCAGGTTGCAACTCGACTCAACCTGGCCCGGCACGCTCGCGAGTACCTGGCGATACGACTGACATGCCGCATCGAATCGGCCAGCCCGTTCCTGCGCAATTGCCAGGTTGTAACGGACATCGGCCCGTCCGGGCTCGGCCGCAGCGACCTTCCCCAGGCAGTCGAGTGCCAGATCAGTGCGGCCCAGCTGCAACGCCGCGAGACCGAGAATCAGCAGTGCTTCGGGATGCGCCGGCTGTTCGTGCAAAACGGTTTGCGCCGCTGCAACGGCGTCCTCGAATTGCTGCTGTTGCAGAGCGGTAGCAGCCTGAACCAATTGATGCTGGAGTGACATGGATCAAATTGAACCTGACAAACGCCATTTGGGTCGGGAAAGGCGAATGGCCCGATCCCGCGCAGTGGCATCACCGCGAGTGGAAATCACAGATTATCTTCAAACACCTTGCAGCGTCACCGCAACATGGCAAAAAAAAGCCGGGCACAAGCCCGGCTTCTCCGATAAATCGCTGCCGAAGTGCAGATCAGTCGTTCTCACCGGGCTGATCGACCAGCTGCACCAACGCCATTGGCGCCGCATCGCCCGGGCGATGTCCCATCTTCAGGATACGCAGATAGCCACCAGGCCGGTCTTTGTAGCGCGGTCCGAGTTCGTTGAACAGCTTGCCGACGGCTTCCTTGTCGCGGAGCCGGTCAAATGCACGACGGCGGCGCGATACACCGTCCTCTTTCGCCATGGTGATCAGCGGCTCAACGACACGGCGCAGTTCTTTGGCCTTTGGCAGGGTTGTTCTGATCGTCTCACTGCGCAACAACGAGACGCTCATATTGCGAAACATCGCGTGTCTGTGAGAGCTGTTCCTGCCGAGCTGGCGGCCCGATTTTCTATGTCGCATGGTCTATTCCCTAAAAACGATTTCAGCTTCCGGATCAGGCCGTCTGCCGGTCTTCTTCCGGACGCAGGATCGCCGGCGGCCAGTTCTCGAGACGCATGCCCAGTTCGAGGCCATGGCTGATCAATACTTCCTTAATCTCAGTCAACGACTTCTTGCCGAGGTTCGGAGTTCGCAGTAATTCCACTTCGGTGCGCTGAACGAGATCGCCGATATAGTTGATGCTCTCGGCCTTCAGGCAGTTGGCGGAGCGAACGGTCAGTTCAAGTTCATCGACCGGACGCAGCAGGATCGGCTCGAACTGCGGCTCTTTCCTTACCTCGCCCGCCTGTTCTCCCTGAAGGTCGACGAATACCGCCAGCTGATCCTTCAGGATCGCGCCGGCGCGGCGAATGGCCTCTTCCGGATCAATCGTGCCATTGGTTTCAATGTCCACGACCAGCTTGTCCAGATCGGTACGCTGCTCCACACGTGCCGATTCGACGTTGTAGGTCACGCGCCGGATCGGACTGAAAGAGGCATCGAGCAGGAGCCGGCCAATCGGGCGGCTCGCTTCTTCAAAAGTCGCATGCTGCAAAGCCGGCTGATAACCACGTCCGCGCACCACTTTGAGACGCATGCGCAGGTCGCCCGCCTTGGTCAGGTTGGCGATGACGAGTTCGGGGTTGACGACCTCGACATCGTGCGGCGTTTCAATGTCACCGGCAGTGACGGGACCCGGACCTTTCTTGGCCAGGTTCAATTCGACTTCATCACGACCATGCATGCGAATCGACACTTCCTTGAGGTTCAGCAGGATATCGACGACATCCTCCTGCACGCCTTCCATGCTCGTGTACTCGTGTAGCACGCCGTCAATGTCTGCTTCGACAATGGCCGAACCCGGCATCGACGAAAGCAAAATCCGCCTTAACGCATTGCCCAGGGTATGGCCGAAACCCCGCTCGAACGGTTCGATTGTAACCTTGGCACGTCGATCGTTCAGGCCCTGCATGCGCACGACACGCGGCTTGAGAAATTCGCTGACTGACTGAGTCATCAATGTGTACCCCTGGTCTTACTTCGAATAGAGCTCGACGACCAGATTCTCGTTTATCTCGGGGAGAATCTCGTCGCGCTCGGGTAGCGCCCTGAACGTTCCGGTCAGTTTGTCATGATCGACATCGACCCAGTCCGGAACGCCGATCTGCTGCGAAATAGAGATGGCATTCTGGATGCGCTGTTGTTTCTTCGCCTTGTCACGGATAGCGATACTATCGCCGGCAGCAACCTGGTACGAAGCAATGTTTACAACCCGGCCATTTACCGTGATTGCCTTGTGGCTGACCATCTGGCGAGCCTCGGAACGGGTCGCCGCGAATCCCATGCGATAAACCACGTTATCGAGCCTGCCCTCAAGCAACTGCAGCAGGTTTTCACCGGTCGAGCCCTTCTTCTGGGCAGCCTTCTTGTAGTAGTTGCGAAACTGCCGCTCCAGTACACCGTACATGCGCCGCAGTTTCTGCTTCTCTCGCAACTGCAAGCCGTAGTCGGACAATCGGCTGCGACGCTGCGGCTGCACGCCCGGAGGCGTATCGAGCTTGCATTTGGAATCAAGCGAACGGACACCACTCTTCAGGAAGAGGTCGGTACCCTCGCGACGAGAAAGCTTGCACTTCGGTCCAATATACCTGGCCATCAGATAACCTCTTTACACCCTGCGCTTTTTGGGCGGTCGGCAGCCGTTATGGGGGATCGGCGTGACATCGGAGATCTGCATCACGCGGAACCCGACGGCATTCAATGCACGAACTGCCGACTCGCGTCCCGGGCCAGGGCCCTTTACGCGGACTTCGACGTTTTTCACGCCATATTCCTGAGCCGCGCGGCCGGCTTTCTCCGCCGCAACCTGGGCTGCGAACGGCGTGCTCTTGCGCGATCCGCGAAATCCACAACCACCCGACGTCGCCCAGGACAAAGCATTGCCCTGGCGATCGGTGATCGTGATGATCGTATTGTTAAAAGAAGCATGGATATGCGCGATCGCATCCGAAACCTGCTTCTTTACCTTCTTTTTCGTCCGTGGCTGTGCCATATAAATCAACCCGCTAAAAAAGCGTCAAATTTGCTAAAAAGAAAAACCGATTATCTGCGAATCGGACGGCGCGGTCCCTTCCGGGTGCGCGCATTGGTACGCGTGCGCTGACCTCGCATTGGCAGCCCGCGCCGGTGACGGATTCCGCGATAGCAACCGAGATCCATCAGGCGCTTGATATTCATCGAAACCTCACGCCGCAGATCGCCCTCGACCGTTAGCTTGGCGATCTCGCCCCGCAGTTTCTCCACTTCGGGCTCGGACAGATCCTTGACCTTTACAGTGGGATCGATACCGGCGCCTTCACAGGCGGCAATAGCAAGCGTCCGCCCTACACCGTAGATCGAGGTCAACGAGACCACGATATGCTTGTTGACCGGGATGTTGATCCCCGCAATACGGGCCATCAGATAAGCCTCCGTCTATGGGCCGCAGCAAAGCCAGCCAGTATAACCTGAAAATTCATTAAACCCAATGCCAGCATACCGGGAGACTAGCCCTGGCGCTGCTTGTGGCGCGGGTCGGTACAAATCACCCTCACCACTCCCTTGCGGCGGATGATCTTGCAATTGCGGCAAATTTTCTTCACCGATGCACGTACTTTCATTGCCCTGTTCCTCTCGTCTGTCCGGCAGCGCCTAGCGCACTTGCCCTGCCCGGCCATAACCGCGCAGATTGGCTTTTTTCATCAAACCGTCGTACTGGTGCGACATCATGTGCGCATTAAGCTGCGCCATGAAATCAATGACCACCACCACCATGATCAGCAATGAAGTACCGCCGAAGTAGAACGGCACCTGCCAGTAAAGAATCATGAATTCGGGAAGCAGACATACGCTGGTTACGTAAATCGCGCCCCAGAACGTCAGTCGCGTAAGCACTTTGTCAATGTACTCGGCCGTCTGCTGGCCCGGACGGATGCCCGGAATAAACGCGCCCGACTTTTTAAGATTGTCCGAGGTCTCGCGCGAATTGAACACCAACGCCGTGTAAAAGAAACAGAAGAAGATGATCAAACTGGCATACAGCAGAATATAAATCGGCTGTCCCGGCGACAGGCCCGCCGCAATGTTCTGCAGCCAGCCGAAACCTTCGCTGGTACCGAACCACTGAGCGATAGTGGCCGGAAACAGGATCAGGCTCGAGGCAAAAATCGGCGGAATCACACCCGACATGTTCATCTTGAACGGGAGGTGGCTCGTCTGTGCCGCGTACATTTTGCGACCTTGCTGACGCTTCGCATAGTGCACCGGGATACGACGTTGGCCACGCTCGACGAATACGACGAAGGCGGTGACCGCTATCACCAGGAATATCAGTATCAACGCCAGCGCCGGCGGCATTTCGCCGGTATTGACGAGCTCGAGCGTTCCGCCAATCGCAGCGGGAAGCCCGGATACGATGCTCGCGAGGATGATCATCGAGATACCGTTGCCGATACCTCTCTCGGTAATCTGTTCGCCGAGCCACATCAGAAACATCGTTCCGGTGACCAGCGTTACGGCAGCGGTGAAAACAAAATGCGGTCCGGGGCTGATAACGACACCCTGGTTCTGCAGCGCAACCGCCGCTCCAATGGACTGGAAGGTCGCGAGCCCGACAGTAAAGTAACGGGTGTACTGCATGATCTTGCGCCGGCCCGACTCGCCTTCCTTTTTCAGCGCGCTGAGGCTGGGCAGCACCACGGTGGCCATCTGAATGATGATCGACGCCGAAATATAGGGCATCACACCGAGCGCGAAAATCGAGAGTCGCTCCAGCGCGCCACCCGAGAACATGTTGAACATGCTCAGAATCGTGCCGGATTGTTGCTCGAACAACTGCGCAAGCGCCTCGGGATCGATACCCGGCACCGGCACAAAGGTACCGATACGGTAGACGATCAACGCCCCGATCAGGAACAACAGCCGCTGACGCACCTCGGTAAACTTCGCCGCTTGCCCGAGACCCGCTGCCGGGTTTGCGTTTCCTTTAGCCACTGCTAATTACCCACCTGTCGTCAACAGCGTTATTCGATCTTTCCGCCGGCCGCTTCAATAGCGGCACGCGCACCCGGAGTCACGCTGATGCCCTTGAGCGTAACCGCCTTGTCGATCTCGCCCGAGGCGATGACCTTGATTTTCTCTGCCCGCGCCGGAACAACGCCGGCTTTCTTCAGCGCCTCGGCGTCAACCACATCAGCCTTCACGAGCACGAGCTCGTGGAGCCTGACCTCGGCCGAAAAGCGTGCCTGGCGGGAACTGAATCCGACCTTGGGCAGACGCCGCTGCAATGGCATCTGACCGCCTTCGAAACCGGTCTTGTGATATCCGCCCGAACGCGCGTGCTGACCTTTGTGGCCGCGACCACTGGTCTTGCCGAGGCCGGACGACATGCCGCGACCAACCCGCTTGGGCGAACTCTTGCTGCCCTTGCCCGGCTTGAGTGTATTGAGGCGCATTTCAGACCTCCTCGACCTGTAACAGATAGGAGATCCGGTTGATCATGCCCCGATTCTCCGGCGTATCAATGACCTCTACGGTCTGGTGCATCCGCCGCAAACCCAGTCCGGCAACGCAGGCTTTGTGGTTCTTCAGCCGTCCGAACTTGCTCTTAACGAGCGTGACGCGCAACTTGTTGTCTTTCGCTTTAGCCATGGCTTTATCCCGCGATATCTTCCACGCGCTTGCCACGTTTCCGGGCAATGTACTCCGGCGAACGCATGTCGGTGAGCGCATTCATGGTTGCGCGCACCACGTTGATCGGGTTGCGCGATCCAAAACTCTTGGCGAGCACATTGCGCACGCCGGCACATTCGAGGACAGCGCGCATCGCGCCACCGGCAATAACGCCGGTACCATCGGATGCAGGCTGGAGGTACACCTTGGTCGCACCGTGATGAGCAGTGAGCGAGTACTGCAGCGTCGTATCTTTCAGGGCTACTTTCTGCAAGCCCTTGCGCGCTGATTGCATGGCCTTCTGGATGGCGATCGGCACTTCGCGCGCCTTGCCATAACCAAACCCAACCCGACCATTACCATCGCCGACGACGGTCAGTGCAGTGAAACCAAACTGACGGCCACCCTTGACCACTTTGGCCACACGGTTGACGGTCACCAGCTTCTCTATCAGGTCGTCGTTGTCGGCCGACTTGTCCATTCTAGCCATGTACTTGCTCTCCGGAGCCTAAATCAGAATTCCAGGCCGTTCTCACGCGCGGCATCGGCCAATGCCTTGATCCGCCCGTGATACTTGAAGCCCGAACGATCGAAAGCCACCTTGGTGATACCTTCACTTTTCGCCTTCTCGGCAATGGCCTTGCCAACCGCAGCCGCCGACGCCACGTTGCCGGTGTAACCGCCGGCATCGCGCAATTCTTTTTGCACAGTGGATGCCGCGGCAACGACCTGATCGCCGTCCGGGCCGATCACCTGGGCATAGATATGGCGCGGTGTGCGATGCACGCTCAGGCGAAACATTCGCAGCTCGCGAATCTTCGCTCTGCTTTTGCGCGCCCGGCGCTGCCGACTCGTTTTCTTGTCCATCCGAGAAATCCTCTCGTTCCTGTCACGGTGTTCGCACACCGCACTAAAAAACCGTTACTTCTTCTTCGCTTCCTTGATCACAACCCGCTCATCGGCGTAACGCACGCCTTTGCCCTTGTAAGGCTCCGGCGGCCGATACTGGCGGATCTCGGCAGCGACCTGACCAACACGTTGCTTGTCGATGCCCTTGATCACGATTTCAGTCTGGCTTGGCGTCTCGATCGAGATTCCTTCCGGTAGCGGATAGGTGACCGGATGCGAGAAACCGAGGGTCAGATTAAGATCTTTGCCCTGTACCTGGGCACGGTAACCGACTCCGACCAGTTGCAGCTTGCGCTCGAAACCCTCGCTGACACCTTTCGCCATGTTGGCAATCAGTGCGCGCGTCGTGCCGGCCATCGCTACGACGTTCTTCGCCTCAGACTTGGCTGCAACCTGCAGATTCTGTTCATCCTGCGCCACACCGACCTGCGGGTGCAGCTGCATTGACAAGGCACCTTTCGGACCCTTGACGGTAATTTCGCCATCGTTGTCCTTGAACTCGACGCCCTTGGGCAGTTCGATGGGTTGTTTCGCAACTCTGGACATCGTTCTAAATACCTTTCGATTACTGGACGCGGCCTATGCCACGACGCAGAGTACTTCGCCGCCTTCGCCGATTTCGCGCGCCCGCCGGTCGCTCATGACGCCTTTCGACGTAGAAACAATTGCGATACCGAGACCACCGAGCACTTTCGGCAAATCACCCTTGCCGCGAAACACGCGGCGCCCCGGACGACTGCTGCGCTCGATGCGCTCGATGACAGGACGGCCTTCGTAATAGCGCAGCTTGAGAACCAACTGGCGCTTCGCGCCTTCGCCTTCTACAGCGACGGCATCGATGTAGCCTTCTTCCTTCAGCACCTCGGCTACCGCCGCCTTGATTTTCGAGGTCGGCATCGCCACGGAGGCTTTACCGGAGGTCTGGGCATTGCGGATTCGCGTCAATAAATCTGCGATGGGATCGGTCATGCTCATATCAGTAGCGCCCCGTTTACCAACTTGCCTTGGACAGACCCGGAAGATCGCCGCGCATCGTTGCCTCGCGCAGCTTGTTCCGGCTGAGGCCGAATTTGCGATAGAAACCGTGCGGCCTTCCGCTAACCGCGCAACGATTGCGCAGTCGCACCGGCGATGCATCGCGCGGCAGCGCCTGGAGACGCGCCATAGCGGTCATCTTCTCGTCGTCGCTCGACTTCGGGCTGCGGATAATTTCCTTCAGCTCGGCCCGCTTGGCGGCGTACTTCTTCACCGTCTTGCGCCGTCGCGACTCTCTTTCCAGCATCGATTTCTTAGCCATGCCTGTCCTCGTTTACTTTCTGAACGGAAAGTTGAACGCCTGTAACAGCGCCCGGCCTTCCTCGTCATTCTTGGCACTCGTCGTGATCGTGATATCGAGCCCGCGGATTACATCGATCTTGTCGTAATCGATCTCCGGAAAAATTATCTGCTCTTTCACACCGAGGCTATAGTTTCCACGCCCGTCGAACGCCTTGGCACTGAGACCGCGAAAGTCACGCACACGCGGAATCGCGACGTTGATCAGACGATCAAGAAATTCGTACATCCGCTCGCGCCGCAGCGTCACCTTGCAACCAACCGGAGACCCTTCGCGAAGCTTGAACGCCGCAACCGATTTCCGTGCCAGCGTCATCAACGGCTTCTGCCCCGCGATTTTCGTCATATCGCCAATCGCGTTGTCGATTATCTTGCGGTCCGCCAGCGCCTCACCCACGCCCATGTTGAGCGTGATCTTCTCAATCCGCGGCAATTGCATCTCGTTGGCGTAGCCGAGCTGCTCCTTCAACTGAGGGATGACCTGGTCGCGATAAAATTCCTGCAGTCTGGACATGATCCTCTAATCCTCAGACGTCAACGACTTCGTTGTCAGACTTGTAGACTCTGACCTTGCGGCCATCATCCAGCGTCTTGAAACCCACCCGGTCGCCCTTTTTCAGCACCGGATTCCAAAGCATCACATTCGATGCATCCAGCGGCATCTCGATTTCCACGATTCCGCCAGCAACACCTGCGTTCGGGTTCGGCTTCTGATGCTTTTTCGCGATATTGATGTTTTCGACGACGATGCGCTCGTCGTCGAGCACCCGGACGACGGTGCCGCGGCGACCTTTGTCACGGCCCGCAATCACGACAACTTCGTCACCTTTTCTGATTCTCTGCATGACCCACCTCGCCCTTACAGCACTTCCGGCGCCAGGGAAATGATCTTCATAAAATTGCCAGTCCGCAGCTCGCGGGTAACCGGCCCGAAAATACGGGTGCCGATCGGCTCGAACCGTGCGGTCAGCAGAACCGCGGCATTCCCGTCGAAGCGGATCAACGAACCGTCCGCACGGCGTACGCCCTTTCGCGTGCGCACCACGACGGCATTGTAGATCTCGCCTTTCTTGACCTTGCCGCGCGGGATCGCGTCCTTGACGCTCACCTTGATGATGTCACCGACTCCGGCGTAACGACGCTTTGAGCCACCCAGCACCTTGATGCACTGGAGGCGACGCGCCCCGCTGTTGTCCGCGGCATCCAGAACTGTCTGCATCTGAATCATGGTCGTGTTTCCAACTTGCTCTTTAAGAAAACGGTGCCCGCGCCTAGTCGCGCGACGGTCCCCGCTCCACAATATTGACCACCTGCCAGGCTTTACGCTTGGACATGGGGCGACATTCAGCAATGGCGACCGTATCGCCCTGCCGGCATTCGTTACTTTCGTCGTGCGCCAGCAACTTGGTGGTGCGGCGAATGTACTTGCCGTACATCGGGTGCTTCACCAGGCGTTCGATGGAGACGGACACTGTCTTGTCCATCTTATTCGACACGACCCGACCGGTAACGGTGCGCTGCGTGCGCTGTTCCTGCTTCTCACTCATGACGTCTCACCTGGCTGACGCGCCAACTCGCTGATTACCGTTTTCACACGGGCTATGTCCTTGCGAACCTTGCCGAACTGATCCGGCCGCGCCAGCTGGCCAGTGGCCTTTTGCATGCGCAAATTGAATTGCTCTTTGCGCAACGAGAGGAGTTCCTCCTCGAGCTCCGCTACCGACTTGTTTCTCAGCTCACTCGCCTTCATCACATCACCTGTCGCGTCACGAACATCGTGGCGACCGGCAGTTTCGCCGCCGCCAGGCGGAACGCCTCGCGAGCCACCTCTTCTGACACGCCTTCGATTTCATACAGTACGCGCCCCGGCTGTATCTGGGCCACCCAGTATTCGACGTTACCCTTACCCTTGCCCTGGCGAACTTCCAGCGGCTTGGTGGTAATCGGCTTGTCCGGGAAAATGCGAATCCAGATCTTGCCGCCACGTTTGACATGACGGGTCATCGCGCGTCGGGCTGCCTCGATCTGGCGCGCCGTTATGCGCCCGCGCCCGACCGCCTTGAGTCCGTATTCTCCAAACGACACCGAGCCACCGCGCACTGCAAGACCGCGATTGCGACCCTTCATCTGCTTGCGGAACTTGGTTCTTTTCGGCTGCAACATCCCGCTAACTCCTAACTTGCCTGCTGCTCAGCCTTGTCGGCAGCAGCCTCGGGCCTGTCGAATTTCTCGCCCTTGAAAATCCAGACCTTGATGCCAATGACACCATAGGTCGTCTGCGCTTCGGCAAACCCGTAATCGATGTCGGCACGCAACGTGTGCAACGGCACTCGCCCTTCGCGATACCACTCTGAACGCGCGATTTCCGCGCCGTTCAGGCGTCCACCGACCCGGACCTTCACGCCCTGGGCACCGATACGCATCGTATTGGTCACAGCGCGCTTCATGGCGCGACGGAACATCACACGCCGGACCAGCTGCTGGGCGATACCCTCCGCGACCAGCTGCGCATCGAGCTCCGGCTTGCGAATCTCGGCAATGTTGATGCGCACGTCGCCAAGCGGCATACCCATCATCCTGGCGACATCACCGCGCAGTCGCTCGATGTCTTCGCCCTTCTTACCGATCACAATGCCCGGCCGCGCCGTATGTACCGTGATGTGCGCTTTCTTGGCTGGTCGCTCGATCCCGATCTTGCTGACCGAAGCATCGGAAAGCCGCTTCTTCAGGAACTCGCGAATCTTCCAGTCCGTTGCGACGTACTCGGGGTAGCTTTGCGAATCCGCAAACCATTTCGACTGCCAATCATGTGTGATTCCCAGTCGGATCCCGATCGGATGTACTTTCTGACCCATTACGGCTCCTCGCGCCTACTCGTCCGAGACCTTGACGGTGATATGACTGTTGCGCTTGATGATGCGCGTGCCACGGCCCTTCGCCCGCGCACGAAACCGTCGAAACGACGGCGCCTCATCGACGTAGACGGAGCTGATCTTCAGCTCGTCAACGTCCGCACCATGATTATGCTCGGCGTTGGCAATTGCCGACTCGAGCACCTTCTTGACGATACGAGCACCCTTTTTCGGACTGAATGCCAACGTCTGCAGCGCTTTCGCCACCGACTGGCCCCGAACCAGATCCGCCACGAGCCGGCATTTCTGCGGCGAAATCCTGGCGTATCTGAGCTGTGCAGCCACTTCCATCGTCATCTCTCCTACCTCGCCTTGCGGTCCGCCGCATGCCCGCGAAATGTGCGGGTAATTGCGAACTCGCCGAGCTTGTGCCCCACCATGTTCTCAGAGATCAGTACAGGAACATGCTGGCGACCGTTGTGCACGGCAATGGTCAGCCCGACCATGTCCGGCAAAATCATCGAGCGCCGCGACCAGGTTTTGATCGGCCGCCTGTCATTGTTTTCCGCCGCCTTGATCACCTTGTTCATAAGGTGAGCATCGACGAATGGCCCTTTCTTAACCGAACGTGGCACAGCTGCTACCTCTCAAATCACTTTCTGTTGCGGCGCCGGACGATCAAACCGTCAGTGCGCTTGTTATTGCGGGTGCGATAACCCTTGGTCGGCGTACCCCACGGAGATACCGGGTGACGACCGCCCGACGTACGGCCTTCGCCGCCACCGTGCGGATGATCGACCGGGTTCATCGCGACACCACGTACCGTGGGTCGAACGCCACGCCAGCGCTTGGCGCCGGCCTTGCCAAGTTTCTGCAGGTTATGTTCGAAATTACCGACTTCACCAATCGTCGCGCGACATGTGATGTGGACCTTGCGCATCTCGCCGGAGCGAAGCCGCAGAGTTGCATACTGACCCTCGCGCGCCACCAACTGCGCCGAACCGCCAGCACTGCGGACAATCTGCCCACCTTTGCCGGGCTTCAATTCGACGTTGTGAACAAGCGTACCGACCGGGATACTGCGCAAAGCCATCGCATTGCCCGGCTTTATTGGCGCCTCGCTGCCCGCCATGATCGGATCGCCCGCTTTCATGCCACGCGGAGCAAGGATGTAGCGGCGTTCGCCGTCCGCGTACAACACCAGAGCAAGATTGGCGCTGCGATTGGGATCGTGCTCGATTCGCTCAATACGACCAGGCACGCCATCCTTGTTCCGACGGAAATCAATCTGCCGGTAACGACGTTTGTGACCACCGCCACGGTGGCGCACGGTAATGCGGCCGAGATTATTACGACCACCGCTGCTGGAGCCTTTCTCCACCAACGCCGCATGCGGTTCACCCTTATGCAGATCGGGACGCTTGATCTGAACGACGAAGCGGCGTCCTGCAGAAGTCGGTTTGGTTTTGATTACCTTTGCCATCGCTGATTCTCTTTACTCGTAGCGCCGGGTATTAGTCACCGCCGAGGAAATCAATGTCCTGACCTGCCTTCAAACGAACGTAGGCCTTTTTCCAGTCCGAGCGCTTGCCCATCGTCCGGCCAAA
>Ga0102956_1000044_pt1 | contig 38719 bp, 31 predicted proteins | sample SalPonF2_A_D2_MG_FD_84515 | JGI IMG/M metagenome (GOLD analysis project Ga0102956, IMG submission 84515) | Salt pond soil microbial communities from South San Francisco under conditions of wetland restoration - Salt Pond MetaG SF2_A_D2_MG ...
ACCCACGCCCCAGACGCCCACGCCCCAGACGCCGTCCCCCCAGACGCCGTCCCAGCAGGCACCGTCCCAGCAGACGCCCGGAGCGCAGGTGCCTACCCCCGGCACCGGCACCCTCGGCCTCGCCATCGAGCAGGGAACGCTGGTAGCCACGCGCGACGGCCAGGAGGCCTGGCGTCTCGATTTCGCGCCCGATAGCGGTGCCACGGCGGGCGTGCTGCAGGCCAACGGAAAGGTCTATCTGGGACACGGCAACAGCGTTCTCGCGCTCGATCCCGCCAGCGGCCAGGTGCAACAGCGCTTCGCCGTCCCGGCCCAGGTGGCTTCCCTTCGTGCGGCCGGCTCCGGGGTGGCGGTGACGGTCACCTACCAGGGCGGCGCGCAGCAGACGCTCGATGTCGGACCGGGCGGGGTGAGCGGAACCGTCCGCTTCGGCTCCGACCCGGCCATGTTCGCGTGGCTCCACAACGAGGCGGTCGTCTCCGATCCTGCCGCCCGTCTCGACCGGGACCCCACCAATCCCTGGCTGTACGTGGCGGTCGCCCAGCAGGCGAGCGCCGCACAGGCCCCAGCCGAGTACCAGCGTGCGCTGGCGCACGCCACCACCTTCTACGAGCGGGCGCAACTGGCGCGCGTGTTCTACCGCGCCGGCCAGGTCGACCTGGCCAAGCAGGCGATGGACGCGGCCCTGCGCGATTACGCCGATCGGGGCTACGCCGCCGAGCTGCTGACCGACCCGCAGTTGCGCGACGCCTACGGCTTCGCCTTGCCCGAGCTCACCGGCGCGCTCGGGCGGGGCGACCTGCAGGCCGCGTCGTTCTGGGCCCCCTGGGTCTATCGCATGAGCACACCGGCCGTGCCGGCGACGCAGGCCGCGCTCCTCGAGTACAGCCGCGCGCTCCGAGCGGACGGTCAACGCAGCGAGGCGTCGTTGTGGCGCGCTCGTGGGCACGAAGGGAACGGCTTCCGCCTCGGGCGCGCCCTGCGCCGTGCCGCCCTCGCCGTGGGCCACGCGGGCTGGTACGGGGTCGCCGCGCTGCTCGTCGCAATGATCTTCCTGCACTTCACCCTGATCGCCAAGTACTGGCGGCCGCAGAGCCTGGCGCTCAAGCAGCGCGAGGAGGGCGGTCGCAGCGCCGGCCGGGTTCCACGGCTGTTCGCCATCCGTTACTACAGCTTCACGGAGAAGCTGGTGTTGGTGTTGATGTTCGCGGCCGTGCTGGCGCTGGCCAGCCTCGCGGGTTGGGCGAACCGCGGCGACCGGTTGCCCGCGTCCTGGCGCGCCGGCACGTTGGGCGGTGTTCCCGCGCGCGACGCCATGGCGACCGCCCTGCAGGGGGGTACCGTGGCGGACTTCGTGCGCGGCTACGGCGCCCAGGTCGCGGGAGACGCGGGAGCGGCCACCGATGCCTACCGCTCGGCGGGCGATTACGCCCCGGCGCTGAACAACCTGGGGGCGCTGCAGGGCAGTGACGCGCTCTATCAGCGGGCGCTGGACGTGGCACGCGATCTTCCCGAAGCGCTCTACAACCTGGGCCGCGCCACGGACCCTTCGCATCTGCACGCCGCCTACGCCGCCGACACCCCGCTGCTGGTCGCGCCGAGCGAGACGGTGCTGCGCTCGGCCGTCGCCGGCCGGTTCCAGGACGCGCTCGGTGCGGCCTTCACCAATCCGTGGGCCGAGCTGACGGGCTTCAACCCGCTCGCCGTCCCCTTGTGGCTGTGGGACGCGTTGGTGGTGCTGTTCCTCGCCTGGGCGGCCGTTACCGTCCTCTACCTGCTGGTGCCGAGGCCACGGTTGGCGCGCAACGCGCCGCGGACCGGCGTGTACCACCTGCTGGCCCTGCTCATCCCCGGCAGCGGCCTGAGCGACGAGCTGTGGGGCGTGCTTCTGCTTGTTCCGTGGGCCATCTTCGGGATCGACACGCTGCTCCACTACTTCGCGCTCGGGGCCCCCGCCGGCATCCCGCTCGCCACGGACTACACCGTGCTGGCCGTGCTCTACGCCCTCAACATCGTCTCGTTCGTGGTGGAGCTCACCTCCTACCGCCGCCGCATGGCGGCCCTGCGCCGATCCCACCCGGAGACGGCCCGCGCCTACGGCATGCGCGTGCCCGACGCGCCCTCGGAGTGAGGGACTGAGCGTCGACGGCCCCCAGCCGCCGCCCGACGACGCAACGGGTGTCGCTACGGGCTACCTCCTGGTCCTCGTGGCGGCGGTGCTCTGGGGCTTGCTCGGCGTGTTCGCCAAGGGGATCCTCGCCGACGGCGTGGGGCCGCTGGAGATCTCGTTCTGGCGAGCCACGCTGGCGGGCGGGGCCTTCCTGATCCACGGCCTGGCGCGCGGCCGGGTCCGGCTGCAGCGCCGCGCAGACCTGCTCCCCTTCGTGGGCTTCGCGCTGGTCGGGGTCACGCTCTTCTACGCCTCGTTGAACCTGTCCATCGCCGCCGGCGGCGTGAGCCTGGCCTGGATCCTCATGTACAGCGCTCCGGCCTTCGTCGTGGTGCTCGCCGCCCTGCTGTTGGGCGAACGGCTGACCGGCGCCAAGGGCGCACTCGTGGCGCTGGCCACTCTGGGCGTCGTGCTGGTCGCCCGCAGCGGCGGGGCGGGGATCGACGTCAACGCCCGCTCGGTGGGCTGGGGCCTGGCAGCGGGGCTCTCCTACGCCAGCTACTACATCTTCGGCAAGTGGGTCCTGGAGCGCTACGCGCCGGTCACCATCTACGCTCTGGTCCTCCCGCTCGGCGCCCTGGGGCTGCTGCCCCTGGTCCACTTCCATGCCAAGCGGCCGGAGACCTGGCTGCTCCTGCTGGCGCTCGCGCTGATCAGCACCTACCTGGCCTATCTCGCGTACTACACCGGGCTGAAGCGGGTGGAGGCGTCGCGGGCCGTGCTGGTGGCGACGGTGGAGCCGGTCGTGGCCGCCACGCTGGCCGCGACGTTGTTCGGCGAACGCTTCGGCGCCTGGGGGTTGATGGGGGCCGGACTGATCCTGCTCTCGGCCTTGCTGTCGGCGCTGCCAGCCCTGCGCCGTCGCCCACTGGAGCGCCGCGCTCTTGCGGCGCGCGCGCGCGATCGGGGCCGGTAGCGCACGCTCCGGCGGGGAGACCCCGGAGCGGCACGGAGGCGCACTCCGCGGACGGTGTCGGCCCGCCTTGACCGCTCCCGGACCCGGTGCTAGAGTTGCATCGTTATCGGCAGCGTTGCATAATGCTGCGCTCCCGCGACGGAACCCAATGCGCACCGCCCCGACCCACCCCCGCGCCCGACGCTGAGCCGCTCCCCGGAGCGGACTCGAGCGCGCGGCGGCCCCTGGGGGTCGGGCTCGGGTCGTGTTTTGCAGGAGGCACGCATGCAGAATGAATCCGGCACCGTCCAGAAGGTGGTCCTCGCCTACTCGGGCGGGCTCGACACCTCGGTGATCCTGCACTGGATCCGCGAGACCTACGATGCCGAGGTCATCGCCTTCACGGCCGACGTCGGGCAGGGCGAGGAGGTGGCAGAGGCCAAGGAGAAGGCACTGAAGACCGGCGCCAGCAAGGCCTTCGCCGTCGACCTCCGGGAGGAGTTCGTCCGCGACTTCGTCTTCCCGGTCTTGCGCGCCGCTGCGGTGTACGAGGGCTACTACCTGCTCGGCACCTCCTTCGCCCGGCCGCTCATCGCCAAGAAGATGGTGGAGATCGCCGACGCCGAAGGGGCCGATGCCATCGCCCACGGCGCCACCGGCAAGGGCAACGACCAGGTGCGCTTCGAGCTGTCGGCCTACGCCCTCAAGCCCGACATCAAGGTCATCGCACCCTGGCGGATCTGGGACCTGCGCGGGCGCGAGGACTGCATCGCCTACGCAGCCGAACACGGCATCGCCGTCCCCGTCACCAGGGAGAAGCCCTACTCCATGGACGCCAACGCCTACCACATCAGCTACGAGGGAGGCGTGCTCGAGGACCCTTGGGCGGAGCCGCCCAAGGGCATGTGGCGCCGCACCGCCGACCCGGAGGACGCCCCGGGCACCCCCGAGACCGTGACCATCTCCTTCGAGCACGGCACACCCGTCGCCATCGACGGCGAGCCGCTCTCCCCGGCCGCCCTGCTGGACCGCGCCAACGAGCTGGCCGGCCGACACGGCGTGGGCCGCGTGGACATCGTCGAGAACCGCTTCGTGGGCATGAAGTCGCGCGGCTGCTACGAAACGCCCGGCGGCACGCTGCTGTTCCACGCCCACAAGGCCATCGAGTCGCTCGCGCTCGACCGGCAGGTGCTCGAGCTCCGTGACACGCTCGTCCCCCGCTACGCGGCCGCGGTCTACAACGGCTTCTGGTACGCGCCCGAGCGGGAGGCGCTGCAGCGCTTGATGGACGACATCCAGCAGCCCGTCACGGGCGAGGTGCGCATCAAGCTCTACAAGGGCTCGGTGAGCGTCCTCGGTCGTCGCTCGCCGAACAGCCTCTACCGCCGTGACGTCGTCACCTTCGAGGAGGATGACGTCTACCAGCAAGGCGACGCCGACGGCTTCATCAAGCTCAACGCGCTGCGCCTGCGCATCGCACGCCAGCTCCGGGACGCGGAGCTGACGTCGCCGGCCAGCCGGTGAAGCGGCCGACCGCACTGCCGCCGGCGGAGCCCCGGTGAGCGCGATGACCACCCTTCGCCTCGCTCCCGGCTCCGCACCCGCACCCACCCGGGCGCGGCTACGCTGGGCGGGGCTGCGCGACGTGGAGGCGCTGTGCGCGCTGTTCCGCGCCGCGCGCCCCGGCGAGACGAACGACGAGTCCGAGATGGCGGCGTGGCTCGAGCACGGCGGCGCCATCGTGCTGGAGGCGGAGGGCCGGGCGCTCGCCGCGCTGCGCTGGCGCGAAGAGGGTCGCGGCTGGCGGGTGGACCCGGTCGCCAGCCTCCCCGAGGAGCGGAACATGGGCTACGGGCGCTGGTTGATGACGAAGGTCGAAGCCCACGCCATCCGCTCCAACATCCCCACCCTGACCATCGAGCTGCGCTCCAGCGAGGCGCTGCCGTACTACCGCCGGATGGGCTACCGTAGGCCCGACCCGGAGGGTGAGCCCACCACGATGGTCAAGCGCGTCGGCGGGACCTGGCAGGTCCAGGAGGGCGAGCGTTGAGCGACGACGAGGAGCGGGCCCAGCACGAGGGCGACACCGCGAGGAGCGACCAACGCATGTGGGGCGGCCGCTTCCGCGAGCCGACCGACGCGCTCGTGCAGCGGGTGAACGCTTCGGTCGGCGTCGACCGCGCCCTGGCCGAGGACGACATCGCGGGCTCGCTCGCGCACGCCGCCATGCTGGCGGAACGGGGCATCCTCGACGCCGTCGATGCCGACGCCATCCGCACGGGGCTCGAGGCCGTCCGCGAGGAGATCCGTACCGGAACCTTCGCGTGGCGCGAGGACCTCGAGGATGTCCACATGAACATCGAGCGGGCGCTGACCGAGCGTATAGGGCCGGCCGGCGGGCGCTTGCACACCGCTCGCAGCCGCAACGATCAGGTCGCCACGGACTTCCGGCTCTACCTGCGCCGCCGGCAACGGGCCCTCGAGGCCCTGCTCCACGCCCTGCGCGGCGCCCTGGCGGAGCTGGCCGAGCGCCACATCGACGTCGTGATGCCCGGCTACACCCACCTGCAGGTGGCCCAGCCGGTGCGGCTGGCGCACCACCTGCTGGCCTACGCCGAGATGTTCGGCCGCGACCAGGGGCGCCTGCGCGACGCCCGCAACCGCATGAACGAGAGCCCCCTGGGCGCCGGCGCCCTTGCCGGCACCGGCTTCCCCATCGACCGCGAACGCACGGCGCGCGAGCTGGGCTTCGCCGCGCCCAGCGCGAACTCGCTCGACGCCGTCTCCGACCGGGACTTCGCGCTGGAGACGCTCTCTGCCCTGGCCGTGTTGATGATGCATCTGTCGCGCCTGAGCGAGGAGCTCATCCTGTGGTCGAGCCAGGAGTTCGGCTTCGCGACGCTCCCCGACAGCCACACCACCGGGAGCTCGATCATGCCGCAGAAGAAGAACCCGGACGTCTGCGAGCTGGTGCGCGGCAAGACCGGGCGGGTCTACGGCGCTTTGATGGGCCTGCTCACGGTGATGAAGGGGTTGCCACTGGCCTACAACAAGGACATGCAGGAGGACAAGGAGGGCGTGATCGACGCCGCCGACACGGCCGAGGACGCGCTTCGCCTGTACCTCGACATGCTGCCGCGCGTCACCTTCCACGCCGAGCGCATGCGCGCCGCAGCGGCCGGCGCCTTCAGCAACGCCACCGACCTCGCCGATTACCTGGTGCGCAAGGGTCTGCCCTTCCGAGAGGCGCACCGCGTAGTCGGAGAGCTGGTCGGCCAGGCGCTCGACGCGGGCGTCACGCTGGAGGCCCTGCCGCTCGAGACACTGCAGGCGGCGAGCGATCGCATCGCCCAGGACGTGTACCCCGCACTGGCGCTCGAGAACGTCGTGGACGCACGCCGGAGCTACGGCGGGACGGCGCGCGCGGAGGTGGAGCGCCAGATCGCCCGTCTGCACCGGGCGCTGCGCGAGGAGCGGGCAACGTGAGCGTGACGCCGCAGCCCGACCGCACGGAGCCGGCCGCCCTGACCGTGCGCCACGCCACCGCCGAGGACGTGCCGCTCATCTTCGAGAACATCCGCCACTGGGCGGGCGAGGGCCGCATGCTGGTGCGGCCCATGCAGAACATCTTCGAGAACCTGCGCGACTTCTTCGTGGCCGAGATCGACGAAGGGGACGGGCCGGCGTTCGCCGGCAACGGTGCCATCCACATCCTGTGGGGCGATATCGCGGAGGTCCGCGGCCTCGCGGTTGCGCCCGACGTGCGCTCGCGCGGCGTCGGGCGGCGCCTGGTCGAGGCGTGCGAGGCCGAGGCCCGGCGTGTGGGCATCCCGGTGCTGTTCGCCTGGACCTACGAGGTGCGCTTCTTCGAGCGCTGCGGTTTCGACCTCATCGACAAGAGTCGCGACCTGCACCCCCGGGTCTGGTCGGAGTGCCTGCGCTGCCCGCTGTACGAGGGATGCAACGAGAACGGCGTCCTCAAGCGCCTCGACGGTGTGCCGATGCCGCGCAACCTGCCCGAGCCCCCGCCGGCGCACGTGCCCCCCGGCATCCGCTGACGCTCCGCGGGCGTCGGGGCAGCGGGCGGCCGCTCGCGGCGGGAGCCGAGGCGCACGCAGGCGCACGGCCACGACATCGGCGACGGTCCCGGCCGCGCATCGAGGGCTGAGCGGCCACACCGGAGCGGCCGGAACGCGGCAGACCGTACAATCCCCACGTGAGGCGTGAACGGCACGTGGCCCTCATCCACACCGGCGGGACGCTCGGCATGCGCCGCGGCCCGCGCGGCTTTGCGCCGGCGCCGGGTCACCTGGCGGCGCTGCTGGCGCGCATGCCGGAGCTGGACGACCCGGGGCTCCCGAGCTTCGAGCTGGTCGAGTTCGAGCCGCTCCTCGACTCCGCCGACATGGAACCGAAGGACTGGGAGCGCATCGCGCGCGCCGTGCACCAGCGCTACGAGGCGTTCGACGGGTTCGTGGTGCTGCACGGAACCGACACCATGGCCTACACGGCCGCGGCGCTGTCGTTCCTGCTCGACGGCCTGGCCCGCCCGGTGGTGCTCACCGGCGCGCAGATCCCGCTCGCCGAGGCGCGCACCGACGCCCGGGAGAACCTCGTCACCTCGCTCCTGCTGGCGGCCCGCGACGATCTGGCGGAGGTGTGCCTCTATCTGAACGGCGTCATCCTGCGCGGCAACCGGAGCACCAAGGTCTCCGCCAGCGGATTCGACGCCTTCACCTCGCCCAACGAACCTCCGCTCGGGACCGCCGGAGTGACGCTCGAGCTGCGGCGCGAGGGCCTGCGGCCTCCCCAGGCCGGGCCGCTCACCGTGACCCCCCTCGCCGAGGTGCCGGTCGCCGCGCTGCGCCTGTTCCCCGGGGTGCGGTCGGACCTGCTTCGCACGCTGCTGGCGGCCCCGGTGGCGGGGCTCGTGCTCGAGACGTACGGCTCGGGCAACGCGCCGCAACGCGACGAGACGTTGTTCGAGGTGCTCGGCAACGCCACGGCGCGAGGGACCGTCGTCGTCAACTGCACCCAGTGCCTGCGCGGGCGCGTCGACATGGGCGGCTACGTGGGCGGCGACCGCCTGCGCGAGGCCGGAGTCATCAGCGGCTCCGACATGACCGCCGAGGCCGCGCTGACCAAGCTGATCTGGCTGCTCAGCCTCGAGCTCGACGGCGCCGAAGTGAAGCGCCGCATGCAGCTCGATCTCCGCGGCGAGCTCACGGCCTGACCCCCGCAGAGCTGCGGGACCGGCTGTATGCTTGCTGCATGGAAATCGTCACGCTCGCCCAGAAACGTGCCTTCGGCGACGCCCTGAAGAAGGTGCCTCTCTTCGACAGCGAGCGCCTGCTGTTCGACCTGTACTGTCTGCAACCCGGGCAGAGCCAGAGGACCCACACCCACCGGGATGCCGACAAGGTGTACGTGGTGCTGGAGGGCGAGGCGCTCTTCGAGCTGGACGACGAGCAGGAGTTGCTCCCCGAGGGCACCGCCGTCATCGCCCGCGCGGGCGAGGCGCACGGGGTACGCAACGATTCCACCAGCAGCCTCGTTCTGCTGGTGGCGATGGCCCCGCGACCGGCGTGAACGCCGCCCCCCGACTTCCCGAGCCGCTCGGAGACCTCACCCTCGACCACGTCGCGATCGCCGTCGAGGCGCTGGACGAAGCGACCGACGCCTACCTCGCCCTGGGGCTGGCCCCTGCCGGCGACGACGAGACCATCGGCGACCAGGGCGTGCGGGTGCGCCCCCTGAAACTCGGCGACACGCTGGTAGAGCTCATGGAGCCGACCGCCCCGGACGGGCCGGTGGGCCGCTTCCTGGCCCGACGCGGCCCGGGATTGCATCACATCGCGCTCCGTGTGCCCGCGCTCGAGCCGCTCCTGGCCCGCCTCCGCAGCCTCGACGCACCCCTGCTCGACGACCGCCCGCGCGAGGGCCGCGCCGGGACGCGCATCGCCTTCGTGCACCCTCGCTTCACCCACGGGGTGCTGATCGAGCTGGTCGAGGCGTGAGCGCCGGCCGCCGCTGCGCGGCCGGCCTGTGGCGTATCCCCGACGGCGCGCCCGACGACGACCGATAGAATGGCGCCGTGACGAAAGTGACCTGCCCCCACGCGAGCCCGGCCGAGGCGGCGTCGGCGCCGTGAGCACCATCCGACTCGCCATCGTGGGCGCCGGCAAGATGGGTGGCGCCGTGCTGCAGGGCGCCCTGCGAGCGGAAGCGCTGACCGCCGACGAGATCGGCATCTACCACCCCGACCCCCGCCGTCTGGCCGAGCTGTCCGAGCGCTACGGCGTGGTCGCGCTCGACGACGACGCGCTGCACCACGCCGAACGCGTGCTGCTGTCGGTGAAGCCGCAGTCGTTCGACAGCGTGGCGCCGCTGGTGGCCCAGCGCAACGCCTCCTTCGTGTCGATCATGGCGGGCGTCACCGCCCGCACCATCGCCCGCCGGGTGGGCTCGCAGCGTGTCATCCGCGCGATGCCCAACCTGGGCGCCAGCCTGGGCGCGAGCGCGACCGCGCTGGCGCCCCTGCCCGAGGCCACCGCCGAAGACGTGGCGATGGCGCGCACCCTGTTCGGAGCGGTCGGCCGCGTGTACGACGTGCGCGAGGAGCTCTTCGACGCGTTCACCGGCCTCGCCGGTTCCGGCCCGGCGTTCGTCGCCGTGGTCGCGGAAGCGCTCGCCGACGGCGGCGTGCGCTCCGGCCTCGACCGCGACACCTCGCGCGATCTGGCACGGCAGGTGCTGCTGGCGACCGCGCGCCTGCTGGAGGCCAAGCGCCCGAGCGAGCTCAAGGACGAGGTGGCCAGCGCCGGCGGCACCGCCATCGCAGGCGTGCGGGCGCTGGAGCGCCACCGGCTGCGCTTCGCCCTCATGGATGCCGTCGAGCAGGCGGCCGAGCGCGCCTCGGCCCTGAGCCGCGAGGACGGCTGATGGCGGGGGCGCCCGGGCGCGTCCGCCCCGGCCGTGGCGGCGCCCTGGTGCGCCGCTGCGCCCGCCCCCGCATGGCGCTCCGCGGTGCCCTGGCGGTCGCCTTGCTGGTGCTGCTCGCGGCCGGTCTCGCCGCTGCGCCCCCGGGCTACTACCCGGCCCGCGCCGGCCTGAGCTGGACCTATTCCAGCGGCGAGACGCAGCAGCTCGCCGGGCCGCGACAGGTCGACGGGCATCAGGTGATGGTCCTGACGCACTACTTCAACGGCGTACCGGTCTCGGAGGACTACCTGCAGTTCGGGTCGGACGGTGTCCACACGCTCGGCACCGCCGCTGGTGGCAAGGTGACGCTCTACCCCACCCCCCTGACGGTCTACCCCGCCGGACCCCTGCAACCGGGCATGCAGTGGCAGAGCACGACCAAGTTGCCGGCGTTCGACATCACGCTGTCGTCCGAGGTCATCGCGGTGCGAGGCGTGAAGACGCAGGCCGGACGCTTCAACGCCCTGCAGATCCGCCAGCGGACCCTCACCAGCAACGGCGCCAAGACGGTCATGGACCTGTTCTTCGTGCCCAGCGTGGGCATCGTGCGCTTCGTGACGCAGGACGGCACCACCATCGACCTGATCGACAAGAACTTCTGAGAACGGCTCAGTCTTCAGCCAGCAGCGCCGCCTTCAGCGCCGCGAACCGGTCCTCGGCCAGGCTGGTCCGGATGTCCTCCATGAGGCGCGCCATGAAGCGCAGATTGTGCACCGTCACGAGCTGCTGTGCGAGCCGCTCGTTGGCCTTGAACAGGTGACGCACGTAGCTACGGGTGTAACTCCGACAGGTCGCGCAGTCGCACCCTGCCTCCAGCGGGCGCAGGTCCTCGGCGAAGCGTGCGTTGCGCAAGTTCAGGCGGAACGAAGCGATGCGCTCGCCGTCGTCGCCCCGGCGCACGAACGCGGCGCCGTTGCGGGCGTTGCGGGTCGGCGCCACGCAGTCGAAGGTGTCCACACCGCGCTCGACGGCTTCGAGGATGCTGGGCACGTCCCCGATGCCGAGCAGGTGGCGCGGCTTCGCGTCCGGCAGCTCGGGGATCGTCCAGTCGAGGACCGCGTACATGTCCTGCAACGTGCTTCCTAGGTTCCCGCCGATGGCGATGCCGTCGAACGGCATCGCCGCGATGGTGGCCGCGCTCTCCCGGCGCAGGTCGCGGAACGCGCCCCCCTGCACGACCCCGAAGAGCGCCTGCGGGTAGCCGTGCCGCGGAGCGGAGCGCTCGAAGGCGCGCAGGCTGCGCTCGGCCCAGCGATGCGTCCGTTCCATCGAAAAGCGGGTGTAGTCCTCGTCGTGCAACGGGCTGGTGCACTCGTCGAAGGCGAGCACCATGTCCGCGCCGAGGGCACGCTGCACGTCGATGGACACCTCGGGCGAAAAGCTGTGGAGGCTGCCGTCGATGTGGCTCTTGAATCGCACCCCCTCCTCGCCGATACGCACCATCGAGTTGCCACCGGGCAGGCGCGGCGGCGCCTCGCCGGGAAAGATCGAGGCCACCTTGCCCACCCCGTGCTCGATGGAGGCGCCGAGCGAGAACACCTGGAAGCCGCCCGAGTCCGTGAGGATGGGGCCGTGCCAGTTCATGAAGCGGTGGAGCCCGCCGTGACGCTCCACGATGGCGGCGCCCGGGCGCAGGTAGAGGTGGTAGGTGTTGGCGAACAGGAGCTGGGTCCCGGCCGCGGCCACCGTGTCCGGAGCCACGCCCTTGACCGCCGCTTGCGTGCCCACCACGACGAACGCCGGTGTCCGAACGGCGCCGTGCGAGGTCTGCAGGGTGCCGAGCCGCGCCGCGCCGCGGCGTTCGTGAAGGGTGAAGGTGAGGGCATCCGGGTCCATGGTGGCGGCCAGCCATTGTACCGGCCGCCCGCTGCGGGCGCCGTCCTCCAGATCCCTCGAGAGCCTCCGACGGGCCGTGGTGCGCCCCGCCAGAGATGAAGCTCCACTTTGCCAAATTTCACGTCTTCTCACGACATCACGCTCTATCATGCGTGCGTCGGGCAAGGCCCGATCTTGGAATGCGATGAAACCCGTCTCCTAACGTGGGCGCTTGAGACGGGTGGAGCGAGTAGCGCAACCGGCCAAGGTGAGTCAACCCTCATCCTCAGCCGAACACGCGTCCACAACGGTCCCGCAAGGGGTCGTCGAGGGTAGTTCCGGTCGTCGTACGAGCTCCTACCGCTCGTGAAACCCGGGAGCCCCCGGAAGCGATGAAGCCTGTCCTGCACTTGGGCGCTTGGGGCAGGTGGAGCCAGTAGCGCAACCGGCCAGGTGGGTCCTTCATGGTCCAACGAAGCACCGTCGGTCAGGCGCCCCGAGTCGTTCGCGAGGCGAGGACCGATGGTGGCCGACAGCGCGTCAAGTGACAGCACTGCACTCCTGCACAGGGTTCGCCGTAGGCGAAAGGCTGGCTGGCTCCGCGCCATGCACCTCGCCCTGGCGGCGGTCGTCGTCTTGTTCGAAGCAGGCTGCTCCTCGGTCGGGGTCGAGGCCCCGGCGAGCCTCACGAGCGCATCCGACGCGCCGAAGCCGCTGTTCGGAGCCTACACGTACGGCGGCGTCTGGCAGGGCATGCAGCCTGTCCAGCAACTCGAGACGCTGCTCGGACGCAAGCTCGACATCGTGCAATGGTTCATGAATTGGGACACACCCTACGACCAGGCGCTCGTGAGGCTCGCCAGCGCGGACGGCCGCCGCCCTCTCATCACGTGGGAACCCCTCCATCAGCCCGTGCAGGGCATCGCGGCGGGCACGTACGATGGGATCCTCCGAGCCTTCGCGGACGGTGTGCGGGCCACGCCGGGGCTGGTGTACGTCCGACCCTTCCCCGAGATGAACGGGGACTGGGAACCGTGGAGCGGGGACCCCACGACCCTGGTGGCGGCGTGGCGCCACATGGTGAACGTGTTCCGAGCCGAGGGAGCGGACAACGTGCGGTGGGTCTGGAGCCCCAACGTGACGGACCAGCCCAACGCGCCCTCCAATGCCATGGAGCGCTACTACCCTGGCGACGCCTACGTGGACGTGCTGGCGTTGGACGGCTACAACTGGGGTACGACGGCGAGCTGGAGCACGTGGCGGAGCTTCGACCAGATCTTCGCGCGGCCGTATGCGCGCATCACCGCTCTGGGGCCGCAGCCGGTGTGGATCACCGAGGTCGCGTCCAGCAGCCAGGGCGGAGACAAGGCCGGGTGGGTCGCCGACATGCTCGACTCCACGGCCTTCCCACGGATCCAGGCGCTGGTCTGGTTCAACCAGAACAAGGAAGCGGACTGGCGGATCGACAACTCGACCGCCGTCGTGCAGGCGGCTCGCGTCAACCTGGGGCCCGGATCCACCACCGTTGCGAGCCGATGAGCGTCCGCGCGTGCCCGCGTCGACCGGAACGAACGAGTGTCGGAGCGGCCGCGAGAGCACGCGGCCTCCCTTCGGGGGCGCTGGATGAAGCGCGTGTTAAGCTCGGCCCTGGCGGCCTACACGCATTCTCACCGGGCACCGGCGTAGGATCCGCGTGTCGGGCCAAGCCCGATCTTGGAAGCGATGAAGCCCGTACCCCAACGTGGGCGCTTGATACGGGTGGAGCGAGTAGCGCAACCGGCCAAGGTGAGCCAACCCTCATCTGCAGCCGAACACGCGTCCACAGCGGCTCCGCAAGGGGTCGTCGAGGGTGTTTGCGGTCGTCGCACGGGCTCATGCTCGCGCACCCCGTCGGAAATCACCCGGAAGCGATGAAGCCTGTCCTGCACTTGGGCGCTTGGGGCAGGTGGAGCCAGTAGCGCAACCGGCTAGGCGGATCTGCAGGCGCGCAGGCCAGCAATCGTCGGTCGAGTGCCCCGAGTTCCATGCGAGGCGACGATGCCGAAAGTGTCCCGGTCGAACGAGAAGCGTGAACGGCGTCGTCGCACGGGCGGCCGCTGGTCCACGACGGCGCTCACGGCCACGATCACCGTGCTCGTGCTGGCAACCGGGTGTTCTGGCGTCGCCACCGAACCTCCCCAGACCATCGCCCGCCCGTCGGACGTCCGGCCGATGTTCGGTGCCTTCACCTACGGCGGCGTGTGGCAGGGCATGGACCCCGTGCACAAGCTCGAAGATCTTCTCGGACGCAAGCTCGACGTCGTCCACTGGTACATGAGCTGGGCCACGCCCTACGACGTCGCTCTCGTGAAGTCGGCGATCGCCGGCGGGCGCCTTCCCCTGATCACCTGGCAACCCCACGGCCAGACCGTCTCCGACATCGCTGCCGGAACCTACGACGGCATCCTCCGCAGCTTCGCCGACGGCGTGAGGGTTACGCCCGGCCTCGTCTACGTGCGCCCCTTCCCCGAGATGAACGGCGACTGGGAACCCTGGAACGGACAGCCGGCCACGTTCGTGAAGGCCTGGCGCCACATGGTCGACGTCTTCCGCGCCGAAGGCGCCGACAACGTGCGCTGGGTCTGGTCGCCCAACGTCACCGACCAGCCGAGGACCCCCGCCAACGCCATGGAGCAGTATTACCCCGGCAACGCCTACGTCGACGTCCTCGCTCTGGACGGCTACAACTGGGGAACGAGCCAGAGCTGGAGCACATGGCGCAGCTTCGGCGACATCTTCGCTCGGCCCTACGCCCGCATCACCGCCCTCGGTCCTCAGCCCGTCTGGATCGCCGAGGTCGCCTCGACCGGCAAGGGCGGCGACAAGGCCGCCTGGGTCGCCAGCATGCTCGAAAGCAGGCAGTTCCCACGCATCCGAGCGCTGGTCTGGTTCAACCACAACAACGACATGGACTGGCGCCTCGACAACTCGCTCGCCGTCGTCCAGTCCGTGCGCGCGAATCTCGCACCCAGCGCACAGACGGTCGCCAGCCGCTGAGCCGTCACGCGCCTCGCGACGGCCCCCGAAGCTCCTCCACCGCCTCGCCCGCCCCCTTCTGCCGCCGATCGCGCGCGGTAGGCTGGGGGGTGCCCTTCCTACGAGGCTTCGTCCGGACCTGCCTGAACACCCTCCTCTCGCTGGCGCTCGTCACCCTTCTCGTCTCGGCCGCGGCACAACCGGCGCTGCAGGCGGTGCCCCCCGTGTCGCCCGCGACCGTGCATCTCGCCTTCGCCACCGTGCTGACGGGGTTGAACCTGCCCGTCTCGCTCGCCACGGACGGCAGCAAGGACGGACGGCTCTTCATCACCGAGCTCGACGGCCTGGTGCGCGTCTACCGGGCCGGCCGCCTGCTCGACCGGCCCTTCCTGGACCTGAGTGGCGCGGTCACCGCGCTGCGCGGAGAGGACGGCGCCTACGGCATCGCCTTCCACCCCGGCTTCCCGCGCGATCGGCGCTTCTACGCCGCCTACACCGCGGTCGGCAGCGGCGATCTCGAGGTCGTCGAGTATCGCGCTCTGCCCTCGCTGGCGGCCGCCGACCCCAGCTACAAGCGCCTGGTGCTTCGGGTGCACGTCGACCAGCCCTACCACCATGGCGGGCAGCTGGCGTTCGGTCCCGACGGCTACCTCTACGTCAGCACCGGCGACGGGCAGGAGGCCAACCACTGGCTGCACGAGCCCCCCTTCGTGTCGCAGCGGCTGGACACCCTTCAAGGCAAGGTCCTGCGCATCGACGTCGATCACGGCACCCCCTACGCCATCCCACACGACAACCCCTTCGTGGGGCGCCAAGGCGCCCGCGGTGAGATCTGGGCGCTCGGCTTCCGCAATCCCTGGAAGTTCACCTTCGACCGGTCCACCGGCGCCCTCTTCCTGAGCGACGTCGGGAACGATCGCTGGGAGGAGATCGATCGGGTGGTCGCGGGAGGCAACTACGGCTGGCCCATCCGCGAGGGGCCGGAGTGTCAGACGTTCCCCGACATGCCGGGGCTGGTCGATCCGCACTGCGCGGACCTGCCGTTGCGAGCCCCCGTCGCCGCCTACGGGCACCCTTCGCTGGACCCGCAGGGAGGCGACGCGGTGGTGGGAGGGGTGGTGTACCGGGGCCGCCGCTGGCCGCAACTCGACGGCCGGTACCTCTACGGAGACTTCGAGAACGGCAGGATCTGGTCGTTGTCCGTCGACGGCCCCGCACGCGTCGAGCTCCTCGCCCAGATCCACGAGCAGATCACCTCGTTCGCCGAGACGCCCGACGGCCAGCTCTATCTCACGACCATGAACGGCACGCTGGTACGCGTCAGCGCGCGCTAGCCCGGGCGTCCGACGCCACGGCGGCGCGCGACCCGGAGAAGAGCCGCTGCAACACGGCGCTGTACATCGCTCCGTCGTCGACCCCGTAGGACGCCACGATCGCGTGGCTCCGCTGGTAGGCGGCGGCCAGGCCGAGCTTCCTTGCGGCGACGTCTGCACTCACCGCCACGAGCCGCCGCTCCGGTGCGGCGAGCGACGTCGGGTCCGCGCGGTATGCGGCGTACGTGCTGCCCAGCGCGTCGACGAGCGACCCCAGGCGCACCATGGCGTCGACCGGTCCCTGCAGGTTCGCCGCGATCTGCCCGGAGCGCGTTACGCCGTGGATCGGGTTGATGTACAGGGCGTAGGCGAGTGCATCGTCCCCGGCGATCGGCTTCGCCAGCGCCCATGCCAGCTTGGCCGCGCCGGCGCAGATCGAGAAGTCGGGATCGAATACGTTGAACGGTCCGCTCAGGAGGTGGGGGTTGTATAGCGCCGCGTTCGGGTCCTCGGAGACCGCCCGCAGCAACGTCAGCGCATCCGACGTCATCTGGGAGAGCCCCTTGTCGCCGGTCTCGCCCACCGCGAGCGGATTGAGGTAGGACTCGTTGATGAGCACCTGCAACAGCAGGCGCGCCGGTACCCCGTAGGAGGCGGACGCCTCTTCGACGTAGGGCTCGATCGGGGCGAGCCGACCCAGCATCATCAGCTCGAAGTCGTTCAGCGGACGGTACGCGCCGGCCGAACCGGGCAGGGCTCGCCGAGCGTCGGCAGCGTGCTGCACGTAGCTGGGCCTGCAGTAGTCCGAGAGTGCCGGCCGAAGCTCGAAAGCCGGGGCGGCCGCAGCCGCCCGGTCGGCTCCCCCACCGGCGCCGCCGGCAGCGGCGACCCGGGCGAAGGCCGCCGGCGAGGTGAGAGCGACCGCACCGGTCACCGCGGCGATGGCATGGGGTGCCTCCAGCGAGCGCACCGAGCGCTGTCCGGGTTCGAGCGGCAGCGCGATGGAAGCCTGGAACACCGGGATCGTCGCGCGCTCGGCCCGGCCCGGCAACAACACGGGGGTGAGCTGCACCGCGCGCAAGGGCAACCCCTCATGCTGTGCCATGTCGAGGCGAGGCGTGCGCGCCAGAAGACGCTGGGTCGCGACCTGGTCGGCTCCCGAGGCCGGCGCGAGCGCAAGAATGGCCACGAACACGGCCGTCAACGAAGTGAGCATGGTGGCGGCCGTACGGACCGTTCGCGCGTCGACGCCACGTGCGGTCGGCCGCTCCCAGGCCACGCCCTGGGTGCGTCTGACCGCCTTCCGGCCCGCGGCGCGACGCTCCCGGAAGTACGCGGGGACGACGTTGGAGGCCGCGGCGACGAAGCTGACGGGATTGGCCACCTTCAGCACCATGTAGGGCAACCAGGTCTGGAGCGCCCTCCGGGCGGCGAATCGCAGTGCCGGCGCTCGCTCGCGGCGACCGTCGCGCGCCTGGGCGTAGAAGCCCGCGAAGGTCATGAGGCCCGTCGCGGCCAGGTCGATCCCGATCCATAGCGCCAGGTTCCTCGCCAGCGCGCTCGACCCCATCGCTCCCATGACGCCCAGCGCCAGCATCACCGGCACCAGCAGCAGCAACAGCAGCCCGAGGAGGTTCTCGACCTGCGCCGCGAACAGCGCGAAACGCACGTTGGGGCTCATGACGCGGTCGCCCGGGTCGCCCAGGATGCGCTTCAACGCGTTCTGGATGCCGCCGCCGTGCCAGCGCTCGATCTGCCGCAGGTAGCCGCCGGCGTGAGCGGGATCCTCCGTGTGCATCCGGGCATCCCCCACGAAGCGCGCGTTCCCTCCGTGGCGGAGCTCGATCACGTCCTCGCGGTCGAAGGCCCGCTCGAAGGGGACCTCTTCCCCCTCCACGACGATGCGGAAGCCGCGTGCGGAGAGCTCGGCGGGCGACAGGCGCTCGAGGGTACGGGGCAAGGCCTGCACCGAGAGCGTCAGGTCGTGGTCCTCGGTGAGCGTGTCGGGCGGCATCGGAAGCACGTCCCGGCGCACCGCGAAGCCGCACCCGACGACCGTGAACAGGCGGCTCGAGCCCCACAGCCCGCCGTCGCCCACGGTGCCGACCTGCCCCCGCCGCAGCACCGATGCGAAGGCGTACTCGGCCGAGCGACCGGCCGCGATGAAGCGCTGGGCCCGCCGCGCGCCGGCCGGGACGAACGACGTCACCGAGCCGGACTGCAGGGCGTAGTCCTCGAGCACCGGGCGGCCGGCGACCCAGCGCAGGCGGTAGAAGTTCTCCTCGAGGGCGGCGATGAACTCGCGGTCGAAGACGGTGTCGCCGTCCACCAGGAGCACCCGCTCCGCGCTCAGGATGCGACCGGCCACCAGGTTGTTGATGGCCTCGGATTTCGCCGTCCGTTGGGCGTATACGAGCACCAGCACCGCCATGGCGTGCTCGTCGTGACGCCAGCGCTCCAGCGTCGCGCTCAGCCCCGGTGCCCCCTCCACCGAACGCCGTTCGAAGCCGAAGCGTTCCAGCGTGGCCGACACCACCGCATGCGTCTGGTCCGTCGAGCCGTTGATGCTCACCGCGAGCTCGTCGGGGAGGCAGCGCTGGGACAGCAGGGACGCAAGCGCGCGACGCGCGCCCGTCTCCTCGTTGTACATCGGTGACACGACGGCCAGTCTGTCGGGCCCGCGAACGGGAACACTACGGTCGGGGAGCGTGCTGAGCGCCGCGTTGAGAAGGGTTGTGGGCATCGCGGACAGGCCGAAGAAGTTGGGCATCAGGAAGTCCTATCCGTCATGGCGGTCTCGGTCGGCTCCGGGAGCGCTGCGGGCGAGCAGACACGGGATTCGCGTGTCCGTCGAGCCGAAGCGGCCCTGTGTGAATGATCTCTCTTCCTGTTTATCATTGCCCTACCCGCCCTGTCGCCCAGCCGTCACAGCCCCGCAGCGTGGGTGGTTTACGATCGTGTGATTTGGGAGGTGCGGATGGCACTTCACATCAGCGGGAAGCTCGTGGCCGTGGGCCTCGTCCTAGCCGCTCTGATCACCGCATTCAGCGCCCCCCGCAGCGTGCAGGACCCGGGCGTCGCCCTGGCCATCACCCCGACCGCTTCCGTCCGCTCCACACCGGCGTCGCCGGATGCCGTGCGGGCCGGCTCGGTAGGTCCCGTGGCCAACCCCGTGTTCACGCTGCGGGCCACCGGCTACAACTCGATGGTCGATCAGACCGACACCACACCGTTCATCACCTCGACCGGACAGCGTACCCGATTCGGGATCATCGCAGTGAGCCCCGATCTGCTGGGCCACGCCCTGCCTTACGGCAGCCTGGTGAGGATCCGCGACCTCGGCAACTACTACACCGGGCGCGGGTACGGCCGCTACCAGAGCCTGCTCGACAGCCAGGGGCTGTTCATCGTCGAGGACACCATGCACTACCGCAAGCGCGACCAGATCGACATCTGGTTCAGCGACTACGCCAGCGCGGTGAACTGGGGGATGCGCAAGGTGAGCGTCGAGGTCATCCGCTACGGGCGCAGCGGGCCCAAGCTCGAGCCCTCCCGCGCCAGCAACTTCAGCGGCACGCCTCGCCTGCTGGCCTCCCGCTGATCCTCCCGACCGGCCGCCCGCAGCGCCGCCGGTCCCTCCCCCCTTCAACAGGTCCGGCGCCGAGGCCCGAGGGGCGTCCCGGCCGCGGCCCAGGGCGCGTCGGGAAGCGGCGGGGCGCACGGTAGACTGGCGCGTGCGCAGCCTCGTACCGTACCTGGCGTGGCGGCACGTCCGTCGGCGCGGGCTGCAGTCGGGCCTCACCGTGGTCGGCGTGGCGGTGGGCGTGATGGTCCTGATCGTCGCGCTGTCGCTGACCAACGGTTTCGTGGACGAGCTGATCCGCAGCACGCTCAAGGCCACCCCGATGCTCACGCTCGAGAGCTACGTCTCCGGCCAGACCCTCCCCAACGACCCGAAGGTCCGACGCGCGCTGGCGGACCACGCCTCCGTCACCGCCGTCGCCCCCTTCCTCAGCACCCAGGCACTCATCGCCCGGCGCGCCAGCGCCAGCCTCGGCATCACCGCCCGTCAGGGCTACACCCAGATCGTGGGCATCGACCCCGCGCTGGAAACGCGGGTCCTGGACCTCCCGGTCCTGAAGAAGCAGGCGACCGCCCTCGCCCAGGAAGGCGGCATCGTGCTCGGCGCCTCCCTGGCGCAGCAGCTCGGCGTGCTCACCGGCGACAAGGTCGTGGTGCGCGATATCACGGGGCACACCACCGAGCTCACCGTGGCGGGAACGTTCCAGGTGGGCAACGAGCTCATCGACGGCGTGGCCTCCTACATGTCGCTGGCGAACCTCCAGCAGTACATGCAGGTGGGCGACCAGATCAGCGGGTACCACCTGCGCCTGAGCGACCCGCAGGGCGCCGCCGGTCTCGGCGTCACGCTCGGCGATGCGTTCGGGTTGCGGCCGGTCTCGTGGGACAGTCTGTTCGCCAACCTCATCAGCCAGCTCCGATTGCAGAAGGCGGTCATCGGGGTGGTGGTGTTCCTGATCGTGCTGGTCGCCGCCATGGGCATCGCCAACATCCTGGTGCTGACGGTGTCCGAGAAGACCGAGGAGATCGCCATCCTGCGCGCGCTGGGCGCGACCCGGCGGCAGATCCTGGCCGTCTTCACGGTCGAGGGCCTGCTGCTCGGCGCCACCGGTACCCTGCTCGGCGCGGTGCTGGGCCTGGGCGTGAGCGCCTACTTCCGTCTGCAGCCCTACCCCCTGCCCGGCAACCTGTACTTCATCACCCAGCTCCCGGTGCGCCTGCAGGCCACCGACGTCCTGTGGGTCTGCGGTCTCGCGATCGGGACCAGCGTCCTGGCCGGGCTCTTCCCGGCGCGAAGGGCGGCCGACCTCGACCCCGTCGACGTGCTCCGTTGATGGCGCGGCGCGCTCCGCTCGACCGGGACCGGGCCTGGACCTACCTCCTCGACCTGCTCAGCCGCCGCGACTACACCGAGGCCGAGCTGCGCGCCAAACTGGAGCGCCGCCAGGTCGAGGACGCCGACGTGGACGCCCTGCTCGACCGGCTGCGCGAGCTGGGCCTGGCCAATGACGCGCGCTTCGCCGAGCACTACGTGGCGTCGCGCCGCCGCGCCCGCGGCCGCCTGGCGCTCCGGACCGAGCTGCGCCGTAAGGGGGTCGAACCGGCCCTCGTCGAGCGCGAGCTCGAGCCGCTCACCGAAGCGCAGCAGGTAGAGGCCGCGGCCGCCCTGCTGCGGCGCTTCGCATGGCGCTACCAGCCCGGTAGCGCCCGCGCCGGGTCGGCCACGCGCTCCCACGCCGCGCCGGACCGGGGCGGGGGTGGCGTGGCGGCGGAGGACGCGGAGGCGGCGGCCCGTCGCGCCGCCCTCAAGGAGCGTGCGAGGGCCTTCGCCTTCCTCGCGCGCCGCGGCTTCACCTCCGCGGTCGCCGGCGACGCCATCCGCACCCTCGGTTGGTGGGAGGACGATGCCTGAAAGGGCCCCGGCGTGGCGTCCGGAGGGGCGCCGCGCGCCGCCTTGACCCCCCGGCCCGGGGCTAGTAGAGTTGTAAGTTGCGTCGGGGCGTAGCGCAGCCTGGTAGCGCACATCGTTCGGGACGATGGGGTCGGAGGTTCGAATCCTCTCGCCCCGACCACAAGGCGGGACCTCTGCCAGGGTCGACGGACCCGGGCGGTGGTCCCGCCCTCTCGTGGGGCCGAGGAGGAGGGCCGCTGCCCGCCGCCCGTCGTGGCCCCACCGAGCGCCTGGCGGACCGCGCGGCGAAGCCCAAGCGCCTGGCGGACCCGGGCTCGTTCCGTCGAGTCAGCTCGATCGACCGTCGCCCTCCGCCTCGTCGCGGCCCCCGCCGGCCGGGTCGCCCTGCCCCGACCGCACCCCCACGATCGCCAGGGTGCAGCGTGACACGCACACCAGCTTCCCCGCCTCGTCGCGGATCTCCACGCTCCAGATCTGCGTGGTGCGGCCGCGGTGCAGCGGCGTACCGGTCGCCGTGAGGGTGCCCCCCGTCACCGACCGCACGTGGTTGGCGTTGATCTCCAGACCCACGGCGCGCCGGCGTGCGGTGTCGATGCTCACCGTGGAGCCGTAGCTGGCGACCGTCTCCGCCAGCGCCACCGACGCCCCACCGTGCAGGATGCCGAAGGGCTGGTGGTGCGCCGGCGTAACGCGCATGGTGGCGACGACACGCTCCGGCGTCGCCTCCGTGATGACGATCCCCAGCGTCTGCATGAGGGTGTCGGGCTGGGTTCCGAGGATCGGGAAGGGGGGCGCGTCCTGGGCCATGGCGTCAGGCTACACCCTGCTATACTGGCCGCCGTTGACCCGGGCGGGAGGTGACATACCGCCCCGGGCGCTCTCTCGAGGAGGCCCCCGTGTCCCGTGCCAACAGCTCCCCCAACCTACCTGCCTACGCCAGAACGGCGCTCGCCGCCGTGGCGGTGGGCCTGGCCGCCGCGTTGGGCAACGGCCTGCTGTGGCGGCTGTCGCAGTTCGGGCAACACCCCTATCCGGTACTGCCGTTCGCGCTGATCGTGCTGTTCGGCCTGCTGTTCACGGGCCTACTGGTCGACCTGACGACGGGCAGGGTCTCGCGGCACGCCTTGGGCGTTCTGGCGGCCGCGCTGGCGGCGGGGGCGGCGGCTGCGCTCGCGCTCCCCTTCGCCGAGCCGCGCTACGCCCTGGCGCCCGTCGTCGCCGCCGCCGCGGCCGCGCTGCTGCGCTTCTCGGCGCCCCGGCGCGCCGTCATGCTGGGCGCCATGGCCGTCTACGTGAGCTGCACGCTGCTGGCGAACTACACCTTCGACAGCTTCCTGCCCGTCGGCGGCTTCTTCCTGCTCAACGTCGGCACGCTGTTCTTCGGCGTCACTTTCACCCAGCGCGACCGCGTGCACGGCTTCGGGCGCCGTGCCGTCTACGCCATGATCCTCGCGGCCGCCGTCGCCAACGTGGCGCTGTCGTCACACCTGGGAACGCCGCTCCGCTACGTGGCGGTCAGCTTCCTGTCGATCGTGCTTTCCGAGACGACCGACACCGAGATCTACCAACGGCTCATCCACCGCCGCTGGATCACCCCGGTCGCGTCCTCCAACGCCGTCAGCGCCCCCATGGACACCCTCATCTTCACCTTCCTGGCCTTCCTGGGACAGGACTTCGCCACGCCTCGCTGGTTCGTGCAGGTGATCGCCACGGACATCGTCGTGAAGTACGCGAGCAGCATGGTCGCCGCCACCCGCATGCTCGATTTGCCCAAGGCGCTGGCTCGACGCGCAGCGTCGATCGACGCTCCCTGAGCGGCCCGCGCGCCCGAAGGGCCCCCCTGGTAGGCTGACGGGGATGGGCGCGCGACGCCGCCGGATCGGCGTGCTCGCCCGGAAGGAGCTCCATGGCCGCCATGACCTTCGCCGACTACCGGGACGCCGCCGGGCGCGATCTCGGGCCATCCCCATGGGTTCGGGTCGACCAGGCCCGCATCGACGCCTTCGCCGCGTGCACCGGCGACCACCAGTGGATCCACGTCGAGCCCGAGCGCGCGGCCGGGGGCCCGTTCGGCACCACCATCGCCCACGGCTACCTGACCATGTCGCTCCTGGTGCCGATGCTCGAGGGCCTCGGCGCCTTCCCCGAGGACGGCACCACCATCGTCAACTACGGGATCGACCGGCTGCGCTTCCTCGCGCCCGTGCCGTCGGGCTCGAGGGTCCGCCTCCACGCGCGCGTCACCGACGTGCGCCCCAAGGGCGACGCGCGGCTGCTGGTGAGCTTCGAGTGCAGCGTCGAGATCGAAGACCGCGAGGGACCGGCGCTCATCGCGCAGGTGCTGCACCTGCTGGTCGCCGCCGCCTGAGCCCGAACCGCGGCGCCGGCAGCGCTCAGCTCTCGCCGGCGGTCGCCCGCGCGCCCTGCCCCGCAACGGCCCGGGCGAAGCGGCGACCGATCCCCAGCGCGAGCCCCTCCTCCCCCGGCCGGGTGGCCACCATCAGCCCGACCGAGAGCCCTTCGGGGCTGTCGCCCGCCGGCACGCTCGCCGCGGGCGAGGCAAGCACGTTGAACACCGTGGTGTTGCGCAGCATCCGTGCATTGGCCGCGAAGTACGCCGCGTCGTCGTCCAGGGCGTCGATCCGTGGCGGCAGGATGGCCAGGGTGGGCGCGATCACGGCGTCCACCCCGGCCAGCTCGGGCCAGAAGCGGCGTCGCAGGGCGGCGCGCGCGTAGCCCAGCCGGATGTAGTCGGCCGACGGCCTGCCTCCGACCTTCAGAATGCGCGCCACCACCCGCGGGTCCATGGCGTCGCCACGCTCCTTCAGGATCTCCTCGTAGAGGGCGAACGCCTCGTGGCTGGCGAAGCTGCCGAAGCGCCCGTAGAGCTCCTGGACCTCCGCCAACAGCGGCAGCTCCCCTGTGCGGACCTCCATGCCCAGCGCCGCCAGGCGCTCCAGCGCAGCGCCGAAGATCCGCTCGACGGCGGGGTCGAGCTCGGCCTGCAGCACCGTGGTGGGCGCCAGCAACACCAATCTCTCGGGCGGCTCCGTCAGGTCGCGGTAGGGCTCCGCCGCCATCGCCTGGAACAGGGCCCAGGCGTCGTCGGCGTCGCGCGCCAGCGGTCCGAGGGTGTCGAGCGTGGTGGAGAGCGGCACCGCGCCTTCGGTGGGGATGCGGCCGTCGGTGGTCTTGAGGCCCACGATGCCGTTCACGGAAGCCGGGATGCGCACGGAACCGCCGGTGTCCGAGCCCAGCGCTGCGGCGGCCAGGCCCGAGGCCACCGCGACCCCGGAGCCCGACGAGGAGCCGCCCGGGACGCGCGCCGCGTCGAGCGCGCAGGGGGGCGTGCCGAAGTGAGGGTTGACGCCGATGCCGGAGAACGCCAGCTCCGTCATGGTGGTGCGGCCGAGAAACACGGCACCGGCGGCGTCGAGGCGCGCCACCACCGGCGCGTCCTCCTCGGCCGGCGGGCGCTCGAGCAGCACCGTGGAGCCGGCGGCGCTGACCTCGCCCTCCATGTCGAGCAGGTCCTTGACGGCGATCGGAACGCCCTGCAGCGGCCCGGTGTCCACGCCGGCGCGCAGCAGCCGGCTTGCCTCCTGCGCCTGGCGTCGCGCCCGCTCGGCGGTGACACGCCGGTACACGAGCTCACCGGCGGGGTGCGCGTCGATCGCGGACAGGTAGGCTTCGGTGACGTCGACGGGGTCGAGCTCGCCCGCGCGATAGGCGCGGGCCAGGGCGAGGACGGTCAGGGACGTCGGTTCGGCGGCCATGGGCCAGCATACCGCGCCGCTCGGCGGCCCCCGAGCGCGCTCGTCGGCGCTCCGGCACAGCCGCGCTTCCAGACCCTGGCAGGCTAGAGTAGGGACCATGCAGCGGACGCGCGCCGAACTCGAGGCCATGAGCCACGACGATCTCGTCAATCGCGTCCTGGAGCTCCAGGACATGCTGCGTGAGGGCCTGGCCGTGCGGGAGTCGCTCCACTCCGTGCTCAACAGGATCCTCAACGCCAAGGAAGACGAGGTCGCACGCTACGCGGACCTGCCGTCCTCCGAGCTCGCCAACGATCAACTCGAGCTCAAACGCGCCTGGGAGGCCGCCCGACACGCGTTGTCGGACCCGCTGGGCCTCACCCGCTGAGCCCCCATGGGCATCGTGTCCTCGAAAGCGGGCCGGTGGACGCCATGACGGGCTCCAGCATGAAGGCCGTCGTCACGACGGGGCACGGCGGCTACGGGGTCCTCCGCTTCCGCGACGTGCCCGTCCCCCAGGTGGGTGCCGGCGAAGCGCTGATCGAGGTGCGCGCCGCGGGCGTGAACAACACCGACATCAATCTGAGGCTCGGCTGGTACGCCTCGTCGGCGGAGGCCGTGCCCGGCGCGATGGACAGCGGCGACGATGGCGCGTCCGCGAGCGCCGGCGAAGGGGGCTGGAACCGGCCACCGCCGTTCCCGCTCATCCAGGGCGCCGACGCCTGCGGCAAGGTCGTGGAGGTCGCCGACGGCGTCGACGGCAACCTGGTCGGAAGGCGCGTGCTCGTCCGCCCGTGCGTCCGGGAGCACGGCTTCGACGCGCTCGACACGCTGTGGATGGGGTCCGATTTCGACGGCGCCTTCGCCCAGTACGTGCGCGTGCCGGCCAGCGAGGTGTTTCCCGTCGAGTGCGACTGGACCGATGCCGAGCTGGGATCGGTCCCCTGCGCATGCGGCACGGCGGAGGCGATGCTCCACCGCGCCGAGGTGACTCCGGCGGACGTCGTCCTCGTCACCGGGGCGTCCGGGGGCGTGGGATCGGCCACCGTTCAACTTGCCGGACGCCGGGGCGCCGAGGTGATCGCCGTCGCCGGCAGAGGGAAGCGGGCGCGGGTGGCCGAACTCGGCGCCGAGAAGGTGCTGGGCCGCTCGTCCGACCTGCTCGCGGCGCTGGGCGACCGGTCGGTGGACGTCGTGGTCGACAACGTGGCAGGAGCCGGTTTCCCCACCATGCTGAAGCTCCTCAAGCCCGGGGGGCGGCTGGTGTCCTCGGGCGCCGTCGCCGGCCCGATCGTCGAGCTCGACATGCGCGATCTGTACCTGAAGGACATCACCCTCCTGGGCAGCACCGCCTGGGACGAGCCGGTCTTCCCCAACCTCGTCCGCGCCATCGAAGGAGGCGAGATCCGCCCCGTCCTGGACCGGACCTTCCCGCTGAGCTCGATCGTCGAGGCCCAGAAGGTGTTCCTGACCCGGCGCCACGTGGGCAAACTGGTGCTGCTTCCTTGGGAGGAGTGAGGGCGGCGCGGACCGGCCGGGACCGCGGGGCACGCGAACGGCGGCGCCCGACGCTCCGTCCAAGACGAAGCCCCACCGGCTCCAGCGGTGGGGCTTCCCGTCGACCATCCCGTGCCTCGCTCGGCACCGGAGATCCATCTGGCTCGGCGGGTAGGATTCGAACCTACGACCAATCGGTTAACAGCCGACCGCTCTACCACTGAGCTACCGCCGACCGCGCGCCCGGGAGCACGAAGCCCCGCCGAAAGCGAAGCGTAGTCTACCAGAGGCCGCAGGCCGGTGCAAGGCGCGCCTGCGCCGCTCCCGGGGGCCCATCGGGCGGGCCGCGGGGCGCCCCACCGGCTGCCGTAGCTCCCTGTAGGATGACGCCATGACCCTCGACGAGTACCAGGTCCAGGCCCGCAGCACCGCCATCTACCCCGAGGAAGCGCGCGTGCTCTACCCCACCCTCAAGCTGGCCGGCGAGGCGGGCGAGGTCGCCGAGAAGCTGGGCAAGCTGATGCGCGACGAGGGCTTGCTGCCGGGCGGCGAGCTCGACAACGACCAACGCGAGGCGCTGGCCAAGGAGATCGGTGACGTGCTGTGGTACGTGGCCAACCTGGCCGCCGACCTGGGCCTGTCGCTGGAGGCGATCGGCCGCACCAACCTCGACAAGCTCGCCAGCCGCCGCGACCGCGGCGTGCTGCGCGGTTCGGGCGACGAGCGCTGAGTCAGCCTTCGAGCATCTGCCGAAGCGCGCGGGCGTTGTTGTGGCGCTCGTCCCTGGCGGCGTACACGAGCGTCACCGTGCCTTCGGCGGCCAGCCGCCGGAGCTCCGCCAGGGCCTCCGAGCCCCGCAGCTCCTCGCGGTAACGCTGCGCGAAGGCCTCGAAGCGCGCCGGGTCGTGGCCGAACCAGCGCCGAAGCTGGTCGGACGGCGCCAGCTCGCGCGCCCACCAGTCCACCGCGGCGGCCTCCTTCGATACCCCTCGCGGCCACAGGCGGTCGACCAGCACGCGGGTGCCGTCCTCCTCCCCGGGTGCCTCGTAGACCCGTTTCAACCGCACCATGCCCCAGGCTACCCGAGGCTCCGGTAGGCTCGGGTCATGCGCATCGCCCCGTTCCGCATCGAGCAGTACTACGCCCGGTACGAGTTCAGCGCCGGCTTCATGCTGTCGAACTCCGACGCCGAGAGCCGCAGCGTCGGCGAGCTGCTGGCGCTCGAGGAGGGCGCGCTGGAGCGCTTCTCCGAGCAGCGCCTGGGCTACACCGAGGCCCCCGGCTCCCCCGCTCTGCGACGCCAGGTCGCCCGCGTCTACGAAACCCTGGAGGACGAGGACACGCTGGTGTGCTCGAGCGCGGAGGAGGGGATCTTCCTGCTCTACCACGCCCTGCTCGGACCGGGGGACCACGCCGTGGTGGAGACGCCCTGCTACGAGTCCGCCCTCCAGCTCGCGCGCAGCACCGGCGCCGAGGTGAGCGTGTGGCAACGTCACGCGGAGGACGACTGGGCGCACGACGTCAGCGCGCTCGAGGGGCTGCTGCGGCCGAACACCCGGGTCGTGTACGTCAACACCCCGCACAACCCCACCGGCCTGCTCATGCCGCGCGGCGTGTACGAGCATGTGCTCGCCCTGGGCCGCGAGCGCGGCTTCACGGTGTTCTGCGACGAGGTCTACCGCGAGCTCGAGCACGACCCCGCGGACCGCCTCCCTGCCGCCTGCGACCTCAGCGACACGGCGGTGTCGCTCGGCTCGGTGTCGAAGACCTACGGCCTCCCGGGGCTGCGTCTCGGCTGGCTCGCCAGCAAGGACCGCGACCTTCTCCGGCGCGTGCTCGAGCTCAAGTACTACACCACCATCTGCAGCCCTGCACCGAGCGAGTTCCTGACCGAGCTTGCGCTCCGGCACCGGGAACGTCTGGCCGAGCGCAATCTGGGCATCGTGCAGCACAACCTTCCCCTGCTCGAGGCATTCCTGCGGCGACGCGCCGACCTCTTCTCCTGGGCCCACCCCGACGCCGGCCCGATCGGCTTCCTGCGGTTCCTCGGCGACGGCGACGCGGAGGCGTTCTGCGAGCGGGTGGTGCGGGGTGCGGACGTGTTGCTGCTCCCGGGCAGCGTCTACGACGAGCCGGGTCACCTGCGCGTGGGCTACGGCCGGGCCAACATGCCCGACGCGTTGCAGCGCTTGGAGGCCTTCCTGACGGACCCGGCGTAGCTCGGGTCTTCCCGGTCGGTACCTCGCGGGTCGCCCCTCCCCCCATCTAGCCTTGCGGCCGGGCCCCGGCCGGCGCCGGGCGTCGAGTGAGGAAGCGCCCACAGGGCGCACGCGGCACGGCGAGTAGCATCAGCAGCATGGGACACCGTGCCTCGAGGGGAATCCGGAACCTGATACTGGCGGCGGCCTGGGTCGTCGCCGCGTCACCGGCGGCGTTCGGGCAGGATGCCGCCGCGCCGCCTGCCGCGGCTCCACCGGCAGACCTGCCCGTGACCAGGGTGGTGCTGTTCACCACGGGTGTGGCCTACTTCGAGCACAGCGGCACGGTGAGCGGCACGCAGCAGCTCGACCTGCCCGTGGCGGTGGACCAGATGGACGACCTGCTGCAGAGCCTGGTCGTGCAGGACCTCGACGGCGGCACCGTGCGCCCCGTGCGCTACCGCTCGCAGGACCCGCTCGGCCGTGTGCTCGCCGGCTACGCCCTCGACCTGTCGAGCGATCCCACGCTGGCGCAGCTGCTGGCGCAGGCGCGCGGCGCGGCCGTCCACCTGGAGACCGGCCGACCGCTGGACGGAACCATCGTCAACGTCGAGCGCGTGCCCTCCCAGGACGGCGCCCCTGCCACCTTCCTCACCCTGCTGACCGGGAGCGGCCTGCAACGCGTCGGTCTCGACGAGGTGCGCAGCGTGCGCTTCGCCGACGCCTCTCTGCAGGCCGACCTCGAGGCCGCGCTCGGCGCCATCGCCCGCTACCGCAGCAACACCGCAGGCAGCGTACGCATCCTGTTCTCCGGCAACGGCACCCGCCGGGTGCGCGTGGGTTACGTGCGCGAGATGCCGGTCTGGAAGACCAGCTACCGGCTGGTGCTCGGCGAGGACGGCAAGGCCGATCTCCAGGGCTGGGCCATCGTCGACAACCCCACCGACCTCGACCTCACGGGCGTACGGATGTCGTTCGTGGCGGGAAGGCCGATCTCCTTCATCACCAGCCTCTACGATCCGATCCACGTGCAGCGCCCGCGCGTGTCGCTCGACCTGGCGCAGAACCTCGTCCCGCAGGCGTACGCCGGGGACAGCGCGCCCGCAGCGAAGAGCGCGGACCGCGCCCTGGCGCCGAGCGCGGCGCCAGGCGCGGCCGAGAGTGCCGTGAGCGGGCTGGCGCAGGCGCCGTCCGCCCCCCGGCTCAGCGGGGCCGGTGTGGCGGCGATGGCGCAGGGCGCGGCCACCGGCGCGACCTTCCGCTACGACGTGAGCCAACCGGTGACGGTGGCGCGGCACGAGTCCGCCATGATCCCCATCGTGCTCGAGACGGTGCCCGTCCACCGCCTGTCCGTGGTCGACCCGTCGGTGCTGGGCACGAAGGCCCTGCGCGGGGTGCGGCTCTCGAACGACACCGGGCTGCACCTGGCCGCAGGGCCGGTGACGGTCTTCGACCGCGGCGGCTTCACCGGCGACAGCCGCATCACCGACATCGTGCCGGGCGACGATCGCTTGCTGACCTACGCCGTCGACCTGGGCGTCGATGTGGCCACGGACGGATCGAGCGAGCCCGAGCGGGTCACCGCGGTCGCGCTGATCGACGGCGCCGTCGCGACGACCATCAAGCAACGCGTGCGCACCACCTACACCCTCACCCCACGCGACGGCGAGGCGCGCTTCGTGGTGGTCAGCCATCCCAAGCGCCCGGGCTACGACCTCGTCGCGCCCACCTCGGCGGCCGAGACGCCGCAGAGCTACCGGTTCGGCGTCGCCCTCGCCGCCGCGGACGGCACGGCGCCGGAAGGGGACGCCACCATCCCCACCTCCGAGCGTTGCGACGCCCAGGGAGCGTGCGTTCTCGAGGTGGTCCTGGAGCGCACCGTGCGCCGCTCGGTGGAGGTCTCCAACGTCTCGAGCGACGCCATCGCCGCCTACCTCGCCAACGTCGACCTCAGCGCGCAGGACCGCGCCACGCTCCGCCAGATCCTCGACCTGAAGCGCCAGATCGCCGGCCTCGAGCGCGACGTCGCCGAGCACCGCTCGCGCATCGATGCCATCTTCCAGGATCAGGGGCGCATCCGCCAGAACATGGCGGCGCTCGACCGCAACAGCTCCCTGTACAAGCGCTACGCGTCGGACCTGGAGCAGCAGGAGAACCAGCTCCAGACGCTCCGCAGCGAACTGGACGACCTCCAGGCGCAGAGGAGCGCCCGGCAGGGTCGGCTCGACGATCTGCTGCGCTCGCTGACCGGGGGGACCTAGCCGGGCCGGAGGCGCCCGGGCAAGCCACCAACGCGCGTCGGCCCACGGCTCGGGGCCGTGGGCCGACGTCCATCTCGACGAGAAGCGCTAGCGGAGCCCTACCCGCACTTGGAGTAGCCGCAGCTCTCGCACTTCTGGCAGCCCTCCTCGAACCGCAGCGGAGCACCGCAGTCGGGGCAGGCCTTGCCGCGGTTGAGGACGTTCTCGGCGCCCGCCGTCTCCAGAGCGACGGCGAGGAGATCGGCCTTCGAAGCCACGAGGCGGCCGTGGTAGCTGCCGTACATGCCGCCGTTGATGCCGCGCAGCGTCTTGATGAGGGCCTCGGCCGGTACGCCGTACTGCAGGGCGATCGACACTACCCGCCCCAGCGCCTCGCTGTCCGCGTTGGCTTCGTCCCCGGCCTTGCCCGACACGATGAAGACCTCGGTGGCGAGCCCGTCCTGCTTGTTCACGGTCACGAAGAAGCCGCGCTTCTCGCCGTTGGGGAGCATCAGCTTGACGGCGTCGGTGAAGCCGGCCAGCCGCGGCGGCCGCTCGAACAGAGGCTCGCTGGGCAACCGGTCGAGGCGCGCGTCGGACGGCGCGCTCGCGATGTGCGCACCACCGGCCGCGGCGGTAGCGGTCGAGGGGAGCGCCTCTGGCTGCGGCGCGCCGGCGCCGGCGGCCGTGGCGTCCTCCTTCTTGGCGGCCCGGGTCGAGAGCACCTGGAACTCGCGCGAGCCGTCCCGGTACACGGTGATCCCCTTGCAGCCGGTCTCGAAGGCCAGCCCGTAGGCGTCGAAGACATCCTGCGCAGACGCGTGCTTGGGCAGGTTGATGGTCTTGCTGATGGAGTTGGCCACCTGCTTGCCGCCGTCGAACGCCTGCTGCACGATCCCCTGCATCCGCACGTGATCGGCCGGAGCGATATCGTGCGCGCACATCAAGACCGTCTTGACGGCATCGGGCACGAAATCGAGCCCCTGCACGCTGCCGTGGTTGGCCTGCACGGCCTCGACCACCTTGTCCCAGTCCCAGCCGCCTTCGACGGCGTAGCCCGGGTGCGCGGCGTGCTCCTCCATCAGCTCCCGGAACAGCGGGTGGACCAGCGCGGCGTAATCGCTTCCGATCTTGCGGTAGATGAACGGCGCGAACACCGGCTCCACGCCCGACGAGACCCCCATCAACATGCTGGTGGTCCCGGTGGGCGCGACGGTGAGCACCGCGATGTTGCGGCGGGGGGTGTCGAGCCCGCTCTCGGGGAACAGCGGGAAGGCCCCGCGCTCGTCGGCCAACCCTTCGCTGGCCCCGGTGGCCGCTTCGCGCAGCTCCGTGATCATGGCGTGCACCGCGTCGCGTCCCTCGTCGGTGTTGTAGCCGTAGCCCATGCGGATGAGCGCGTCGGCCAGGCCCATCACGCCGAGCCCCAGTCGGCGCAGCTTCATGCTCATGGCGCGGTTGTCCTCGAGGGCGAAGCGGTTCACGTCGAGGACGTTGTCGAGGAAACGCACGCAGGTGGCCACGTCCTCACGGAAGCCTTGCCGGTCGAAGCCCTCCATCCCGCGGCCGGGCTCGCGCACGTAGGCGGCGAGGTTCATCGCGCCCAGGTCGCAGGGCTCGCCCGGGTACAGGGGGATCTCTCCGCAGGGATTGGTGGCCTTGATGTCGCCCATCGCCCCGCGCATGGGGTTGTACTCGTTGATGCGGTCGACGTAGATCAGCCCGGGCTCACCGGTCTGCCAGGCGTGCCGCGCGATGTCCTCGAGCACGTCGCCGCCCTCGCGCGCGATGCTCTGCCGCATGAAGGCGTCGCTGACGAGCACCGAGATGTTGAAGGTGCTGATGTCCCCCTCGGCCTGTTCGCGCTCGAGGTCCTTGGCGGTGATGAAGTCGCGCACGTCGGGGTGGGTGATCGAGATGGTGGCCATGCCGGCGCCGCGGCGGGTGCCCCCCTGCCGGATCACGCGCAACGTGGGCGCGAAGACGTAGCGCAGCGTCGCGACGGGGCCCGCGAAGTCGGCGCCGCCGAGTCCCGCCCAGAAGGCGAAGTTGTCGAACACCTCGACCGCGAAGCTGGAGGGGCCGCTGGAACTCCCGCCCGAGCCCTGCACCGGCGTGCCCTCGGGGCGCAACGCGCTCAGATCGAGCACCACGTCGTCGCCGCGGAGCAGCGCGGCGATCATGGCGCTGCCTCCCTGCCAGATGCTCTCCACCGAGTCGCCGACGGTCTCGAGCTGGCCTCCCGAGGGGGCCTCCTGACGCTCCACGAAGGTAGCGGCCCGGTAGCCGCGCGTGATGTACTCGCCGCGCACGAGGTCGAAGAAGGTTCCGCTGCGGACCTTCTCGTAATCGTCGTGCGCCGGGTCGATGGTGAGGAAGAGCCGGCCGCAGCGGCCCGTGTAGGCGCGCCTGGGCAGGATCGGGTCGAGGTTGAGGCCGTTGCCGCCGCCCACCTTGGTCACCAGCGCGAGCTTGGTCGCGAGCTGCATCACCCAGGACGTCGTCGCCGGGCGCTCGGGACTGCCGTCCTGCACGAAGCAGTTCAGCACGTTGCCGTGCCCGGTGGCGGCTCCGGCGAGCACGCGCCCGCCGGGGCAGAAGCGCTTGCTCGCCATCAGATCGTAGAAGCGCTCGGCCATGTCGGCCCGCACGTGCTCGCCCTCGGGACCGGCCACCCAGCTCGCGACGCGCGCGAACATGTCCTCCAGCGTCCCGTCGCCCGGCTGGAAGTACTGCCGCTTGGCGATCGCCCGGGCATGATCGTCGAAGCCCGCGAGGCTGCCCGCTTCCTGGGGCGTACGTGCTCTTGCCACAATCGTCCTCCCTGTCCCGAGAGCGTCCGGGGACGCTCGAGAACGCTGTCTCCCCTGGTTGGCGGCGCCCGCAGCGCCGCACCCTGTCGATCAGCTAGATATTGTCCCCACGAGACTACAAGATACTAGATGTTGTCAATTTGCGCGGTTTCACACCGCTCGGGCACCGCCGCCACGGCCGGCCTGCGCCGCCCCCGCGGACGCCCCTCCTCCCGACCACCAACCTATCACCGCGAGCGGGGCGCTTCAAGGGTTTGCACTCATCATGTGGGGATGCGAACGCCCGTGCATACCACATCTTGTATCCACGGGCCTCGCGACTCGGGGCGCCGATGGCGACGAGCGCCGCCCAGGCGGGCGATCGCCGGCCCGGTCCAGTCGCGCGTTCGCCGCCGGGCTACCACATGTGGTACCCGCGTCCGTCGTCAGTGCCGGAAGTGCCGTTCGCCCGTGAGGACCATCGCCAGGCCGCGCTCGTTCGCGGCCTCGATCACCTGCTCGTCGCGGATCGAGCCTCCCGGCTGGACCACGACCGCCACCCCCGCGTCGGCTGCGGCGTCCACCCCGTCCCGGAAGGGGAAGAACGCGTCGCTCGCGCAGGCGCCGCCGCGGGCCCGGCCCGCCGCCTTCTTCGCCGCGATCTCGACGGCGTCGACGCGGCTCTGCTGTCCGGCCCCCACCGCCACCGCGCTGCCTCCGGCCGCGAAGACGATGGCGTTGGAGGACGTGAAGGCGCACACCCGGTACGCCAGCTCCAGATCGCGCCACTGCTCGTCGGTGGGCTGCGCCTCGGTGACGACCTTCCACGCGCTGCGCTCGACACGGACCGGATCGGGCTGCTGCACCAGGAAGCCGCCGTCGATACGGCGCAGCTCCAACCCCCGCCGGCCCGGCGGTTGCGCCTCCAGCACACGCATGTTCTTGCGTTTGCGGGCGAACAGCTCGAGCGCCTCCGGAGCGTAGCTGCGGGCGATGAGCACGTCGGCCTTGGGATGAGCGACGATGGCCCCGGCGAGCTCGCCGTCCACCGCGCCCGGCAGCGCCACGACCCCGCCGAACGCGGACTTCGGATCGGCCTCGAACGCCGCGTCGTACGCCGCGCCCAGGTCGGCGGCGAGCGCCGCCCCGCAGGGATTGGCGTGCTTGGCGATCACGGCCGCGCGCCCTTCGCCGAGCTCGAAGGCGAGCCGCCAGGCGGCGTCGGCGTCGAAGAGGTTGAGGTAGGACAGCGCCATGCCGGAGTGCTGCACCACCGAGTCCCACCATCCCCGCTGGCCCACCTCGCGATAGCGAGCGCCGGGCTGGTGCGGGTTCTCGCCGTAGCGCAGCACCTCGGCCCGCTCCAGGGCCACGTTGAGATGCTCCGGCAACGCCTCGTCGCGCTCCATCCACGACACGATGGCGGCATCGTACGCCGCGCTGTGCGCGAACGCCTTGCGGGCCAGGGAGCGGCGCAGGGCCTCATCGGGGCCGGCGCGGATCGCGTCGAGCACGGCCTCGTAGTCGTCGGGATCGACCACCACCAGCACCGCAGGATGGTTCTTGGCCGCAGCGCGCAGCATGCTGGGACCGCCGATGTCGATGTTCTCCAGCGCCTCCGGCCACTCGACCCCCGGGCGCGCGACGGTCTCGCGGAAGGGGTAGAGATTGACCGCGACGAGGTCGATCGGGGTGATGTCGTGCTCGCGCAGCTCGGCGAGGTGCGCTTCGTCGCGCCTCGCCAGCAACCCGCCGTGGATGCGCGGATGCAGGGTCTTGACGCGGCCGTCGAGGATCTCGGGGAATCCTGTGACGTCGGCCACCGCCGTGGCGGGAACGTCCGCGCGGCGCAGGGCCTCCAGCGTGCCTCCGGTCGACACGATCTCGTAACCCAGGTCGTGCAGGCCGCGAGCGAAGGCTGCCAGCCCACGCTTGTCCGAAACGCTCAGGAGAGCTCGGGGCATGACGGAACCACCTCCGGGGGAACGGTCGGCGGGCGCCCCGAGGAGCGCCCGCCGTCAGGAACTAGTTGCCGCCGCCGGTCTGCCCGGAGCCCGAGCCCGACGCGCCGTTGGAGGGGGTGCCGCCGGACGAGGATCCGGCGCTCGAGGAACCCGTGCTCGAGGAACCCGTGCTCGAGGAACCCGTGCTCGACGACCCGGCTCCCGTGCTCGGCGCGCTGCCGTTGGCGCCGGACGACGGCTGCTGTTGTTGTTGCTTCTGGATCTGCGCCAGGTTGTTCTCGACCTTGATCTGCTGCTTCATCTTGTCGAGCCAGTCGGTGCGCATCTGCTGCTGCTGGTTGGACAGCACGGCCGCCTGGACCTGATCCTTGACCTCGCTGAAGCTGCGCGTGCGCTGAGGCGTACGGACGGCCAGCAACACCACGTAGGTGTCCTTCGTCTTGGGCTGCGAAGCGCTGCTGCTCCCCGCCTCCCCACCGGAGTTGCCCGACGCGCTGTTGGAGCCGCTGGACGACGAGCCGCTGGACGACGAGCCGCTGGAGCCGCCGCTCGCGCCGTTGTCGTTCACCGGCTGCGACAGCACCAGCACGTCCGTGATGCCCTGTTTGCTGTTCGGCAGGGCGGTGAACGCGTCGGTCTTGAACAGTGCGGTGTCGAGCTCGGTCACCAGATCGCCCGGCTGCACCGTGCCGAGGTCCTTGACGGTGCCGTGGTCGGCCTTGGCGGTGGCGTCGAGGGCCTTGCCCTGCAGCAGCGCGCTGCGGAAGGACTCGGCGTCGGCCTTGGTGGTGAAGTCCACACGCGTCGCCTCGGCCTCGGCCGAGATGGTGAAGCTGGAGGTGTTGCTGTCGTAGTACTTCTTCATGGCGTCCTGCGTGGCCTTGGCGTCGCGCGACACGTAGTTGAGCGCGGCCTGCGCCACCATCTGACGGGTGCCGACGAGTTCGAGCTTCAGCGACTTCGCGCCCTGGTAGGCCACGTAGGTGTCGATGAGCTGGCCGAGCACCGCAGGCTTGAAGAACTGCGTGACCAGGCTCGCGCTCTGCGGCGACAGCGCCTTCTGGATCTGCGGGTTGGTGTAGGTGGCGCGGTCGAGCTCGGCGGCGCTGATGGTGGTGTCACCGACCGTGGCCACCGCAGGGTTGTCGTAGCTCAGCGAGCTCCCCGTGGGGACGGTGACCTTGGCATCGGCCTTGAGCTGGTCGATCTTCTGCTGCACCACGCCCGTCTGCTTGGCCTTGAGCGCATCGGCCTTGACCTGGTCCTTGACCTTGTCGAACGCCTTCAGCTCGGCCGGCAGGTACGCCTCGACCTTGACGACGTAGTAGCGCCCTGCGGCGTTGACGACGTCGGTGATGCCGGGACCCTGCAACCCGAAGGCGGCGTTGGCCACCGCCGTCGGCAGCGCCGGCTTGCCGACCGGCTGCGGGGCGCTCTCGCCCTTGGCCGCGCCCAGCGCGCCACCGCGGTCGGCCAGCTCCTTGCTGTTGGCCTTGGCGAGCGCCGCGAAGTCGGCGCCGCCCACCGCCTGCTTCTGAAGCTGGACTGCGAGCGCAGGATCGTCGACCACGATCTCGCGCGCCTTGATCTGTGGGTCGGTCTGGTAGCTGCTGTGGTGGGTGTCGTACCAGGCCTTCACCTCGGCGTCCGTGACCTTGACGTCCTTGGTGAGCTGGGTCTCCCACTTCTGCTGCCGCAGCGACTCCCGCACGTAGTCGCGGAAGGTGGCATCGGTGAACCCGGCGTTGCCGAGGAGGTTGAGGTAGGCCTGGTCGTTGCCGCGGCCCGCCACCCCGCGCGACTTCCGGAAATCGTCGACCGCCTTGTTGACGTCGCGGCCGGAGACGTGCTCCTTGGCGGACGCCTGCGTAAGGACGGCGTTCTGGACCAGATTGTCGACGAGCAGGAGCTGCAGGTCGTTGGCGACCTCACCCTGCGATACGGCGCTGTACAGCGGATTCTGCCGCGCGCGGGCCACCGCATCCTGGTAGATGGGCTGGCCGTTGACCTGCAGCTCGACCGCGCCGTGGCTGGCGCCGCCGCCACCCCCGCCGAGGCGACCCAGCGTCGGCGTGAAGGTGATGATCATGCCGAGCAGCAATCCGATGGAGATGATCCATAGGATGATCGTGTTGGTGCGACGGTTGAACTTCATTCCCTTGACTTCCTCCCAGAGCCTCTGTTAGCTTTCTTAGTTGACTTCGCGCGCCCGTAGCTCAGCCGGATAGAGCGTTCGCCTCCGGAGCGAAAGGTCACAGGTTCGAATCCTGTCGGGCGCACCACACGTTCTTCCTCGTGCACAGCGTTGACGTCGGCCTTGTGATGCGTTCGGGGCTCAAAGCAGAGGAAGTGTACCACGGGCTTTCCATGAGAGTTTCCAGCCGGAACACCGCCCTCCGGGCGGTGTCGCCGCCGTCCGGGACCGGCCCGCGAATCGCCCGGAGCGCTCGCCCGGTCCGCGGGGCACGGCCCCGTCGCCGGGCGCGGCTCGCGCGCCGCCGGGCGCCTCAGAAGAGGCGGCCGGGGTCGAACGGCAAGCCGTGCAGCAGCGCCTGCGCCGCCGCCACGGGGGCGTCGTGGCCGCGCGCGA